>Ga0302263_10000346_pt1 | contig 17872 bp, 15 predicted proteins | sample II_Fen_N1_4_FD_194564 | JGI IMG/M metagenome (GOLD analysis project Ga0302263, IMG submission 194564) | Peat permafrost microbial communities from Stordalen Mire near Abisko, Sweden - II_Fen_N1_4 | ecosystem: Environmental > Terrestrial > Soil > Wetlands > Permafrost | place: Sweden: Abisko... | reverse complement strand
CATTCCTTGCCTGAGCACTCGCCGCAGCCAGCGCAGCCACGACCGACACCTGTACAAGGCGCGCCACCTGATCGAGAATTTCTTTGCCCGGCTCAAGCAGTACCGCGCCATTGCCACACGCTACGACAAGACGGCGCGTAACTTTCTGGGTGCTATTCACTTGGCTGCCGCTGTGGTCTGGCTTAATTGATGACACGCCCTAGCTCAGCCCTACCGGGCGCAGACGAAAGGCAAAGTCGAGCGCCCCTATCGCTACAACCGCGCCGACTTCTTCATGGCGCGCGCGTTTGCCGATCTGGCAGACATGAACGGGCAGTTGCGCCAGTGGCTCGACACGGTCGCTAATGCGCGCATGCACGGCACGACTGGCCGGGTGGTGGCCGAGCACTTCTCGCAGGAACAGGCCGCGTTACAGGCATTGCCCGGCGGGCGCTTCGATGCCGTGCTGCGCGTGGAGCGGCGGGTGAGCAATGACACCTGCGTCAGCGTGGGTGGCAACTACTACAGCGTGCCCGATGGCACCCGCAGCCGCGTGCTGGAGGTCGAGACCACGCCCTGTCAGGTGCGCATTCATGAGCAGGGCCAGCTCATTGTCACGCACGCCTTGCTGCAAGGGCGCAAGCGTCGCTCCGTGCTGCCCGGGCATCGCCAGCTGCAGCGCGCTGCGCGCCAGCGCCAGGCGCATGTGCCCGGCGTGACGCCGGGCCTGTCGGTGGCCACGCGGCCCCTGGACGTGTACGAACTCGTGGCCCGTCACCTGGGAGCGCAGCGATGAGCGCCGAGACCACCGAGCAAATTCGACGCCATCTGGTCGGACTGAAGATGCCCCGGGCCCTGGAGGCGCTGCAGACTACGCTCTCGCGCATCGAGCAGGGCGAGTTCAGCGCGCTGCAAGCCATTGAGTCGCTGCTCGGCGAGGAATACTCCACGCGCGAGAGCCGGCGTATCAAGATGGCCTTGCAGACGGCCCGGCTGACCACCGTCAATTCTGCGAGAGAATCGATGTTCTGGCCGCGCCTTGGCAGCGACGCACGCTGCGCCTGAGCAAGGCGGCGCTCGCGCTCGGCTACGCCCTGGGTGGTGTGGCAGCATCGCGCTTGGGCGCACACCTGGGCATACGCATCAGTGACTCTACAGTGCTGCGTGAGTTGCGACGCGCCGGCTGTGCTGCGCCGATGACAGCTCCAACCATCATCGGCATCGACGACTGGGCCATTGCCCGCGGGCACCGCTACGGCACGATCGTGGTCGACCTGGAGCGGCGCTGCCCGATCGAGCTTTTGCCCGGACGCGAGGTGGCAACCGTCATCCCATGGCTCAAAGCGCAGCCCGGGGTGGAGGTGATCGCCCGGGATCGCGCAGGCGCCTATGCCGATGCGGCTTGCACAGCCGCACCGGCTGCCCAACAGGTCGCCGACCGCTGGCACCTGCTGGCCAACCTGCGCGATGGCATCGAGCGCGTGTTGCTGCGCTGCACATCACAGATGAAGGAGGCCGCCCGGCAGGCGAGCGAAGCGCTGCGTCTTGAAACTCAAGCGGCCGAGGTGCCTGTCAAGGGGCCGGCCATGGTGGATGTCCCGCCGCTGAGTTCTCGCCAGCGTCACAGTGACCAACGCCGGGCGTTGCGGATGGTACGTTATGAAGATGTGTTGCACCGCCACAAGGCGGGCGAGTCCATCGCAGCCATTGGACGCACGATGAATCTTGACCGTCGCACCGTGCGCGGCTTTGTACAGGCGGGAGCATTCCCAGAGCGGGCGCCGCGCAGTGCTGTCCCGACGCTGCTCGATGCGCATCGTCAATACATGGCCGCACGAGCTGCCGAAGGCTGCCGTAACGCCAGGCAGATCTGGCGCGAACTGCGTGAGCGAGGATTCACCGGCGGCCACAGCATCGTGCGCGAGGCCTTCGCACAGCTTCGTGGCCAACGCCCCGGCAGCTCCGAAGGTGGCGAGTTTTGCGATCGCACGGTAGCAATGCCTTCGACGCGTCGCGCCTGTGCCTGGGTGCTTGACTGGCGCAGGAAGAAGCACACAGAAACTGGCCAGGGCGAGTGCTTTGTCCAGGCGCTCTGCCGTATCGAGCCGGAAATCAACACAGCGCGTCATCTGGCACACCAGTTCCTCGACCTTGTGCGTCGCCACGACCTTAATGGATTTGATCGCTGGTTCTCTCAGGCACGAGTCTGCCCAGTGCCCGAGCTGCGGCGCTTTGCCGCTGGGCTGCAAGCCGATCTGTCGGCGGTGCGTGCGGCCTTCCATTCGCAATGGAGCAGCGGACAGGTCAACCGGCTCAAGTACCTCAAATGCCAGATGTATGGCCGCGCCAAGCTCGACCTGCTGCGTATTCGCGTTCTGCACCCAAACTGACCCGCGTCACACAAAGTGCGGAAGATCCAGTATTCATCCGGCGGTGACAGCAGAAAACAGCCCGGCCCTCCTCACGGCAGCCACCCTTCGAGCAGATCGCAGGCTCGGGCGACCCCGTCTTCGGTACGCAGCAGCTTGCCCAGAGCCTGGGCATGGGCGCGCGGCGCCGGGGCCAGCACCTTGTCGGCCAGCACCTGGGCCAGACCCTCTGGCTGGATTCGGTGCAGGTTCACGGCCGATCCGATCTGCAGGGCCAGCACGCGCTGGGCGTTGAAGAACTGGTCGTTGCCCAGCGGTTCGGCCACCATCGGGCAGCCGCTCCGCAGCGCACGGGCGATGGTGCCGGCCCCGCCGTGGTGCAGCATCGCGCCGCACTGGCCCAGCAGCCAGTCCTGCGGCATGAAGTCCACGAAGTGAACGCCGGACCGATTCACGTCGCCGGCGAGCAGCGCGGCATCGAACCCGGCGGCTCCGCGCTGCACCACCAGGCCGCGCCCGAGCAGCGCCGCCGCACGGGCATGCAGCTTGAGCACGGCTGCCGGAGCTATGACGGGAATGCTGCTGAAGCTGAGGAACAGCGGCTGCGGATGCTGCGTCACGAAGTCCTGCAATGCCGGCGGCGGTGTCCAGTGGGGCCAGCGCGGATCCTCGTAGAACCAGAAGCCGGTGGGTCGGTAGTGGGTCTGCTCGGGCAGGGGCAGAGCGAAATGCGCGCTCGCTCCCAGCAGGGCGCGGGGCTGCTGGCGGTCGTAGGCCAGCCAGTCGATGGGATGGAGCGCCTGCTCGCGGCACAGGGCGTCAAGCAGCGGCACGAACGTGCCCATCAGTGCTTCGTTTTGGCGCAGCCGGTGCTGCCCCACCGCCGAGCACTGCAAGGCCGGTGTCACCGAGGCCGCCACCCAGAGCAGGGCGGTGTTGCGCGCCAGCAGCGCTGCGTACATCTGCCGCTGCAGGCCGGCCACCAGCAGATCGGCACCAACGCAGGCCGTGGCCAGCGCTCGGTAAGTGGGCGCCAGATCACGGTGCAACTGCTCGCGCATCGCGGCCAGAGACGCATTGAGCGCTACGGTCGGTTGCGACCCAGCCGCTGCCCCCCACTCATCCCACTCGTGGGCGCGGCGGCGGACGTCTGCATCGTCGAAGTCTTCTCCGCAATCGGCCACCTCCAGCCCGGCCTGGGTGGCAAATCCCTGCATCGCCGGCCGGCAAGCCAGGCGCACCCGGTGGCCACGGCGGCGCAGCCCCTGGCCGAGGGCGATGTAGGGCAGATGGTCGCCGAGGGTGCCGGCGCAGGCGATCACGAAGGTGGGCATGAGGCAAGGACAGAGAGATCAGTCCGTCGTGGACGAGGGAAGCGGCGCATCAAGCGTCTCGGTGCAGCGACCCTCCAGCGCGGCCGCCAGCCAGGCTTCGATGCGCTCGGCGGCCCGTCCGGTGCCGTCTTCCTGGCGCAGCAGGGCGCCCAGAGCCTGTGTACGGGCTCGGCACTCGGGGGTCAGCACGCGCTGCGCGAGCAATTGGGCCAACCCGTCGGCGCTGATCTTCTTGGGATGCGCGGCCGCGCCCACGCCCAGCGTCAGCACACGCTGGGCATTGAAGAACTGGTCGTTCCCATAGGGCTCCACCAGCATCGGGCTGCCGTGCAGCAGCGCGCGCGCCAGCGTGCCGATGCCGCCGTGGTGCAGCACCGCGCCCGCCTGGGCAAACAGGGCATCCTGCGGAATGAAATCGGTGAACAGCACCGCCTCGCTGCGCAGTTCCGGGGGCAGCATGTCCTCGCAAAACCCCGCCCAGCCGCGCTGCACCACCAGGCCCCGCCCCAGCTGGCGCGCCGCCTGGGCGTGCAGCGCGAGCACGCCGGGCGCATCCAGCAGCGGCAGGCTGCTGAAGCTCAGCACCAGCGGCGCCGGGTGGGCCTGCAGGAAGGACTGCAGCGCAGGCGCGGCCTGAGCCTCGGCGGGCGCTGCGGGATCGCCCGCTTGCGCAAACCAGAACCCGGTCGGCTCGTAGTGGGCGTGCGCGGGCGTCGGCTGGAACAGCTGCGGGCTGGCGCCCAGCAGCGCGCCGATCCAGCCATGATCCGGCGCTGCAGGGTGGCCCGCTTCCAGGGTGGCCAGCACCTCGCCGATCAGGCGGTGGATGTGGGGCGCCAGCCGGGATTTCTTGCCGAGCTGCCAGCCCTGGTCGGCGCAATGGGCTGCGGGCATCACCGAAGCGGCCACCCAGGGCAGGCCCAGGCGCCGGGACACCAGCGGGGCCAGCGCCTGCTGCTGCAGGCCGCACACCAGCAGATCGGCGCCTTCGCAGGCGCGCAGCAGATCGGCCAGGCAAAGCGGCAGCTCCCGGGCGAAATAGGCCTGCATCTGCTCCAGCCACTGCGACAGCGAGCGAGGGTCGGGATGCAGGTCGTCCCAGTCCGCCGCGCTGGCACGGGCACGGATCTCGCTCAGCGCGTGCCCGCAGTCCAGGGCCTGCAGGCCGGCGGCGTGGACATGCGCATGCATGGCGGCGTTCACCGCCATGCGCACCCGATGCCCGCGCCGCGCCAGGCGCTGCCCCAGCGCGATGTAGGGCAGATGATCCCCCAGGGTTCCCGCCGAGGTGATGACGATGGTGCCTGAGGGATTCAACGCGCAGCCGACTCAGGGAAACGCGAGGGACATGTTCATGGACGGGGCGACGTTGTATTCGCTGGTGTCCACCTGGATGCCGAACATGTTGTCGGATGGCTTGAGAGGATCGGCGCCGCCACCAAAATTGAAATTAGCGCCCTCGCTCAATTGACTCAATTGCAGCTCGGAGGCGGTGCCGCCAGCGATCTGGCTCAGGTCATCGAGGCTCAATTCGCCTTCTACGCGGCTTGTGTTCGGATTGGGTTTTGCTTCGGACATGGTTGGGCTCTCTTTCTGGGAACGTCAAGGGGCCTTGGCCCCGGGGGAGGAGACGCCACTTCGCAAGGTCGCGAAGACCTGCTCGGCGGCGTCCGCGGCATCGCCGCTGAGTTGGCGCAGCGGGATGATTTTGCCGGCGTGGTTCTCGGGCAGGAACACGCTCGGGTTGTTGGCGACATCGGCCTTGACCAGCTTTCTGGCGGCGACGCTGCCCGTGCTGTAGCCCAGATCAGCGACCAGGAGGGCCGCGTTCTCGGGGCGCTGGACAAATTCGATGAACTTGTGGGCATTGTTGGGATGGGGCGCATCGGCAGGGATGGCCAGGGTGTCGAAGAAGGCCAGCACGCCGTTGCCGGGCAGCAGTGCCTCGATGCGCTCGGCTGCGCCACCCTCACGGACCCGGTCGGCTGCCCGGTTGATCTCGCTGGCCCAGCCGATCACCACGCAGGCCCGTTTCTCGGAAAGCTCGTCGATCACGCTTGATGTGAATTTGCCGATGTCCGGCCGCACCTGGGCCAGCATGCGTGCGGCCGTTTGGTAGTCGGCGGAGGTGTCCGAATAAGGATTCAGGCCCAGGTAATGCAAGGCCGCAGGCAGGATGTCGGGGGCCGAATTGCGGTAGGCGATGCCGCAGCCCTTGAGCTTGCGGGTGTAGGCCGGGTTGAACACCAGCTCCCAGATGTTCGCTGGCAGCGGCTGGCCGGCCAGAGCGCTCGTCACCTGGGCGCGGTTGATGCCGACGGTGGTGAAGCTCCAGGTCCAGGGAACCAGATGGCGGTTGCCGGGATCGGCCTGCGCGATGGCGGCCATCACGCCGCCGTCGAGCTGCGCCAGGCCGGGCGCTTGCGCCTTGTCCAGGGGCAGGAACAGGCCCTTGCTGATCTGTGCCTTGGTGAACGAGGCGGCGGGCACCACGATGTCGTAACCCGTCTGCTGGTTCGCCAGCCGCGCATCGAGCTCTTCCTGGGTGTCAAACAGGTCGTGGTGGATTTTGATGCCGGTTTCTTTCTCGAAAGCGGCCAGCAAGCCATCGGGGATGTGATCCGGCCGGTGGTGGATGTAAAGCTCGGCTGGCTCGTCCGGGGTGCCGGAGAACCCCGCAGAGGCGCCTTGACGGTTGTCGCACGCCACCAGGAGCAGCAGCAGGGTGGAAATCAGTGTCTTGAAAAGCATGTTGTCTGGAGCCTGACCAACAGGCCGAATCGTGTGCAGGGAAAAGCGACAAGGACGCCATCGACACGGTCTGGCTACTGTCCGTGGCACAGGCTTGAATCCTCGGCTAGAGATAGGGTTGCCCCGATGTAAAGAAAGCGTGCCACTCAATCGTCGCCAAAGGCCGATTATGATTCACAACAAGTAACTTTATACATACTCAGTTACTGAGTAGTGGCTAAAGTGGGTGTTTCAAGGGGGACGTTCGATTTGCGCGAGTGAGCCCGCCTCTGCGCGCCCGCTCGCCTTTTTCTTGAGACAAAAGCCGACCATGAAGAGCCTGATGTCATCCGCTGCAATCCGGCTTGCCTTTTCCCGGCTCGCACTTGCCCTACTCGGGCTCGCTGCGAGTGCCTCCTTTGCGCAACCGTCTCCTGGAGCGGCTCCTCTGACCCTGGGCGGCGTCATCCGCGAGACGCTGCAGGGCAACCGGCAAATACAGATCACCCGTCAGCAGGTGCAAAGCGCCGAAGGCCAGTTGCAGGTGGCGCGCAGTGTGTTCGACCCGACGGTGAATCTCAGCCTGGGCGAGCAGCGCAATCTCACCCCCCTGAGCGATGTGAGCCAGGCCCGCCTGGGACGTGGACAGCTGCGCGCCGAGCAACTGAACCTCAATGCCTCGGTGCGCAAACAGCTGCGCTCGGGCCTGGTGGTGCAGGGCTTCGGTGAGTTGAGCCATCTGCGTGACGAGAGCACGCTGAACTTCAGCTCTCCCGGTAACGCTTATGCCAGCGTGGGCTTCAGCGTGGACATCCCGCTTGGGCGCGGGCGGGGTGCGGCCGAGGTGGCTACCGGCGAGCGCATCGCGGAACTCAGCCGTTCCGCTGCCGAGCTGGACGCAGGCCACCAGGCGGCGCTGTCCACGCAGCAGGCGATCAACCTGTACTGGGCCGTGCGCGCCAGCGAGCGCCGACTCGATCTGGCGCGCCAGATCGAGTCGCGCAGCCAGAAACTGATAGCGCAGTTGCACCGGCTGATCGAGAAGGAGCAGGTGCCGGCCTTCGAGCTCAATCTGGCGCGCGCCAACATGGCCGACAAGGTCAGCCTGCGCGCCGGTGCCGAGCAGGACCTGCGCACCACGCGCACGCAACTGGGCAAGCTGCTGGGCCGCGAGCACACCAGCACGGCACTGCTGGGCAGCACCGCCGACGACTTCCCGCCGATCGGGCGTGCGCCAGCTCCCAGCGGGCCGGGCACGGCCGCCCTGATCACCCAGGCGCAGCAGCAGCGCCTCGACCTCGAGGCCGAGCGGCTGCGCCGCAACAGCCTGGCCGAGGCGGTGACCCAGGCCAGCGAACGGGCCCGCCCGGACATCACGCTCAGTCTGGGCATGCGCCAGCGCAGCCTAGCCAGCGACAGCCAGCGCAGCGCCTTGCTCCAATCCGTCTCGGGCAACCAGGCCGGGCCGAGCGCCGACATCACCTTGCAATACCGCTGGCCCGTGGGAGGGCGACAGGCCCAGGGCGATATCCTGGATCGCAACGCCCAGCTTGACCGCCAGGTGCTGCGCCTGCAGGAGCTGGACGCCGGCATCGGCGCCGATGTGAGCGACGCCCTGCAGGTGCTGGGCACCAGCGCCGAGCTGGTGCGCAGCGCCGACCAGTCCGTCGAGTACTACCGGGCGGTCGTGGCGGCCGAGCAGCGCCGCTACACCCTGGGCATGGCGACCTTGAAGAACGTGCTGGAAACCGAGGACAGGCTCGATGCGGCGCTGCAGCGCAGAATCACCCAGCGCCAGGACCATGCCCGCGCCCTGACGCGGCTGCTGTTCGAGACGGGCGAACTGGTGGTCCCGGAGACTTCCACGCCCGGCGGCTACCGGGTGGCGCTGGAGCGGCTGCTGGGCCTGAGCCCGGTGATCGTCCCGCCTGCATCCTCCTCCCCTTGAAGCCGCAGGCTGAGCCTTTGCCGACAGACACCCCCACACACCACCACGATGAACACTGAGAACAAGAAGAAAATTTTCCGGGAAGTGGCCTTGAGTCGGCTCTCGTCCCCGGATCAGCTCGATCAGCTGATGCAGGTCAGCACGGCGCGCCACTGGATCGCGGCGCTGGCCGTCGCAGGCGGCCTGCTGGTGGCGATGGTGTGGGGTTGGTTTGGCAACATCTCGACCGAGGTCAGCGGGCAGGTGGTGCTGCTGCGCTCGGGCGGGCTGGAGAACGTCGTGGTCTCCAGCGCGGGCCGGGTGGCCGACATCTCGGTCGATCCCGGCGAGGAAGTGCAGCAGGGCCAGCCGGTGGCCCGGCTGATGCAGCCCGAGCTGTTAGAGAGTCTCAACACCAAGCGCGCCCGCAAGATCGATCTGGAAAGCCAGCGCAAGCAGCTGGTGGCCATGCAGGCCAGACAGGCCAGCCTTCAGCAGGCGTTCATGAGCGAGCAGCGGCGCTCGCTGACCGAGCAGATCGCCATCCTGGGGCAGCGGCTCAAATCGCAGGAAGAACTGCTGGTCGAAGGCCTCATCGTGCGGCGCGAGATGCTGGGCACGCGCAGCGAGCTGGAGGACGCGCGTGCGCGGCTGCTGCAGATTTCCGTCAGCGAGTTCGATGCCAGCAAGCAGATCCAGCTGGAACTTCAGAGCCTCGATCAGCAACTGGGCGAACTGGAGCGAGGCATCACCGCGCTCTACAACCAGATGGCGCAGAACGGCACCGTGCTTTCCCCCTACGCCGGCAAGGTGGTGGAGGTGCTGGCGCCGCCGGGGGCGCTGCTCAACGCCGGCAGCCCCTTGCTGCTGCTGGAGCGCGGCGGGCGCAGCGTCAAGAACCTGGAGGCCGTGGTCTATGTGCCCGCGCACGAAGGCAAGCGCATCAAGGCGGGTTCGCGCATCCTGCTCTCGCCCTCGGGCGTGCTGCGCGAGGAATATGGCTACCTGCGCGGCTGGGTCACCTCGGTGTCTGAATACCCGGCCACGGCGCCGGGCATGATGCGGGTGCTGCAAAACGAGCAGCTCGTGCAATCCATGCTCAAGGGCGGCACGGTGTTCGAGGTGCGCGCCGATCTGGTGCGCGACCCCGGCACGCCCAGCGGCTATGCCTGGACCTCCAGCGCCGGGCCGAACCAGCAGATCCAGAGCGGCAGCCTGGGCTCGGCGCTGATCACCGTGCATCGCCAGCGCCCGCTGGACCTGGTGATTCCTGGGCTGCGCAACTGGGCGGGGCTGTGACATGAAGTTTCCCTTGAGCGGATGGCGTTCGCCGGGGCGCCGGGTGCGCACGCCCACGCTGCTGCAGATGGAGTCGGTGGAGTGCGGCGCGGCGGCGCTGGGCATCGTGCTGGCCCATCACGGCAAGCGCGTGGCGCTGGAAAAGCTGCGCGTGGAGTGCGGCGTGAGCCGCGACGGCAGCAAGGCCAGCAACGTCGTGGCTGCGGCGCGGCGCTTCGGCCTGACGGCGACTGGCTACAGCCGCGAGCCGGCCGAGCTGGAAAAGATGACGCTGCCGCTGATCGTGTTCTGGAATTTCAACCACTTTCTGGTGGTGGAGGGTTTCGGGCCGGACAAGGTCTATCTGAACGATCCGGCCAGCGGCCCGCGCACCGTCACGCCCCAGGAGTTCGACGAGGGCTTCACCGGCGTGGTGCTGGAGATGAGCCCCGGCCCGGCGTTCGAGCCCGGCGGCGACGATCCGAGCCTGCTCAAGGCGGCGGCGCGCCGGCTTGAAGGCTCGTGGCGCAGCGTGCTGCTGCTCATTTTCATCGGGCTGCTGCTGGTGGTGCCGGGGCTCCTGGTGCCGATCTACAGCCGCATTTTCATCGACGAATACCTGATCGGCCGGCACGAGGCCTGGGTGCGCCCGTTGCTGCTGGGCATGGCGGTCACGGCCCTGGTTCGCGCCCTGCTGGGCTGGCTGCAGAGCCATGTGATGACGCGATTGCGCACCAAGCTGGCCATCGCCGGTTCGGGGCGCTTTTTATGGCATGTGCTGCGGCTGCCGGTGGTGTTTTTTACCCAGCGCTCGGCCGGCGAGATCAGCAGCCGCGTCGGCATCAACAGCCGCATCGCCGCGCTCATGGCCGGGGACGTGGCCGCCGGGGTGCTGGCGGTGATGATGGTGGCGTTCTATGCGGCGCTGATGCTGATCTTCGATGGGGCCCTGACGGCCGCCACCGTGGGGGTGGCCTTGCTCAACATCGGCATCCTGCGCCTGGCCGCGCGCCAGCGGGCCGACGGCAGCCTGCGCACCCAGATGGAGATGGGCAAGATGGCGGGCGTGTCGATGAACGGGCTGCGCTCCATCGAGTCGCTCAAGGCCACCGGCACCGAAGGCGATTTCTTCGCCAAATGGGCCGGCCACCACGCCAAGGCGCTCAACGCCCAGCAGCAGCTCGCCAGCGCCAACACCGGACTTGGCATGCTGCCGGGCTTGTTGGCGGCCCTCAACGGCGTGCTCATCCTCTCCTACGGCGGCCTGCGAGTCATGGACGGATCGATGAGCATCGGCTCGCTGGTGGCGTTCCAGAGCCTGGCGGCCAGCTTCATCGGCCCGGTCAACCAGTTGATGGACCTGAGCGCCAAGGTGCAGGAGATGGGCGGCTACATGAAGCGGCTCGACGACGTGCTGAACTACCCGGTGGATGCGGCGTTCGCGCCGCCGGCCGCCGCCGCGCAGCCGTCGATCCCGGCGCGGCTGGACGGCCATCTGGAGCTGCGCAACGTCAGCTTCGGCTTCAGCCCGCTGGAGCCGCCGCTGATTGAGGGGTTGAACCTGCGCGTACGCCCCGGCATGCGCGTGGCGCTGGTGGGGCCGTCGGGCTGCGGCAAGTCCACGATTGCCAAGCTGGTGACCGGCCTTTATCAGCCCTGGTCGGGCGAAATCCTGTTTGACGGCCGGCCGCGCACGGCCCTGCCCAGGGCGGTGCTGAACCAGTCGCTGGCCATCGTCGATCAGGACCTGCTGGTGTTCGAAGGTACGCTGCGCGACAACCTGACGCTGTGGGATTCGACGGTGCCCGAGGGCCAAGTGGTGCAGGCCGCGCGCGATGCCCACATCCATGAGGTGATCGCCGCACGCGCCGGCGGCTACGACAGCCGGGTGCAGGAGGGCGGCGGCAATTTCAGCGGCGGCCAGCTGCAACGGCTGGAAATCGCCCGGGCGCTGGTGTCCAACCCTTCGATCCTGGTGCTGGACGAGGCCACCAGCGCGCTGGACCCGATCTCCGAGCAGATCGTCGAGGACAACCTGCGCCGGCGCGGCTGCACCTGCCTGATCGTGGCGCACCGGCTCTCCAGCATCCGGGACTGCGACGAGATCATCGTGCTCGAGCGCGGCAAGGTTGTGCAGCGCGGCACGCATGACGACATGAAAGACGTGGACGGCCCCTATCGGCGGCTGATCGGGGAGATCTGATGATGCAGCAACTTGACCATCCGCCTACGCAGGCGCCGGCAGGCAGCGTGCCCGACACCGAAGCCCTGCCCGATCTGCCCGCGCTGCTCGGTCTTGCCGACCTGCCCACGCGCGCGCTGCCGGCCAACCGGCCGCTGCCCATCGACGGGACGCAGCGCGTGTGGTGGGTGGCCGAGGGCAAGGTCGATCTGTTCATGGTGTACTGCGTCAACGGCGAGCGGGTGGGCGCGCGCCACCATGTCGCCCGCGTCGAGCGCGGCGGCCTGTTTCCCGGCATCGAGTTCGCACGCGACTGCCCTTCCTGGCAGGTGCTGGCCATCGGCAGCCCGCAGACCCAGGTCATCGAGCTGGAGCGCGCCGCCTTGCATGCAGCCCTTGGCGGGCCGGATGCCACGCGGGCGCGCCAGGTGCTGGCGCACATCGAACGCTGGCTGACGGCGCTGTGCGGCAACGCCGACGTGGAGATGCTTCCGCAGGACAACCAGCCGCTCGAAGCCGGCGAGGCGGATCAGCGCGTGATCCTGGCCCCCGGCGGCATTGGTCTGGTGCGCTCGCCCCTGGTCTGGTTGCGGGCGGTGCAGGGCGTGCCCTTTTTCAATGGCGATCCGAAATGGGGAATGGTGCCGCTGGCCGCGCCGCTCGCGCTGCCGCGCCATGTCTGGCTGCAGGCGGGCAGCGGCCCCTGCGCGCTGGACCTGACCCACGACGGCCTGCCCCTCTTGGTGGCCGATCCCGACTGGGGTGCGCGGCGGCGCCGGCCGCGCATCACGCTGGTCCGGCTGGCTGGCCGCATCAGCGCCCAGGAAGGCGACGACCGGGAGCGCCTGCGCGAGCGTGAGCAGGTCGAGCAGCGCAGCCTGCGCACGGCGCTGCGCGGCCTGTCTGCGGTGATAGAGCCGGGCAGCCTGGCCGAGGATGAACATGCCGCTTCTGATGACCCGCTGCTGCGCGCCTGCGCCATTGTGGGGCGGCACGCACACATCCGCTTTGTCGCGCCGCCGCCGCTGCGCAAGGGCGTGGCCCGGCGCGACCCGCTGGGCGACATCCTGCGTGCTTCCCATGTGCGCTCGCGCGAGGTGCGTCTGGCCGGGGACTGGTGGCGCCGCGACAACGGCCATCTGCTGGCCTTCGATCAGGAGGGCGGCCGCCCGCTGGCCCTGATCGCCCGCGCCTCCGGCCAGGGTTATGAGCTGCACGACCCGGCGGACGGCTCCGCCGCTCCGCTCGATGCCACCCGCGCGGCCGGCGTGCGGCCCCAGGCGCGCATGTTCTACCGCCCGTTCGAGGAAGCCTCGCTGGATGTGCGCTCGCTGATGGGCTTTGCCCTGGCCGGGCGCCAGCGCGATCTGCTGGTGATCGGCCTGATGGGCCTGGTGATGGGACTGCTCGGGCTGGTGGCGCCCTGGGCCACCGGCCAGCTGATCGACAACGTCATCCCGCATGCCGACCGGCCCCAGCTGCTGCAGCTCACGATGGCGCTGGTGGCGGTGACGTTTGCCACCGCTTTGTTCGGCCTGAGCCAGTCGTTCGCCCAGCTGCGCACCGAGGGCAAGACGGACGCCGCCGTGCAGGCCGCCGTCTGGGACCGTCTGCTCAACCTGCCCGTGCCTTTCTTTCGCCAGTACAGCGCGGGCGACCTGGCCGTGCGCGCCAACGGCATCAGCTCGATCCGGCAGGCGCTCTCGGGCACCACGCTGCGCAGCGTGCTGTCCTCGCTGTTCTCGGTGTTCTCGCTGTTCCTGATGTTCGCGCAAAACACCACGCTGGCCCTGGTGGGCTGCGCGCTGGTGGTCGGCGTGGTCGCGATGAGCGCGGCCGGCAGCCTGCTGGCGCTGCGCCACGAGCGCCAGCTCTCGGAGCTGGGCGGGCGGCTTTCGGGCCTGCTGCTGCAGTTGCTGGCGGGCATCAACAAGGTGCGTGCCGCCGGCGCCGAGGCGCGCGCCTTCGAGCAGTGGGCGCGCGCCTACGCCGGGCTGCAGCACAGCAGCCAAAGCGCCGAGCGCATTCGCAACCTGATGGGCGTGCTCAACGGCGGCTACCCGGTGTTCGCCAACATCGTCATCTTCGCCTTCATCGGCGTCTTCAACGCCGCACCCGGATTAAGCACCGGGCAGTTCCTGGTGTTCAGCGCGGCCTTCGGCATGTTGCTGGGCAGCATGCTCACGCTCACGCAGACCCTGCTGCGCCTGCTGAGCATCATCCCCATCTACGAGCGTGCCAAGCCCATCCTGCAAACCGCGCCCGAAATCGATGCCGCCCGGGCCGACCCCGGCGAGCTGGACGGCCGCATTGATCTCAACGACGTGGTCTTCTCCTACCACCCGGACCTGCCGCCCACGCTCAAGGGCATCTCGCTGAGCGTGCGCGCGGGCGAGTTTTTGGCGGTGGTGGGCTCGTCCGGCTCGGGCAAGTCCACGCTGCTGCGGCTGCTGCTGGGCTTCGAGCAGCCGCAGCAGGGCAGCATCGCCTACAGCGACCGCGACCTGGGCACCATCGATCTGCCTGCGGTGCGCCGCCAGCTCGGCGTGGTGCTGCAAAACGGCCAGCTGATGGATGGCGACCTGTTCAGCAACATCGTCGGCTCGCGCCCGCTGGGCGTGGAGGCCGCGCAGGAGGCGGTACGCCAGGCCGGCATGGAAGGCGACCTCGCGGCCATGCCGATGGGGCTGCACACCGTGGTGGGCGACCGGGGCTCGACGCTCTCGGGGGGACAACGCCAGCGACTGCTGATCGCCCAGGCCATCGTGCATAAACCGCGCATCCTGTTCCTGGACGAGGCCACCAGCGCCCTGGACCACCACACCCAGCAGCACGTCATGCACAGCTTCGAGCGCCTGCAGGCCACCCGCATCGTCATCGCCCATCGGCTCAGCACCGTGGTCAACGCCGACCGCATCGTCGTGCTGCACGAAGGCCGCATCGCCGACCAGGGCCGCTTTGACGAGCTGATGGCCAGAGACGGCCTGTTTGCCCAGATGGCGCGGCGCCAGATGGCTTGAGCCCCCGCCCGCGCCCCACCTCACCGACTTCACCGCACACCACTATGGACGACCGACCAGATTCTTCTCCTCTCCCGCAGCGCGAACCGCTGCCGCGCCGCCGCGCCCTGGGCCGCTTGCTGCTGGCGGCGCTGACGCCCGCCGGACTGGCCCTGACGGGCTGTGGCCAACCCGAACCCAAGGAGCAGCGCCTGCGGCATGCACGCGGCCAGGGCGATCTGCTGATCGGCCTGGCGTGGCCGATGCTGCACCCCAAGCGCACCCTGCGCAACGGCGTCGAACTCGCCATCGACGAGATCAATGCCGCCGGTGGCGTCCTGGGCCGGCGCCTGCGCCTGAAAGTGGCCGATGACGAACGCTCGGTGGAGCGGGGCATGATGATTGCCGAGCAGTTCGTCAACAACCCGGCCATGGTGGCGGTGCTGGCGCACCTGGACACCTATGTCGCCAGCCAGGTGGCGCCCACCTACATGTTCAACGGCATGCTGATGCTCTCGCCCGGCGCGATGGGACTGGATCTGACGCGCAAGGGCTTCGACAATGTGTTTCGCACCTACCCCAGCGAGGAGGTGGTGGCCACGATGCTGGCCAACCATGCGACCGAGTCCCGTTATGGCCGGGTCGTGGTGTACTACAGCAACGACAGTTCCGGCCACGACCTTGTCCAGGTCTTCGAGCAGCAAGCCCGCGAGCGCGGGGTGACGGTGGTGGACAGGCGCTCCTACAACGCCATGGGCTCGGATCACCGCCTGGTGTTCGAGGAGTGGCGCGACATGCACCGCTTCGATGCCATTTTCCTGGCCGGCACGCTGCCCATCGGGGCCGAGATCATCCGGCTGATGCGCCAGGTCGGGCTCCAGCAGCCAATCTTCGGCAACACCGGGCTGGACGGCAACGAACTGCCCAGTCTGGGGGGTGACGCCACTGAAGGCGTGGTGGTGCCCACGGTGTTTCAGGTAGACATGCCCATGCCGGCGGCCCAGGACTTCGTGCGCACCTACCACAAGCGCTACCGGGTCAGACCCGGCGCTTCGGCCGCCATCGGCTATGACACTGTTCAGCTGCTGGCCGCGGCGATGCGCCAGACCCGCTCGGCCGAGCCCCCGCGCATCGCCGCGGCCCTGCGCGACATGAAACCCTGGGCCGGAGTCACCGGCTCGTTTGACTTCGATGAGCATGGGGAGTTGAAAACAGCGGCCATGGTGCTCAAGGTCGTGCGCCAGGGCGCATGGACCTTTCTGGGCACCATAGACGACAGCCGCTGCAAGCTGCACCGCAGCAGCGATGGCGTGATCAAGCGCTGCGGTTACTAGGGCGTGTCATCAATTAAGCCAGACCACAGCGGCAGCCAAGTGAATAGCACCCAGAAAGTTACGCGCCGTCTTGTCGTAGCGTGTGGCAATGGCGCGGTACTGCTTGAGCCGGGCAAAGAAATTCTCGATCAGGTGGCGCGCCTTGTACAGGTGTCGGTCGTGGCTGCGCTGGCTGCGGCGAGTGCTCAGGCAAGGGATGACCACCGCCTTGCCGGCTTTTTGCAGCGGCTCGATCACCCGTTTGTGGGCGTCGTAGGCCTTGTCGGCAATGACAGTGGCAGCGGCCGTGGCCGTGGCCTTGAGCAAAACGTCTGCTCCTTCCAGATCATGGGCCTGTCCGGGCGTGAGGTGAAAGCCCGTGGGATTGCCCAGCGCGTCCACCGTGGCGTGTATCTTGGTGCTCAAGCCGCCACGGCTGCGCCCGATGGCCTGGCTTTGTTCAGACCCCCTTTTTTAGGCCTACCTCGCCGACAACGCCGACGGCATCCGCGAAAACTGGCCGCGCATTCCGCTGCCCGCCACGCGTGGCGCGTTGCTGGCGTCGGCCGTGCTGGGCCGCGACGTGGCCGCGCTGCTCGACACCGAAACGCCCGCGCCCGGCGTGACCAGCGGCACAATTCGCGCCGAGCTGAAAACCATCGCCGTCGTCAGCCGCGTCGGCGGCGGCGCGCTGACGGCGGCTGAATTTGCCCTCACCGCAGGCTGGGGCAGCGGCGGCCAGGGCAGCATCACCATGCCGGGCAAAGGCAAAACCGAGCCGCGCCCGCCCCAGCCCGGCGAGCAGGCGGCGGCGTTCGGCAGCGCGCCCACGCTGGACGTGTACCTGAACGCCACGGCTTACTGGAAAAACGTGCCCCAGCCGGTCTGGGATTTCACCATCGGCGGCTACCAGGTCATGAAAAAGTGGCTCAGCTACCGCGAACAGCGCGTGCTGGGCCGCGCCTTGACGATGGCCGAAATCATCGAAGTCACCGCCATGGCCCGGCGCCTGGCCGCGCTGGTGCTGCTGCAGCCCCGGCTCGATGAAAATTACCGCGCCGTGGCGGCGGATTCAGCCCAGCGCCTTGTTGAGTAATTCCAGCCCGCGCTCAGCCTTGCCCGCACCGGCTTGCGCACGGACCTGAAAGCGCGTCTCCACATCAAACTCAGCCAGCATCAAAGTGGTCATTTCGTCAATCAGGCGATTGACCGTCGTGCCCCGGCTGCGGGCCAGCAGGCGCAGGCGCTGGTGTTTGTCGTCCGGCAGCCGAACGGTTAAAGCGCTCATGGCAGTAACTCCTTCAAAAAAGTTTCGGGGCTGACGATACGCAATCCGGGGAATTTCAGTTCACTGGTCGCAAAGTCGCGCAGATTTCGCGTCACCAGACAGTGCGCGCCACCGGCCACGGCAAGCTCAAGCAAGTGGTTGTCCCCCTCATCGCGCAGATTGGGGCGCCAGCCGAAATAAATCCGCGTCCATTCGCAAGCCGCCAGATAAATGTCTAACAGCTCTGATCTTTCCTGCGGACTGAGCCTGCAAGTGGCAAACAAGGCATCACGGCCCAACACCGCTTCATGCTCCAAAAACAAAGCCGACCCCATCAACGGCAAATACAGCCCTTTCAAGCCTGCCGCCAGCGTCTGATTCGAGGCGCCCACACCCAGACAGGCGCCGATAAAGATATTCGTATCCAGAACCACACGCAATTTCATGGGCGAATGGTAGCATTTTTGATACCAATTTACAGTTTTTGCGGCATG
>Ga0302263_10000343_pt1 | contig 17952 bp, 14 predicted proteins | sample II_Fen_N1_4_FD_194564 | JGI IMG/M metagenome (GOLD analysis project Ga0302263, IMG submission 194564) | Peat permafrost microbial communities from Stordalen Mire near Abisko, Sweden - II_Fen_N1_4 | ecosystem: Environmental > Terrestrial > Soil > Wetlands > Permafrost | place: Sweden: Abisko... | reverse complement strand
TCCCCGCCTTCCTGCGCCGCCAGGCCGATTGATTGGCGGGCTGTTAAACGGACATGCTGGCTCAAAGAACCCTCAAATCCCTCACCAAGGCGGTCGGCATGGGGCTGCACAGCGGCCAGCGCGTCGAACTGACGCTGCGCCCGGCACCGCCCGACACCGGCATCATCTTCCGGCGCACCGACTTGCCGCAGCCGGTGGAGATTCCCGTTTCCGCCGAAGCTGTCACCGACACCCGGCTGGCTTCAACGATTTCCAGCGGCAGCGCCAAGGTGCTGACGGTCGAGCATTTGATGTCGGCCTGCGCCGGTCTGGGCATTGACAACCTCATCATCGACATCACCGCCGAAGAGGTGCCGATTCTCGACGGCTCGGCTTCGTCGTTTGTGTTTTTGCTGCAGTCCGCCGGGATTGCGCTGCAGGACGCGCCCCGGCGCTTTGTGCGCATTCTCAAGCCCGTCGAAGTGCGCCAGGGCGAAGGCGCAAACGTCAAATGGGCGCGCCTCACGCCTTACGAAGGCTACAAGCTGAGCTTTGAAATCGACTTCGACCACCCGGCGGTCGATTCGACCGGCCAGCGCGTCGAGTTCGACATGGGCGCAGGCGCCTACAGCCGCGACATTGCCCGCGCCCGCACCTTCGGCTTCACCAAAGACGTGGAAATGATGCGCGCCAACGGCCTGGCCCTCGGCGGCGGTCTGGACAACGCCATCGTGATGGACGACTACAAGGTGCTCAACGCCGACGGCCTGCGCTACAACGACGAGTTTGTGAAGCACAAAATCCTCGACGCGATGGGCGATTTGTACCTGCTGGGCAAGCCGCTGCTGGCTGCCTACAGCGCGTTTCGCTCCGGCCACGCGATGAACAACCTGCTGCTGCGCGAGCTGCTGGCGCACCCGGAAGCCTACGAAGTCGTCACTTTCGACGATGAGAAAAAGGCGCCGCAGGGTTTTGCCACACCGGCGCGGGCCTGGTAGGGCGCTACCTGCCAGCGTCAAGGAGTTCAGAGCATGCTTTTTCGCTTCACGGGCCTGCTGGCGTTGGCGTGTGCTTCATGTTTTACGTTGGCACCGGCCAGGAGCGTTTCAGGCACTACGGCTGGATTGTTCTCAAATAGTCCTTGATTGCTGCTGTCGGTTTTTTGCGGTGCTGGTGAGGGCGACCCCCGGTAAGGCTGGGTAGCTGTGAAAACAGCAGTCACTGGTTGCCAAAAATAGCACGTCGGGAAGGTATGATGAGAGGCTTACGAAAGCGCGCCCAGCCATCTACGAACCCTAAGCAGACAAGCGACAACTTTCGCGCTGCACTCGCCGGGCGTTGCCTCGACGAAGGGAATATATGGATTACGAACAACTGCCGCGCTCGGCCTTAATCCGATTGCTGCAAGAGCATGAGGCTGCATCGCGCGATGCGGGAAAAGACGGCATCGTGATGAATTACACGGGTCGCACGGCGCCGTGGCAAATCATTCGACAGGTGAAGCCCAAGCTTAGCAAGATCATCAAGAAACATTCTGTCGGTGAGGAAAAGTCTCAATCCGAAAATGAAATATGGGATGGCGAGAACCTCTCGACCATGACCACACTTTACAAATATCGTGGACAGGTCGATCTGATCGTCACAGACCCGCCATACAACACGGGCGAGGACTTCCGATACAACGACAAGTGGGATAAGGACCCCAACGACCCAGACCTTGGTGATTTGGTCCCAAAGGATGATGGCTCGCGCCACAGCAAGTGGCTTAAATTCATGACGCCCCGCGTCTGGATGATGCGCGAGATGCTAAAACCTGGCGGTGTCATCGCCATTTGCATCGACCACCGCGAGTTGTATCGCCTCGGGATGCTGATGGACGAAATTTTTAATGAGGAAAACCGGATTGGGATTATCAATTGGCAGAAGAGTTACGCTCCAAAATCTGATAGCTCTGGACTTTCGACCGCTACCGAATACGTATTGATCTATACGAAGAATGAAGCACGGTCTAAAACCGGACTGGAATTGCGGACCGCCTCAATGAATTCTAAATACGGGAACCCTGACAACGACACAGATGGCGACTGGCGAAATGACAATCCAACAGCGGCTAGTGGCGATGAAAAATCAGCTTACGGAATTCAGTCACCATTTACTGGTGAAATCTACTATCCCGGCGCACGATATTGGGCTACCAGCAGATTAAACATGAAGCTGTGGCTCGAAGGCTGGGGTAGCTCGTATGTAGATCAAGATATTGAAGATGGGATCGTTCATAGTAGTAAAAAAGGAACGAAAACCATCATTAAGGCACTTGTAATTCAGAATTGTAAATTCCAGAATGGCGCGCCATTGCCTGATCAAAAAGTATTGAGCGATGCAAGAAAAAATGCAGAAGAAATTCTTGAAAAAGGCCAGTGGCCCAAGCTGTATTGGGGGCTAACTGGAAAGACGGGACCTCAACTGAAAAGGCGAATGTCCGAAGTAAAAAAAGGGCGCGTGCCGATGACCTATTGGGCCAACGAAGACTACGAAACCCCTTTGGACATTGAAAGCCAGTCATGGGACCACGAAGATTCTGGCCACAGTCAAGCTGGCATCAACGAACTTAACTCGGTCGTAGGCAAAGGCCACGAATTCAAAACCGTGAAGCCTCTTCGGTTAATTAAAAAAATTATCCAAATCTGGTGTAAAGCTGATGGTGTCGTGATGGATCCATTCGCTGGATCAGGCACTACGGGCCATGCTGTTTTGGAACTCAATGCAGAATCAGAAGCAAGCCGACGTTTCATCCTAATTGAACAGGGAAACACCGACAAGGGCGACCACTATGCCAAGACGCTAACTGCCGAACGTATAAAACGTGTCATTACTGGCGATTGGGCGAGTGGCAAGCGTCCGCCCTTACCAAGCGGCTTCCGTTTCATCGAGTTGAAGCGCGAGCGGATCGACGCAGAAGCTGTCAACGCCCTCGCACGCGAGGAAATGATTGACCTGCTGCTCACGAGCTATTGGGACAAGAATGAGAAGGCAAAATCGTATCTTCAACGCCTGCCTGCTGGTACGCACCGACATTTGTTCGCGGTGAACCAAAAAAATGAAGGATTCTTCCTTATCTGGGATGCGCCGGACCAACCGTCGAGCCTAAATCGAGACGCATTTAAACGAATTGTTGGAGAGGCCAACGCCACCAACCTAGCTACGCGCTATCACATTTATGCGTCGCTTGCGCCCTATACCGGTAGCGGCATCGAGTTCTACAAGATACCCGACTCGGTCTTGGAGCACATAGGCTTCAATCCGCGTTCCGACGCTTACAACAACGAGAGCGTGGAGGAATCAGTGGATGCTTGAGCTTAAAGTTTTTCAGTCCGATGCTGCCAAGTCAATCTCTGATCGTTACGCATTCTTCGCCAACCATCCCGACAGGCCACGAAAGGGGCCAAAGCCGCGAGCGTTCTTCCAAGCCTTGTCGGCTCTGACAGGCGCTGGAAAAACGCCGATTCTCGCCCAAGCAGTCGCCATGATGCGTGGTCACTTCACCAGTGAGCCCATCGTCTTTTGGATGTCCAAGGCTAAATCGGTGGTCGCGCAGACTTACACGAATTTCTCTGGCGGCGGAAAATACTGCGAGATCGTCGATGGCTTTCGGGTCATCAATGTGGCGCAGCTCAGTCCGACGCTGATTTCGGACAGCTCGACACCACTGATGGTCATGGCGACCACGGGCCTGTTTAACAACAAGGACCAGTCCGAGGGCGCGCTCAACATCTACAAGCGTGACCAAGACCGGTTCGGCGATCAGTCGCCTTGGGAGCGGCTCATTGGGCGAACTGATGGCGTCAACCGTCGGCCGCTGGTGATCGTTTACGACGAGGGCCACAATCTTTCCGAGCAGCAAACGGAACTTCTTGCGGAGTTAGAACCTGATATCTATCTCTTGGCATCGGCTACCTTAAAGCTGCCGGCTAGCTTCAATAAAACCGTCATCCAGCCCATCAAGCTGTGGGTTGAGGAGGCCGAGTCGGAAGGCGAAGCGTTCAAGGTGTTGAAGGCGGTCAATGGCAATGGCCTGCCCGATGCGCAGCGGTTTATCACTACGGCTGTCGAGAGTGCAAAGGTGGTGGACGCCCAGCTTGTCAAGCGCGCCATCCAATTTGATGGCACTACGGCTCCAATGGAACGCTGCTTGGACGACTTGTCCGCTCGACTCGACACGCTGCAAGGGGAAATAGACGCTCGTGGTCTAGGCTTCAAGCCCAAGGCCATCTACGTCTGCAAGACCAACATTGCCGACGACATGGAGAAGGACGACCACACTAAACCTTTTGCCCATCGCAAGGCCCCGCCTATACGCATCTGGCGCTACCTTGTTGAAGAGAAAGGCGTTGACCCGAAGTCGGTGGCCATCTACGCGAATCTCTCGTTTATTGAGGGCAACAAGCCCGAAGAGGTCAACCTGTTTTCAAAAGGTGAAAGCGACTTCGATGATTTCACGGCGGGCGACTACCAGCACATCATCTTCAACCTCTCGCTGCAAGAGGGCTGGGACGATCCGGCCTGCTATCTGGCCTATATCGACAAGAGCATGGGCTCGTCGATCCAAGTCGAGCAGGTCATCGGCCGGGTGCTGCGCCAATATGGCGCCACGCACTACGATAACTCGCTACTGAACTCGGCCCACTTCTTCTTGCGGGTTGATAGCCAGAGCGTATTCGTCGATGCGATAAGCGCGGTCAAGGCAAAACTACAAGCCGAAGGCGCTCCCATCGAAATCGTGGACAACTTCGGTGGTTCGGGCTCTGGCGCCGACGACTTGAAACCGAAGGACGATATCGAGGCGCCGCTGTTCTGCGTGAACGTAGACGCCGAGGCCGCGTGCGAGCGCATAGCCGAGATCGTCTCGGAGTTTCCCACGTTCACAGAGGGGAGTGTTGATACCATCGGCCAAGCCCATGTGGCATCACAGGTCGTGGACTTGAAAAATCTAACCGCTGACGGAGGTGCGCCGAATTGGACGGCCCAGGGCCACACGAATCCGGTGCGCTTGCGATGGCTCGTCAGCACCGCCCTGCGCTCTCGGTCAAATGGGGCCTTGGCTGTTGTCGATTTCAAAGACCAGAAGTTTGACACACGTGTGCAGGTTCAGAGCAATGCGAACAAGGCCGCTGACAAAGTTGCCCGCGAGATTGTCGATGCCTACTACCAACAAGCCGAGCTTGTGTATGAAAGTCTGCTGCCCTTCCATTTTGGCACCATCCGCGTGCCAAAGAACGCCCCTGCTTTCGTGAATGGTCTGTATGAACGCTATTCGGGCTTCAACAAGTTTGAATTACCTTTTGCGCAGGCATTGGATAAGTCGAGCAATACGTGGCACCGCAACCCCAGCGCGGGAGGCTTCCGTATTCCCTTGCTCTCCGAAGGAGACACTGCCTCGTTTTACCCGGACTTCATTGTGTGGAAGGGCAACATGGTCTATTGTTTGGACACCAAGGGCTCCCACCTTCTTTCGGACGCTGTCGCTCGCAAACTCTTCGACATTCAAGATGGTGGTAAAACCAGAGTCCATGTCCGCTTTATCAGTGAGGGGCGGCAAACGGAACTTCGTGGCAAGGCGATCAAGGGCGGATTCACGGTCTGGAAGATGAAGTCGGGTAACCCGACGCCTATTCATGTCGATGACTTGGAGAAAGCGGTCAAAGAATGTCTGAAATGAAATTTTCTTCTCATAGCGCTTGATTTATAGAAAGTCTGCATAACTCTAATCTTGTGTTTACCGGCTGCGCCCGGCCCGGTAATTGCCGCCCAGCTTGCCGATCACTTCGCTTGAACTGCCCGCCAGCGCCAGCCGCGCCATCGCGGCGCCCACATGGGCGTGGGTGATGGCCAGGCCCAGCGCGTCGGCGGCATCCTTGCCCGGCAGCGATGGCAGTTTTAAAAGACGCATCACCATTTCCTGCACCTCGGCCTTGCCCGCCTTGCCGTAACCGGCGACGGCTTTTTTCATTTGCAGCGCGGTGTATTCGGCGACGGCCAGATCGGTGGAAACCAGCGCCGTGATGCAGGCGCCGCGCGCCTGGCCCAGCAGCAGCGTGGCCTGCGGATTGACGTTGACAAACACGATTTCGACCGAGGCGGCATCCGGCTGGTAGCGGGCCGCGACTTCGCGCACGCCGTCGAACAGCACCTTCAGGCGGCCCGGCAGGTTGCTTAAATCCAGGTGTGTGGTCTTGATGGTGCCGCTGGCGACATAGGTCAAATGCGGGCCGTCCGCATCGACCACGCCAAAGCCGGTGGTTTGCAGGCCCGGATCAATGCCGAGGACGCGCACGGCGCTCAAGGCACTTCGACGCCGCGCATGCGTGCGGCAATCGTGTTGGCGCGTGAGGCCAGGTAGCCCGAATTGAAGTGGGTTTCAAAATACTTGGGCCGGGGCAGCATCACCGCCAGCCGCGCCGCTTCCTGCGGGCTGAGCCGGGCGGCGGGTTTGCGGTAGTAGTGCTGGGCGGCGGCTTCGGCGCCGAAGATGCCATCGCCCCATTCCACATGGTTCAGGTAAATCTCCAGGATGCGCTGCTTGCTCAGCAGCGCTTCGAGCGCCAGCGTCAGCACCAGCTCCTGGCCTTTGCGCAGCAGCGTGCGTTCACCGGAGAGGAACAGGTTTTTCGCCAGTTGCTGGGTGATGGTCGAGCCGCCGATAATTTTTGCCACTTTGCCAGCGGCTGGTTTGGCAGCGCTAGGCTGGTCGGTGAACTGCGCGGCGCGCTCTTGCGCCTTGGCGTTTTTCTCCCAGGCTTTTTCTAGCGCCTCGATATCGACGCCGTCGTGCTCCAGAAAACTGCCGTCTTCCGACGCGATGACCGCCCGCTTCAGGTTGTCCGGCAGCGCCGCATAAGGCACCCACTGCTGGCGCCATTTGGGTAGGCTCGATTGCAGGCTCAGGCGGTAGGCGTCGGCACGCTCAAACGTGGTCGATTCCGGGGCGATCAAACTCATCAAAGCGATGCGTCCAACAAAATACAACTGCAGCGCCAGCGCGCTCAGCAGCAGCATGAAAACCCAGCGCCACAGCATCTTCATGCCAGCAGCGCCCGCATTTCCTGCAGCACCCGTTCCGAGGGCGGACGCACGCCACGCCACAGCGCAAAGGCTTCGGCGGCCTGCTCGACCAGCATGCCTAGGCCGTCGCGTGCGATGGCGCCGTTTTCTGCCGCCCAGGCCATGAAACCGGCCGCCGCCGGGCCGTACATCATGTCGTAGGCGAGCGCGCCGGGCTTGAGCACCGCGCCAGCCACCGGCACCGCGCCGCCGCCCAGGCTGCTGGCGCTGGCGTTGATGACCACATCGAAATCGCCCGTCAGCCCGCGCAGCTCCTGCGCCTGCAGCTCGGTGCTTTGCAGCGCCTGCTGCAGCGACGCATGACCTTGGTGTTGCGCCACCAGCGCGTCGGCCTTGGCGCGGGTGCGGTTGGCCAGCACCAGCCGGCGCGGCCCGGCCAGCAGCAGCGGCGCCAGCGCGCCCGCCGCCGCGCCGCCCGCGCCAATCAGCAGCACATCGCGCCCGGCCAGCAGCAGGCCCGCATTGTTCTGGATGTCGTTGACCAGCCCGACGCCGTCGGTGTTGTCGGCGTGGATGCGGCCCTGCTCAAAGACCAGCGTGTTGGCGGCCTGGGCCAGTTGCGCCCGGTCGCTTTGCGTGTGCGCGGCCTGGAACGCCGCGAACTTGAACGGCACGGTGACGTTGCAGCCGCGCGCGCCCTGCGCCTGCAATTGCGCCAGCGTGGCGGCAAAGCCGTCCAGCGGCGTCAGCCAAGGCTGGTAGTCGAGTTGCTGGCCGGTCAGTTCGGCAAAGCGGGCGTGAATCAGCGGCGATTTGCTGTGGCCTATCGGGTTGCCGAGGACAAAATAGTGATCCATAGCGGTGGGCTGATTGAACGGTGAAGTCATGGTTCGGAAAAAAAAGGTGCTGGCTCAGGCCCGCCGTTCAGTTGCCGGAGGACAGCTTGGTTTCAAGGCTGTCGTCGCGGGCGAAATTGAAGTGCGACACCAGCACGATTTGGTCGCCGCCACTGCGCATGGCCTTGTTGAAGCGGGAAAAAGGCCCGGCGCTGCGGGCGATGCTCTGGGCGCGCCGGTCCAGCTGCACGATGCCCGAGGTCTGGATGACTTCGGTGTCCAGCACTTGGCCGTCAAAATTGACGGTCATGGTCATGATCAGCTCGCCATAGAGTTTTTTGCCCGCGTTTTGGGGGAAGTTTGAGGTGCCTTTTTGCTCAATTTTGCGGCGCAGCTCGTCGTAATACACGGCATAGACTGCTTCTTTGGTGGCCGGGCTGATGTAGCGTTTTTTCGGACGCGCATTTTCTTCACTGATGCGCTTTTCAATCTCGGCGAGCAGGTTGCTCAGTTGCTTGTGTTTTTCTTCTTGGGCGGTTTCTTCAGGGCTCTTGGCCGCTGGCGTGATGTCGGGCGGCGGCGGGGGCAGGGCGGCCAGTGCTGTTTTGAGCTGGATCAGCAGCTGGGTTTGCTTTTCCTGCAGCGATTCGATCTTGCGCTGGCCATCTTCGGTGGCATTGCCCGGTTTCACCTGTAGCGTCGGCGGCAGCGGCGAGGTGGCCCGGCCTTTTTCTTGCTCGCCGCCACCGGCCAGCGAGGCCTGGGCAATCGCCTGGGCCTCGTCCGGTTTTTCGTTCGAGCGCGAATTGACCAGAATGACTTCCAGCGGCATGTTTTCAAACATGCGGTTAAAGCCCTGCGGATCGACAAAACGCACCGTCAGCGGCACCACATGCACGGCAACGGAGATGGCCACGGCAATTTGCAAAGTGCTGAGTTTTTTCACAAAAACGATGATCGGTTAAGGGGTTGTAGGGGTGGCTGGCTCCGGCTCCGGTTCGCTGACATCGACGGCGATGGAAATCGGCCCGGCGCTCAGTTCTTCCTCGCCGTCGTCGCTGTCGTCGGCTTGGGCGGCGTTGTTGGTTGCTTCGGCCTCGGTGTCGAGGCGCTCGATGACGGTGCCGAACACGTCGAGTGTGATTTCGTCAATCTCACCGAGCTTGACGCGCACCCGCGCGCCGCGTGGCAGGCCGAGCGCGCCCATCGCACCCAGCACCAGCGGGAAGTCGTCGGCACGCACCAGGTTGTCTTTGACGCTGGTGGCGGTCAATTCGGTGATGCCGTTTTGCTCCAGATATTTCAGCGTCCAGTAGCGTTCGATGCCGGACTGGAAGCCGTTGTAGGCGCTGTAAGCGGCGTCAAAGCAGGAAATCACCGAGAACAAATCCACGTCTTTGGGCTTGAATGGCGCGACCAGCGCGGCGGTGCGGCCATTTTTCACGCAGGCGATGAGCTGCCACTGGTTCACCAAATCGGTGTAGCGGCGCAGCGGCGAGGTACACCACGCATAGCTTTTCACGCCCATGCCCGCGTGCGGCAGCGCCTTGGTGCCCATGCGCACTTTCACGCCCGGCGCCATGCTGGCCTGGCTGCGGTAAATGCCGGGCACGCCGTACTCGGCCAGCCACTGGCCCCAGGTGCTGTTGGCCAGAATCATGGCTTCGGCGACGATCAAATCGAGCGGCGCGCCGCGCTGGCGCGTACTGATGCTGACGATCTCGTCGCCTTGCGGCTCGCCGCCGGTCGGGTTGTCCAGCTTGAAGTTGTAGTCGGGGCGGTTGAAGTTTTCCGGCTTGCCGCGCACGATTTCGCGCTGGGCTTTGAGATGCCGGGCGAGGCGGTGCAGGAAGGTCAGCTCCACGCCCCATTGCACGTCGGCGCGTGGCGCGCTCTGGGCGGCTTCAAAAAAGGCTTCGGTGAAAGTCGTGTCGAGCTGGTCGTGGCGCAGGTTGCTGGCGATATGCACCTGCTCCAGCCGCGTGGCGGTGTCGCGGATTTCCAGCGTCGCCTCGTCCATCGTGACGTACAGCGACAGCGCCGGGCAGTTGCGCCCTTCCTGCAGCGTGTAGTTTTGCACGATGTCGTCGGGCAGCATGGTCAGCTTGTAGCCCGGCATATAGACGGTGGACATGCGCGCCCGGCCCACAGCGTCAATCGGCGTGCCCGGCTGCACCGCCAGGCCCGGCGCGGCGATGTGAATGCCCAGCGTGATGGTGCCACTGCCCAGACCTTGCACCGACAGCGCATCGTCAATTTCAGTCGTGCTGGAGTCGTCAATCGAAAAGGCGCGAACGCCTTCGGCCAGCGGCAATTCGTCCTTGACCGGTGGCGCTTGCAGGGCCGGAAAGCCCGTGCCTTTGGGGAAGTTTTCAAACAAAAAGCGCTTCCAGTGGAACTGGTAAGCCGAGGTAATCGCTCCGGCTTTTTGCAGCAGCTCCAGCGGCGCGGTGTGCGTGGCGCGGGAGGCATCGACGACGGCCTTGTATTCGGCGCTGTTTTTGTCCGGCTTGAACAGGATTTTGTAGAGCTGCTCGCGAATCGGTGCCGGGCACTGGCCCTGCCCGAGTTCATCGGCCCAGGCGGCGATTTGTGCGGTGAGCTGCTTTTTCTTTTCAATCGCGGCGAGCGCCTGCTGCAGGATTTCGGGCGGCGCTTTTTTAAACCGGCCCCTGCCTGCGCGGCGGAAATAATGCGGCGCGTCGTACAGGCGAAACAGCGCGGCGGCCTGCTGCTCGACCGAGGCGGGTTTGCTGGCGTCGGCGCTGAAATAGTCACGCGCCAAGTCGGAAAAACTGAATTCCTCGTCGCTGGCGAATTCCCAGGCCAGGTCCAGTTCAATTTCTTCGCTGACCTGCTGACCGGCGGCAATCAGCGCGGCGGGCGTCGGTTTTTCAAACTTCAGCAGCGCGTTGGCCGCCTTGACCTTGACGCGCTTGCCCGAGTCCAGCTCGACCTGCAGCGAGCTGTCCGCTTCGGACAAAATCCGGCCGGCCAGAAATTTGCCGGTTTCTTCAAACAATACAAACACTACGGAATCCTTTAGCCTGATGAGCTGGGTAATTTGCCTTGAGCGGCGTGCGGGTAGTGTAATCAGGCGGCCTTGGTGTAAGCGGCTATTTCGTGATGGCCCAGAGGGCGAAAATCACGTCTGCCAGTTTCTTGCGCAGTTCAGGCCAGCGCGAGGAATTTCAAAATGCCGGGCAGGTGATGGTCAAAGTCGCTCAGGCCGTGGTCGCCGCCTTCGAGCACTTGAAGCTGGGTGTTGGCGTAGCGCGCCGCCATTTCGCGCCAGTCCAGCACCTCGTCGCCTTTGGCGATGAGCGTCAAATAATTGGCAGGGATTATCAAAGGCCCGGCCTGCAGCGCGCGCAGCTCGTCGATGAATTCGGGCGCGAAGAAAAATCGCTCGTCCGGGTCTTGCCAGCTACTTTGTTCGCCAATGTAGCGCGTCAAATCGCGGGCCGGATCGACGGCGGGGTTGAGCAGCACCGCCTTGCAGCCGCATTCTTCGGCGACGGCGGTGGCGTAAAAACCGCCCAGCGACGAGCCGATGACGGCCATCGTGTCACGCGGCCAGCTTGAAATACCGCCCCGGATCAAGGCCAGCGCGGCCTGCGGCGAGGGCGGCAATTGCGGGCACCACCAGGTGACGCCGGGGTGATTTTGCTGCACGCGGGCAGCCATGATTTGCGCCTTGGCCGACAGCGGCGAGGAGCGAAAACCGTGGAGGTAAAGCAGGTGGGTCGTGGGCATGGCGCAATGGTACGCGCTGGACGGCGCGGGATAATACGTCGATGGCTACCGCTTCTTTTGATAAACCTCCTCTTTACCGCCGAATCCTGCCCATGCTGCAGGGCTTCGATGGGCTGCTGGCTTTTGCTGTTTTCCTGTTGGTCTGCGCTGGTTTGCTCATCATGTACTCGTCGGGCTACGACCACGGCACCCGCTTTGTCGATCATGGCCGCAACATGCTGATTGCCGGCTTCATCATGTTTGTGGTGGCGCAAATTCCGCCGCAGCGGCTGATGCTGCTGGCCGTGCCGCTGTATGTGACCGGCGTGACGCTGTTAATTGGCGTGGCTCTTTTCGGCGTCACCAAGAAAGGCGCCCGGCGCTGGCTCAATGTCGGTATCGTGATTCAGCCGAGCGAAATCCTGAAAATCGCCATGCCGCTGATGCTGGCCTGGTGGTTCCAGAAGCGCGAAGGCCAGTTGCGCCCGCTCGATTTTGTCGCTGCGCTGGGGCTTCTGGCGGTGCCGGTCGGACTGATCATGAAGCAGCCTGATCTGGGCACCTCGCTGCTGGTGCTGGGCGCGGGACTGGCGGTGATTTTTTTTGCCGGGCTGAGCTGGAAGCTGATTGCGCCGCCGGTGCTGCTCGGGCTGGTCGGCATTTTCCTGATCGTCTGGTTCGAGCCGCAGTTGTGCGCCGACGGCAACCGCTGGCCGATTCTGCACGACTACCAGCAGCAGCGCATCTGCACGCTGCTCGACCCGTCGCGCGACCCGCTGGGCAAGGGCTTTCACATCATTCAGGGCATGATTGCGATTGGCTCGGGCGGCGTGTTTGGCAAGGGCTTTATGGCCGGAACGCAGACGCATCTGGAGTTCATTCCCGAGCGCACCACTGACTTTATCTTTGCCGCTTTTTCCGAGGAGTTTGGCTTGATCGGCACCATGCTATTGATTAGCGGCTTCATTTTCCTGATTTTTCGCGGGCTGGCGATTGCGATGGACGCGCCCACGCTGTTCACCCGACTGCTGGCCGGGTCGCTGACGATGATTTTTTTCACCTACGCGTTTGTCAATATGGGCATGGTCAGCGGCATTTTGCCGGTGGTCGGCGTGCCCCTGCCGTTTGTCAGCTACGGTGGCACGGCGATGGTGACGCTCGGGCTGGCGCTGGGCATGCTGATGTCAATTGCCAAATCCAAGCGCCTGATGCAGAGCTGACGCGGGCGGGGCGCCACGGCCCGCTGCGGCGGCGCTGCGCTGGCCCTGAGCGCGCCAGATCGGGGCAGACTGCCTACAATGACCGAATGACTTTACTCAATTCAGCCGCCGCCTCCGTTCGCCAGACCAACGTCGCCGGGCGCCCGCCAGCCCGCCCCACCAAGGAGTCCACATCCGGGCGGCTGGCGATTGCCAAAACGCTGTTGCTGGAGCCCTTCGGCCTGACGCCCGCCAGCCTCAACCGCGCCCTGGGCGAGATCACCTCGCACGGCGTCGATGACGCCGACCTGTATTTCCAGTACACCCGCAGCGAAGGCTGGAGCCTGGAAGAGGGCATCGTCAAGAGCGGTTCCTTCAGCATCGGCCAGGGCGTGGGCGTGCGCGCCGTCAGCGGCGAAAAAACCGCTTTTGCTTATTCCGATGACATTTCCGAAGCGTCCTTGCTGGACGCGGCGCGCACCGTGCGCAGCATTTCAGCCGCCAGCGCCACGGCCCGCGTCAAAACCCCGGCGCGCAAAATCGCCCCCAGCCGCTCGCTGTACCGCGACCTGGACCCGATCAGCACGCTGGACAGCACGGCCAAAGTCCAGTTGCTGGAAAAGGTCGAAAAGCTCGCCAAAGCCCGTGACCCGCGCATCGTGCAGGTCATGGCCGGCTTGGCCAGCGAATACGACGTGGTGATGGTGGCGCGCGCCGACGGCACACTGGCCGCCGACGTGCGCCCGCTGGTACGCCTGAGCGTCAGCGTGATTGCCGAGCAAAAAGGCCGACGCGAAACTGGCTCCGGCGGCGGCGGCGGGCGTTTTGGGCTGGCTTATTTTGACGACGGCCAGATTGCCCAGTATGTGGACGACGCAGTCAACGCCGCGCTGACGAATCTGGATGCCCGCCCCGCGCCCGCCGGTCAAATGACCGTGGTGCTTGGCCCCGGCTGGCCCGGCATTTTGCTGCACGAAGCCATCGGTCATGGGCTGGAAGGCGACTTCAACCGCAAGGGCTCCAGCGCGTTTTCCGGTCGCATTGGCCAGCGCGTCGCCGCCAAAGGCGTGACGGTGCTTGATGACGGCACGATTGCCGACCGGCGCGGCTCGCTCAACATCGACGACGAGGGCAATGTCAGCCAGCGCAATGTGCTGATTGAAGACGGCATTTTGAAGGGCTACATTCAGGATTCCATGAATGCGCGCCTGATGGGCGTGGCCCCAACCGGCAATGGCCGCCGCGAAAGCTACGCCCATGTGCCGATGCCGCGCATGACCAACACCTACATGCTCGGCGGCGACAAGGCACCCGAAGAAATCATCGCCAGCATCAAAAAAGGCCTGTACGCGAGCAACTTTGCCGGGGGTCAGGTTGATATCACCTCGGGCAAGTTTGTCTTTTCGGCCAGCCAGGCGTATTGGGTGGAAAACGGCAAGATTCTCTACCCCGTCAAGGGCGCGACCATCGTCGGCAACGGCCCGGACGCGCTGACCCGCGTCACGATGATCGGCAACGACATGAAGCTCGACAGCGGCGTCGGCACCTGCGGCAAGGAAGGCCAGAGCGTGCCCGTCGGCGTCGGCCAGCCGACGCTGCGCATCGACGGGCTGACCGTGGGTGGCACGGCGTAAGTTTTTCGGTAGAGGTTGAGGGCGGTCAAGCTACTTGTCGCCTACGGGTCTTGAATTCGTCTCCAGCGCAAAGGGCGGCCTGCCGCTGCGTCCCTTGGGATAGTTCGGCGCAATCAACGCCACCAGCGCCGTCCAAGGCACGACGCGCTAACTCACGCTTGCGCGTCTTTTTCACGCTCAGACTTAACTCAAGACTGGCTTGCGTTCATAACGCGCAAGGCGTGCCATGCCACGCCAGCCTGACGGCTACCAGACAACTTCTGGTGTTATACAAAGTTTTTTTAAGAAAGTAGTAATTATACAAATTTATAATATATGTATAATTCATGATTGTATGGTAATATTATTACTCATCCTTGATCCGGGGTTTTTGCGTAATTGGAAATTATGTTGAAAAATGCTTGGTGCTGATGTTATTTATATATTTGAAATATATGCAATTTGTATGATCTATTTATAAAGGGAGAGAAGTGAATAAGTTTAAATTTTTCGTCATGGCCTTGGTATGGAGCTTGGTAGTCTGGGCAGTACCTGCCTCTGCTCAAACCACAGGTATTGTCGGGGTGTCCATGCCGACAAAATCCGCGCAGCGTTGGGTTACTGAAGGTTTGAGCATGGCGCGGCTGCTTACCGCTAAGGGCTATAAACCCAGCCTTCTATTTGCGGATGACGATATTTCCCTGCAAATCAAACAGCTTGACAGCATGATTGCCAATGGGGCCAAGGTTTTGGTGATTGGCGCAATTGACGGAAGCGCGCTGACTGCTGTGCTGGACCGGGCTGCAAAAAAGGGCGTAAAAATCATCTCCTATGACCGCTTGATTCGACAGTCGCCCAATGTTGATGTTTATGCCACGTTTGACAACTTTAAGGTCGGTGTGCTGCAGGCCCGCGATATTGAACAGCGCCTGAAACTCAAACAGAGCAAGGGGAAATTCAATATTGAGCTTTTCGCGGGCTCGCTCGATGACAACAATGCCTTCTTTTTCTTCAATGGCGCCATGTCCGTTCTCAAGCCCTACATTGATCAGGGTGTGCTGACGATAGCTTCGGGAGAAAACACCATTGAACAGGTCGCCACCAAGCGATGGAACGGGAAGTTGGCCCGCACCCGCATGAGCCAGTTGCTGACCAGCGTTTATGCAAAAAAACGGGTTGATGCGGTTTTGTCGCCTTACGATGGCATGAGTGTTGAAATTATTGCCGCGCTCAAGGCCGTAGGCTACAGCTCCATTCAGCCTTTGCCTTTTGTCACTGGACAGGATGCAGAGTTTGCATCAGTCCGCTCCATCATCCGCAACGAGCAGAGTTCCACCATCTTCAAGGACACGGGGGAGCTGGCAAAGGTAGCCGTAGGCCTCGTGGAAGCACTGATGTCCGGCCAACCACCTCTCATCAACGATCAGACGACTTACAACAACGGCATCAAGGTGGTGCCCTCTTTCTTGCTTAAACCGGTGCTCGTGGACAAGACCAACTGGCGCGAAGTCCTGGTGACGAGCGGCTACTACAAGGAATCCCTGTTCAAATGACGAAGTCGGCAGGTTTGGCTTGCCGCTTGATCGCCTGTGCTACATTGCATCCCATGACTTCGGCGAAATTTTATTTCGGTTACTTTTGGTTCTCAAGCCCCTTCGGCGGTAGAGAGACACTTGCGTAACCCCAAGAAAACGCAGCCAGTCTTTTCAAAAAACCGCCGAACCCCGGCGGTTTTTTTTTGCCTTTTTGATGCCGTTGCCTCATTTTTGAAACTGTTTGACATTAAAACCCAAGGAAACCGTGATGACCGCCAAAGCCACCTCCGCCCATTCGTCGCCTGAAAACTGGTATGCCAGCGTCGATAAAACCAGCGCCACCGACGACAAACGCATCAAGGACATCACCGTGTTACCTCCTCCCGAGCATCTGATTCGCTTCTTCCCGATTCAGGGCACTGCCGTCGAGTCGCTGATCACCCAGACGCGCCAGAACATCCACAACATCATCGCGGGCAGCGACGACCGGCTGCTGGTGGTGATTGGCCCGTGCTCGATTCACGACCCCGCCGCCGCGCTGGACTACGCCCGCCGCCTGGCCGAGCAGCGCAAAAAATACGCCGGTACGCTGGAAATCGTGATGCGCGTGTACTTCGAAAAACCGCGCACCACCGTGGGCTGGAAAGGGCTGATCAACGACCCGTACCTCGACGGCACCTTCCGCATCGACGAAGGTCTGCGCATTGCGCGCCAGTTGCTGATCGACATCAACCGCCTTGGCCTGCCAGCAGGCAGCGAGTTCCTCGACGTGATTTCCCCGCAATACATCGGCGACCTGATCGCCTGGGGCGCGATTGGTGCGCGCACGACTGAAAGCCAGGTGCATCGCGAGCTGGCATCCGGCCTGTCCGCGCCGATTGGCTTCAAGAACGGCACCGACGGCAACATCCGCATTGCCACCGACGCAATTCAGGCGGCGGCGCGCGGCCACCATTTCCTGTCGGTGCATAAAAATGGCCAGGTCGCCATCGTGCAAACCAGCGGCAACAAAGACTGCCACGTCATCCTGCGCGGCGGCAAGGCGCCCAACTACGACGCGGCCAGCGTCGCGGCAGCGTGCAAAGAGTTGGAAGCGTCCAAACTGCCCGCCACCTTGATGGTCGATTGCAGCCACGCCAACAGCTCCAAGCAGCACCAAAAGCAAATCGACGTGGCCGCCGACATTGCCGCGCAAATCGCGGGCGGCTCGCATCAAGTCTTCGGCCTGATGGTCGAGAGCCACTTGAAAGCGGGCGCGCAAAAATTCACGCCCGGCAAGGACGATGTGGGCGCGCTCGAATACGGCCAGAGCATCACCGACGCCTGCATCGACTGGGACGACTCGCTGGCGATGCTGGAGACGCTGTCCGTCGCCGTCGAGGCGCGCCGCGCCGCTGTCTAAACCCCGCCGCTGTGCCGAAAAACCCGTGCCGTCGCACGGGTTTTCGCGCATTGCCGCCGCGTCGCAAATCGCTGAAGATGAGGCCATCGTTTCATTTTTCATTTTCAGGATTTCTTATGCGTAGCGAAGTCAGCGTGACCTTTCAAAACAGCCTCCCGGTGCAAATCGACATTCACGACGCGCCGCCCATGCCTGCCGACGAGGCGCGTCAGTGGCTGGACGCGCAGTTCACCGAAATGGGCTGCGAGCCGCTGCGCCCGACCGGCAAGCTCTTGATGGCCGACAAAGTGGTCGTGGTCGCCGAAGCCGCTGGCCCGGCCAAATTTGCCGACGCCGAATGGGCGCACACCTTCGCCCGCGCCGCCAGCGCCGCGCTGGCCAAGCCGCTGGTCGTGATTGACGTGGCCGCGCTGAGCATCAGCTACTGAAAGCGCGCCCGTTCGGGCGCTGCGCCCCGCCGCCTTTAAACTGAGGCCCATTTCACAGGCTTACAGGCGCAGCACACCATGCAAGGGCAACTTTTTACCCAAGATTTTCTGACCCGTGGCGTGCGGGACACGCCGCCTTTTCAGGCGCTGGACGACAGCGCCTTTG
>Ga0302263_10000341_pt1 | contig 17970 bp, 14 predicted proteins | sample II_Fen_N1_4_FD_194564 | JGI IMG/M metagenome (GOLD analysis project Ga0302263, IMG submission 194564) | Peat permafrost microbial communities from Stordalen Mire near Abisko, Sweden - II_Fen_N1_4 | ecosystem: Environmental > Terrestrial > Soil > Wetlands > Permafrost | place: Sweden: Abisko... | reverse complement strand
GGCAAGGCCATCTCGGTGGAACTGCCCAACACTGTCGACCGCGAAGTGATCTACACGGAACCCGCGGTGAAGGGCGACACGTCCGGCAAGGTGATGAAGCCGGCCAAGCTGGCCAGCGGATTCGAAGTCCAGGTGCCGCTGTTCGTGACCACCGGCGACAAGATCGAGATCGACACGCGCACCGGCGAGTACAAGCGCCGCGTCTGAGCGCGACTGAGGCTTCAGCGGGGCGGCATGAACGCCGCCCGTGCACGCGCGGCGTCGGCGTGCACGCTGCAGGCGTGGATGTGGTCGTTCACCAGGCCCATCGCCTGCATGAAGGCGTAGATCGTTGTCGGCCCCACGAACGACCAGCCGCGCTTCTTCAGGTCCTTCGACAGCGCCGTCGACTCGGTCGACGCCGGCATTCCCGCCAGCTCCTCGCGCGTGATCCGGCGCTGGCGAGCCGACGGCACGGGTTCCCAGCGCCAGAAGTAGGCCGACAGCGACCCGAATTCGGCCGCCATTTCCTGCGCACGCTTGGCATTGTTGATCGTCGACTCGATCTTGCCGCGATGGCGGACAATGCCCGCGTTGCCCAGCAGCCGCTCGACGTCGCGCGCCCTGAACTTCGCGACGCGCTCGAACTCGAAATTGGCGAAGCCTTCGCGAAACGCCTCGCGCTTGCGCAGGATCGTGAGCCAGCTCAAACCCGCCTGGAAGCCTTCCAGGCAGACCTTCTCGAACAGGCGGCGGTCGTCGGCAACCGGGAATCCCCATTCGCGGTCGTGGTACGCGACGTAGAGTTCGTCATCGCCGCACCACCAGCAGCGTTGAGTTTCGGGCGTTGCCTCGCGTGCGCTCATGCGCCGATTCTAGCCGAACGCGAAAGACTCGCCGCGCCACTATAATGTCCCGCATGAACCGTTCGCTGTTCCTCGCCGTCGCCGCCATGTCGTTCTGCATATCGCTCTGCATGCCGAAGGCGTCGGCGGAGAACGCCGGGCCGGGGACAATCACCGGAACGATCACCGGAACCGTCAACTACAGGCACCGCATGGCGCTTCCACCCGATGCGGTGGTCGACGTGAGCCTCCAGGACACCACTCTCGCCGATGCACCGGCGCGCATCGTGGGACAGACGACGATCGCAACCCGCGGTGCGCAGGTGCCGATTCCGTTCCGCATAGACTACGATCCGTCCGCCATCGAACCGTCGCATCGCTACACCGTTCGTGCGACCATCACCGTCGACGGCAGGATTCTCTTCACGTCGCCGACCGCTTATCCGGTGCTCACGCGCGGCGCCGGCAACGAAGCGGCAATCGACGTTTACATGATCATGCCGGCGGGCAATGCCAAGAGCCCCGGATGACACAACGAAAGGGCGGGACTTGACCACGCAATCGCAAAGCGCACGCTTCGGCAGCGGCAAGTCCGTCCTGCGCGTCGAGGACGAGGCCCTGCTCAAGGGCGCCGGGCTTTTCACCGACGACGCGACGCTGCCCGGACAGGCCAACGTCTGCTTCCTGCGCTCGCCGCATCCGCATGCGCGCATCGCGGCCATCGACACCAAAGTCGCGGCGGCGCTGCCCGGCGTGATCGCCATCGTCACCGGCGACGACCTCGTCCGCGCGGGCGTCAAGCCGCTGCCGCTGTCGGCGGACTTCAAGCGCCCCGACGGTTCGCCGACGGCGTCCCCGCCCCGTCACGCACTCGCCGTCGGCACCGTCCGCTTCGTGGGCGAGGCGGTGGCCGCGGTTGTCGCCGAGACCATCGCGCAGGCACGCGACGCGATGGAGGCCATCGACGTCCGCTACGAACCGCTGCCCTGCGTCGTCGACGCGGACGATGCGGTCGCGCCAGGCGCGCCGTTGGTGTGGCCGGCCGCGACGAGCAATGTCGCCGCGGAAGCAAGGCACGGCGACGCCGCCGCGACGGAAGCCGCATTCGCCAAGGCCGCGCATGTCGTGACGCTGGACCTCGTCAACCAGCGCCTGGCGCCCAGCCCGATCGAACCGCGCGCCATCGTCGCGAGCTTCGACGCGGCGACCGGACGCATCACGCTGCGCGTGTCCAACCAGACGCCGACGGGCCTGCGCGATTCGCTGTGCGCCGACGTGCTCGGCATGCCCAACGACCGCGTCCGCGTGCAGGTTGGCGACGTCGGCGGCGGCTTCGGGATGAAGACGGGCCTCTACCCTGAGGACGTCGTGCTCGCGTGGTCCGCGCGAGAATTCGGGCGCCCGCTCAAGTGGTGCGCCGAACGGATGGAGGAGTTCCTCGCGGCGACGCACGGACGCGCCGCGCGCAGCAGGGCGGAACTCGCGCTGGCCGCGGACGGACGCGTGCTCGCACTGCGCATCGCCACGCTGGCCAATACCGGCGCGTACGCGACACCGGGCGGCGTCGTCATTCCTCTGCTGATCGGCCCGTGGGTGTCCACCAGCATCTACGACATCGGCACCATCGACATCCGCATCTCGGCGGTGCTGACCAACACGGCGCCAGTCAGCGCCTACCGCGGCGCGGGCCGGCCCGAGGCCATCTACATCATCGAGCGCCTGATGGACGCGGCCGCTCGCCAGACCGGCATCGACGCGACGGAACTGCGCCGCCGCAACATGATCCGGCCCGAGCAGATGCCCTACACCAACCCGATGGCCAAGACCTACGACAGCGGCAACTTCGCATCGGTGATGGACCAGGCCACCGCGCTCGCCGACTGGCGCGGCTTCGACGCGCGCTGTGCCGAGGCAAGGAAGCGCGGGCGCCTGCGCGGCCGTGGCATCGCGACGTTCCTCGAGTGGACCGGCGTGGACATCTTCGAGGAGCGCGTCACGGTCACCGTGTCGGGCGATGGCGAGATCGAGATCTTTTCGGCGTTGCAGGCGATGGGCCAAGGGCTCGCCACGACGTTCGCGCAGATCGCCGTGGACATCTTCGGCGTGCCGATCGAGAAGATCCGGATCATGCTGGGCGATACCGACCGCGCGACCGGATTCGGCAGCGCCGGCTCGCGTTCGCTCTTCGTCGGCGGCTCGGCGGTGAGAGTCGCGTCCGAACGCACGGTGAAGAGCGCGCAGGAGTTGGCCGCCGTCGAGCTCGAGGCCGCGGTCAGCGACATCGAGTATCGCGATGGCGCCTTCCGCATCGGCGGCACCGATCGCAGCATCGGCCTGTTCGAGCTGGCCGGGCGGCAGCCGCAGCAGCGCATCGTGCTCGACTCGACAAGCTCTGTCGACGGCGCGACCTGGCCCAACGGATGCCACATCTGCGAAGTCGAGATCGACCCCGAGACCGGCGCCGTGGAAGTCGCCGCCTACTGGTCGGTCAACGACGTCGGCCGCGTCATCAATCCGATGATCGTCGTCGGCCAGCTCGAAGGCGGTGCGGTGCAGGGCATCGGCCAGGCGCTGTGCGAGGCGTTCGTCTACGACCGCGACACCGGCCAGGCGGTCACCGCCAGCTTCCAGGATTACGCGCTGCCCCGCGCGGACATGATCCGGCATTTCCACATGACGATGGACGAGTCCACGCCCTGCCTCAACAACGCGATGGGCGTGAAGGGCGTCGGCGAACTCGGCACCATCGGCGCGACGCCGGCGGTGGCCAATGCCGTGGTCGACGCGCTCGACCGCGCGGGTCGCCGCGCGCAGGCGCTGGCGCTGCAGATGCCGATGACGGCCGAGCGCGTGTGGAAGGCGTTACATGAGTAGGCGCGGCGCGTTGCGTGCGGCGTCGGCGTTGTGCGTGCTGGCGTTGCTCGGCGCATGCGCGATGGCACCCGTCGCGCCACCGGCACCCGCCTCCGTCGTCGCCGATCTCGCGCCGTCGGGCACGTTGCGCGCGGCGATCAACTTTGGCAACCCGATCCTCGCGGTCAAGGATCCGGCGACGGGCGAGGCGCGCGGCGTTTCCGTCGACCTGGCGCGCGAACTGGGGCGGCGACTGAACGTCCCGGTCAAGCTCGTTCTCTACGAGTCCGCCGGCAACGTCGTCGCCGGGCAGAAGAGCGGCGCGTGGGACATCGCGTTCCTGGCCGTCGACCCGGCGCGCGCGTCGGAGCTGTACTTCACCGCGCCGTACGTCGTGATCGAAGGCGCGTATCTCGTGCCCGAGCGGTCGGCGATCCGCGCCAACACGGAGGTGGACCGTGCGGGCGTGCGCGTCGTCGTCGGCGCCGGCAGCGCCTACGATCTCTTCCTTTCGCGGGAATTGAAGCAGGCGACGCTCGTCCGCGCGCCGACCTCCCCTGCCGTGACGGACATGCTCGTCGCACAGAACCTGGACGTCGCCGCCGGCGTGAAGCAGCAGCTCGAGGCCGACGCGAAGCGCGTGCCCGGCGTGCGCCTGCTCCCCGGCCGGTTCATGGTGATCAACCAGGCGGTGGCGACGCCGCGGGGCCGCACTTCAGGTGCTGGTTACCTGGACGCGTTCGTCGAGGAAATGAAGGCGACGGGCTTCGTCGAACGCTCGCTGGCGCGCCACGGCATCTCGGGCGCGTCCATCGCGCCCGCCGCGACCCGCTAGCCGCGCTTCGCTTCAGCAACCCGGCGTCAGCCGCCCTGCTTCATCTGCTTCGCCGCCAGCGCGTAGCCGCCCGCGGCGCCGTCGACGAAGTGCACGTGGTCGCTTTCTTCAATCGACGGAACGATGCACGTCATGATCGCCGCCGGCTGGCGATGCAATCCGAATCTCGCGACGTTCGCGGCCCGCGCGGCGGCCAGGCGCGCCTCGATGGCGTCGGCGAGCGCCGGCGTGCAATCGAGTGTCATGCGCAGGTTGTCGTCGAACTTGCGGAAGTCGGAATTCTCGACGACCTGCCGGCGATACACGGCCGGGTCGAAGCCGCCGACGCGAATCCCCAGTTTCAGGACGACGTAGGCGATCAGCGTGCTCAGCAGCACCTTCACCCGCCGCAGCGAAAACGACTCTCCCCGCCGGCGCGACGCATGCGCCTCGAGGTCCAGTCCCGGCGGCGGCCAGGCGACGCCCGGCGCGCCGTCCGGCACCGGCCGCGCGACGTCGGGACTTTCCTCCAGTTCGCGCAGCAGGCCCTCGACCAGCGCGCGGAACGCGGGGTCGCCCTGCGTGACCGGCGCCACCACCAGCGACAGGATCAGGCCGCGCGTCGCCGGCATGTCGTTCCAGCGGCAGGAAAGTCCCGAGAGGTCGGGACGCGTTCCCGGCGGCGCGGACGGCACGGCGAAGAGTCCGGCCTTCATCGCGCGCTCCGCCCAGGCCAGGCCGCCGCCCATGAACATCGCAAAGGAAACGTTCGGCGACGGCGCGAAGCGCGCCACGCTGACGTTAAGCCCCTGCCCATTCACCGCTGAAACGGGGACGAGGGCCGCGCGCAACTCGAGCCCCAGGTCGTCGCGTGTCCACGCCGCGGTCGCGGCAAGCGCCTCGCGCGCCCGGTCGCCATCGCGCGCCGCAACGGCGAAGCTGGCGCCGTCCCCGCCGAAGACGAACGGAAACTTGCGGCCATGCAGTGCATTGGTGACAGCGGCGATGACCGACGCGCCGGCGGTGTTCACCGCCTTGTAGCGGCCGCTCTCGATCGCCTGCGTGGAACTGACGACGTCGGTCAGGCCGATCAGCCAGTCGTCCGGCAGCGGCTGGTACCGCGCCGGATCCATGATGTTCGCGAAGCCCTCGAAGATCGGCAGCCGCGAATAGAAGTCGGCGGCGTCCGCCGTCATGGTCGCGTGGCCGCCGTCAGCGCACGGACGTCGACTGCTGCGGCCAGCGTCGCGCATTGATCGATCAGTCCATCCGCGCATGCGGGACCCAGGACCGGGTCCACCAGGCCGTGGAACTTGCGCGCGAGATCGGCGTCCGTCATCGGCCGCTGCAGGCTGCCGATCGCGTGTTCGACGAACGTGTGCAGCTTGCGGCCATCCTTGCACGTCACGACGATGTCCGCTGAAGCCTCGTCGATGCCGTCGTTCACGCTCGCCCGGACGCGGTCCCGCAACGCGATCACGTCGTCGCGCACGACGATGGCGTCGGAAAATTCGGCCTCGCCCGCCTGTCCGAACAGCAGGCCGGCCGCGCAGGCGTGATAGACGCTGAACTTGGCCTCCAGTCCCGTGCGCGGCGTCTTCTTGCCGGTCAACTCGAGCACCAGCGAATGCACCTTGAGGTCGACGTGCTCGATTTCCGCCGGGCGCAAGCCGTGGGCGTTGCGCAGCTGCACGCAGCCGTCGATCGCCGGATGGATCACGATGCCGCAGGCGAAGGGCTTGTAGGTGTTGAACGAGATCTCGAACCGCTGGCCGAGGGAGTCCGTGATCTCGCTCCAGTCGCATTTGGTCGAAAACGTCTGCGCCAGGCCGCGCGGCGCCTCGAGCGCCCGTTGCGACGACGTGTAGCCGTGCTGCGCCATCAGCGCGGCCATGAGGCCCGCGCGCGCGGCGCCGCCCACGTGGAACGACTTGGTCATCGATCCGAACTGCTCGCGCACGCCGATCGGCTGCGACGCCGCGATCCCGAGCGCCATCGCGGTCCTCTTCGCGTCGAGACCGAGCAGCCGCGAACATGCAGCGGCGGCGCCGAGCATGCCGGTGGACCCGGTGATGTGCCAGCCGCGGTCGTAGTGGTCCGGATAGATCATGTTGCCGACGCGGCAGGACACGTCGATGCCCAGCACGATGGCGTCGACGAATTGCCGCCCGATGAACCCGCGATGCTCGGCCAGAGCCAGCGCTGCCGAGGCCACCGGTCCGGCCGGATGGATGATCGTCTTGAGGTGCGTGTCGTCGTAGTCGAACGTGTGCGACGTGATGCCGTTCAGCATCGCCGCGCTGCCCATGTCGACGCGTTCGGCGCGGCCGAGAACGCTCGCCTGCGCGGCGGGCGCCAATTCCTGCACCGCGGCCAGCGCGGCCATCACGGTCGCGTGATGCGACGCACCGATCGCGCAACCCACCCAGTTCTGAATGGTCCGGTGCGCCTCCCTTTCGACCGCCGCATCCCAGCCGCCGGTCGGATGCGTCGCGATGAAGTCCGCCAGGATGCGCGTGATCGGCGGCGCGTTGGGATCGGCCGTTACCTTGGTGTTGTGCGCCATCGGGACTCCCTGTCGATCCGTTGCATTGCGAACAGTTGCGATGTCACTCGCTGATCTGGATGTTGCGGTCCTTCGCGAGCTTCGACCAGCGCGCGATGTCGTCGCGGATGTACTGGCCGAACTGCTCCGGCGTCATCGGCATCGGCTCGAGCGCCTCGCCCGACAGGCGCTCGCGCAGCTCCGGATTGGCGAGCAGCTTGTTGATCTCCTCGTTCAGCTGCTTCACGATCGGCGCCGGCAAGTTGGCCGGTCCGACGATGCCGTACCACTGGACGCCATCGAACCCCTTGTAGCCCGATTCCTCGAACGTGGGCACGTCGGGAAGCAGCGGGTGGCGGCGCGTGCCGGTCACGGCCAGCGGCCGCATCTTGCCTGCCTTGATGTGCGGCAGCGCCGCGGCCAGTCCGGGAAACAGTGCCTGGGTCTGCCCGCCGAGGATGTCCGTGATGGCCGGGCCGATGCCGCGATAGGGCACGTGCACGATGTCCAGGTCCGCGGCGACCTTGAGCTGCTCCATTGCAAGGTGCGTCAGCGTTCCCGGCCCCGACGAACCATAGGACAGCTTGCCGGGATTGGCCTTCACGTAGGCGACGAATTCCTTCAACGAATTGACCGGCACCGACGGCGGAACGACCAGGACGTTCGGCGTGCCGCCGACCATGGCGATCGGTGTGAAATCCTTTATGGCGTCGTACGGCAGCTTGCGCACCGCCGGATTGGTCCCGTGCGTGCCGACGTAGCCGACCATCAGCGTGTAGCCGTCGGGTGCGGCGCGCGCCGTGGCCATCGATCCGACGACGCCGCCGCCACCGCTCTGGTTGTCGACGATGATCGACTGGCCGAGGACGCGGCCCAGGCGATCGGCAATGGTGCGCGCTACCAGATCGACCCCGCCGCCGGGCTGCACCGGCGCGATGATCTTGATCGGCTTGCTGGGATAGCCGCTTTGGCCCGACGCGAAAGGAACGAGCGTCGCTGCGAAAGCGCCGGCGAGCGTTTTCAGGAATGCGCGCTTGCGCAGACGCGACGTCGCGTCCGTGAGCGTCACAGGCCGGCACTTCCAAGCGTGATCGATCTTCATGGCATCCACCCGCCTCCGTTGACATGAATCGCCTGTCCCGTGACGTAACGCGCGTCCGGTCCGCACAGCATCCTCACCATGGCCGCCACTTCCCCCGGTGCGCCCAGTCGACCAATGGGGGGCGTGGCAGGCCGGTGCGCCAGCGCGCCGGATACTGCAACTGTTTCCCTCGCCGTATCGATCCGCCCCGGCACGACGCAGTTGACGGTGATCCGTTGCGCCGCGAGTTCGAGCGCGAGCGCCTTGGTCATTCCTGCGAGACCCGCCTTCGCCGTGACGACATGGACTCGCCCGGCGGCGCCGCGGTGTCCGGTCTCGCCACCGATGTTGACGATGGCGCCGCGACCACCGTTCGCCAGCTGCGGCAGGCAGGCCTGCGAGCACAGGAACGCGCCATCGAGGATGACCGAGAGAATGCGCCGCCAATCGACGAAGGACATTGCGGCAAACGGCTGCTCGGTGCGCAGCGCCGCATTGTTGACCAGCGCGTCGATGCGGCCGAAGCGTTCGACGGTCGCCGCGACCATTGCCGCGACGTCGTCAGGACGGGTCACGTCGGCGACGAAGCACGCGGCCTTTCCGCCCCCGACTTCGACCAGGCGGACCGTTTCCTCGGCATCGCCGCGCGAGCGATCGACGTTGACCATCACGCTGGCGCCGCCGGCCGCCAGCGACAGCGCGATCGCCCGGCCGATGTTGCGGCCGCCGCCCGTGATCAATGCCACGCTCCCCTTGAGCTCCCGGCCCGAGGTCATTCCCGCATCGCTCGTCATCGCGCCATGGTCGACCGTTGTCCGCTTGCCGGGCACGGTCACTCCTCCTGCGGCGATTATCGCCCAAGTCGATGGCAGGCGGCGCGCCGTCTCCGCGCGCATCGTGGCAGAATCCGGCGATGAACGCGCAGGACATCACGCTGCAGCTGGCCGACCCGGGCGACGCCGCCATTCTCGCCGCAATGTCGCGGGACCTGATCGAGGCCGGCCTCGAATGGCGGTACCGGGCGCAGTCGTTGCGGCAGCTGATCGCCCACGCGGAGGCGGTGACCCTGGTTGCGCGCCACGGCGAGGCCGTCGCCGGCTTCGGGATCATGAAGTACGGCGACGAACGTGCGCACCTCATGCTGCTGGCGGTGCGGCCGGACGTGCGGCGGCGAGGCATCGCGCGGCGCCTGGTCGAGTGGCTGGTGACGTCCGCGGCCACCGCCGGCGTGGCGACGATTCACGTCGAGCTGCGCGCGGGCAATGCCGACGCCTACGCCCTGTACCGCAGGCTGGGCTTCGAGGAGACGCTGCGCGTGCCCGGCTACTACGCCGGCCGCGAGACGGCGATCCGCATGCTGCGCCTGCTGCGCGCGCCCTCAGCCTTCGACGGCTAGCGCGTCACGCCAGGAAAAAGTCGACCATCCGGGAAATCTGCCCGCGCATCATCTCGCGGCCCTGGACCGTCGTGCACCCGCAGACTTCCGCGAGCGCCAGCAGCGGCGTGCGTTCGGGCTTCACGATCGCGTCGAATACGACGAGCTCGCGCGGCAGCTGGTCGACCCGCAGCGGAAGGCGCGCGTCGCCCAGCATGCCGACCGGAGACGCGTTGAGCAGGATGTCAACGTCCGTCGTCGTCGCCGCCCCGGCGGTCACGGCGACGCCCGGATTGGCGCGCGCCACCGTTGCCGCAAGCGCGGTCGCGCGGCCGGCATCGACATCGTAGATGCGCAGCGAGGCCGGACATTCGTGTGCGACTGCGACGGCAATCGCCGACCCCGCGCCGCCGGCGCCCAGCAGCATCACGCGCTTGGCGAAGAAGGGAATCGCGCGCCGCCTGAACGCCTCGACACAGCCCAATCCGTCGAAGATTTCCGCCTGCCAGCGGCCGTCCGCGCCCTTGACCAGCGCGTTGATGGCGCCGACGACCTGCGCCTGCGTGCCCAGCACCTCGGCCAGCGCGCAGGCACGTGCCTTGTAGGGAATCGTGAACACGAGTCCGCCCAGGTTATGCATCTTGAGCAGCTGCGGCAGGACCGCATCGAAATCGTCGGGCAGCACATGCAGGGGCACGAGAATCGCGTCGCGGCCGCGTCGGCGGAATTCAGCGGTGAACATTTCCGGCGAGCGCACCTGCTCGATAGGATGCCCGACGATGCCGAACACGCGGGTCCTGCCGGAAACGTAGTCGACTTCGTCGTGGGTTGGCATGGCGCTGCGGCGTTGGCGGGATTGCGCGTCGGCGGATGATGGCCCCGCCGCCCGCCGCTGGCAAGCAGCACGGGGCTGCTAGACTGCACGCGTGCCCCGCTCCGCAACCTCGCTGATTTCGCAGTTGCTCGAGTCGTCGCCGCTGCGGCATGCGCCGTTTCGCCTCTTCTACTTCGGGTCGATAGGCAGCGCGCTCGGCTACACGATGCAGGCGACCGTCGCCGCATGGCTGATGGCTACGTTGACGCCCTCGGCGCTGATGGTCGCGCTGGTGCAGACGGCCAGCACTGCGCCGTCGCTGCTGTTCGGCCTCGTGGCCGGCTCGCTCGCCGACATCGTCGACCGGCGGAGGATCATCCTCGCAACCCAGGTCGTGCTGCTCGCCGCGACGCTCATTCTCGGCGGCGCCACGCTGGCCGGACTTACCGGGCCCGGATTGCTGCTAGCGATGACGTTCCTGATTGGCGCGGCGTTCACGTTCTACATGCCGGCGCAACAGGCCAGCATCAACGGCTTCGTGTCGCGCGCCGAGCTGCCGCGCGCCGTCGCGCTGGGCGCCGTTGCGTTCAACGTTGCGCGCGCCGTCGGGCCCGCGCTCGCGGGCGCCGTGGCCGCGTGGCTCGGCACCGGCAGCGCGCTGATCGCCAGCGCACTCTTCTTCGTGCTGATGATCGTCGCGGTGCGCAGATGGAAGCCGCGCGACCTGACGCTTCCCGGCGTTCCGGAGACGATCCTTTCCGGCGTGCAGGCCGGGCTGCGTTATGCGCGCCACTCGCGCCCGATGCGCTCGCTGATCATCCGCAACCTCTCCTTCTGCGTGTGCGCGAGCTCGCTGTGGGCGCTGCTCCCCGTGATCGCGCGCGACCAGCTGCACTTGGGCGCCGGCGGCTATGGCCTGCTGATGGCAAGTTTCGGCATCGGCGCCGTGGTCGGCGCGCTGTCGATTCCACGGCAGCTGCAGAAACAGTCGCTGCACGCGGTAGTTACGTCGGGCGTCCTGCTGTGGACGGTCGCGGCACTGCTGATCGCCGCCACGGATTTCACGGTAATCGCGCTCGCCGGTACGTTCGGCGCGGGCGTCGCGTGGGTATGCGTCCTTGCGAGCCTGTCGGCGGGAACCCAGAGCGCCGCACCGGCGTGGGTGCGCGCGCGCGCCGTCGCGATGAACCTGGTCGCCGTGCAGGCGAGCCTCGCGCTGGGCAGCGTACTGTGGGGAACGCTCGCCTCCGCCGCCGGCACGCACATCGCGCTGGCATCGTCGGCCATCCTGATGTTCGTGCTGAACGTGCTCAACCGGCGCGTGCGCGTCGCGATGGGCAACGAAGCGGACGTGACGCCGGCCGTGCAGCTGCCGGACCTGGCGATCGCGGTAGAACCGCTGCCCGACGACGGCCCGGTGCTGATCCAGATCGAATACGATGTCGCCTCCGAACAGCGCGAAGAATTCCTGCGCGCGATCCACGCGGTGGAGCCGACGCGGCGGCGCAACGGCGCGACGAGCTGGCGCGTGTTCCGCGACATCGCCGAGGACGGCCACTACGTCGAGCGTTACATCATCAATTCCTGGGCGGAGTACGTCCGCCTGCGAACGCGGATGACGATGACCGACCGCCAGCTGCAGGATCGCGTCGTGGAACTCCAGCGGCCCGATGTGCCCATTCGCGTGTCGCGGCTGATCGGCGTCGGGGCGGAAGAGCAGGCGCGATCCGCCGTATGATGGTGCCCAATTGACCGAAGGACACTGAAACATGGAACCGAACATTGCCCGAATCGAAGCGCTGGTCCGCGAACTGCTGGTCGAGATCGGCGAGGACCCCGACCGCGAAGGCCTGTTGCGCACGCCTCTGCGGGTGGCGCAGGCGTACGCCTTCCTCACGTCCGGCAACCGGACGGACATCGACAAGCTGATCAACGGTGCGATCTTCACGCAAAAGACCAACAGCATGGTCATCGTGAAGAACATCGAGGTCTACAGCCTCTGCGAGCACCACATGCTGCCGTTCTTCGGCCGCTGCCACATCGGGTACATTCCGGACGGCCGCGTGTTCGGCGTCAGCAAGCTGGCACGGCTGGTCGACATGTATGCGCGCCGCCTCCAGCTGCAGGAGCGCCTGACGGAGCAGATCTCGCAGGCGGTGATGGATTCGATCGGCGCCACCGGGGTGGGCGTCATGATCGAGGCGCAGCACCTGTGTATGATGATGCGCGGCGTCGAGAAGCAGAACTCGGTGATGGTGACGTCGTCCGTCGTCGGCCAGTTCCGCGATTCCACCGCGACGCGCGAGGAATTCATGTCGCTGATCGGGAATCGCGGGGCCTAGCTCCTGCCCTTCTTCAGCAGCGACTTCAAGTCGGCGAACGGCTGGTGCGTCGCGCCGGATGCCGCACCGCCTCCCGGAGATGCGTGACCCTGCGCGGCCTCGAGCTGGCGCGAGTGCTCGTTGTCGTGGCAATAGACGCACAGCAGTTCCCAGTTGCTGCCGTCCGGCGGATTGTTGTCGTGGTTGTGGTCGCGGTGGTGCACGGTGAGCTGGACCACGTTGCCGCGGTCGAATTCGCGCGCGCAGCGGCCGCAGATCCATGGGTAGATCGCCAGCGCCCGTTCGCGATAGCCTGCCGCGCGCTGGTCACCGGCCCGGCGCGCGTCGGCGACGATGCGGTCCAGCTTCGCGGGGTCGGCCTTGCCGGTGCCGGAGGTCGTCATCCGGGCAACCGCTCCGCCCACTCGCGATCATGGACCGCGCCCATCTCCGCGAACGCTTCACGCGCGGCACCTGCGTCGGAGCGCGCGGCGGTCTTCTGCGCATCGTTGCCGTGCTCGAGGAGCAGCAGGGCGCGGTGATACAGCGCACGGTTGTACTCGAGCCTGCTGCCGGTCTGCTCGAACAGCGCGATCGCCCGGTCGAACGACGCCAGTGCATCTTCATGCCGCCCTTGCGCGGCGAAGACCTGTCCCTGCACGCGCAGGTCCAATGCCAGGTAGTGCGGCGCGCCGGCGAATTCCGCGATCCCGATCGCCTGCGCCACCAGAGCGGCCGCCTCGTCCACGCGACCTGCGCGAAGGTAGGCCTCGGCGGCCGATCCCAGCATGAAGTTGCGCACGATCCCGTTTTCCGTCTCGCGCACCAGCGGAAGGTACTGTGCGTACATGCGCATCGCCTCGTCGACGTCGTCGCGCCGCATCGCGGCATAGGCGGCCGCATGCAATGCCCAGGCGGTGAGCACGAGCTGCTGCAACTGCTGCGCGCGGTCCAGAGCGCTCTGCGCGTGCTCACGCGCCGCAGCGTCGTCGCCCATGTCCGCGGCGATGATGGCCAGCGCGGGATCGAGCCACGTCGCCAGGCGGAATTCGCCGATCTGTTCGCATAGCCTGAGCGCGCCCTGCGCCACCGCCCGCGCCTCCGCCAATTTTCCGGTTCCAAGCAATGCCTGCACGGTGGCGAAATCCGCCCACGCCACGCGCGCGAGCGAGCCGCTCCGGGTCCCGAGTTCGCGATCCCGCGCGGCATAGCCCAGCGTCTCCTTCCATAGCCCGCGACCGGCGCAGTTCTCGGCCAGGAACTCGTAGCCGTTCGCCATCGCGAGCGGATAGTTCTTCCTCTCGCCAAAGGCGATGCTCCTGCGCGACCAGTCGTCGCTTACCGCATATTCCAGCAGGTGCTGGTTGGCGCCGGCCAGGAAAGAATAGATACTGGCCAGCGTCGCCGGATCGTCCAGGGGCTCGGCCAGCTGCCGCGCCCGCTCGAGGAATTCGATGGCCTTCCGGTGCTCGGTGCGATAGTGGTGGTAGCGACCGACGAACGCCATGGACAGCGCCAGTTCGTTCGTCTGGGTTGCGGGATCGAGCTCGGCCAGCGCATCCTCGAGAAAGGGAAGCCCGCGTGCGTCGCCGACCTGGCAGTACACCTGCCCGATCTTCGACTTGAGCGCGGCGCGGGCGTCGCGCGCGCTGACGCGGGCGAGCGCGCGCTCGTAGCTCTCGATCGCCGCAGCCACGACGCCGCGCGCCTCGTGCGTGTCGCCGATCAGCTCGTCGATCGCGGCAACGTCGGATTCGCGATGCAATGCTTCGGCCGACTCCCGCGCCTGGTCCAGGAACTTGAGCGCCTCGTCCAGCGCAAACACACGCGTCGCATTGCGCGCCGCGCGGCGCGCGTAGGCGAGCGACCGCGGCAGGTCGCCCGCCTGCATGAAGTGATGCGCAAGGTCCTGCGCGTGATCGTCGGCGCCCGGCCCGGTCGCCTCGCCTTCGCTGACGGCGGCGGCATAGGTCCGCTCCAGCGCCTCGCCGATGCGCTGGTGCAGCCGGCGGCGCCGGATGGGATTCAGCTCCTCGTACAGGACCTCGCGGATCTTGTCGTGCGTGAACGCGAAGCTGTCGTCGCCGCCCGTCGACGACGCGCCCGGGCCGCCGCTGTTGGCGCGGATGAGTTGCGCCGCCGTCGCCTCGTCCAGCGCGTCGAGCAGCGCGTCCTCGCCCGCCGGGGAAACCGCGGCGAGTTCACGAAACGGGAAGACCTTGCCCAGCGCCGCCGCGGTGCGCAGCGCGTCCACCGTCGGCTCCGACAGCCTGTTGAGCCGCCTGCCGATCGCCTCCTTCACGCTCTGCGGGATGGCCAGCTCATGCGTTTCCTTGCGGCCCCAGCGCTCGCCGTCGCGATAGATCTCGCCCTGCTCGATCAGCGACTTGATGACCTCCTCGACGAAGAAGGGGTTGCCTTCGGTCTCGCGGTAGAGCGCCTCCGCGAAATCGTCGGACACGTTCGCGACGCCGAACAGCGTCGCTAGCAGATTTCCGGTATCGGCGCGGGTCAGCCGTGACAGCGCGATCCGCGTGCCCAAGCGCTCGCGGTTCCACTCGACCAATGCTCCGGCAAGCGGATGCGCGCGGTCGAGTTCGATCTCGCGATAGGCGACGAGGAAGAGCACGCGGTCGTGCTTCAGGTGCCGCAGCAGGTAGTGCAGCAGCGACAGCGTGCCCTGGTCCGCCCAGTGGACGTCGTCGACGAACACCATCAGGCCGCGCTCGGCGGCGAGATGCTGGAGGAAGCGCGCCGCGTTGTCGAAGAGGCGCATCCGCTCCTCGCTGGGGGAGAGCGCGGCGTTGGGGGCGAGCGCGCCCAGCTTGGCCTCGATCTCGGGCGCGAACTTGGCGATTTCCGGCGCGGTGGCGCCGAGCGCGCTGCGCAGCTGTTCGGCGCTCTGCCGCCGCGTCCACTCGCGGAAAGCCTCGACGAACGGCAGGTATGGCGTCGTCGCCTCGTACTCGTAGCATCCGCCGCGCAGCAGCATCGCGCCGCTCTTCTGCGCGTGAGCGATGAGATCCTGCGCAAGGCGCGTCTTGCCCACGCCGGGTTCGCCGGACAGGAGCACAAGTTGCCCGCGCGCCTGCTGCGCATTGGACCAGTGCTCGCGCAACTGCGCCGCCTCGCTGTCGCGCCCGACCAGCTGCCCTTGCACCAGTTGCGAGAGCGGCGTGGCAGCGCCCGCCGCGACATCCTCCACGCGCAACGGCGGGAAGGCCGACGGCAGGTCGGCGGCGACGAACTGGTAGATGCTTTCCGGTTCGGCAATGCCGCGCAGCTTGTGCGCGCCCATGTCGCGCAGCGTCGTCCCCGGCGGAAGCGACTGCCGGAGGACGTCAGCGGCGGCTGCCGAGAGCAGCGTCTGCCCGCCGTGGCCGGCCGTCATCACGCGCTGGACGCGCGCCAGCGTCAGCGATGAATCGTATTCGCCGCCGCGCGCCTCCACGGTGCCGGTGTGCAGTCCCATGCGGGCGCGCACGGCGCCGACGTCGCCCCAGCGCTCCTCGTGCAATGCGCGCTGGGCGGCGAGCGCCGCGGCCAGCGCGTCGGGGGCGGCCTCGAACGCCGCGCAAAAGCCGTCGCCCAGGACCTGGAACACGTGGCCGCGATGGGCGCCGATTGCGTGCTGCAGCAGAGCGTTGTGGCGGACGAGCGCCGCCTTCATCGCCTCGGGATGCTGTTGCATGAGGCCCGTCGACCCTTCGATGTCCGTGAAGAGGAAGGTGACGGTGCCGCTGGGCAGGGCATTCATGGGAGGTCGAGTCTGCCACTACTTTCCAGCATGCGCCACCGACGCGGCGTCGTAACGCGGCCGTTATACAATGCGCGTCCATTTAGTTGAGTACGCCATGTCCTTTGCACAACGCCTCAATTCGCTGACCCCGGAGACGCTGCGGGGCTTAAACCGCGGCATCGAGAAGGAAAGCCTGCGCGTGCGCCCGGACGGCAAGCTCGCGACCACGCCGCATCCCGAGCTCCTGGGCTCGGCACTGACTCACCCGCGCATCACGACCGATTTCAGCGAGTCGCAGCTGGAACTCATCACGGGCGTGCATCCGGACGCGCAAAGTTGCATCGACGAGCTGACGCAGATCCACCAGGTCGTCTACCGCGCGATCGGCGACGAGCTGCTCTGGTGCGCGAGCATGCCCTGCGGCCTTCCCACCGACAACTCCATACCGCTCGGCCAATACGGCACGTCCAACGTGGGCCGCGCCAAGCATGTCTACCGCACCGGCCTGTCCTATCGCTACGGCCGGCGCATGCAGACCATTTCGGGCATCCACTACAACTTCTCGCTGCCGGATCCGCAGTCCAACGACGCCTATTTTGCGCTGATCCGCAACTTCCGCCGCCATTCGTGGCTGCTGCTTTATCTCTTCGGCGCGTCGCCCGCAGTATGCGCAACCTTCGTCGCCGGCCGTCCGCACGAATTGCAGCCGCTGAACGAAGGCACCCGTTATCTGCCCTACGCGACGTCGCTGCGCATGGGCCGACTGGGGTACCAGAGCGATGCACAGTCGTCGCTCAAGGTCAGCTACAACAGCCTCGAGAGCTATGCGGGATCGCTGCAGGATGCGCTCACCCGTCCCTATCCGCCCTACGAGGACATCGGCGTGCGCACCGGCGACGACTATCGCCAGCTGGCCACCAGCATGCTGCAGATCGAGAACGAGTTCTACGGCACCATCCGTCCCAAGCGCGTGATCCGGCCGGGCGAGCGCCCGCTGCACGCGCTGCGCGAGCGCGGCGTCGAGTATGTCGAGGTGCGCCTCATGGACCTCAATCCGTTCTGCCCGATCGGCATCACGGCGGGAACGCTCGACTTCCTCGACATGTACCTGTTGAACTGCCTTCTGCGCGACAGTCCGCCCGACACTCCCAATGAAATCGAAGAGATCGTGCACAACAAGCAGCGGGTCGCCTCGCGAGGACGCGAGCCCGGCCTCATGCTCACCGACGGCAAGCGCGAGGTGACGCTTGCCGAATGGGGCGGCGAAGTGCTGGCGGAGTGCGCGCCGGTCGCAGCGGCCTTGGATGCCGCCAACGGGACCCACACGCACCAGGACGCGCTGGACGCGGCGCTCGCCGCGCTGAACGATCCCGCGATGACGCCGTCGGCGCGCGTGCTCGATGCCATGGCGCGCGATCACGGCAATTCCTACGTCCGCTTCGTTCTCGCGCAGTCGGCGGCGCACCGCGAGACGCTGCTGGCGATGCCGTTTTCCGCCGATACCGCCGCGCGCTTCGCGGAAATGGCCGAGGCGTCGCTGGCAAGGCAGCGCGGCATCGAGGCCGCCGACACGCTGCCTTTCGCCACGTACCTCGAGCGCTATC
>Ga0302263_10000339_pt1 | contig 18014 bp, 14 predicted proteins | sample II_Fen_N1_4_FD_194564 | JGI IMG/M metagenome (GOLD analysis project Ga0302263, IMG submission 194564) | Peat permafrost microbial communities from Stordalen Mire near Abisko, Sweden - II_Fen_N1_4 | ecosystem: Environmental > Terrestrial > Soil > Wetlands > Permafrost | place: Sweden: Abisko... | reverse complement strand
TGCTGCCGTCAATCCCGGCTTTGCTGACGTTGAGCGTGATGCGCGTCGGGTCGATGACAAAGTCAGACTGGCCCCAGGTGGCGCTCAAACTGGCCAATGCCGACTGCGGTGCCACGGCGCGGCCATGACGGCCATCGGCGGGAATCAGCTCCTCGTCGCCCAGCACCTCAAAGCAGGGCTGGAGCAACTCCGAGTCCCGAATGCGCTGGCGCAACTGCATGGCCAGCAAAATGGATTCGCGCACGCGATGAAACCCTTCCAGCGCGGCCTGCCTGCGGCCAATGTCCAGCGAGGCAATGATCTGGTAGTTCGGCGAGGTGGAGGTGTGAATCCGAAACGCTTCCAAAAACCGCGCCTGATGAAAGCGCGCATCCGCCACATGAATCATGGAGGCTTGACGAAAGGCGGTCAGGGTTTTGTGCGTGGACTGCGTGGCGTACACCCGCAACTGCACCAAACTCGGATCGGGGTAGAGTTTTTGCTGCCACTTATCGGCGCTTGGGTCGGCCTCAAACGCAGCCTGCCATTGGGCATAAAACTGCTGGTAATCTGGGCAGCGCATGCGCTGGCGAATCATCTGCACCGCTGTCATGGCGCTGCGCCCGTGGTAGAGCGGGTGAAAGTGCGCAAAGGCAAACCAAGCTTCATCCCAATGAAAAATCACATCCGGCTTGATCGCCAAAATCTCCATCATGAAGTTTTCGCTGTGGTAGATCAGGCCGTCAAACGTGGAGTTGGTGAGCGTGATTTGCTTGAGCCGACTCAAGCGCCCATGCTTTTTCAAATCCAGCATCACGGCCTTGATTTGGGCCAGGTCAATGCCGCCATACAGGTCGTAATCGACCAGCGGGTAGGTTTCCAGAAAGATCGGGTAAGCGCCCGCCAGCATCACGCCATACGGAATCGACTTATGGCAATCGGCTGAAATCAGCACAATGTCGCCCGGCATCAAATTGGCCTGCGCGACAATTTTGTTGGCGGTCGAGGTGCCGTTGGTCACAAAGTAGCTGCTGTCCGCACCGAAGGTTTCTGCCGCTTTGAGGTGCGCCTGCTTGATCGCTCCGGTCGGGTCAAGCAAAGAATCAAGCCCGCCTTGGGTGGACGAGGTTTCGGCCAGAAAGATGTTGTCGCCGTAAAAATCCAGCATGTCATGCGCCCACGGCGAACCTTTGACGGACGCGCCACGCGACAGCGGCAGCGCATGAAACACGCCTTTGGGCTGGCGGCTGTAGGCGCGCAGCGCGTCAAAAAACGGCGTGGAAAACCGGCTGCGCACGCCATTCAAAATGGCGGCGTGCAAATCATGAAACGGGTTGACGTGAAACAGCACCCGGTCAAAGTGTTCACGCACCCCGACAAAGAGTTCGCCGGGCGATTGCTCGCTGATGAGGTAATGGTTGAGTTCGGGGCGCAGACACCGAATGCTGCGGCACAGGTTGACTTCGACGCTGTCGAGCAAATTCACTGGCGGCGTGCCCGCCAGCAACGCCTGGCTAAACCCGGTGAACAGCGGGCTGGAGTCCAGCGTGGCCGGCAGCACATGGTTGAGATAGACGCAGGCTTGAATGTCTGCGTTGGCCAACACCGCCGTCAGGGCATCTTGCGCGCAATTGACCAGCACGATGTCGTAGATGAATTCGTCGTGGGCTGACTTGAAGGTGGCCAGTTGCTGGCGGTACAGCATCTCGTAATCGTCCGGGAACGGATGAACAATCAGCACTTCAAAATAAGGCTTGGCGGGCGTGACGGACGGCGCGTCAAGCTGGCTGTGGTCGTGCAGAACGGGCCGGTCCAGCAGTTCCAGGTTGGTTTGAAACGGGCTGAAGGTTTGCTGCCGGTAGCGTGCGTTTTGCAACTGGTGGCAGGCGTTGTCCACCAGTTGCCTGATGAGCGTGAATTGCCCATGCGCCAGGTACAGCGAGAGTTGATGCAGCACACCGCGCCCCGGATACGTCCAGAAACGGTCCACCGGCATGAGCTGCGCCAGCGCGTCGCCAAACGCTGCCGCCGCAAACGGCGTTTGATGCGCTGCGCTGGTCAGCGCCTGCCACAGCGCATCACGCCGTTGTTTCAAATCAAAGCTGTTCATCACCGGGGCTGCTTACTTTTTGTTCAGATAAGCATTGGCTTCGAGCTGGCCGGGGTAGCGCGACAGCACGGCGTTGTACGCCACCACCGCTTGGTCGGGCTTGCCCAGCCAGGCGTTGGCCCGCGCCAAATAGACATAAGCGGCGGCATCGCTGGGGTAGCTGGTCACCAGATTGTTGGCAGATTTGAGCATCGCGGGCCAGTCGCGCTGGGCTTCCAGCGCAATGGTCAGGCGCAGCAAGGCGATGTAATTATTCGGCGACAGCTCCAGCGCGGCATGGGCGCTTTGCTCGGCATCGCGCCAGCGCTTGGCAGTCAACAACGCCAGCGTCAGGCCGAGCCGGGCATCCACCGATTTCGCGTTGCGCTCAATCGCTTGGCGGTACTCGCGGATCGACTCATCAAACTTGCCACTGAGGCACAACAGCCAGCCACGACGCAGCGCCTTTAGCTCGGCATCGGCGCTGTTCGCGGGCACCTTGTCAAGGGCTGCGATGGCTTCGGCGTACCTGCCAACCGGCTCCAGCTGGTAGGAACTTTGCCAGGCCGATTCTTGGGCCATGACGCAAGCCGCCGACAGATTCAGGGCCACAAAAACAGCGGTCACAAGAGGATTGAATTTCATGATTTACTCCCAGTCGATTGAAAAATTAACGTAGCCCACATTGAGCTTGTAGTCGTTGGCAAGATTGACATTGCGAAACCGGCTCTGCCCCAGCAGCACAAACATCCGGCTGTTTTTTGTCAGCGTCCAGCCAAGTCCCAGCGTGGCCGATCCTGTGCTGATGTCCGCCAGATTGGCGACTGACTGGGCATCCATGTCCACGGCATAAATGCGTTCACCGCCCATCACGCCCAGCGATGCAAAGCGAGGCATCCAGGCAGTGCCGAGCGCGAAGTAATGCGTCCATTTCGCCTCCAGCGCGGAAGTGTTGTTTTTGCCGGCGGCCCGCACGGGATTCAAGCCGCTGATTTGGTAAGCACGGAGCTGAAGCCAGTCGGCGCCATCGTTCATGCCAAAACCCAGCGTTGGCGTGAACTGGTTCACGGTCAAATCGTTTTGGTATCTGGAGCGGGCCAGACCCAGATCGGCATACCAGGATTTGTCTTTGGCCAGCCAGCTCAACTGCGTTGCCACGACGCGAACAGCGTCCGTGTCGCCGGTGGTGTCGTTGTTGTTGATGCTGTAGTTGTCCAGCCGCGCCGTCCAGCGGCCAGAAGTTTCATCGGGCTGAAAATTCAGATGGCCAGAAAGCAGCAGGTTGCTTTGGTCGATGGCGGCAGCGCCATTTTTCATGCTGACGCGGGTCGTGCCGTAACCCAGCACCAGCCCGCCCTTGTCCAGGTACTCGCCTGAAACGGTGACGCCGCTTTCGGTCAGCTTGTCGCGCAGCAGCGAATCTTTGTAAGCGCCGGTGGTGGCGCTGGCCTGTGCGTTCAAGGTCCACGCTTGGGCCTGCGCGAGAGGCGCCAGAGAGGCCATGCCAACACTGAAGACAATGGTTCTGGCGTGGCGTGAAATTTTCATCATGGTGTGTTGATCGTGAGGTTGCAAGACTGGGCACACTTTTTTTGGACAATGTTCCCGCTTGCGACCAATCATGCGTCGCCCAAATAACACAAAAACCTGTTACACGATGACAGTTTTGTAATCAAAATCAACACGCCACGGCTTAAGCTGCCAGGCTTACGAAAGAAATCATGAAAGTACTATTGGTCGAAGACGAGATGAAAATTGCTGATTTCGTCTGCGCAGGCTTTAAGGAACAGGGCTTTATCGTTGAGCATTGCGCCAACGGCATTGATGGCTTTGACCGCGCAAGCCACGACGCTTTTGATGTCATCGTGCTGGATATCATGCTGCCCGGACGCGACGGGCTGTCCATTCTCAAAGGGCTGCGCAAAGCGGGCAGCGCCACGCCCATCATCTTGCTGACCGCCCGCAATGAGCTCGATGACCGCATTGAAGGACTGTCTTTGGGCGCGGACGACTACCTGGCCAAACCGTTTTTTGTCGAGGAGTTGATTGCCCGTGTTCAGGCGCTGCTGCGGCGGGTGTCTGGCGAGCGCCAAAACATTTTGGCCGTCGGCGAAGTGCGGCTGGACCGCATCGCCCGCGAAGTCACCTGGTGCGGCGAAACCGTAGATTTGACCAGCCGCGAATTCAACCTGATCGAGTATTTGATGCGCTCACCGGGCCGGGTTTTTACCCGCACGCAAATTCTGGAACATGTGTGGGACTATGACTTTGACCCCAGCACCAACATCATTGATGTGTGCATCCAGCGTATCCGCAAAAAAATGGCCTCCATCGGCGTCGCAGCGGGCGGTGAGTCGCCGATTGAAAGCGTGCGCGGCGTGGGCTATCGCTTCCGAAAATTAGCGTGATCACATCCTTTCGACTGCGCTTGGCGCTGCTTTCTGCACTGCTCACCGGGCTGGCGCTGATAGCCTTTGGCTTGGGCAGTTGGTGGCTGATTAAAAAGCTCAAGATTGAACGCATTGATACCGAGGTTAGAGTCCAGGCCGAACGTGGTCTGCCCCACATACGCAGCATGGAAGACTGGCACACCGTTGAAAATCGCTTGGCCATCGACGTGGGCGCGCGTGACACCAACGAGCTGCTACTGTTGGTACAACGGGCTCCAGGCGAAGAGTTGTACCGTTCTGCGCACTGGCCCACCGCGCTGGTGGCCGATCAATTGGCCTGGCCCACCCCGCAATCGGCCAAGAAAGTCAGCGTCTTGGATCTGCCCTTTATCAGCAGCGCCCTAGCGCAGCCCGGCCCGGATGCCAACCATGGGCCACCACAAGGGCGACCGCCACCTTTTGACCGCCCTTTTCCTGGTCGCCCTGACCATCCCGCTCCTACCGATGACTTGCGTGATGCCCCCCTGCCGCGTCCCGAAGTTTCCCCATCGCGTCCCGAGTCGCTGCCACCAGAACCCACGCCGCTCATCGTGACAACACTGCCTCGGCCCAGCGAAAATAACAGCTCTGGCACGCCCGCCGCCGCGCCCAACATACCTGCCACGCGCACCGATACCTCTGCGCTGGCCCCGGTATGGGCACCGCCGCCCGAATTTAGGCCGGGTGCCCAAGCGACATCGGCGCCAGCGCCAGTGGATCCGGGGCCACCGCCGCCCACGTTTTCAGCCGTGGACACACGGGCACTTGACGGGCGCTTGTGGCGCATTGGGCTGGCCACCAACGGTCAGGTCCGCATTGCCCTTGCCGTGGATGCACACGTCATTGACCGGGAGATGAATGGCATTCGCAACGCTTTTCTGGCCGCGCTGCCATTTGCGCTTATTTTCATTGGCCTGGGCAGCTGGTTTTTTTCAGCCCGCGCCTTGCGTCCGCTGCAAAAACTCACCGCTGTCAGCCGCCGGGTGACGGCCACCGGCCTGAGCCAGCGTATTTCGAGCCAAGGAGAAGACCGTGAATTTGTCGAGCTGATTGACGTTTTTAACCGCATGCTGGGGCGTCTGGAACGCAGCTTCAAACAGGCTCACCGTTTCTCCGCTGACGCCGCGCATGAACTCAAAACACCACTGGCGATTTTGCAAGGACAACTCGAACGCTCGATTGGCATGGCGGAAGACGGTTCGGCAATGCAGCGCGGACTCACCAGCATTCTCGATGAAGTGCGGCGCCTGTCCACCATCTCGCGCAAACTCTTGCTGCTGTCGCAGGCTGACGCCGGTCGTTTGAGTGTGTTTGGCGTGCCGTTCAACCTGTCCAAGGCGCTGGACGATTTGCTGGAAGACACCCACATGCTGGCGCCACAACTCAAGGTGACGGCCACGATTGCCCCCAATCTGGTGATTACCGCCGATGGCAGCCTGCTGCGTCAGGTGCTGCACAACCTCATCAGCAACGCCATCAAATACAACGTGAATCAAGGCTGGATCACCATCACCACCGGATGCTGGTCGCAACAGGTGGAAGTTCGTATCTCGAACTCGTCCAGCGGCATCCCGGTGGCTGAACGCGGCAGGATTTTTGAGCGTTTTTACCGCGCTGACCCGGCGCATAGCCGACACGTCGAAGGCGTCGGCCTGGGCCTGAGCGTTTCGCGGGAAATCGCCAGAGCGCATGGCGGCGACATCGTTTTGAAAGTTGAAAACGAAGGGACTGTGCAGTTTTCATTGCTGCTGCCGTCCTTGAGCCGCTGAGGCTTGGCATCAAGTGTTTCTCGGGCTGAACGTCCTCGGGAAATACACCGCCGCGCCTCTGTCCTTGAGTCGGTAGCCCATCGCGGGCCGGGGTGAGCCAACGTCCATCGCGCCGCTTTCGGCCAGAAAACCCGCCGCCAGCGCGCGCGTGCGAAAGCCGCTTTTATCGACGGCGCGGCCCAGCACGATTTCATACATCTTTTGCAACTGCGGCAGCGTGAACGGCTCGGGCAGCAAAAACGCGGGCAGCGAGGTGTATTCGACCTTGCTTCTGAGCCGCTCCAGCGCCGTTTGCAAAATCTCGGCGTGGTCAAACGCCAGCGGCGGGCCGGGCGGCAGCGTGTTGACCGGGTGCCACTGCGCCGTTTTGCCGTCTTCAGGCTTGAGCTGCACCGCCTCAAACGGCAGCAGCGCAAAATAAGCGTGCGTGGCCGACCAGCCACGCGGGTCGCGCTGCCTGCTGCCCCAACTGCCTAATTGCTCCAGATACGGGCTGCTGACGCCCGTTTTGTCCAGCAGCTTGCGCCGGGCGCAGGCTTGCAGCGAGTCGTCGAGCTGCACATCGACAAAACCGCCGGGCAGCGCCCAAGCGCCCTGAAACGGCTCGCCCGGCCCACTCGGACGCTGAACCAGCAAGACCTGCAAGCCATCCTCCTGCACCGTGAAGATCACCACATCGACCGTGGTCAGTGGCCGCTCTATCGCTGAAATCGCCCTGTTTTCCGTCATTTTTTGTGCGTTCCCATTGAATGAATTGACATAAGGTTGTATTATGCAACTTATATAAGGTTGTCTAGTACAACTCAAGCCCCGCTTAAAACCTTCAAGCCCTGAAAGGAAGACCGCCATGCCAACCTGCCGCACTCTGAAAAAAAACATCGCACTTCTCATCATTGACCCGCAAAACGATTTTTGCGACCTGCCCGCCGACTGGTGCCCGCTCAATCCACTCAGCGGCCAAGCCATCGCGCCCGCTCTGCCTGTGAGCGGCGCGCACGCCGACATGCTGCGGCTGACCGACTTGATTCGCCAAGGCACGGACGGCATTTCCGCCATCACGCTGACGCTGGACGCGCACCACCGCTTTGACATCGCGCACCCAACGTTTTGGCAAACCGGCGCGGGCGGCATGAGCAGCGCGGGCGACGCTGGCGGAACGAACGACGCGGGCGGAACGAGCGACACAAGCGGCATGAGCGGCGCGGGCAGCACGAGCGGCGCTGGCGGCCCGGTCGCGCCGTTCACGTCGATCACGGCGGCGCAGGTGCGCAACGGCAGTTTTGCGCCGAAAGACCCGGCCATGCTGCCCCGCGCACTGGCGTATCTGGACGCGCTGGAGCGGCGCGCTCGCTACACGCTGATGGTCTGGCCGGTGCATTGCGAAATCGGCAGCTGGGGCCAGGCGATTCACCCGGCGCTCAAAGCCGCCTGCAACGACTGGGAAGAGCGCCATCTGGCCGTGGCGCAAAAAGTGAGCAAAGGCAGCAACCCGTGGACCGAACATTACAGCGCCCTGCAAGCCGAAGTGCCCGACGCGGACGACGCCGCCACCCAGCTCAACCGCGCCCTGATTGCCGATTTAGACCGCGCCGATTTAATCCTCATCGGCGGCGAAGCCAGCAGCCACTGCGTGCGCGCCACGACCGAACATCTGGCGGACAACCTGCCCTCCGGCCAGCGCAGCAAGCTCGTGCTGCTGACCGACTGCATGAGTCCCGTCGGCGGCTTTGACGCCCAGCACCGCGAATTTTTAGACGACATGGCGCGGCGCGGCTTGCGTCTGGCGACCAGCGCAGAGATGCTGCCCGCCTTGCTGGCCAACGCCGCGAACAACGCCGTACCCAACGACTGAACACGCCTGAACGCGCCCCGAACTCACACGAAGGAAAACCGCCATGCTGCCCATCATCCACAGCCTGCTCGACACCGACCTGTACAAATTCACCATGTGGCAAACCATGCTGCACCGCCACCCGCAGACGCAGGCCGAGTACAGCTTTGTCTGCCGCAACCAGCCCAGCTACCCGCTGACCGAGCTGCTGGCCGAGGTCAACGCGCAGCTCGACCACCTGTGCCGCCTGCGTTTCCAGCCGGACGAACTGCGCTACCTGCGCGGCCTGCGCTTTATCAAAAGCGACTTTGCTGATTTTTTGCGCATCTTCCAGTTCCAGCGCGAATTCATCAGCGCCCGCGCCGACGGCAGCACGCTGGTGATTCAGGCCATCGGCCCGCAGGTGCATGTGATGGCCTTTGAGATTTTTGTGCTGTCCATCGTCAACGAGCTGTATTTCCGCCGCTTTGACCAGTGCGCCGCCATCGCGCAAGGCCGCGAGCGCCTGCAAAGCAAAATCGCCCAACTGCGGGATTTTGAAAAAGAAGCGCCGCTGCGTCACCCGTTCGAGTTTTTCGATTTCGGCGTGCGGCGGCGCTTTTCCCGCGACTGGCAGGCCGAAGTTGTCAGCACGCTGCAGCGCGAAGTGCCGCAGTATTTCAAAGGCACGTCCAACGTCTTTCTCGCCAAAACGCTGGATCTCACGCCGATTGGCACGATGGCGCACGAATATTTGCAAAGCTATCAGGCGCTGGGCATAGCGCTGCGCGACTTTCAGCGCGCCGCGCTCGAAGACTGGGTGCAGGAATACCGGGGCGACTTGGGCATTGCGCTGACCGATGTCGTCGGCATGGACGCCTTTCTGGCCGATTTTGACCTGTACTTCGCCAAGCTGTTCGACGGCCTGCGCCACGACTCGGGCGACCCGTTTGTCTGGGGCGAAAAGGCGCTGGCCCACTACGCCAAGCTGCGCATCAACGCGCACAGCAAGCGGCTGGTGTTCTCCGACGGGCTGGATATGGCGACGGCGCTGCGCCTGCACCGCACTTTTGCCGAACGCACCCAGACCGGCTTTGGCATCGGTACGAATCTGACCAACGACGTGGGTCTGACGCCGCTCAACATCGTGATGAAGCTGACCCGCTGCAACGCCAAACCCGTGGCCAAACTCGCCGACAGCCCCGGCAAAACGCTGTGCGGCGACACGACCTTTCTAGCCTATTTGCGCCAGGTTTTTAACCTGCCAACGGCGGCAACTACGGCTTGAAAAGGAAATTTTCCATGTCCAGCACCAGCATCAACATTACCGTCGCGCAACTGAACTTCACGATAGGCGATTTAAAACGCAACGCGGCCAGAATGATCAGCGCCGCCAACAAAGCCTGGGCCGATCAAGCCGACATCGTGGTGTTTTCCGAACTGGCGCTCACCGCTTACTACCCCGGCGACCTGCTCGACGACAGCGGCTTTATCGCGCGGGTCGAAGCCGCTTTTGAAACGCTGCTGCACGCCTCGCGCCAGTCGCCGGAGTTGCACTGGGTCATCGGCCTGCCGGTGCGCCGCAGCGGGCCGGGCAAGCCGCTGGCCAACGCGCTGCGCGTCATCCGCGACGGCGCCGTACTGCTGGACTACGCCAAGCAGTTGCTGCCCACGTACAACATTTTTGACGAGCGCCGCCATTTCGAGCCCGGCCCGGATGTCGCCAAGGTGCTGAACATCCGGGGCGTGCAAACCGGCTTTCTGATCTGCGAAGACGGCTGGAACGACCACGGCCAAGACTACCCGCTCAATCCCTTCGAGCGCCTGCGTGACGCCGCGCCCGATCTGGTGATTTCGATCAACGCCAGCCCGTCGCACACCGGCCAGCGCGAGCTGCGCCAGCGCATTTTCAGCGCCGCCAGCCGCAACAACCGCCTGCCGATTCTCTACGTCAACCAGATCGGCGGCCACGACCAACTGGTCTATGACGGCGCCTCGTTTGCCGTCGAACCGCAGGCGGGCGTCGTCTTTGAAGCCGCCCGCTTTGCCGAAGAAGTCACCACGCTGCGCTTTGAGGGCGGCCACTTTTTGACGCTGGACGGGACCGCGCCCGCGCCGGTCGCCGCCGAAGGCTTGCCGGTGATGGCGTTTTACCGGCGCCAAATCGTGCTCGGCCTGCGCGACTATGCGCGCCACTGCGGTTTTAGCCGCGCCGTCGTCGGCTCGTCCGGCGGCATCGACTCGGCGCTGACGCTGGCGCTGGCGGTCGAAGCCTTGGGCGCAGCCAATGTGGTGGCCATCACCATGCCGTCGGAATTCTCATCCAGCGGCTCTGTTGATGACTCGGCTGCGCTGTGCCGCAACCTCGGCATCGCGCTGCTGACGCACCCGATTCACTCTCTGGTGGCGGCGTTTTCCGGCGGCTTTGAAACGGCTTTCGGCCAGCCTTTGCGCGGCATTGCGCTAGAAAATCTGCAAGCCCGCGCACGCGGCACGGTGCTGATGGAGTACTCCAACAGCTTTGGTCACCTGCTGCTGACCACCGGCAACAAATCCGAGCTGTCGGTCGGCTACTGCACGCTGTACGGCGACACCAACGGCGGCCTGGGCCTGATTGGCGACCTGTACAAAACAGAGGTCTTTGCACTGTCGCGCCACCTGAACGAAGCCGCTGGCCGCGAGCTCATTCCGCCAGCCATCATCGACAAGGCGCCATCCGCCGAACTGGCGCCCGGCCAGAAGGACGAAGACAGCCTGCCGCCCTACCCGGTGCTCGACGAGCTACTCAAGCTGCTGATCGAAGGGCCGCTGCTGGCCCCCGACGAGCACGAAAAAGCCACCCATTTTGTCGCCGAGCTGCAAAAACAACCCGAAAACCGCGCCATGATAGAGCGCATCCGGGGCCAGATTGCGCGCAATGAGTACAAGCGCCGTCAGGCTCCGCCCATCATCCGTCTGCGCGCCCGCGCTTTCGGCACCGGACGGCAGATGCCGATTGCCGCCAAGTTTGATTGATTGTTTTATGACTTCTTCCACCACTTCCACAGCCTCCACCGCGTTCACGCACGACGTTTCGGTCTGCATTGGCCGCTTTCAGACCTTTCACATCGGCCAGTTGGCGCTGATTCGCCGGGCGCTGGCGTCGGCGCCGCTGTGCGTCGTGGCGCTGGGCTCGGCGCATCAGGCGCGCACGCCGAAAAACCCCTTCACTTGGCAGGAGCGCGCCGAAATGATCCGCCTGGCCCTGCCCGAGGCCGAGCGCAGCCGCATCCAGTTTCTGCCGGTACGCGACTACTACGACCAGCAACGCTGGGTCAGCGCCGTGCGCCACGGCGTGGCGGAACTGGCGCAGGCCACGGCGGGCACCTCGATTGTGCTGGTCGGGCATTTCAAAGACGCCACCAGCCAGTACCTGAAAGGCTTTCCGGGCTGGACGCTGGACGCGCTGCCGCTGCAAGGCCACATCGACGCCAGCGCGCTGCGCGACGCCTATTTTGGCAACGCGGGCGAGGCGCTGGACGCCACGCTGGCCGCGCTGATCAGCCAAGCGCCCGCCAGCACGCTGGCGTTTTTGCGCAGCTGGGCGGCGCTGCCCTACTTTGCCCAGCTGGCGCAGGAGTGGAAAAGCCTGCACCAGGAAAAAGCCCGCTGGGCCAGCGCACCTTACCCGCCAGTGTTTGTCACCGTCGATGCCATCGTGCGTTGCAGCGGCTGCGTGCTGCTGATCGAGCGCGGACGCTCCCCCGGCAAAGGTCTGCTGGCCGTGCCCGGCGGCTTTATCGAGCAGCGCGAAACCGTCTATCAGTCGGCGCTGCGCGAACTGGCCGAAGAAACCAGCATCCGCCTGCTTGAAGGCGACATGCTGCACGCGCTCAAGGCGGTGCAGGTCTTCGAGCACCCGGATCGCAGCCAGCGTGGGCGCGTCATCACGCACGCGCATCTGTTTGATCTGGGCGGACGCCGCCCGCCCGAAGTGCAGGCCGCCGACGACGCCGCCAGCGTTTGCTGGATGCCGATTGAAAAACTTGCCAGCTTGGAAGACCGCTTCCACGACGATCATTTCCACATGCTGGATTTCTTTTTCTCGCTGACGCCGCGCCTGTAATAGGATGTATCCATCGCTGCAAAAAAAGCCCGCCCGGCAGAGGCTCTGTCCGGGCGCTGGCGCTTTTTGCTGCCCTTGATTCAACCTTTCTACGGAGACTGCCATGCCCCCCAGCAAACCCAACCCTGCCACGCCCAAACCCGACCCAGCGGCACCGGCTGAAACCGTCCCCTACTTGGCCAGCCTCAAACTGTGGATCACCGGCCTGGTCGGGATTTTGGTGGTGCTGCCCTCGCTGATCAATGCGGGGCTGGATGTGTATTCCTCACTGCTGAAACTGCCCAAAACCGAGGCCGAGCGCATCAACGAAAAACTGTTCCGCGAGAATTTCGGCAAGCAGCCGGTGGCGACGATTCCCGTGCCCATCAAGCAAAACAACGGGCTGGTCGAGGTGCGCTTTCAGATCTATGACAAAGGCGATGTGTTTGTCCAGTTCGGCAACTTCAGCCAGTGGTTTCCGTTTCCTTCCACCGAGGACGGGGCGCAAAAAGCAGCGGGCTTTTCCCTGATGTCGAATGCCTATGCTGTGATGCCGCCCCAGCCGCAAGGGGTGGGGCAGTACCAGCAAACCGACAAGATGCAGGACGGCGCCATCCTGCGCGAGAAAACCTATGAAAACGGCGTTGTCGAAAGCCAGGTGATTGACACGCGCAGCGGCGACATTCTGAATTCTTCGGCGCGCAAAATTGAGCCAAAGTCGCTGCCCTCCGTGCCCAACCCTGTGCCAGTCGTCCCCAAAGTGGTGCCGATTGACCTAGACCATTACCGCAGCATCGCCCGCGAAAAAATAAGCGGTAGCGCACCAGTGAAAGAGGCCGCTGCCTTGTGGCAGCAAGCGCTGACCGCCGAGCTGGCTTGGTGCGAGCAAAAAGACTGGGGTGTCAGCCGCTACCTGTGTACCTACCGCGCCAAAAGCAAATGGTGCGATCAGGCCACCAGCGCAGACCAATTCAAGGAATGCGCTAAATAAGCCCAGCTGCCCGCGCCTGCACACCCAACGCCCGCAGCCGTTTGGCCATCGACAGGATGTGCCTGTCCTTGCTCAGCAGCAGCGCCTGTTCGGCCACGGCGAGGTCGATGAATTTCTGATCGTCCGCGTCGCGGCAATTGAGTCGGCATTTGCTGGCGGCGGGCAGCAGGCGCGCGTGGCGGTCAAACCCAGCCAGCACATCGTCGGCGCTGAGTTGGTAAAACGCCAAGCGCGGCACGATTTGCGCGTAAGCCAGCACCCGCGCCAGCTCGTCGCGCATGGGCTGGGTGGCGATCCAGTCGATCTCGCCCGCCTCCAGCGCCTGCCGCACGGCCTTGGCGGCCACGTCGGCGAAGATAAACACGTCCAGAATAATGTTGGTGTCGAGGATGACGGCGGGCCGCGTCATGGCTTGGGCGGCTCGATGGGCTTGGCGCGAGCTGATCCGGCGACCATGTCAAAGCGAAACAGGCGGCATTCAATCGGACCATTCCACATTGGCACGCGGCGCGACTCTTTCAGGCGCATCTTGTTCGGCAGTTTCAAATCGGGCGTGAGGACGTGGGCCGTCCAACCGGCGTAATTCTTTTTCCAGTGCGCGGCGAGTTGCGGGAAGAAATCGGCAGCTTCTTCGCCCCAAGCGTTTTGCGCCTGCTCGCGGCCCGGATTGGCCGAGCGGTCGCGGGACGGCTCGAACGCGGATTCGTCGCGGTCGTCGCGGCTGGTCCGTTCGCTGCGCAGCGGCTGGCCGAATTCATCGATGCTCTGGCCTTGAAACTGCGAACGGCGCTGCTCGCGGCCCTGCACGCCGCTGATACCGGCCACACCGGCCACGTCGATGCGCTCGCCATACGGCGGATTGACCAGCATCACGCCACTCGGCGCGGGCGGCATGCGCTGCAGCGCGTCACCGCCGCGCAGCTGCACGACGTTGGCGACACCAGCGCGCTCGGCATTGCGCTCGGCAAAATCGACCATCCGAAACGACACATCGCTGCCGAACACCGGCGCGGTCGGCTCGGTGATCGCGGCTTCGGCCTGATCGAGCAGCCCGTCCCAAACGTGGCCTTGAAACGGCAAATACTTCTGAAACGCAAAACGTCGGTTGATGCCGGGCGCAATGCTGCAGGCGATTTGCGCCGCCTCAACGACGATGGTGCCCGAGCCGCAGCACGGGTCGTACAGCGGCACGCCCTGTTTGCACAGTTCGTCCCAGCCGCTGGCGGCAATCATCGCGGCGGCCAGGGTTTCTTTCAAAGGCGCGTCGCCCTTGTCTTCGCGCCAGCCGCGTTTGAAGAGCGGCTCGCCCGAGGTGTCGATGTAAATCGTCACCGTGTCGGTCGTCAGGTGAACATAGACGCGCACGTCGGGCCAGCGCGTATCAACGCTGGGCCGCACGTCATTGAACTTGTGGCGAAAGCGGTCGGCAATCGCGTCTTTGATTTTCAGGGCCGCGAAATTCAGGCTTTGCAGCGGGCTGTGCTGGGCGGTGATTTCGACCTTAAAGGTTTGTTTGGGCGTGAACCAGATTTCCCAGGCCACGCTGGCCGCTGCGTTGTACAAATCCTGTTCGCTGCGGTATTGGCCGTGCTGCAGCTCGATCAGCACGCGCTGGGCCAGGCGGCTGTGCAGGTTGAGTTTCATGGCGTCGCGCCACGAGCCTTGGAGTTGAACGCCCGCACGCCAGGCTTTGCCCGCGATGCCGGTGACGCGCTGGATTTCGGTGGCCAGCAGGTTTTCCACGCCAGCGGCGCAGGGTAAGAAAAGTTGAAGTTGGTTCATGTTTTTACAGCGCCTTGCGCAAATTGGTGGGCGCAATGCGCAGGGCTTCGCGGTATTTGGCGACGGTGCGCCGGGCGCATTCGATGCCCTGCTCTTTGAGCATGTCGGAAATCTGGTTGTCGCTGAGCGGCTTGTGCGGGTTCTCGGACGAGACAAACTGTTTGATCAGTGCGCGCACCGCCGTGCTCGACGCATTGCCGCCGGTTTCGGTACCGAGCCCGGAGCCGAAGAAATATTTCAGCTCGAAAGTGCCAAACGGCGTGCTCATGTACTTGGCGGTGGTGACGCGGGAAATGGTCGATTCGTGCAGGCCCAGTTCGTCGGCAATCTCGCGCAGCACCAAGGGGCGCATGGCCAGCTCGCCGTGGCTGAAGAAGTTTTTTTGCCGCTCGACGATGGCGTTGCTGACGCGCAGGATGGTGTCAAAACGCTGCTGGATGTTTTTGATGAACCAGCGCGCTTCTTGGAGGCGCTGCTGCAGCGCCTGACCGCTTTGGCCTTTGTGCTGCTTCATCACGCTGGCGTAAATGTCATGCACGCGCAGCCGGGGCATGACTTCGGTGTTCAGCGCCACCTTGAAGCCGCGCCCGGATTTGGTGACGATCACGTCGGGCACGATCAGGTTGCGCTCGACATTGGCAAAGCGCCGCCCCGGCTTGGGGTCGAGCCGGGCAATGATGCCCATTGCGCCCTTGATGATGTCTTCCGGGAAACCGCACAGGTTGGCCAGCCGCTTGACATCGCGCTTGGCCTGCAGCTCCATCGGCTGGCTGCACATGGCCAGCGCGGCGCGGGCCTCTTCGCTGTCCGGGGCGTCCTGCAGTTGCAGCGTCAAGCATTCGGCCAGACTGCGCGCGCCCACGCCAGCGGGCTCCATGTGCTGCAGCAGTTTCAGCGCCATCGAAAAGCACTGTTCCAGCTCTTCGGCCTCTTCCAGATCGTCGTGCGCCAGACCGGCGGCCAGCGAGGCCAGCGTGTCTTCGAGGTAGCCGTCGTCGTTCAGCGACTCGATCAGGAAATACAGCGCGGCGCGGTCTTCTTCGGACAGGCGCAGGCTCAGCGCCTGGCGGTGCAGATAGTCCTGCAGCGAGACATGCGCGCCGGTCAGGTCAGACGCTTCGGCATCACCGTCGTCAAGGTTGTTTTTGCGCGCCGGGGCGTCGCCGCCCCACTCGCTGTCGTCGGGCGAGGAATCGACCGAGCCGTCGCCCTCCCAGCTGTCTTCCAGACTGCTTTCGGAGCTGAGTTCGGCGGTGGTTTCGGTTTCGGCCTTGCTGGCGCTGCTGCTGTCTTCGGCCACAGGGCTGGGCGCAGATTCGGTGGTGGACTCGAACTCGCGGCTGTCCTGGCTGACAGGCGTATTCGTGTGCTCCAGACCGAATTCTTCACGCGGCGCGGCTTCTTCGGCCATTTCGAGAAACGGATTTTCATCGAGCATCTGCTCGACTTCCTGGCTCAGCTCCAGCGTCGAGAGTTGCAGCAGCCGAATCGACTGCTGCAACTGCGGCGTGAGCGCCAGATGCTGCGAAACCCGAAGGGAAAGGCCCTGTTTCATGTCGTCCTGTCCAGCAGAATTGGTATAAGCATTGAAATCATCATTACATTCTGAAATGTTCACCGAGATAGACGCGGCGCACATCGGCGTTGTTCACGATCTCGTCGGGCGTGCCGTTGGCCAGCACATGGCCGTCGCTGATGATGTAGGCGTGGTCGCAAATGCCCAGCGTTTCGCGCACATTGTGGTCGGTGATCAAGACGCCGATGCCGCGCGCTTTCAGGAAACCGATGATGCGCTGGATTTCAATCACGGCAATCGGGTCAATCCCGGCAAACGGCTCGTCGAGCAGGATGAAACGCGGCTGGGTTGCCAGCGCACGCGCAATTTCGACGCGGCGGCGCTCGCCGCCAGACAGTGCGGGCGCGGGCGAGTCGCGCAGGTGCTCGACGCGCAAATCCTGCAGCAGCGTATTGAGGCGCAAGTCAATCTCGGCGCGGCTCAGCGACTTGCCAGCGGCATCGCGCTGCAGTTCGAGCACGGCGCGCACGTTTTCCTGCACCGTCAGTTTGCGAAAGATGGACGCCTCCTGCGGCAGGTAGCTCAAGCCCAGACGGGCGCGCAGGTGAATCGGCATGTGCTCGACCGGCTGGCCGTCAATCGAGATGGCGCCCGCGTCGGCGCGCACCAGGCCGACGATCATGTAAAACGAGGTGGTTTTGCCCGCGCCGTTCGGGCCGAGCAGGCCGACGACTTCGCCTTTTTGCACCGTCAGCGACACGTCGCGCACGACCAGGCGGCTGCCATAGGATTTCTTCAGTCCCTGCGCAACCAGACGGCTGGCGACTTCGGGGCGGCTGGCCGGTGCCTGCGGCAGCGGCGCGATGGGGGGAGGTGTCACCGCTTGCATGGGTTTCAGGGGGCTTTCTGGCTGGTGCCGTTGCCCAGCGTCGGGCTGACGCGCAGCCGGGGCGCGGCTTGCGGCGCGGCAGGCGCGGCGGGTGCCGAGGCGGCGCTGCGCGGCGACAGCATCGCGCGGACCCGGCCCGAGGGGTTGGCCGCCGAGCTGTTCTGCGCGCCGCTATCGACGCTGAACACATCGGTGTTGTTGTTATAGACAATCAAGGCACCGCTGGTTTCATCGGCCAGCGTCGCGCCCTTGAAGCGGCGCACCACGGCGCGATTGATAAATTTGACCTGGTCGGTGTGGCCGTCATACTCGATGCGCTCGCCCTCGCCCTCGATGAACTCATCGACGCCATCGCGCTTTTTGCGGTAATAAGCCAGCTTGCCGGGCACGGCTGTGGCAATGGCTTTCTGGTAGCCCTGCGCGTCCTGGCTGACGTTGACCTGCCCGCCGCGAATCAGCGTGCTGCCTTTGGTGATGACGACATTGCCGGTGAAGACGCTGCTTTGGTTCAGGTCGTCATAGCGCAGCGCGTCTGCCTCGATATTCATTGGCTTGTCGCGGTCGGCTTTTTCGGCGGCAGCAGGCAACACGCCTCCAACCGCCAGAGCGGCGGCCAGAATCAGGGGGAGAAATGGAATTTTCATGAGGCATGAATCTTGCTGTGAGTTCATGTCAT
>Ga0302263_10000335_pt1 | contig 18063 bp, 15 predicted proteins | sample II_Fen_N1_4_FD_194564 | JGI IMG/M metagenome (GOLD analysis project Ga0302263, IMG submission 194564) | Peat permafrost microbial communities from Stordalen Mire near Abisko, Sweden - II_Fen_N1_4 | ecosystem: Environmental > Terrestrial > Soil > Wetlands > Permafrost | place: Sweden: Abisko... | reverse complement strand
GATCGGGCGCGGCGCCGCCTTCGACGAGGCCGCGCGCGCGGGGGCGGTCCAGGCGGCCACGGAGGACGAGATGGATCCGATCGCCGATGACCAGCTCCGGCTCATCTTCACGTGCTGTCACCCGGCTCTCGCGCCGGAGGCGGCCGTCGCGCTGACGCTGCGCACACTCGGTGGGCTCACCACGCCCGAGATCGCCCGCGCATTCCTGGTGCCGGAGGCGACGCTCGCCCAGCGCCTGGTCCGGGCCAAGAGGAAGATCCGCGAGGCCGGCATCTCCTACGAGGTGCCATCAGGAGAACGGCTGGCGGAACGGCTTGAATCCGTCCTGCGCGTGCTCTACCTCGTGTTCAACGAGGGCTACGACGCTTCCGAGGGCGAGGCGCTGATCAGGCGCGAGCTGTGCGCGGAGGCGATCCGCATGGCCAGGATCGTCGTGGACCTGCTCCCGACCGAGCCGGAGGCCGTGGGCCTCCTCGCGCTGATGCTGCTCACCGACGCCCGTCGACCGGCCCGGGAGGGGCCCGGTGGGGAGATGGTGCGCCTCGAGGACCAGGCCCGCACACGCTGGGACGCGGCGCGCATCGCCGAGGGCAGCGCGCTGATCGAGCGTGCTCTCAGGATGGGCCGCGTGGGGTCGTACCAGCTGCAGGCCGCAATCGCGGCGGTCCATGACGAGGCGGCGACGGCGGAATCCACCGACTGGCCGCAGATCCTGGGCCTGTACGAGGTGCTGGCGAGGGTCTCGCCGTCGCCGGTGGTGGCGCTGAACCGGGCGGTTGCCCTGGCGCAGGTGGCCGGTCCGGCCGTCGGACTGGCGGCTGTCGATGCCCTGGCCACTGATCCCGCGATGGCCGACTACCGCTTCTTCCACGCTGCACGTGGCGACTTCCTGCGCCGTTTGGCCCGGTGGGGCGAGGCTGCCGATGCATACGGCCGCGCGCTGGCTCTGGGGCCGAACGGGCCGGAGCGGGCGTACCTCGAGCGCCGCCGCAGCGAGGCCGCGGTCAGGGGCTCGTCGGGATAGCGCCTCGGTCCGGTCGCGAGGTCGGGACGATGCGGCTAGATCCCCGTCACGCTCGTCATGACCAGGATCAGCGACAGCACCACCAGCAGCGCGGTCGCCAGCCACCCGATGGGCGCGAGGTACCGCCCGCTGACGAGCGGCCCCATGAGCTGCTTGTCGGATGCGAGGAGCATCACGAACACCAGGACGAAGGGCAGCAGCAGCGCGTTCAGCACCTGGGCCGCGAACATCACGCTGATGAGGGGCAGCCCCGGGATCATGACGAACAGCGCCGCGAACCCGATGAAGAACGCGAGCAGGCCGTAGAACGCGGGTGCCTCTCGCCAGTTCCAGTTGACGCCGGTCTCCCAGCCGAAGGCCTCGCACGTCGTGTAGGCGCTCGAGAGAGGCACGACGCCGAGGCCCAGGAACGAGGCGCCCAGCAGGCCGATCGCGAACACGAACGTGGCAGCAGCGCCGGCGATGGGCTCCAGGGCCTGGGCGGCATCCGCGGCGGACGTGATCTTGAGGCCATTCGCATACAGGGTGGCGGCGCAGGCGATGACGATGAACGCGGCGATGACGTTGGTGAGGAGCGAGCCCGCGAACACGTCCACGCGGCTGGCCGGGAGGTCGTCCGGCCGCAGGCCCTTGTCCGCGACGTAGGACTGGATGAACGCCTGGCCCCACGGGGTGATCGTCGTGCCCACCGTGCCCACGACCGCCAGCCAGTAGACCGGGGACGACGAGAACGTGGGGTGGAACATGCTGGAGGCGGCCAGGCTCCAGTCCGGCTGCGCCAGCACCGCCGAGAACACGTACGCGACGGAGACCATGATCCCCACGGCGACGAACAGGTACTGCACGCGGCTGTACGACCCGAGCGCGATGAAGGCAACCACGACGACAGCGGCGACCGCAGCGCTGATCTGGGGCGGGACGCCGAAGATGCCGAGCGCGGATCCGATGCCGGCGAACTCGGCGACGATCGACCCCAGGTTCGCCGTCAGCATCAGGAACGCGGCGAACACGGTCCAGCGGACGCCCCAGCGCTCACGGATCAGGCTGATGAGCCCCTTGCCCGTGGCGAGCCCGAGACGCGCGCCCACCTCCTGGGTGAAGAACAGCACGACCTGGCTGGCGAGGATCACCCACAGCAGCTGATAGCCGAAGTTGGCGCCCGCCAGCGAGTATGTGGTGATGCCGCCGGCGTCGTTGTCGGCGAAGCCGCTGACCAGGCCCGGGCCCAGGACGGCGAGCGACGCGATGAGGCGCACCCGCCAGTGGGGCAGGTGCGGCATCGGGCGCAGCACCCCCGCACGCCGCCGGCGAGCGGCGCGCTCGGGCGGCGCCGTCAGCGCGCCGGCTGCAGCCGTCCGCCGAGCGGTGGCGGGAGCCGCGGGCGTGGTTGTCGTGGACGGCTTGGGCCGCCCCGGGATCCCGGTCATCGCCCCGCTACCGCGTGAACACGCGCGGGAGCCGCTTCTTCCACGCGGTCGGGATGACCGTGTCGATCGCATCGTCCACGGTCACGATGCCCATGAGCACGTTGTGCTCGTCCACCACCGGCACGGCGAGCAGGTTGTAGTGCGCGACGACCTCCGCCACCTCCTCCTGGCTCGCGGTGACGACGACCGCGACGGGCTCGTCGGTCATCACGTCCCGGATGAGGGTCTCCGGCCGGGCGATGATCAGGTCGCGCAGCGAGAGCACGCCAACCAGGTGGCCCTCGTCCGAGGTGACGTACAGGTAGTAGATCGTCTCGGCATCGGGCTCCAGCTCGCGGAGGCGCTCGATCGCCTCGCCGGCGGTCACGTGCTCCTCGAGGGCGATGAACTCGGTGGTCATGAGACCGCCTGCCGAGTCCTCCTCGTAGCCAAGCAGCTCCTGGACCTCGTCGGCCTCGTCCTTCTCCATGAGGGCGAGGATCTCGTCCCGCGTCTCCTGGTCCAGGTCGGCGACCAGGTCGGCGGCGTCGTCCGGGCTCATCTCCTCGAGGATGTCCGCCGCTCGTTCCGGGGAGAGGTCCTCCAGGACGTCCACCTGGGTGTCAGGCTCCATCTCCTCGACCACGTCGGCGAGAGCCTCGTCGTCCAGGGAGGCGAGGACGCCGGCACGATCGCGCGGGGCGAGGTCCTCGATGATGGAGGCGAGGTCCGCGGGATGCAGCTCCGCGAGGCGCGCGTGGGGCACGCGCAGGCGGACGCTGGCGATCGTCGTGTCCAGCGGGTCCACGTCCTCCCAGTCGATGTAGCGCTCCGGCATCGAGGCGTGGATGTTGCGCGCGATCGTGCGGAAGGGGCCCTCGACGCCAAGGCGGCGGAGGAGCCCGGCCGCGCCCACGTCCACGGCCACGAGCCGGAGACGGCCCTCGATGTCGTCCAGGCTCAGGTCGTTGACCCGGACGACCTTGCGGCCATCGATGTCGACGATCTGCTTGTCCAGCAGGTTCGCCTTCAGCAGGATCTCGTTGTCGCGCTGGCGGAACTTGCCGACGTCGATCGTGCGGACGCGGAGGCGCGCGCCCTTCGTGTCGAAGGACGCGACATCACGCCAGGGGATGAAGATGCGGCGCTGGTCCGTCCGCACGACAAGCCCGGTCACGGGAGGATACTTGCCGCCGATCGCGACGATCAGGTCCGCGATCGAGCCAAGAGGCTCGCCGGACGGATCGCGCACCGGCAGGCCGATGCAACGGCTGAGGAACTGCATGGTGGCCACCAGGCTGGGCGGACCCGCCCGCCCGCGGTGGCCGCCCGGCGAGATCGTGCCGGGCTGGGCCGTCAGGGTGCGGTCGGGACCTGGGGGGTGCCGGCGATCGTGCCGGCGGGTCTAGGTCCGGTCTCCACGTCGGGAGAGATCCTCGTGCGGCGCTGGACACCCCGAACCGGGACACGGAGCGGGGGCAACGCGACTGTAGACCTGCGGATGGGCTCGGGTCAAACGGGTTTGCCCATTTCAGCGCAACTGTTAACCGACCGGCCGCCGGCGTCGGTCGCTGCCCGCCTCGACGCCCGCCGTACCATCCGGTGATGCAGAGGATGCGGGTGGCACTCGTCCAGCTCGAGGCGCGTGACGACGTCAAGGCCAACATCGCCCGCGCCGCGACGCTCGCGCGCGAGGCGGCCGCGGCCGCGGACCTCGTCGTGCTACCGGAATACGTGCAGTACCGCGGGACCGCCGCCGGCTTCCGGGCGTCGGCTCGTCCGGTGCCCGGTTCCACGACCGCGCCGTTCTCGGACATCGCCCGGGAGCACGGGTGCTGGATCCTCGCCGGGAGCCACGCGGAGGCGTCCGGGGACCCGGCCCGGCCGTTCAACACGGCGGTCCTGTTCAACCGCACGGGTGAGGTGGTTGCTCGCTACCGGAAGCTCCACCTGTTCGATGTCGCGGTGGATGACGGGCCGTCCGACCACGAGTCGGCCCGGGTGACGGCGGGGGACCGGGCGGTCGTCGTCGACGTGGACGGGAGCGGCCTCGGGTTGTCGATCTGCTACGACCTGCGGTTCCCCGAGCTGTACCGGGCGCTCTGCATGGCTGGTGCCGGGATCCTGGCCGTGCCCGCGGTGTTCACGGAGCGAACCGGGCGCGACCACTGGGAGGTGCTCCTGCGTGCCAGGGCGATCGAGAACGGCGCGTACGTCATCGCGGCCGCCGGGTGCGGCGCGGGCGGGCCGGGCGCGATCGCCGCCTGGGGCCACTCGATGGTCGTGGACCCGTGGGGCCGCGTGGTCGCGCAGGCGGGGATGGACGAGGCGATCGTACGTGCCGAGCTGGACCTGTCCCAGGTGGCCGCTGCGCGACGCCAGATCCCGGCCCTCGCCAACCGGCGGCCCGATGCGCTGCCCCCGCTTCGCGAGGTCGACGTCATCGGGCGCTGAGGCTGGAGGTGGCCGTGTCGCCGGTCCGATCGCCGGTCCGATCGCGGCCGGATTCGCTGCCACAGGTCCTGCCGCGGCCGAATCCCTTGCCACCGACCAGCGTGGCTGGTGCTAGTCGGCGTTCGGGCGGGTGATCGGCCCGGATCGGCCCGTCGTCGTCGGTCCCCCGTGCTCACCGCCCGGCCGCCCGGCGTCGCGAACCCACCGGAACCTGGCCGAAACGTGTCGACCACCAGCGTGGCTGGTATTTGGCAAGAGCCCCTGGGGCTCAAGAGCCCCTGGAGCCCCTGGAGCCTACGCCCGACGCCCTTATGCTGCCTCCGCCCTACGCCGCCTCGCTCCGGACGCGCAGCACGCGGCGCGTGAACGGGATCCGGAACTCGCGGAACACCTCGACCGAGACGAGGAAGCCGGCGAACAGGAAGATGACGCCCAGGAGCTCGCCCAGGAAGAAGGTCTGCGTGAACCCGAACCGGGACAGGCCGCTCGTGAGCGACGGGATGAAGCCGCCGATAGCCAGCAGGATCGTCGCCGGGACGCGGCTGTTGAGCCTGCCGTGGAACAGGGCGCTGGTGGCGCCGGGGAGCGAGGCGACGAGGTTGACGGCGATGGCGACGGGCGCGATCAGCAGGTTGACCAGGAACCGGCCGTTCCCCCGCGTGCGGCTCAGGTCGTAGCGGATCACGCGCCTCTTGGGCATGAACACGTATGTGCTGTACAGCGCCCCCAGGGCCAGCGCGAACCCGCCGGTCACGTTGAACAGCGGGGTCAGCAGCCGGACCGAGCCTGGCATCGCGGTGCCGACCGGGATCCCGTTGGCATCGAGGGCGTAGCCCGGTGCCGGGATCCCGGCGGTGAGAACCAGTGGGACGGCCACGATGGAACCACCGATGATCAGGATGCCCGCGATCCACGCCCATCGGCCGGTTCCACGGTACGTCTCGACCGCGATCGCGATGGCGCCGGCGATCGCGATCGAGAACGCCGCGAAGGGCACGATACCGGCGTCGGGGTAGTGCGCCTTGGCCTGGGCCAGGACCGTGAACAGGCCTGCGAGCAGGACGCTGAACGCGGCGCCGTAGCCGAACCGGGTCCGGCCGAGCAGGTACATCGTGCCGAGGCCCAGCCAGGCCGCGACGTAGACGGCGCCGACGAGGTACCAGGTGCGGTAGAGCGGCTCGCTCCAGCCGAATGAACCGCCCCAGAACTCGGTGCCCGCGGAGATTCCGTACCAGACCATGCCGATGGTCCAGATCAGCTGGTAGGGGCGGCGGCGCTCCAGCCACTGGTCCAGGAGGAAGAGCGCGAAGACGAAGCTGAGCGTTGAGCTCAGCAACGGCAGGACGACGTTCGGCTGCACCTGTTGACACCTCTGTCTGGCGGTCCCTCCCGGCACGCCCAACGGTATCGGCGTCCGGCGGACCGCAGGAATGTGCCCAAGGATCCAGAAGCGGGGATCGCCGGACGCTGCGTCCCCGCCTGGGTATGGATCGTCCGGTATCCCGGGGCAGATTTGCCCAGGATCGGTCGCAGGTTTGGGTGAAGTCCGGGTGAAGTCCGGGTGAGGCGGCGCATAAGCGGCCCCCGTCATCCTGCGCCGCATGAACGACACCGAGAAGCGACGCGCCAGGCGCCGGCGGAAGGCCGGCAAGAGCTACACCACCCTGGACCTCGGCGGCGGCATGGAACAGGCTTCTCCGGACGCGGTCCTCCGTGCCATGGGCGAGCTGCCGCAGGACCTGGACTGGGAGACGATGGCACCCAACGTGATCCCCATCCTGCCGCGGCGGAGGCCGATGCCGCCGATGGCGGGCGAGCCCTTCCGGGTGACTCTGCCGCCGGGGATCCCCACCGGGTTCGGGATCGACATCGGGCCGGCGTTCCTCGTGGTGGGCGCGTCGCTGCTGGCGACCTGGCCGATCGGGCCGGTGGACCTCGTGGCGACGGCGCTGGAGAACCTGCGGATGCGCGTTCGCGGCGTGCGGCCCCGGGACCTGGTGGGGCAGACGCTGGACGGCGTGCCCGTCCGGGTGCTCCAGTCGGGCGTCGGCTGCGCGTCGGCGCTGGTGCTGGTGCCGGACGAGCTGCGACGGATCTTCGGCGAGGAACCCCAGTGCTTCATCGCGCCGATGCGGGACGTCCTGATCTCGATGCCTGCCGATGCCGACCGGGCCTTCGTCGCCTGGATCAACGAGGAGTTCTCGGAGATGGACCCGAACGGCCTCGCGCTGGACGCCTTCGTCCTGGAGGACGGCGCGGTCCGCTACGAGGCGCTCCGTCGCGGATGAGGCTCCCCAGACACCATCTCCGCGCCGCGGGGCCGTCGACGTCACCGGGGTGCGCGGATCCCGCCCCCAGGCCGTGCTCCGGATGACGGGGCGTCATGACATCGCCCCCGGTGCGGGGCATGGTCGTGCCACACCTTGGACGTCCCAGCGGGCACCACGATCTCAGCAGCGCCTCCCCGGATGCCGACTGGGTGCACGAGGGAAGGAAGCACACCATGAGCATGAGATGGCCGGGACGGCGATCACCCTCGTCGCGTACCCGGGCTACCGACCCCGCGGATCACGGCGCGGCGCTCGCCGGCCGGCTGGCGGGCGCCCTGCACGCCACGCGGACCGGTGCCCAGGGGACGACCAGCGCGCTCCAGACACTCCCCGACTCCACCCTCATGGGCGTCGCGGCCAGCTCGCTCGGCGTGGGGGCCGGCTTCTATCTCGCGAGGGCGCCGCGCCTGGCCATCCTGGCCGGCATCGTCCCCGCCCTGATCATGGCGGCGGCCATCGTGCTGCGTCCGATCTCGCGCCGATCGTAGGCCGAGGCCCAACCGCGCGGACCCGAGTCAGAGCCACACCTGTGGGATAATCCCTGTGTCAATCGGCGCAGGGAGAACGCTCCGTGGCAGAGGCTCAGGGGGGCGGTTCCAGGGTCGAGGCGCGCCGCGCCCTCGTGCTCCACGATCGCCAGCTGGTCGTGGACCTCATCGAGCTCACCCTGAACCACGGCCTGTTCATCGTCCAGGCGGCCCACAGCCTGGCCGAGGCCGACACCCTCCTGGCCAGCTGGCATCCCCACCTCGCCGTCGTCGACATGGACCATGACGACAGCACGGCGCTGTTGGGGCGGCTTGGCGCCGAGAACCGGCTGACGACGCGGGCAACGCCGGCCCTGGGCCTGACCCGGCGCGGTGACCTCAAGACCAAGCTCAAGGCCTTCGATCTGGGTGTGGACGACATCCTCACCATGCCGTTCTCGCCCGAGGAGCTGCTGGCCCGCTCCATCGTCCTCACCCGCCGGGCCACGGGGACGGGCATGCCCCTGATGCCCACGATCACGCTCGGCGAGATCGAGATCGACATCCTCAGCCGCGAGGTGCGGACCGGGAACTCGATCATCCACCTCTCGAGCATCGAGCAGAGCCTCCTGTACCTCCTCGCCAGCCGCTCGGGGCGTGTCGTGACGCGCGACGAGATCCTCGACGCGATCTGGGGCACCGACTTCGTGGCCGAGAGCAACATCGTCGACCGCCATATCCGGAGCCTGCGGATCAAGCTCCAGAACGACTATCGGCACCCCCGCTTCATCGCGACCGTTCCCGGCCTCGGATACCGGTTCATCCCGACCTTCACGAACCGGGGATGGGGCAGCGAGGTGCTCGAGGGCACGGGCCAGTCCGGCGCAAGCGCCGCGTCGCCCGTTCCATGACCGCGAAGCCCCGGTGCTTCCACCGGGGCTTCATGAACCGGCGGTGACCACCGCACGGCCGCCCCGGCCGCCCCGGCGCATCGGGAACCTGCTCGCGGATCCCGCCCCGCTCCGCCTGGACCGCGACTTCCGGCTGCTGTGGACCGGCCAGGCGATCAGCGTCGCCGGCCGGATGATCACCACGGTCGTCCTGCCGTACCAGGTCTACGTCCTGACGTCGGACCTGCTGGCGCTGGGCGTGCTGTCGCTGGTCCAGCTGGTTCCGATCATGCTGTTCGCGCTGGGCGGCGGCGCCGTCGCCGACGCGGTCGACCGGCGACGCCTTCTGCTCGTCACCCAGGTGGGGCTGGCCGGAACGAGCCTCGCACTGGTCCTGCTGGCGATGCAGCCCGCACCGCCGCTCCTCGCGCTGTACGCGGTCGCGTTCGTTGCCGCGGGCCTGGGGGCGGTGGACCAGCCGACGCGGGCGTCTGCCATCCCGAGGCTTGTGCCGCCGGAGCGCCTCCAGGCGGCGATCTCGATGAACCAGCTGGTGTTCAACGGTGCCGCGGTGATCGGGCCCGCCATCGGCGGCATCGTCCTCGCGACGGCGGGCATCGGGGCTGCGTACCTCATCGATCTCGTCACATATGGCGCGGCAATCATCGCGGTCCTGATGATCGCCCCGATCCCGCCCGCCGCCGGGGCGGCCCGGCCGAGCCTAAGGACGGTGGCGGAGGGCCTCCAGTACGCCCGGAGCCGGCGGGAGGTCCTCGCGACGTTCCTCGTCGACATCAACGCGATGGTGTTCGGGTCACCGAGGTCGCTGTTCACGCCCCTCGCACTCGACGTGTTCCACGTGGGGCCGGCCGGGGTGGGGTTCATGTCGTCCGCCGTGGGCATGGGAGCGTTCCTGGCGGCCGTGTTCAGCGGCTGGACGACGAGCGTCCGGCGGCCGGGGCGAGCCGTGCTGATCTCCGTGGCGGTCTGGAGCCTCGGGATCGTGGGCTTCGGGCTCGCGACGTTCAGCTTCCCGCTCGCGTTGCTGTTCCTCGCCATCGCGTCCGGGGCCGATGTCTACAGCGCGGTGCTGAGGAGCGCGATCGTCCAGCTCCTGACCCCGGACGCGCTCCGGGGCCGCGTGAGCTCGATCCACATCCTGGTGGTGACGGGCGGACCGCGCATCGGCGACGCGGAGGCGAGCGCGGTCGCTGCCGTGATGGGCACGCAGTTCTCCGTCGTGTCGGGCGGGATCCTCTCGCTCATCGGCCTGGGCGCGGTGGCTCTCGCGATGCCCGAGTTCGCGCGGCTGGACATGTCGGTAGCGGGAGCCGTGACGGCCGCCGACGAGGCCGAGGCGCTGGCCGAGCTCGACGGCGTCGGCCCTCCCGCCTGATCGAGCGGACCCGGGAGCCGGACTGCACCACGTCTGGACGGGAGTGGCCGTCCCGCCGGCCGCCTCTCCATGACGCGCCGTCATGACGGCCCTCTTCCTCGGGCCCAACGTGGCACCACACCCGGCGAACGCCGCGGGTATCCCCCAGAGGCACGGAACAGATGCCTGCGACCGTCCCCAATCTCCGCCTGTGGGCCGCACCCGAGACACTGCTCACCCGCGTCTCCTGTCACCCCACGTCAACCCGAACCGCCGCGCGGCAATGCCTCCGCGTCCGCCTGTCTCGGCACGTGCGATGCCCATGATCCTCACCCTCCTTCCCGCGGCAGTCGCCCTGGTTGCGTCCACGTCGACTCTCGCCCGCTGACCTCGCTGGGAGGCTCGCGCGTGACCTCCCGGCCTCCGACCGATATCGGACGACGACCGAGCGGTGGAGGGCCGTCCGGTTCGTCGTGACGTCCCATCGTCGTGCATTCGAACCCCACCGACGCGACCGCCCGACCGGCGGGCGCAGGAGTCACCCAGGAGGACAGAGATGATCCAGACCCAGTCCACCAACAGCCACAGCCGACGAGTGCGTGCCGGACCATTCCGTGCCCTCGCACTGCTGGCCTGTGGCGGCCTGCTCGTCGCGGCCTGCGGCACGAATGCCGGCTCCGCCGGCCCTGCCGGATCCGCCGGCCCCGCCGGGTCCGCTGGGGCCGCTGGCGCCTCCGGGGCCGCCCCGGCCGCCACCCAGGCACCCGCGATCAGCCCTGCGGCCTCCCTGGCCGGCAGCCTCACGGTGTGGGCGATGGGTAACGAGGGCGTCAAGCTCAAGACCCTTGCCGACGCGTTCATGGCCGAGCACCCGGGGGTCACCGTCACCGTGACGCCGGTGGACTGGGGCCAGGCCGTGGCCAAGCTCCAGACCGCGATCGCAGGCAAGCAGACGCCTGACGTGAGCCAGATGGGCACCGACATGATGGGCCAGTTCGCGGCCACAGGGGCCCTGGAGACCGTACCCGCCAACTTCCAGCCGGGCACGTTCTTCGACAGTGCGTGGAATACCAACATCGTCAACGGGGCGGTGTACGGCGTGCCCTGGTACGTCGAGACCAGGCTCCTCTACTACCGCACCGACGTCGCCAAGAAGGCGGGGATCACCGCGCCGCCTGCGACGTGGGACGACCTGATGGCGATGGCCAAGGCCATGCAGGCCACCGGAGGGGCCAAGTGGGGCATCTCGCTGGGCACCAAGAACTGGCAGGAGTACCTGCCGTTCCTGTGGTCGAACGGCGGCGCCGTCATGGACGACCAGGGCAAGTTCCAGCTGAACAGCACCCAGGCCGTCGAGGCGCTGACGTACTACGCCTCCTTCTTCAAGGACAAGCTCTCCCCGACGTCGGTGCCCGAAGGGTTCGACATCACGCCGGCGTTCGTGGCCGGCACGCACCCGATGTTCTTCTCCGGGCCGTGGCACCTGGGCCTGATCAAGGAAGCCGGCGGCGCCGGCTTCGATGCCAAGTGGGCGATCGCGCCGATGCCGAAGCAGGCGAGCTCGACGTCCTTCCTCGGCGGCAGCAACCTTGTCGTCTACAAGAACAGCCCGAACAAGGACCTGGCCTGGGCGTTCGTCCAGTACCTGTCCGATCCCAAGACCCAGGTCGCCTGGTACAAGGACGTCACTGACCTGCCGGCCGTCCAGGCCGCCTGGACCGACCCGGCGCTGGCGGGCGACGCGAACGTCGCGATGTTCGGCGAGCAGCTCAAGAGCACGATGGCGCAGCCCGCGACCGCGACCTGGAGCGAGCTCGGGACCGCGTTGAACTCGACGCTTGAGAAGCTGACGACCGGCGCGATGACACCGCAGGCGGCAGCGGACGAGATGCAGGCCGAGGCCGAGAAGATCGGGACCGGCTACTGACATGACCGTTCCGGCGCTCGCGCAGCGCGGGAGGATGGAGGCGGCCCCGGCCGCCTCCACCGGCTCCGGCTGGCACTGGCGGGATGACCTGGTCGGGTGGGCATTCGCCGCCCCGTTCGTGATCCTGTTCCTGGTCTTCCTTGCCTTCCCGATCGTCGCCTCGTTCGGCCTGAGCTTCACGAGCTTCGGCATGCGCGACCTCCAGAATCCGGTGGGCGCCACGTTCGTCGGCCTGAAGAACTACGCCGACCTGCTGGGCGATCCGAAGTTCTGGGCGTCGCTGCTGAACACGGTCTACTTCGTGGTGATCGGCGTTCCGATCACGCTCGCCCTCGGTCTCCTGATCGCCAACGCGCTCAATCGCGGCGTGACGCGGTTCCGCACCGCATTCCGGGTCGGCTACTACCTGCCGGTCATCACCAGCATCGTGGCCATCGCGGTGGTCTGGCGGTTCCTCCTCAACCCCGACGTCGGCCTGGTCAACATGATCCTGGGCGCGTTCGGCATCCAGGGTCCGGCGTGGCTGGCGGACCCGGTCCTCGCGATGCCCTCGATCATCGCCATGGCGGTCTGGCGCAACCTCGGGTTCGCCATGATCGTGTTCCTGGCCGGCATGCAGGCGATCCCGGCCGTCCTGTACGAGGCGGCGTCCATCGATGGCGCCGGCCGCTGGCAGCTGTTCCGCTTCGTCACGCTGCCCATGCTTCGCCCGACGATCCTGTTCATGACCGTCATCACGACGATTGGCTACCTGCAGCTGTTCGAGGAGCCGTTCGTGATGACCGGCGGGGGGCCCCTGGACAAGACCCTCTCGGTGACGATGTACATGTACCAGCAGGGCTTCACGTTCTTCCACCAGGGCTACGCATCGGCGATCGCGTATGTCCTGTTCGTGATCGTCGCGATCGTCGCCTTCCTGCAGTTCAGGTTCCTGCGGTCGGACGATTGAGGAGGACGGATCGATGACCACGCTGTCCGCTCCCGCCGCCGCCCCCGTCCCTGGTCCCGCGCGCCCGTCAGCTGAAGCCCGCCACGGCGGGTCCAGCCGCGCGGCCTACATCGTCCTGACCGCCGGGCTGGTGGTCATGGTCGGTCCGTTCCTGTGGATGGTCCTGGGCTCGCTCAAGCCCGCGGCCGACTTCCTGCGCAACCCCCCGGCGTTCCTGCCATCGGTCGCGACGGGCGACAACTACGGCCGGCTGTTCCAGCAGCTGGACTTCCCGAGGTTCTTCTTCAACTCGGCGGTCATCGCGCTGGCCGTGACTGTCGGGACCCTCGTGTTCTGCCCGATGCTCGGCTACGCGCTGGCCAAGCTCCGCTGGCACGGCAAGGGGCTGATCATGGGCCTGGTCCTGGCGACCCTCATGGTGCCGGCCGGGATCACCCTCATCCCGAACTTCATCCTGATGAGCAACCTCGGGCTGGTGAACACCTACCCGGGCCTGATCCTGCCGTTCCTCGCGGGGCCGTTCGGAGTGTTCCTCATGCGCCAGTTCATGCTCGGCATCCCGAACGAGCTGCTCGAGGCGGCCCGGATCGACGGCGCCAACGAGTTCAGGGTCTTCTTCTCGGTCGTGATGCCGATCGCGACGCCGGTCCTCGCGACGCTCGCGATCCTCACCTTCCTGGGCAACTGGAACAGCTTCCTCTATCCGCTTGTGATGGCCCAGGAGCCGGGGATGTACACCCTCCCCGTTGCCCTGGCGACGTTCGCCACGGGCCAGTATCAGGCGGACCACGGGATGCTTATGGCGGGTTCCGTGGTTCTCGTGGTTCCCGTCCTGATCGTGTTCGTCCTGTTCCAGCGCTGGATCACTGAGGGCATCGCCACGACCGGGCTCAAGGGCTGAGCCATGACCGTGCCTCGTCCCGTCCCTCGAGGCCGTAAGCAGCCCCCCGGGACCATGCCGGGGCCGGCGCCCATCCGGGATGACGCATGATCGGCGTGGCGGCGTTGCCGATCGCCGAGCCGGGACCACGGATCGCCGCCGTGCTGCGCAACGCGGCTGACGTCCGGATCGAGTTGCTGGACAACGGCTCGGTGTTCGCGATCCGCCACGGCGCCATTCTCGTCAACCAGGTGCTGGGCAGTCCGGTCGAGGGCGGGCTGGGCAACGTGTACCTGCGGCGGCGGACCCGCGGCGGCGCGACGTTCGTCCCACTGCTCGGGCCGGCTTTCCCGAGCCGATTCCACGCCGATGCGGAAGCCGCGACGTGGGAAGGCTCATTCGACCGGCTGGACTACACGTGCACCCTCCGTCTCGACCCGACCGCGCCGATCTGGTTCTGGACCCTGGAGCTGACCAACCGGACCGGCCGGCACCTGAGCGTTGACGCCGTCCTCGCGCAGGACCTCGGGCTAGCCCGCGAGGACGTCGTCCGGAGCAGCGAGGCCTACACCAGCCAGTACCTCGACCACACTGTTCTCCGGACCGCGGACCTGGGGTTCCTGCTCTGCTCGCGGCAGAACATCCCCCAGGACGGGGCGGTGCCCTGGATCATGCACGGCTGCCTGGACGGTGCGGCGGGCTTCCTGACCGACGGCTTCCAGCTGTACGGTCTCGACTACAAGGCGTCGAACGTGCCGGTTGCGCTCGTGCGCCGGACCCTGCCCAACCGCATCTACCAGTACGAGGCGGCGCTCGCGGCGGTCCAGTCCCGGAGCCTCTCGCTTCGGGCCGGAGCGACAGGGCGGATCACCTTCTTCGCGGCCCTCGAGGCCGACCACCAGGACGCCACGAGCCCCAGCGACGTCGGTCGGGCGATCCGTGCCGTGGAAGCCTTCGGGAAGCTCGACGACCTCGTGCCCGAGGTGGAACAGCACCCGCGGCAGCGGCCGGCGGGGGTCTTCGATTCGCCGGTGATGTTCCAGAGTCGCGACCTCCGCGTCGACGAGCTCGAGCGCAGGTTCGGCTCTGCCTGGCGCCACGTGGAGCGGCGTCACGGCGAGCTGCTGTCCTTTTTCCACGGCTACCAGCAGCACGTGGTGCTGCGGGCCAAGGAGCTCGTCTCGGAGCGGCCGACAGGGCTTGTCATGCGATCCGGGCGGGAGCTGGTCCCGAGCGACGACACGCTCTCGGTCACCGCCTGGATGTTCGGCGCCTTCGCGTCCCAGGTGACCATCGGCAACACGTCCTTCAACAAGCTCCTGAGCGTCTCCCGACACCCGCTCAACGTGCTGAAGTCGAGCGGCCTGCGCGTCTTCGTCGGGACCCGGCGAGGGTATGAGCTGCTGGGACTGCCGTCGGCGATGGAGATGGGCCCCAACGGCGCGTGCTGGATCTACGCCGGTGACCAGTTCGCCTTCGTCGTCCGCCTCACCACCTCGCTGGACGACCAGGCCTGCCAGCTCACCATCGAGGTGGAGCACGGCGGTCCCGTGGAGCTCCTGATCACGAACAACATCGTGCTGGGGACCAACGAGTACGACACCGCTGGATCCTTCAGCGTGGACGCTGCGGCCGGTCGGGTGGAGCTTCGCCCCGCACCGGGGTCTCTGATCCGCCTTCGCTATCCGGAGGCAACGTTCTTCATGGTCTTCCCCGACCCGGATGCGATTGACGCGATCGGGGGCGACGAGCTCCTGTACGGCGACGGGGTCGAGCGGGACGGTGCCTTCGTGGTCGTGCGGACGAAGCCGGTCACGCACGTGTCGCTGGCCATCACTGGCAGCATCCTCGATGCCGGGGCCGCGGACCGGCTCGCCACGCGCCACGCCCGCGAGCCGGAGTCCGACCTGGACCTCGAGGCGACGGTCACGGCGTTCTGGTCAGCCCTTGGGCGGGGAGCGACGCTCGGCGGCGGGACCGGGCGGCTCGCCGATGACCTCGCCCGCCTCAACGACGTCGTCCGCTGGTACCTCCACGATGCCATCGTCCACTACACCACCCCGCACGGCCTGGAGCAGTACAGCGGAGCGGCGTGGGGTTTGCGCGACGTCTGTCAGGGCCCGGCCGAGTTCCTCGTCGCCACCGGCCACGCGGGGCCGCTCCGAGACGTGCTCACGCTCGTCTACGAGCACCAGTACCGGCGGAGTGGCGACTGGCCGCAGTGGTTCATGTTCGACCGGTTCGGCGACGTGCAGGCGCCGGGCAGCCACGCGGACATCATCCTCTGGCCGATCAAGGCCCTGTGCGACTACGTGGAGGCCACGGGCGACATCTCCATCCTCGACGAGCGGGTCGCCTTCACGGACGACGACACCCTGGCGATCACGGACGACTCAGCGTCGATCCTCGCCCACACGGAGCGGCAGATCGCTGCCGGTCTTCGCCGGGGGCGACTGGGAGGACACCCTCCAGCCTGCCGATCCGACCACGGCCATGCACCTGGTCAGCGCCTGGACGGTGGAGCTGGCATACCAGACCCTCGGCCGCTACCGCGTCGTGTGCGACCGAGCGGGAGCGGGCACGCTCGCGCAGCGGCTCGCTGGTATCTGCGAGCGGCTGAGAGCCGACTTCCATCGGTACCTCGTGCCCGACGGCGTGGTCGCCGGCATGGCCCACTTCGCGCTCGATGGCGTCGACTACCTGCTGCATCCGCGCGACCGGCGGACGGGCGTTGCATACAGGCTGCTGCCGATGACGCGGGGCATCATCAGCGGGCTGTTCACACAGGAGCAGGCGGCCCGGCATGCCGCGCTGATCGAGCGCCACCTCCTGTTCCCGGATGGCGTCCGGCTCCAGAACCGGCCGATGGAGTACCACGGCGGGATCTCGAGCATCTTCGTGCGTGCCGAGACCGCGGCCAGCTTCGGTCGGGAGGTCGGGCTCCAGTACGTCCACGGCCATATCCGGTACATCGAGGCCATGGCCATGCTCGGCCGTCCCGAGGCGGCGTTCCGCGGGCTGCTCGCCGTCTGTCCGGTCCTCCTCGAGCGGGATGTGCCGTCCGCGCTTCCCCGCCAGAGCAACAGCTACTTCAGCAGCTCGGACGCGGCGTTCACGGACCGCCGGCAGGCGAGCCGTCGGTTCGGCCGGATCCGCTCCGGTCGTGTCGGCATCAAGGGCGGCTGGCGGGGCTACTCCAGCGGCCCGGGCATCTACCTCAACCAGCTCATCTCGAACGTGCTCGGCCTGCGCACCCACTTCGACGACGTGGTCTTCGACCCTGTGCTGCCCCCGGACGCGGACGGGCTCACGTTCGCATTCGAGTACCTGGGCCGGCCGATCCGGTACCTGTTCCACGTCTCGGGGACCGGCTTCTCGCCGCGCGAGGTCCGGGTGAACGGCCGTCCGCTCCCGGGAGGGCGGTACGCGCCCAACCCCTACCGGGCCGGTGGCTTCCTCGTGTCGAAGGCGGTCTTCGCCGAGGCGCTCGATCCCGAGGGCAACCTGGTCGAGATCCTCGTCTGACGAATATCGGGGCCAGGACTGCCGGACAGGGGCGAGATGACGAACCTTCATGACGCGGTCGTGGATGCGGGACACACTCGCGCCAGCTGAGAGAACGGCTGAGCTCGAAGGGACTCGCAGACGCGAGCCCGACGGAGAGTTGCGAGACAGAATCGAGAGCGCCATGGCCCGCGTGGAATACAAGATCGAACAGGTGGAGTGGAAGGACGAGCCCGAGTCCAGGCTCGACCAGCTCGTCGACGACCTCAACAATCTCGGCAAGGACGGCTGGCGGGTGGTCAGCGCTGATCTCACCGCGCACAGCTCGTTTGCGGTGAAGTCCCTGCCGGTCCTGCTGGAGCGCGACGTTCCGGAGATGCCGCAGTAGGAGAGACGTCGAGCGGGCCACCGGCGAGGCAGGCGACTGGGTCGCGCCCCGACCGGTGGTGCCGCTCATGGCGGCCGCACCGCCGCTGCTCACCCTAGACTCCGCGGGTGGACCTCACCCCGACCCTGGCCCTGGCCCTGTTCGCGGCCGGCGTGGCAGGCGGGATCGTCAGCGTCCTCGTCAGCCTGGCGTCCCTGGTGACGTACCCGGCGCTGCTCGCCGCCGGCCTTCCGCCGGTCGCCGCGAACGTCACCAACACCGTCGCCCAGACCTTCACCAGTGTCGGCGCGTCGATCGGTGCCCGCAGCGAGCTCAACGGCCAGAGTCCCACCCTGCGACGATTGGCCATCGTCGCCGCCGCCGGTGGCGCCACCGGTGCGGCGCTCCTGCTGGTGCTCCCGGCGCGGTGGTTCGAGCTGGTCGCGCCCCTCCTCGTCGCTGGCGCCTCCCTGATGATCCTGGTGCAGCC
>Ga0302263_10000334_pt1 | contig 18083 bp, 16 predicted proteins | sample II_Fen_N1_4_FD_194564 | JGI IMG/M metagenome (GOLD analysis project Ga0302263, IMG submission 194564) | Peat permafrost microbial communities from Stordalen Mire near Abisko, Sweden - II_Fen_N1_4 | ecosystem: Environmental > Terrestrial > Soil > Wetlands > Permafrost | place: Sweden: Abisko... | reverse complement strand
GACGTGCTGGTCCCGGCCGACGCCGACGAGGCCGGGCGCGCCGAGGTGCTGCGGTGGGTGGCCGCTCTCGAGGCCGGCTCGGAGCATCCGGTGGCCGCGGCGATCGTCGCCGCCGCCGCGGCATCCCCGGACGTGACGGACCGGGCGAACCCGTCCGCGGACGTCGCGGCGACGGGCGAGGCCGCACCGGCGCTGGAGGTGCACGACTTCCGCAACGAGCCGGGGCGTGGAGTCTCCGGTCTCGTCCGGGCGCCGCACGCCGGGGTGAACCTGTCGCGACGCGTGCTCGTCGGACGTCCGGAGTGGTTGCGCGAGCACGGGGTGCGCACCGACGCGCTGGACGAGGCCCTCGCTGCGGCGCAGGACGACGGCGCCACCGCGGTGATGGCGGCCTGGGACGGCCTGGCGCAGGGCGTGCTGGTGCTGCGCGACCCGGTGAAGGCCTCGTCGGCGCAGGCGGTCGCCCAGCTGCGGGCCCTCGGCCTGCGGCCCGTGCTGCTCACGGGTGACTCGCGGGGCGCGGCCCTGGCGGCGGCCCGCGCGGTGGGCATCGCCGACGACGACGTCGTGGCGCGCGTGCTCCCGGAGGACAAGGTGGCCGTCGTCCAGCGCCTCCAGGCCCAGGGGGCGACCGTGGCGATGGTCGGCGACGGGGTCAACGACGCCGCCGCCCTGGCCACCGCCGACCTCGGCCTGGCGATGGGCACCGGGACGGACGTGGCCATCGAGGCGGCGGACATCACGCTGGTGCGCGGTGACCTGCTCGCCGCACCGCAGGCGATCCGGCTGTCGCGAGCGACGCTGCGGATCATCCGGCAGAACCTGTTCTGGGCGTTCGCCTACAACGTGGCGGCCATCCCGCTCGCGGCGCTCGGCCTGCTCAACCCGATGATCGCCGGCGCGGCGATGGCGTTCAGCTCGGTGCTCGTCGTGACGAACTCGCTCCGGCTGCGCCGCTTCGCCTGACCCGCCCACACCCGGCTCCCGCCCGCCCTCCACCGGCCGAGCTGGTGTGCACCCACGCCTCTGGCGCACCACCCCGTGCACCGGGGGCGCCACTATGCATCGGTGCCGGAATGTGATATCACTTTGCTATCGGACCGACCACCGTGGCCGGCCGCGCAACGAAGGAGCAGTCATGTCCGAGCCCAGCACGGTTCCTCCCCAGGAGTCGGTGGGTGGCGAGCCCGTCGGCCAGCCGGTCGGCCACGCCGGTACGCGTGTCGACGTCGCCGAGCGCCTCGCCTGGTCAGTCGGTGGTGGTGCGGCGTTCCTCGTGCTGCTGCTGGCCATCGCGGCGCTCATCGGCGCGATCGCGCTCTTCGGCGTGGCGGACTCGCAGGGCACCGACTGGCTCGGGGGCGTCGGCGTCGTCGTGCTGCTGGCGGGGATCCTCGTGTTCACCGGCTTCGCGGTGATCAGCCCCGGCACCACGCGCGTCGTGCAGTTCTTCGGGCGGTACGTCGGCACCGTGCGGCACACCGGCCTCGTGCTCACCGTGCCGCTGTCCACGCGGCGCAACGTCTCGGTGCGGGTGCGCAACTTCGAGACGAGCGAGCTCAAGGTCAACGACGCCGACGGCAACCCGATCAACATCGCCGCGATCGTCGTCTGGCAGGTGGCGGACACCGCGAAGGCGACGTTCGCCGTGCAGGACTACGTCGACTTCGTCCGCGTCCAGTCCGAGTCCGCGCTGCGGCACGTGGCGATGTCCCACCCGTACGACCACGCGGACGACAACACCAACACCCTGCGTGGTGCCACCGAGGTGGTGTCCGGCGAGATCGCCGCCGAGGTGGCGGCGCGTGTCGTCATCGCCGGGCTCGAGGTGGTCGAGGCCCGCATCTCCAAGCTGGCCTACGCGCCCGAGATCGCCCAGGCGATGCTGCAGCGCCAGCAGGCCGGCGCGATCATCGCTGCGCGCAGCCGCATCGTCGAGGGCGCCGTGTCCATGGTGGAGGACGCCCTGGCCCGGCTCGAGGCCGACTCGATCGTCGTGCTCGACGACGAGCGCAAGGCCGCGATGGTGTCGAACCTGCTCGTCGTGCTGTGCGGCGAGGCGCGGGCGACCCCCGTGGTGAACACGGGATCGCTGTACACGTGAGCCGGGGATGACCGGGCCCGACGAGGTGCCCGCGGAGGTTGCCGCCGCGACACCCGAGCAGGCACCCGACGAGGCGCTCGCGGGCGGTGGCGGGGCGGCGACGCCGCGCGCCGCCCGCGAGCGCAAGGCGGTGCTGCTGCGGCTCGACCCCGCGGTGCACGACGCGCTGACCCGCTGGGCCGCGGACGACATGCGCAGCGTCAACGCGCAGGTGGAGCTGCTGCTGCGGGACGCGCTGGCGCGCGCCGGCCGGCTGCCGTCCGGCCTGGCGCCGACCCGGCGGCAGGGTCGCCCGCCGGCGACGTGACCGGCGCACACCTCGTCGTCGTACGCTGCGCGCCATGGTGACGCCCGAGCCGGTCACACCCGGTGCCCTGGAGTCGGCGCCGGGGCGGCCGGAACCTGCCGAGCCGGAACCCGCGCGGCCGCCGCTCGACCCGGCCCGCGCCCGGCGGCTGACCGCCGAGGTGTGGATCGTGCTGGGCCTGTCGCTGGGCCGGTCCGCGGTCTACGCCGTGGTGAGCCTCCTCGCGAAGCTCACCGCCGGGCCCCCGCTGGGCGAGCAGACCACCACGCTCAACCCCAGCCAGTCGACGCGCCCGTTGCTCGACCTCACCTACCAGCTGCTGTCCATCGGCTTCGCGCTGGTACCGGTGGCGTTGGCGATCTACCTGCTGTCGGAGCCCGGGCGCTCCGCCCTGCGCCGGATCGGGCTCGATGCGGCCCGGCCCTGGCGCGACCTGGTCGTGGGGCTGGGGTTGGCCGGGGCGATCGGCGTGCCCGGCCTGGGCCTGTACGTGATCGGCCGCGCGCTGGGCATCACCGTTCAGGTGCAGGCCAGCGCGCTGAACGCGGCCTGGTGGACGGTGCCGGTGCTGATCCTCGCCGCGCTGCAGAACGCGCTGCTGGAGGAGGTGATCGCGGTCGGCTACCTGTTCGAGCGGTTGCGCGAGCTGCGCTGGTCGGCGCCGGCCGTCGTGGTGGCCAGCGCGCTGCTGCGCGGGTCGTACCACCTGTACCAGGGCTGGGGGCCGTTCGTCGGCAACGTCGTCATGGGCCTGGTGTTCGCGGAGTACTACCGGCGGACGCGCCGCGTGGCGCCGTTGGTCGTCGCGCACACCGTGATCGACATCGTGGCGTTCGTCGGCTACGCGTTGCTCCCGGCGGCCTGGCTGACCGCCCTCGGCCTGTCCTGACGCGGTCGCCCCTGACGACCGGGACCCGGACCAGGCCACCGCATGCGGTCAGACGGTGGCGGTGGCGGTTGCGGTCAGACGGTGGCGGAGGGGCGGTGCAGCTGGCTCATCAGCGACCGGGTGGCGAGCCCACCGACCAGCTGGATCACGCCGCCGACGAAGGCGAGGATGCCGAGCAGCACGCCGAACACGGCGACCGAGAAGTCCTTCGCCGCGGGGTGCACCACCAGCACCAGCCCGAACGCGAACGTCGCCAGCCCGAACGCCAGGGTCCAGTGCCAGCCCGGGTCCTGCTCGCGGTACAGCCGGATCGCCGCGAACAGCGCGACCAGCCCCACCACCAGGGCCCACACCGCCAGCAGGTAGAACAGCACGCTGATCGTGGTGTGCGGCCATGCCAGCACGACGACACCGAGCACCAGCCCGGCCAGACCCTCGATGACGAACCAGATGCCGCCCGGCTCCTTGAGGTTGGCCAGCCCGATGATGGCGGTGAGCAGGCCGTCCACCGCCGCGAAGAGACCGAACACCCAGAACGCCAGCGCCACGGACAGGTGCGGGTCCACCAGGATGAACGCGCCCAGGACGAGCATCACCACCCCGCGCAGCAGGGACAGCCACCAGAGCCGCTGCAGCCCCGACGTGACCTGCTCGGTCAGTTCCTCGGCCATCTGTCCCATCCCCGTCACGGGCGGGCCGCGCACGCTGCTCGCGTACATCGTCGGGCCGCTCCGTGCGACACGTTAGTGGGCCGGGCACGGCCACGCCCGGCGGCCACGCGCGTCGCCGCAGCCCAGGACCGTCGCGCCGCAGTTCCGCGCCCGTCGCAGGGGACGGCTGCCTAGACTCCCTGACATGACCGTCCCGTCGACCGCGTCCGCGCAAGCGGCCGGCGAGGCGCGCGATCGTCCGGTGGTCGTCGAGGTCCTCGACATCCCGGCCACCCGCGTGCGGCACCCCAGCGACCTGCTCGGGGTGGTGCTCAGCGCGCTGGGGCTGCTGCTGGTCCTGGTGCTGGCCACGTACGCGCAGAACACGACCACCGGCGTGGCCGAGGACGTGCGGACGTTCGCGAGCGTGCTGGGCCGGGTGCTGTTCGTCCCGGTGAACGTGCTGGTGGCGCTGGTCACCCTGCTGGTGCCCGTCAGTGTGCTCGCGGACCTGGCGATCCGTCGTCGGCCCCGGCTGATGCTCGAGACGGCCGCCGCGGGCGCCGCCGCCGTGGTGCTCAACGCCGCGGCGCACTGGGCGTTGGTGCGGTTCGCCACGCCCGAGCTGGTCCGGACGATGTCCGTGTGGCTGGACGGCACCTGGCAGCTGACGCTGCCGGGCTACGTCGCAGCGGTCGCCGGGCTGCTCACACTGGCCGGGCCGCGGTCGGCGCGGCGGTCCGTGCGCTGGTCGTGGAACGCGCTGTGGGCGACCGTGGCGATCACCCTGGTGACGGCCCAGGTGTCGTTGCCGGGAGTGGGCATCTCGCTGCTGATCGGCCGACTGGCCGGGATGGGTCTGCGCTATCTGACCAAGGTCGAGCCGCAGCGTGCCTACGGCGACGAGCTCGTCGCGGGCGTGCGCCAGTCCGGGTTCCGTCCCGCGACGCTGACCCGGGTGCCCGACGCGGAGACGCGCGCGGCGGCGGCGCACCACCCCGACGGTGCGCCGGACCTCCCCGAGCCCGCAGCCGCGTCCGCCGCCCTCGCGCGCACCACCCGTGCCCGGGTGTACCAGGTGCGCACCGTGGACGACGAGGTGCTGGACCTCGTCGTCCTGGACGGCGACCGCCAGGTGGTCGGCCTGCTCACCCGGGCGTGGCGCTCGCTGCGGTTGCGCGGCATCGAGGGGCGTTCGGTGGTCTCGCTGCGGCAGGCGACCGAGCGGGCGGCGCTGCTCGCCTACGCGGCGCGCGCCGCCGGCGTCCGAACCCCCCGGCTGCTGCGGATCGGCGCGGCCGCCGACTCCATGCTGCTGATCCAGGAGCACCCTGCCGACTCCGTCCCCCTCGCCGACCTCGACCCGGCCGAGGTCACCGACGAGCTGATGCGGTCGATCTGGGCGCAGCTGCTCGGCGCGCACCGCGCGGGCGTCGCGCACCGCGCCGTCACCAGCGACGTCCTGCTGGTGGCCCCGCCCGACGCCGCAGGCCACCGGCACGTGTGGCTGACCGGGTGGGAGCAGGGTGACGTCGCCTCGTCCGAGCTCGCCCGCCGCATCGACGTCACGCAGCTGCTGGCCCTGCTCGCCGCGCGGGTCGGCGCGGAGCGCGCGGTGCGCTCGGCGGCGCACGCCATGACGGGAGACGATCTCGCCGCCGTCGGCCCGCTGCTGCAGCCGATCTCGCTGCCGCGACGCACCCGGGAGGAGATCGGCGCGCGCAAGGAGGTGCTCGCCGATCTGCGCACGCAGATCGTCGCGCGGCTGCCGGAGGCCGACGTCGAGCCTCAACGCCTGGTCCGCTTCGGCGCCCGCACCGTGCTGACCATCCTCATCACGGTGGTGGCGGCGTTCGTCATCCTCACCACCATCAACGTCCGCCAGATCGGCGACGCGCTGGCCACCAGCGACTGGCGGTACAGCCTGCTGGCCTACGGGCTCGGGCTCGCGACGCTGGTCGCCTCGGCGCTCACCCTGGTCGCCTTCTCGCCGGTGAAGTTCGGGCTGTGGCGGGCCACGCTGGTGCAGACCGCCGGCACCTTCGTCGCCCTCGCCACCCCGGCGGGCATCGGGCCGGCGGCGCTCAACCTGCGCGCGATGACGCGGCGTGGGGTGTCCACCACGCTGGCTACCGCGACCGTCGCGCTGATCCAGGTCTCGCAGTTCGTCATGACCGTGGTCGTGCTCGTCGTGCTCATGGTGACGTCCGGCACACAGCAGCAGTCGGTGCTGCCCCTGACACCCACGGTGCTCATCGTCGTCGCGGTCGTCGTCGCGCTGGTCGCCGCGACGTTGCTGGTGCCGGCGGTGCGCCAGTGGATCTCCGCGCGGGCGATGCCGACGGTGCGGCAGACGTGGCCGCGGTTCATCGAGGTCGTCGGGCAGCCCAAGCGGGTGCTGATGGGCCTGGCCGGCAACGTGGCGATGACCCTGGGCTACGTGCTCGCGTTCGACGCGTCACTGACGGCGCTGGGCCAGCACGTCAGCCTGGTCCAGGTGGCGATCGTCTACCTGCTCGGCACGACGCTCGGCTCGGTGGTCCCGACGCCCGGCGGCGTCGGGACGGTCGAGGCGGCGCTCGCCGCGGGCCTCGGCACCGTGGCCGGGCTGAACGCCGGCGTTGCGCTCTCGGTCGCGGTGCTGTTCCGTGTGCTGACGTACTGGCTGCGGATCCCGCTGGGCTGGGTGGCGATGCGCCGCCTGCAGCGGATCGGCGAGCTGTAGCGCGCAGCGGGACAGCGCGTCACGCCCCGGAGCGAGAGAGGCGGCTGAGGGCGCGAGCTGTCGCGCGGGACCGCGTCGCGCGCAGCCAGCAGCGCGTCGCGCGCAGCCAGCAGCGCGTCACGGCCGAGGAGGCATGCCGAACACGGCCTCGGCCTGCGACGTCACCTCGCGACGACGTCAGGCGACGACCACGTCAGGCGGCGACGGAATCCTGGTGCGGGAGCGTCGTCATCGCGCCGAGCCGACCCGCGACCATGGCCCACGACTGAAGCCGTGACGATGGGGGGGTGGCGGTGCTGGCGGAGTTGCCCGCCTCTGCCGCTGTCTCACGCTGGTCCATGTGGTCATCCCGTCTGTTCGGCAGCCCGGCTGACCTCAAGGGTCCCGTGGCTTTGCGTCCCCACCTCGCGGCAGGTTTGCCCGTTCGCTGACAGGTCAGACAGTAGACGATGACCAGCCTGGGCGGAAGGCCCAGTTCGACCGATTGTGAACGATCACACGAAATTCACCCGCTGAGTTCCTCAGCGTCGGAGGATCTTCTGCTAGAGGCTCGGCGCCGGACCGGGACGGAACGCCGCTGAGCGACCCGCCCCGGTCCCTCGTCGCCGGTCCCTCGCCGCCCGGTCGGCGCGCCGCCGAGAGAGCGCGCGGGCGCGCGAGACGGGCGCGCGGACCTCAGTGCAGGGCATCCTTGACGTCGTCGCCGGCCTGCTTCAGGTCTGCGGCGGCCTGGTCCTTCTTGCCCTCCGCGACGAGCTTGTCGTCGTGGGTCAGCTTGCCCCACGCCTCCTCGGCCTTGCCCTTGCCCTCTTCGGCAGCGTGCTTGATCTTGTCGTCGAGCCCCATGGATCTCTCCCTTCGTCGGGCCGGCCCGCAGGCCGACCCGATCGAGGCTAAGTCGGGTCCGGGTCGTCCGCATCCCGACCGGAACCCGCCACGGGGCCTGGCGGGTGCGCGTCGGGACCGATCTCGGACTCGGTGCGCAGCCGCGGCTCCGTGCGCCGGGAGGGCACCAGCCCCGCCTTGTCGGCGTAGAAGGCCCGCACCACGTCCATGTCGGCGCGCACGTCGCCGGTCAGCTCGATCGTCGGGCCGAGGCCGGTCGTCATCGTCGTGCGGTCGACGTACCCGAGGGTGACGGGGAGCCCGGTGGCGCGGGCGATGCGGTAGAACCCCGACTTCCAGCCGTTCCCGCGCCGGGTGCCCTCGGGAGTCACGACGAGGTAGAACCGCTGACCGGACCCGAGCATGGCGACCAGCTGGTCGACCAGGCCCTCCGGGTTGGCGCGATCCACCGCGATGCCGCCGAGCGCCCGCATCAGCGGACCGGCCGGACCGCGGAACAGGGTGTGCTTGCCCAGCCAGCGGAACGGGATCCCGGCCTCCCACGTGATGGCGAGCATCAGCGCGAAGTCCCAGTTCGACGTGTGCGGGGCGCCGATCAGCAGACCGGACCGGCCGGCGGGCAGCCGGGTGGTGACCAGGCGCCAGCGGCTGACGGACCAGTAGAGGCGGGCGAGCGCGCGACGAAGCCACATGGTGCGCCTAGTGTGCCCTACCGGACGGGGGCCGGACCTTTCCGCGCCGGCCCCTCGGGCGTCCCGGATCCGGCCGCTCAGCGGCTGGACGACGGGCCGGATCGGCGGCCGGGATGCCATCCGTTCGGCCGAACTTCGCAGGCGCATCGACCAGGGAAGTTGCCCTGGACGCTCGTCCACGTCAGAATGAGATGTGACTCCAGCGCCCTCCGGCCCGCCCGTGCCGCCCGACCGCGTGCAGCCGCTCCGCCGCGCGCACATCCCGGTCGCGGCCAACGTGCTGGCCGCCGCCCTCGCCGACGATCCCGGCTACCGCGCGATGCTGCCCGACGTCAGGCGGCGCATCCCCGAGCTGACGGCGGTCTACCGGATGACGCTGGCGGACGCCCTGACACACGGGCGCGGCGTGGTCACCACGCTCGGCGACGTGATCACCGGTGCCGCGGCCGTCTACCCGCCCGGGACCTACCCGATGACGCCCCTGCGCTGGGGACGCCGCGCGACCGGCATCGTCCGGCTGGCGACCCTGGCCCGCGAGCACAGTGCCGCGCTGTCCCGGTTCGGCCGCGTCACCAGCTCAGGCGTCCCGACGGACGCGTGGTACGTGGAGGCGCTCGGCGTGCGCCCGGACCTGCAGCGCCTCGGTCGCGGACGGCTGCTCATCGACGCGGTGCTCGCCATGGTCGACGAGGCGGGCGATGCGTCCTACCTCGAGACGACGAACCCGGCGAACGTCGACTACTACGCGCTGCGCGGCTACGTGCGCACCGAGGCCCGGATGCCGGTGGTGCCCGAGACGCCCGAGGGGCCGTGGATCCTGCCGATGCGGCGTCCGTCGGCCGCGGCGCGCGACGCCGTCCCGACGAGCGAGAACACGGTCGCCGCGGTCGACTAGAGGTACGCCCCCGCCCGCGGCCCAGGCTCCGAGCCCACCGTGGTCGACGAGGGGCACCGCCCGTCCACACGAAGGAGCCACCGTGCCCACCGTGCCCACCCTCACGCTCAACAACGGCGTCGACATCCCCCAGCTCGGCCTGGGTGTGTACCAGGTGCCGCCCGAGGACACCCAGCAGGTGGTCGAGACCGCGCTCGAGCTCGGCTACCGACACATCGACACCGCGCAGATGTACGGCAACGAGGCCGGGGTGGGCGCCGCGGTCGCCGCCTCCGGGCTGGACCGCGCCGAGGTGTTCGTCACCAGCAAGCTCAACAACAACCGGCACGACCCCCAGGCGGCGCTGCGGTCCTTCGACGGCACGCTGGACACGCTGGGGTTCGAGTACGTCGACCTGTTCCTCATCCACTGGCCGCTGCCGGCCGTCGGTGACTTCGTCGACACCTGGCACGCGCTGGAGGGCATCTACTCCTCCGGTCGGGCCCGGGCCATCGGTGTGTCCAACTTCCACGCCCATCACCTGCACCGGCTGGTCGAGGCCTCCACGGTGGTGCCGGCCGCGAACCAGGTGGAGATCAGCCCCTACCTGACGCAGGGGCCGTTGCGCGCCGCCAACGAGGCGCTGGGCATCGTCACCGAGGCGTGGTCGCCGCTGGCCCAGGGCGCGGTGCTGGACGACCCCGTGATCACGGCCATCGCCGCCGCCCACGGCCGCACTCCGGCGCAGGTCACGGTCCGCTGGCACCTGCAGCGCGGTGACGTCGTGTTCCCCAAGTCGATGCACCGGGCCCGGATGGCCGAGAACCTCGACGCGGTGACCTTCGCCCTGACCTCCGACGAGATGGCGGCCATCACGGCGCTCGACCGCGGCCAGCGCACCGGGCCGGACCCCGACGAGTTCAACTGGGTGCCGAAGGGCTGATCCCGCCCGCCGCCCCCACCGCCCGGACGCTCGGCGCGCGCGCCGGGGCGGCGGGGGCGACCATGACGGGCATGACGGACATGACGGACATGACAGGCGCCGCGGCGGGACCGGAGTCCCCGGCGAGCGCTGACGCCGACCCCACGGCCGTGGTGGGTGCCGTCCGGCCCGACGGCACGCCCCCCACCCGGGTCGCGCTGCTCGGCACCGGGGCGATGGGCTACGGCATGGCGGTCAGCCTGCTGCGCGCCGGACTGGCGACGACGGTGTGGAACCGCACCCGGGCGAAGGCCGAACCGTTGGCCCAGCTCGGCGCGGTGGTGGTCGACGAGCCGGCCGACGCCGTCCGGGACGCGGACGTGGTGCTCACCGTGCTGTTCGACGCGGATGCCGTGGCGGACGTGATGGCGGCCGCGTTGCCCGCCATGCCGCGCGGCGCGGTGTGGCTGCAGTGCGCCACCGTGGGTGCGGAGGGCACCGCGCGGTTGGCCGCGCTGGCCGAAGCCCAGGGCGTGGCGTTCATCGACGCTCCGGTTCTCGGCACCCGCAAGCCGGCGCTGGCCGGGCGGCTCGTGGTGCTGGCCGCGGGACCCGACGTGGCGCGGCCGCTGGTCGCGCCGGTGCTGGACGCGATCGGTGAACGGACCGTCTGGGTGGCGGACGAGCCTGGTGCTGCTTCGCGGCTCAAGCTCGTCGCGAACGCCTGGATCGCCACGTTGACCGCGGGGGTGGCGCAATCCGTGGCCCTGGCGCGGGCGTGGGACCTCGACCCACAGCTGTTCCTCGATGCGATCGACGGTGGCGCGCCCGACAGCCCGTACGCGCACATCAAGGGCGCCGCGATGCTCTCCGGCGACTTCGAGCCGCAGTTCCAGCTGGACGGGCTGCGCAAGGACCTGGCCCTGATCGTCGCCGACGCGCGCCGGGCGGGCGTGCCCACCGCCCTGGTCGACACGCTCGCGCGGGCGTACGCGACGGCCGCCGGCGCGGACGACCAGCGTGGTGGCCAGGACATCGCGGCGGTGATCGACGCGTTCCGTCCGACCGCGGCCACCGAGCCGTCGTCGGACGCGGAGTCACGGCACGGCCGGCACGCCACCTGAGCCGCGAGCCGTCGGCGGGGCCGACACGCCACCGGAGCGCGAGCCGTCAGGCCGGCAGGCCCACCATCGCCGCGCTGCGCTCCCACAGGCCGCGGGCCAGGCCGGGGTCGTCGGCCATCGGCGTGGTGCGCGCGATCTTGCGCTTGACCCAGTACTGGCCGGACACCCAGTCCTCGCCCGCGGTGCCCTCCGCGAGCCAGACGAGGGTGTCGGCGCCGCGCTCGGGTGTCGCCATGAAGCGCCGCGCCACCGCGGACCGGTACACCGTGCCCCACAGGTCGTCGGAGGTGGACGCGAAGCTGGTCGCCACACCGCCGGGGTGGAACGCCGCCGAGGCCAGGCCCGTGCGGTGGTAGCGGCGGTGCAGCTCGCGGGTGAACAGGACGTTGGCCAGCTTGCTGGCGCCGTACGCGCGGCTGGCGTCGTACGACTCCTCGGAGTCCAGGTCGCCCAGGTCCAGCCGGGCGCCGTACCGGGCCGCGGCGACGCTGCTCGTCGTCACGACGCTCGCGACACTGTCCAACAAGGTCGGCATCAGCAGGTTCGTCAGCAGGAACGGCGCCAGGTGGTTCACCTGGAACGTGCGCTCGTGCCCGTCGACCGTCACCTCGCGGTGCGCGTTCATGCCGCCCGCGTTGTTGGCCAGCACGTCGATGCGCCGGTGGGCGGCGGCCAGGGCCGCGGCCAACGCGCGCACGTCGTCGAGCCGGCTGAAGTCCGCGAGGTGGTGCTCGGCGCCGATCTCGTCGGCGATCGCGCGCGTGCGGTCGGCGTCCCGCCCGACGACCACGACCTGGTGCCCGTCGGCGGCCAGCGCACGCGCGGCCGCAGCCCCGATGCCGTCGCTCGCGCCGGTGATGACGATCGTCCTGGCGGACATGCCCCCTCCTCCACCTCGTCCAGCACCCTACCCAGCCCTGACGACCCTCAGGCTTCCACGCGCGGCCGCGCGCGGCGCGGCGACGCCGTCCCTACCATCCTGGGATGGACTGGAGGGTGCTGGTACGGCGTAGCTGGGCGGCCTTCGCGCGGGCGCAGGGCGCCTGGCCGACGGCGCCGGAGGCGCGTGACACCCGCGTGGACGCGGCCGTCGCGGCGGCCGGGTACGGGCGCGACGTGCTCGCGCGGCTGGCCGCCAGGTTGTCCGCGCCGGGCGCAGCGGACCGCGACCAGCGCCTGGACCCCCTGCGAGCGCACCTGCGGCAGGCCACCCAGACGACCTGCGGGTCGGCGTCGCTGCTCGTGGCGCGGGCGATCGTCGACCCGGTCTACGCGATGTGGCTGCTCGAGGGCTATGACGCGCGCGCGGACCGGGCCACCGCCGGTCCGGCGCAGGTGCGGTTCGCGGCCGCCGAGAGCCAGGTCAAGGCGCGGACCAACGCGGTCCTCGGCCCGGCGGGCTGGCAGCTGCCGTGGCCGGCCGCGCTCGGCACCCCACCCTGGGGCGCCGCCGCCGAGATGACGCGCGTCGCCGGGCCGCTCGGGCCCGGCTACGCCGCCCGCGCCTTCGACCCCGACTCGGCCGTGCAGCGCGCGGCGGCCTACCGGGCGGTGGTCCGGGCCGTCGCCGCCGGCTGGCCGGCGCCGGTGTACGTCGGTGACGGCGCCAGCCCCCGGCACGTGGTGCTCGCGGTCGTCGCGGACGAGCACGCGCTGCAGGTCTACGAGCCGTCCGCGGGCGCCGTGGTCACCGTGCGACGTGCCGACCTCGTCGCCGGCGGCCTGGTGCTGGCCGGGTGGACGACGCCGTGGGCGGTCGTCGTCCCGGCCTGAGGACCCGTCGTCCCGGGCTGGGTGCCCGTCCCGGGCCGGACGACTACAGGTCGCGCTCCGGGTCGCCCCGCAGCGCCGCGACGTGGTCCGGCACGTACGTGGCCAGCTCACGCGGGGTGCGCTGGTAGCCCGTGGTCGGCTTCATGGTGGTCGGCAGCTCGACCCGCTCGCGCGGCACCGCGGTGTAGGGGATCGTCGAGAGCAGGTGGGCGATCATGTTCAGCCGCGCGTGCTTCTTGATGTCCGACTCGACGACGAACCACGGCGAGGCCGGCAGGTCGGTGTGGATCATCATCTCGTCCTTCGCGCGGGAGTAGTCCTCCCACCGGTGGATCGACTCCAGGTCCATCGGCGACAGCTTCCACTGCCGCACCGGGTCGTCCAGCCGTGACCGGAACCGGCGCAGCTGCTCGGCGTCGGACACCGAGAACCAGTACTTGCGCAGCAGGATCCCGTCGTCGACGAGCATCTGCTCCACGATCGGGGTCTGGCGCAGGAACCGCGCGTGCTCGGCGGGGGTGCAGAAGCCCATCACCTTCTCCACACCGGCGCGGTTGTACCAGGACCGGTCGAACAGCACGATCTCGCCGGCGGCCGGCAGCTGTTCGATGTAGCGCTGGAAGTACCACTGCGAGCGCTCCCGCTCCGTCGGCGCCGGCAGCGCCGTGATCCGTGCGATGCGCGGGGACAGGTACTCGGCGATCCGCTTGATGGTGCCGCCCTTGCCCGCCGCGTCCCGGCCCTCGAAGATCACGACGATCCGCGCCCCGGTGGCCCGGGTCCACTCCTGGACCGCGACCAGCTCGGCCTGCAGCCGGAACAGCTCCGCCTCGTACACGTCGTTCGGGACCTTGCCCCAGTGGGCGACGCGGGGCGCGCCCTTGCGCCCGTGCGACGTCCGGTCGTGGTGCTTCTTCGCCTTGTGGTGCTGCTCGCTGGCGTGCTCGTCGCCGGTGTCCGCGACGTCGTCGTCGGTCGTCACTCTCGGACCGTACTGCGCCACGGCCCCGGCGTCAGGCCTCGGAGGGCTCGAACGTGGCCCAGACGTGCTTCGTCTCGCCGTCCGCGTACCAGCCCACGTCCAGCGCGAGGCGCCGGGCGAGGTAGAGGCCGAAGCCGCCCTCGCCGGGCAGTCGACGCTCGGCGAGCACCGGCTCGACCTGTACGGCCTGGTCCGCGACGTCGAGCAGGTACGTCTGCCCGTCCCGGCACAGCGTCACCACGGTCGGCGCCAGGCCGTGGCACAACGCGTTCGTCGCGAGCTCGGAGGCGACGAGCACCACCGCGCCCGGCACCCCGCGCAGCCGCGTGCCGGCGCCCCGGCCGACGATCGCCGCGGCCACCTCGGCGCGCAGCGTGCGCAGCTCGGAGGTGGAGTCGAGCACCCAGCGGCGGACCACGGCGAACGTGTCCGGCGGCACGCGGCGCTCGAGCGCCCGCTCGGTCAGCGGTGCGTCCGGGATGCTGGCGTCGGCGAGGACCTCGAGGATCTCACCGCTCGCCTCGCTCACCCCACGTCCCTTCCGCGATCCCTCCGACGGTGCGCACGACGCTAGCTGCCCGCGCCCGGCGGTGCGAGCCGGGGCCGAGGAGCGACACCCGGCCGACCGACGACGACCGTGGCCTCGAGCGCGTCGTCGTGCAGCACCCGGACCCGCAGGCCCACCGCGGTCATCGCCCGGGCGGATGCGGACGCCTGACGACGGCTCGTCTCGACGAGCAGCCGGCCGTCGGGCGCCAACCAGTCCGGGGCCAGCGCGATGATGCGGCGCTGCACGTCAAGGCCGTCCGGTCCACCGTCCAGCGCGACGGCCGGCTCGTGCTCGCGGGCCTCGCGCGGCATCATCGCCACCTCGTCCGAGGGCACGTAGGGGGCGTTCGCCACCAGCACGTCGACGTGTCCGCGCAGCTCGGGCGGCAGCGGCGCCACCAGGTCGCCGAGGTAGGCCACCCCGCCGACGCCCGCCAGCGCCTGTGCGGCGCAGGCCACCGCGGCGGGGTCGACGTCGACCGCGTGCACCCGGGCGCCGGGCACCCGGACCGCCACGGCCAGGCCCACGGCGCCGGTACCGGCGCACAGGTCCACCACCACGGGCTCGCCGCGGCGGCGCCGGGTCGCCGCCCGCGCCGCCTCGCGCACCAGCAGCACCGAGCGCTGCCGCGGCACGAACACCCCGGGCGCCACCGGCACCCGCAGCCCGTCGAACGACGCCCAGCCCAGCACGTGCTCCAGCGGCTCGCCCGCGACCCGGCGTGCCAGCCACGCCTCGAGCAGCGCGGGCGGCGCCTCCGCGACGAGCAGCGCGGCCTCCTCCTCGGCGAACACGCAGCCCGCCGCGCGCAGCCGGGCGGTCGCCTCCGCGGTCGGGCTCGTCGTCATGCACCCATGCTCCCAGCCGTGTCACGCGCGATGTTGTGCCGGGCGGGCGGGGCACCCACACTCGGAGCGCGGTGCCGGTCCCGGTCGCCGCGGGGAGGAACGCCGGTGGATCCGCTCGTGGTCGCCGTGGGCGGCGTGCTCGTCGTCGTCGCGGTCAGCGCGCTGGCGTCACGGCTCCGCGTCGCGGCGCCGCTGCTGCTCGTCGTCGTCGGGGTCGCGATCAGCCTGCTGCCGGCGATGCCGGCGGTGCAGATCGAGCCGGAGTGGATCCTCGCCGGGGTGCTGCCGCCGCTGCTCTACTCCGCGGCGATCAACACCCCGACGATGGACTTCCGCCGCGACCTGGCGACGATCTCCGGGCTGTCCATCGGCCTGGTGCTGGTCTCCACGACGGTCGTGGGCCTGGCGATCACCGCTCTGGTGCCGGGCATCGGAGTGGCGACGGGACTCGCGCTGGGCGCGATCGTCAGCCCCACGGATGCGGTGGCGACGGCGATCGTGCGCTCGTCGCGGGTGTCCCCGCGGCTGGCGACCATCCTCGAGGGCGAGAGCATGCTCAACGACGCCTCGGCGCTGGTGCTGCTGCGCTCCGCGATCGCGGCCACCGCGGCGACGGTCTCGCTGTGGGGGGTCGCCGGCGACTTCCTGCGGGCCGTGCTGATCGCGGCGGCGATCGGGTGGGCGGTCGGTCGGGTGAACCTGCTGGTCCGGGCCCGGGTGCAGCCGGCGAGCGCCGGGGTGGCGGTCTCGCTCGTCGCGCCGTTCGTCGCCTACCTGCCCACCGAGCGGCTCGGCGCGTCCGGGCTGGTCGCCGCCGTCGTGGCCGGCCTGGTCACCGGCCAGGGAGCGCCGCGCCGCCTGCGCCCCGAGGACCGGATGACGGAGCGCGCCGTGTGGCGCACGCTCGAGCTGCTGCTCGAGAGCGCGGTGTTCCTCGTCATGGGCCTCGAGCTGTGGGGCCTGCTGGTCGACGTGCGGTCGGCGCACGGCAGCCTCACCGGCGCCCTGGTGGTCGGCGTCGTCGTCGGCGCGCTGGTGCTGGCGATCCGGGCCGCGTTCATCGCGCCGTCGCTCGTGCTGCTGCGGCGCAGGCTGCGGCGCTCGCCCGCGGTCCGCGAGCGCCTGACGGCGATGCACGAGGCCCTGAGCGACCCCGCGACCGCGGCGCGGGTCGCGGCCACCGGGCGCGGACCCGACGGTGAGCGCGGCGGCGGGCCCGGTGGCGTCCGGGCAGCGGTGCGCGGCGGGCCGGGTGGCGGGCGGCCGCGCCCCGCGCGCGACAAGGTGCGGAACCGTCAGCGCGAGCGCGACCCGGAACGCTTCGCCGACCGCGCCCGGCGGAGCACCGAGCGGCTGCTGAGCTATGTGCGTCGGCGACAGGCCGACCTCGACTACCTGGCGGCCGAGGCGTTCAACTGGCGCCACGGCGTGGTGCTGGTGTGGGCCGGGATGCGCGGTGCGGTGACGCTCGCCGCTGCGCAGTCGCTGCCTGCGGGCACGCCGCAACGCTCGTTCCTGGTGCTCGTCGCGTTCGTCGTCGCGGCCGGCACGCTCATGCTGCAGGGCGGCACGCTGCCCTGGGTGGTGCGCCGGCTCGGCGTGGCGCGTGAGGACGACGACCCCAGGGAGCGCGCCGACGCGGACGCCCTGCGCGCCGAGCTCGTCCGGGCGGTGCTCGACCGGCTCACCGACCCGGCCCTGGTCCGGCCCGACGGGCGACCGTACGGGGCGGCCGCGCTCGACGAGGCGCTCGCGAGGGCGGCGACCGCGGCCAGGCAGGCCGGCCCGATGCCCGACGAGGAGGCCCGCGCGGCCGGCCTGGACGCCCGCGCCGAGCAGCAGGACCTCCGCCTGGAGGTCATCACCACGCAGCGGGCCGCACTGCTGGAGATGCGCGCCGACGGCGTCCACGGGTCGGAGGCGCTCGACGCCGCGCTGCGTGCGCTCGACGCGGAGGAGATCGGCCTGGAGCTGCGCGCCTCGTCGTGACCGGCCGGCGGGCACGCGGGCGCACGGGTACGGCGCCGGCGCTCGCGACGCTGCCCGGGCGCACCTCGTCCGGCCTGCGCTTGTCGCCCGGCCCGGGCACTGACCACACTGGGCGCACGGCGCCCGCCGGAGAACGTGGTCAGGGACGGGGACGGCAGATGGCGACGAAGACGAAGGTGAAGCGGGTCGGCATCCTCACCGCGGGCGGCGACAGCCCCGGCCTCAACGCCGCGATCCGCGGCTTCGGCAAGACCGCGATCGGCCACTACGGCATGGAGCTCATCGGGTTCCGGGACGGGATCACCGGGCTGGTCGAGAACCGGCACACGCCGCTGGACGGCAAGGCCCTGTCCGGCATCCTCACGGTCGGCGGCACCATCCTCGGCACCAGCCGCGACAAGGTGCACAAGTACGTGGTCGACGGCGAGGCGCGGGACATGGTGCCGGTCGTCGTGGAGAACTACGCGCGCGAGGGTCTGGACGCGCTGATCATGCTCGGCGGCGGCGGCACGGCCAAGAACGCCAAGCGCCTGCTGGACGCCGGCCTCAACGTGGTGCACCTGCCGAAGACGATCGACAACGACATCGCCATGACGGACACCTCGTTCGGGTTCGCCACCGCGATGGAGATCGCCACCGACGCGATCGACCGCGTGCACTCCACGGCGCACAGCCACCACCGGATCATCCTCACGGAGATCATGGGCCACCGGGCCGGCTGGCTGACGCTCGGCGCCGGCATCGCCGGCGGGGCGGACATCATCCTCATCCCGGAGATCCCGTACACGGTCGAGTCGGTGGCCGCGAC
>Ga0302263_10000333_pt1 | contig 18088 bp, 21 predicted proteins | sample II_Fen_N1_4_FD_194564 | JGI IMG/M metagenome (GOLD analysis project Ga0302263, IMG submission 194564) | Peat permafrost microbial communities from Stordalen Mire near Abisko, Sweden - II_Fen_N1_4 | ecosystem: Environmental > Terrestrial > Soil > Wetlands > Permafrost | place: Sweden: Abisko... | reverse complement strand
GCGGTCGCGGAGAGGTCCCAGGTCGCGGAGTGCCCAGAGTGTCTCCGCGGTGACCCACGCGACGTCGCGGGCCTGGTCGATGCTCCAACAGCTGACCAGGTGGGCCAGCCGTCCCATGCCGTCGTCTGCCTCCCGGCCGACCTGGTCGAGGAACGACCGACGTATCTCCGACTCCACCTGGGCGAGGACGCCGTTGACCGCCTCGAAGTCGGAGTGGAGGTCGTCGGGCACCAGACCCCGGGCCCGGCAGGTGTCCACGACGGCGACCGGCAGGTCGTGCTCGATGTGTGTGTTCATCCCGGCCAGGGCGTACTGCACCGGGACCCGTCCGGCCGCGCGGGCGGCGAAGAGGGGTCTCCACGCCGTGGGCACGGGGCCGCCGGCGGCGGAGGCGTCGTACGCCGTCAGCCAGAGGTTGGCGAACCTGACGTCGAGGTCGGTCATCGCGTCCGGGCTGCGGAACGTCGCCTCCGCGATCGTCGACGCGATGCGCTCGGTGACCGTGAGGTACATCCCGTTGAAGACGGCGACGCCGTCGCGCGCGGGGAGCTCGGCCTGGATCTCGCGCAGCCGGCCGAGCACTCCGTCGACGGTCGTGGGCAGACTCATGGTTCCGAGTATCCCGCCATGGCCAGGTCGAAGCGGCACACGAGGTCTCGACACAGGTCGCCCACCTGTGCCGCGTCCTCGACGAACATGGCCGGCTTGAAGCAGAACGAGGTGAACCCCTGCTCCAGCTGGGCAGGTACGTCGGCCATCGCGACGTCGAGGTCGGCGAGGTCGTCGGTGCCGTGGAAGGTGCCGCGGACGCCGCCGACCATCTCGAGCTCCGCGAGGTCGCGGCCGTGCTCGCGCATGACGTCGGCGAGCAGGGCCAGGTCGTCGGAGGTCAGCGGGCCGAACGGGTTGAGACCCTGGCCGTAGCGAGCGATACGGCGCGCCAGCGGCGGGTGCATGCCCTGCCCCCCGAACCACATCGTCGGTCCGGCCGCCGTGAACGCGCCGGGCTCCAGCCAGACGTCGGCGAAGGGGAACCTCGACCCGTCGTGGCTGATCGGGAACGGACCGTACGCCGTCGCCAGCACCTCGAGCTGCTCGTCGAGGATCCTGCCTCGTTCCGCGAACGGGACACCCAGGGCGGCGTACTCGTCGCGCGACCAGCTGACGGTCGGCAGCACCACGAGCCGCCCTCCCGAGAGCAGGTCGAGCGTGCCGAGCTCCTTGGCCAGCAGCAGCGGGTGGCGGAGCGGAGCGATGATCGCACCCGCCACGAGGCGCAACGTGCTCGTCGCCTGGGCGATCGCCGACAGCAGCACGATCGAGCTGGGCCAGGCCGTGGACGGCGACTGGTTGCCGGGTGCGGCGTACGCCCGAGGGTTGACCATCTCTCCGGCGGCACCGGAGTCCGGGCCGAGCAGGACGTGCTCGCTGAGCATGACGGCGTCGACACCCGCCGCCTCGGCCTCGACGGCGAGGGAGACGAGACCCCGGAGGTCACGATCGCCGACCAGGGTCTGGTTCTCGGTCAGGACCATCACGAGCCTGATGCCGGGCACGGTCGCGCTCACCTGGCCCGCAGGGAGGTGGTGACCGCCCGCGGGAGTCCGAGCGCGGCGGTGTAGAGCAGGGTCGACTTGATGTCGTGGGGCACGCGCCAGTACCCGCCATGCACCCCGTCGGCGGAGATGGCGAGCTCCGGGTGGCTCGTGTCCACGGCCTGGTGCAGGTCGTGCACCAGCAGTGCGCTCATCACCGCCTGCATCGTCTCCGGCGGGAAGACCTCGAGGCCGGCGAAGTGGGCGCCGTAGTAACCGGCAGCGAGGAGGCGGTTCTTGGTGACCGACGTCGTCCACGTGGGCGGGGCCACGTTGAACGAGGCGGGCTGCCCGCCGGCCCAGCGGTCGATGGTGCCCCACCGTTGGAGGCGCTTGGCGAGAGCGTAGTTCGGGCCCTGTTGTCCGACCAGCGCGTCGGCGACGCCCATGGGCGTGCCGTCGTCGCTCTCCACGAGCCGGTCGCGGTAGGCGGGGCGATACAGGCGTCCGGCACTTGCGCCCCTCACCGCCAGCTCGAAGGCTCGACGCGGTCGCAGGCGGCGTCGGGCGTTGCTGTCCTCGACGACGTCGATCGGCACGAGGTAGCAGTCGCTGGGGGTTCCGGCGAAGGCCGTGGTGACCTCGGCTCCGCCGTCGGTCAGCCGGGTCGCGAGCAGGTCGGCCGCCACGGTGGCCTGCACGTGGAGCGGGCCGTCGGCGTAGATGTAGAAGCCCAGCACGAGCGGGCGGTCCGCAAACCCGCTGAGCCATCCGCTCAGGGTCGGGACGTCCTCGATCAGGTTGGCGCCCGAGCGGCCCTCGGCCACGGGCACGTGCACCGTCCCGGCGCCCGCTGCGGCCGCCCGGGCGATCCGGTCCTGCACCTCGGCCACCGGGAGGTCGACGGCGACGACCTCCGCGCCCCAGGACGCGAGGACCTCCAGCGGACTCGTCTGAGCGCCCGCGCCCAGCACCACCACGCGGCGCCCCTCCAGGCGCAGCCACTCGGGATGGTCGATCACGCGACCGAGAGCCGCGGCTGCCGAGGGCTCGAGGACGCCGTGCGCGACCCAGACGGCGAGTCGACGACGAAGGGCGTCGCCGTGGAGCCGGTCGCCCAGGTAGGGCACCTCGAGCCGGGCCACGAGCTCACCCTCGCCGCTGAGGGTGCGGGTGCCGAGCTCGCCGGGTTCGGCCGTCAGCGCGGTGGTCAGGGGGCGGTCCTCCCCGTCCTCGGCGAGCGCCAGCCGTGACCGCGCGGCCGTGAGGCCCGCAGCAGCGATCCGTTGTGCCGTGTCCGCCGACCGACCGCCGAGCTCGGTGAGCTCGCGGACCGGGGCGACGTAGTCGGACCGCCACGACGTGTTCTCCCGGATGCGTGAGGCCAGGGACGCGTCGACCGCGGCGGCTGCATCCGCCCAGATCTCCTGGTTCACGCGCAGGGACGGGCGTGCGCCGTCGGCGGCACGGGGGAACTGCACACCGTCGTCGCCCATGGGGGTCCCCTTCGTCGTGCTGAAGATAACGCTCCCGCGTCCCACCGGTCACCGAGCGGGGACGCGCACCTCGAACCGTCCGCCCGGGCCGGGCCGGGCGACGAGGTCGCCACCGGCGGTGCGGGCCATGCGGCGGGCGAGGGCGAGCCCGAGGCCGGACCCGTCCGACCGGGTCGTGTGGCCGGGCTGGAACACGGTCTCGAGATCCCCCACCGGCACCCCGGGTCCGTCGTCGAGCACCGCGATCACCACGGTCCGACCCTCCCGGGTCACCTCCACCCGGATCGGACCCGAGCCATGGAGCTCGGCGTTGTCCAGCAGCGGGCGGACCGCGGCAGCCAGCGGTGACGCAGGTGCGGCCAGCACGACGTCGTCGTACGCCGACGGGGGAAGGTCGAGGGTCGACATCAGCTGCCCGACGGTCGCCCCCTCGGTGCCGCGCGTGTGCGTCCGCGCGACCGTCAGCATGGTGTCCACCGAGTCACGCATCCGGGTCGCCGCCGCATGGATCGCGTCGAGCCCCTCCTGCTGCGCGGGGGTCGCGGTGCGGCGGGCGAGGTCGGCCTCGGCCAGGACGACCGCGAGCGGCGTGCGCAGCTCGTGGGCGATCTCGTCGGTCAGCCGTCGCTCGGCGGAGAGCGCCTCGACGATCCGGTCGAGCATCAGGTCGAGGGTCCGGCCCAGGTGCGCGATCTCGTCACCGCCCGGCCCGGGGTCGAAGCGCGCACCGGTGTCGTGCTCGCGCCAGTCGTCCGCGAGGTCGGCCATCCCCTGCACCTGCCGCAGGGAACGGGTCGCCGCGACCCAGGCGGCCACGGTCGCCACCACGATGGTCGCGGCGCCGAGCAGAAGGGAGAGCCACAACGAGTGCCGCTCGGCGCCCTCGTACGGCTCGAGGGACTCCGCGGCCACGACGGTCGCCACGTGCGTGCCGGCGCGGCTCACCGGGAGGATGTAGAACGAGGTGTCTCCCAGGGTGACCTGGCGCTGCTCGGGCGAGGCGGCGAGACCCCGCACGGTCCGGGCCAACGCGGGCTGCGAGAGGCTCCCCTCGACCAAGGTTCCGCTCTGGTCGAAGACCCAGACGTTCTGGTCGAGCACAGGAGACCGTTGCTCCAGCACCCGGATCCCGTGCGGTGTCCGGACGACGGTGGCCGCCGCAGCCTGGGCCCGGGAGGTCAGTCGCGAATGGGCCGTCGCGTCGTTGCTGGCCGCGAGCAGCATCTGGACGCCGATCACCAGCAGGGCGGCGGTGACGGTCGAGACCAGCAGCGCGGTCGCCGCCATCCGGGCCCGGAGGGAGCCGGTCCTCACCGCCACCGGTAGCCGACCCCCCGCACCGTGGTGATCGCCTCGACACCCAGGGTCTCGAGCTTGTTGCGGAGCCGGCGGACGTAGGAGTCCAGGGTGTTGTCGCTGACCATCGCGCCGTGCGGCCAGGCAGCAGCGATCAGCGTGTGCCGTCGTACGACGGTGGCAGGCTCGGACATCAGCCGGCCCAGCAGCCGGAACTCCGTCGGGGTGAGCCCCACCTCGACGTCTCCCAGGACGAGTGCGTGGCGAGCCGGGTCGAGCACAGGAGTCCCGGGGTCCTCGGGCGTGGGGGCCGACGTACGCCGGAGCAGCGCGTCCAGCCGGACGCGGACCTCGTCGATCTCGAACGGCTTGGTGAGGTAGTCGTCTCCGCCGGCCTCGAAGCCGGCGATCTTGTCGTGCAGACCGTCGCGGGCGGTCAGGAACAGCACCGGCGCAACGACACCGGCTGCGCGCAGCGCCAGGCACAGGTCGCGTCCGTCGGCGTCGGGGAGACCGATGTCCAGCACCAGCACCTCGGGGCTCCTGGACACGAACGCGCGGAGTGCCTCGGCCGCCGTGGCGACGACCACCGGCTCGTGCCCCATGACGCGGAGGGCGCGGGTGAGCACGGAGCGCAGCGCAGGTTCGTCCTCGCAGACACCGACCACAGCCACACCGGGAGCGTACGGGGGATCCGTTGCCGATCGCTGGTTGCGACGGCTGTCGATCAGGTGGGTGTCAGATCGCCGCACGCATCCTGGCGCCCATGACGACATCTCTCTCGGTCGATGCCCGACGGATCATGCTGAACAAGGTGCCCGAGGTCACCGCCTACTTCTGGATCATCAAGATCCTGTGCACGACGGTGGGCGAGAGCTTCGCCGACTACATCAACGAGACCCTCGGCTTCGGGCTCACCAACACCACCTTGCTGTTCTCGGCCGGCCTGGTCATCGCGCTGGTCGCCCAGTTCCGCCTGAACCGCTACGTGCCGGGCGTCTACTGGCTCTCGGTGGTCCTGATCAGCGTGGTCGGCACCCTGCTCACCGACAACCTCACCGATGGCCACGGGGTGCCGCTGTGGATCAGCTCCACGGTGTTCGCCGTACTTCTCGCGGTGGTCTTCTCGGTCTGGTACGCCCGCGAGCACACCCTGTCGATCCACACCATCGTCACCACCCCCCGCGAGGCCTTCTACTGGCTGACGGTGCTGGTCACGTTCGCCCTCGGTACGGCGGTCGGCGACTGGACCCTCGAGCTCACCGGCTGGTCCCCGGGGAAGTCCGTGCTCCTCCCGCTGGCGCTGATCCTGGCCGTGCTCGTCGCCTGGAAGCTGGGCATGGGACCAGTGCTCTCGTTCTGGCTGGCCTACATCCTGACCCGTCCGCTGGGCGCCAACATCGGCGACTACCTCGCCTCGCCGCGCACCGACGGCGGCCTCGGTCTCGGCACCCTGGGCACCAGCGTGGTGTTCCTGGGCACGATCCTGGCGGTCGTGGTCTATCTGACCGTGACCGACAAGGACCGCACCGAGGCCCACGAACAACTCCGGCAGCGGACCCCCGTCGCGGACGAAGCCTGAGGAGCAGACGATGCCCGAGATCCGTACCCACCGCGTCCTGGTCGTGACCGACACGGCCGAGCCCACCAGGTCGCTGCGCGAGGCCCTCCGGGACCGGGCCGAGAACGGCGACGTGAAGTTCCGCCTGATCGTGCTGAACCCCGCCCGGGCCGAGCTGCACCCGCTCCACCCCGAACGCCACGACCGGGCGACGGAGGCCGAGGCCGCTCTCCGCTCCACCCTGCCCCAGCTGGAGCTGGCCGTGCACGCCCCCGTCATCGGCTCGGTCTCGGTCCGCCACGACCCGATGGACGCGATCGAGGAGACCCTCTTCAGCGAGCCGGTCGACGAGATCATCCTCGACGTACCGCCCCACCACGTCTCCTCCTGGCTCCACCAGGATCTTGCGCACCGCCTCGCCCACTTCCGGATCCCGGTCCTGACCATCCGTCACGAGACGACGGATCCAGTCGCGCGGCCCTGAGTCGACCGGGTCCACGGATCCCGGCGTCGCGGTGTCCTCCGACCCTGAGCTGAGGCGGGCGGTCCACCCGGCTAGCCTGCCGCGGTGACCATCGACACCGGCCCGCTCGCGCGTCGTCGGGCGGGTGTGCTGCTCCACGTGTCCTCCCTGCCCGGCGGCACGGTGGGTCCGCACGCCTACGCCTTCGTCGACCTCCTGGCGGCGGCGGGGTGCAGCGTCTGGCAGGTGCTGCCGCTGGTGCCGCCCGACGAGGAGGGGTCGCCGTACCGCGCCCTGTCCGCGATGGCCGGCCACCCCGGCCTGCTCGACGCGGTACGGACGGACCCTCGACCCGACGACCCGGCGTACCTCACCTGGTGCGAGCAGCAGTCGGACTGGCTCGACCCGTACGTCGAGTACCTCACCGTCCGCACCTCGCTCGGCGGCCGGCCCTGGCCGGAGTGGGAGCCGGCCCTGCGCGACCGCGACCCGCAGCGCGTGGCCGAGGTCGTCGCCGCGGCTCCCGCGCTGGCCGAGCGGGTCCGCAGCGACCAGTGGCGCTTCGCCCAGCAGTGGGGAGCCTTGCGCACGTACGCCGCGGACCGCGGCGTCCTGCTCTACGGCGACCTGCCGATCTTCGTCGCCCACGACAGTGCCGACGTCTGGTCCCACCGCCACCTGTTCCGGCTGGACACGTCGGGACGACCGACGACCGTGACGGGTGTCCCGCCCGACTACTTCGCGGCGGAGGGCCAGCGGTGGAACAACCCCCACTACGACTGGGAGGCGATGGCGGCCGACGGCTACGCCTGGTGGCGCAGGCGGATCGCGCGGCAGCGCGACCTGTTCGACCTGGTCCGGATCGACCATTTCCGTGGCTTCGAGGCCGCCTGGCACGTGCCGGTCGACGCCCCGACCGCACGGGAGGGCTGGTGGGAGACCGGGCCTGGCCTTGACCTGCTCCGCCCGCTCGTGGACGCCGCCGGACCAGGCTCGCTCGTCGCGGAGGACCTCGGCGTCATCACGCCCGACGTCGATCGCCTGCGGCGCGACGTCGGGCTCCCCGGGATGAAGGTGCTGCAGTTCGCCTTCGACGGAGACCCTGCGAACCCCCACCTCCCGCCGCACCACGAGGAGTGGTCCGTCGTCTACACGGGGACCCACGACAACGACACCACGCTGGGCTGGTGGCAGTCGCTCTCCGACGGCACCCGTGACCTGGTCCGTCCCCTGCTGGCGGACCCGCGGGAGCCGATGCCGTGGGCCCTGGTGCGGCTCGCGTACGCGTCCCGAGCACGGCTGGCCGTCGTGCCGGCACAGGACCTGCTCGGTCTCGGCACCGAGGCCAGGATGAACACGCCCGGCGTGACCGACGGCAACTGGACCTGGCGAGCCGCGGACGGCGCCTTCGACCATGCCCTGGCCGAGCGCCTCCGCGAGGTCGTGGAGGCGAGCGACCGTTCCTGACCGAGCTGTGGCTCGGTCGCGCTGCTGGCCTGACGTGCCGAGTTCCCGGGAACGGCACCATGCGTGGCCCCCGGACACCAGCCGGAGCCCGATGCGTGTGCACCGCTGCCGCCTCGCGCCCAGGTTCGAGACCGCCCGACCAGGGATGAGCCCATGTCCGCTCTCACCGCTGAACGACCCACCACCGCACCCGTTCTTCCGCTGCATCGCCTGCACCTGATGCGCGTCGGATACCTCCTGATGGGAGTCGGACTCGCCGTCGTGAAGTGGCCGCTCATCCTCCGCGGCGCCGACTCACTGCCCCTGCTCGAGGGAGTCGTCGCGTGCATCCTGACCGCCATGTCGCTGTTGGCTTTCCTAGGGCTGCGCTACCCCGTCACGCTGCTGCCGCCGCTCCTGTTCGAGTCGGCCCGGTAGATCCTCTGGCTCGCCGTGGTGGCCCTGCCGCGGGCGGCCTCCGGCGACCTGGATGCGGCCGCGCACGAGGTCGTGGTCAGCTGCTCGTTGGTCGTGGTCATCCTCGCGGTGACCCGGGTCACTCCGCCGGAGACGCTCGGCGTACGCGGCTGAAGGGGGTAACGACGGTCCCTCCCAGCGGCGGCTTCATCTGCCTACGGTCGAGACATGACGCACGTGACCCTCGACAACCAGGTCGAGATGCCCGCCCTGGGGCTCGGGGTGTTCCAGACCCCGCCCGACGAGACGCGGGCAGCCCTCCGGGCGGCGCTGTCGGCCGGGTACCGCCAACCCTGCACGGATACGAGAAGAGCGCCGCCAAGCTCGGCGTCGACCGGATCGACCTGCTGATCCTGCACCAGGCGCTGCCCTCGGCCTTCGACAGGACCCTGGAGGCCTATCGGGCGCTCGAGACACTGCTCGAGTCGACCAAACCGCACCGCATCGCGGAGAACTTCGACGTCTTCGACTTCGAGCTGACCGACGAGGATCTGTCGGCGATCGATGGTCTCGACACCGGCCGGCGCGGCGGCCCGGAGCCGACCGACCTCACCTTGGAAAGGTTCGGCCGGCCGATCCCCGACGCCTGACGCCACGTCCGCAACGACACCCGTCGGACATGGTCGCGCCCCGCGAGCTGCGTGAGCGGCGGGGCGCTGTCCTCGGTCTGCGCGATGGTGTGAGCCGGGTCTCGAGGAGTTGGAGGAATAATAACTCCGGACCCCTGACATATCGCAACCCCCCGAAGGGTGTGAGTTCTGGGGCCGCCCGTGCGTCCGTGCGAAAGCAGCACCAGCAGGCCCGCTCACCGAACCCGGGGTGGCGCTGCTCCAGACGCGGCGTCGAGTCCCTCGCGGGCCGGGTCGGGCTCGACCTCAGGCAGCGACGGGGTGGTCGGCGGAACCCTCGACCAGCCAACGGGCCTCCATGCGGATACGTCCGTCCGCACCCTGCACCGGGACCCACCTGAGGGTCAGACCGTGGGTGGGTCGCTCCGCGTCGCGCATGTGTCACCTTCCGTTCACCTGTTGTTCATCTTCTGGCAGTGTGTCACGAACCAGCCCCGATTCGCGGTTCTTCGCCCCACTCGGGGTCGAGAAATCGGCGTTCTGTGGTGGATCCGCTCCACCGCGGATCAGGCCGACGCTGGTCCGGCGGTCGCAGAGGTGCGCTGACGGCTCACTGACGCACGGCGTCGAGCTTCGCGCGAAGGCGGGACACCTCGGTCTCCAGCGCCAGCACTCGCCGGATGCCGGCGAGGTTGAGTCCATCGGCCAGCAGCTCGCCGATCCGGCGCAGGACGACGATGTCGGCCTCGCTGTACAGCCTCGTCCCACCGGCGGTGCGAGCGGGCTCGAGCAGGCCGCGGCGTTCATAGACGCGGAGGTTCTGGATCGGCAGGGCAGCGCGCTCGGCCGCCACCGAGATCGCGAACACTCCTCGCCTGTCCGCAGTCATCGCACGACCTCCGTTCCGGCTTGACGATACGTGAATCTGACGCTATATAAAACCTATAACACTCGATACATGTACGAAGGGAGGCAACCACCATGTTGCTGCGCACCACGGACCCGTTCCGCGACTTCGACCGCCTGGCCGGCCAGGTCCTCGGCACCACGAACCGACCGGCCGTCATGCCCATGGACGCCTGGCGCCAGGGCGACGTCTTCCAGATCGAGTTCGACCTGCCCGGGGTGTCCCCGGACTCCATCGACCTCGACGTCGAACGCAACGTGCTCACCGTGCGGGCCGAACGGGTCGGCCGCAACGGCGACTGGGAGATGCTGGCCTCCGAGCGTCCCCGCGGCGTCTTCAGCCGGCAGCTGGTCCTCGGCGACAACCTCGACCTCGACCGGATCGAGGCCCACTACGACACCGGCGTCCTCCGGCTCAGCATCCCCGTGGCCGAGCGCGCCAAGCCACGCAAGATCGAGGTGAGCTCCGAGACCACGGAGCGCACCGCGATCCAGGCCTAGCCCCTTCCGCCGCACGCTCCGCCGCTCGGGACCGCGCCCGCACGGGGGCGACGGAGCGTGCCCCCAGCTCCAGGAGGACGCCGCCATGACCGTGACCGCACCCGTCAGTCCCGAGCTCGCCGACAGCCCCTGCAGCATCGCCGAATGCCTCGAGTCGGCCCACCTCATGGGGTCCGCCACCGTCGTCATCGATCCCAGGGTCGGTGCACCCCCGGACTTCGAGACCGTCACGCTGGGCCTGCCCCTGTGCACCGACCACGCCCACCTGCTCCGCCTGGGCTGCACCCTCACCAACTTCACCAGCGGGCTGTGAAACCGCCGCCCGAAGTGCTACGTCGCGTCGGGATCCGACGTACGGCGCCAGTGCGCGAAGGCATCGAGAAGCCGCTCACGACCAGGCGAGGAGAGTGACTCCTCGGGCAGCTCCCCGAGCAGGTCGATGGTCGCGCGGAACTGCTCGAGGTACCGGTCGCAGCCGGGACAGAGCGCCAGGTGCTCGTCGAAGGCGTCGTGATCCTCCGCCGACAGAGTCCCCTCCAGGTAGGCGGTCACGAGCTCGACGAACTCCTCACACGTCATCGGACACCTCGCTCCGAGACGGGGTGCCGGCGAAGTAGCGCTCGAGATGCGTGCGCACGACGGCCCGGCCGCGGTGGAGCAGGACTCGCTGGTTGCCGGCCGAGATGTCGAGGAGGTCGCAGACCTCGTCGGCGGTGTGGCCGTCGAGGTCGCGCAGCGCCACCACGATGCGCTGACGGGTCGGCAGCTCGGTCAGGGCGACGGTGACCACCTCGCGCACCTCGCGCGTCAGGGCGACCTGCTCGGGCCACTCCTCGGGGAACTGGCGCCAGCCTCCCGGGTACGGGTCGCCAGCACCTCGGAAGCGCGCCGGGTCCACGGTCGGGCCGTCGTCCTCGGGGGCCAGGCTGGCGAACGGCACGGTACGGCGCTCGCGGATGCCGCGCTGCTTCGCCTGGTTGACCAGGATCCGGTAGACCCAGGTGCGCAGGGACGCCTCGCCGCGGAACCGGTCGAGCCCCTCCAGGACGGCCAGCCACGTCTCCTGGACGACCTCCTCCGCCACGCTCGCCGACGGCACGTGCTCGCGGGCGAGTCGCAGCATCCACGAGGACCAGGCGTCCACCAGGGCAGCGAACGTCTCCTCGTCGCCGGCCCGGAGCCGCGTGACGAGGGCGGCGTCGTCCGAGCGCTCGGGCGCTTCGAGGGTCCCCCCCATGCGCCGAAGGTACCGACGGACCAGGGTCGTCCGCCATGCCCGACGAACCTCGACAACCGGTGCAGGGCTCCCCATCCGGGTCGACTGAGAACGCGGTCCGACCGGGAACGCTCTCGTCGGGGAGGTCTTACCTTGCGCTGACGTGTCGCCCCGCCGATGGAGATCGCTGCGGGGTCAGTGGCAGGTTGGGTCCGTGAGCTCTCGTGCGGACGTCGCGGTGATCGGCGGCAGCGGCTTCTACTCCTTCCTCGACGACCCCGAGCAGGTCGAGGTGGGCACGCCGTACGGCGATCCGTCGGCGCCGATCTCGGTCGGTGAGGTCGGTGGCCACCGCGTCGCGTTCCTGCCGCGCCACGGACGACACCACGAGTACCCGCCCCACCGGATCAACTACCGCGCCAACCTCTGGGCGCTGCGGTCGCTCGGGGTGCGGCAGGTGCTGGCGCCCTGCGCGGTCGGTGGCCTGCGCGACGAGGTCGCACCGGGCGACCTGGTGGTGCCCGACCAGCTCGTCGACCGAACCTCCGGCCGCGGGCGCACCTTCGTCGAGCGCGGTGCGATCCACCTGCCGTTCGCCGACCCCTACTGCCCACGCCTGTCGGGTGCGCTCGCCCAGCCCGACGGCGTACGGCTCGGCGGGACGATGGTCGTCATCGACGGCCCGCGCTTCTCCACCCGCGCCGAGTCCCGCGACTACGCCGACAGAGGCTGGACCCTGATCAACATGACGGGAGCACCGGAGGCGGCGCTGGCCCGTGAGCTGCGGATGTGTCTCGCGACGATCGCCCTGGTCACCGACATGGACGCCGGCGCCGAGGCCGAGGATGCAGTGCGGCAGCAGGACGTGTTCGCTCTCTTCGCCGCGAACACCGAGCGTCTCAAGACGATGCTCGCCGGAGTGGTGGCCGACCTGCCCGACCCCGAGGGCTGCACGTGCAACACCTGGGCCGACGGCCTCGACCTGACCTACGACGTCCCGTGAAGGTGCTGCTGACCGGGTCGGCGGGCTTCATCGGCTCAGCGATCGACCGCGCCCTCACCGCGCGGGGTGACGAGGTCGTGCGCGTGGACCTGATGCTGCCCGACGCCCACGGCGCCGCCGAGGCACCCGACGGCACCCACCGGCTCGACGTCCGGGACGCGGCGTCGTGGGCCGACCTGCTGCGCGGCGTCGACGCCGTCTGCCACCAGGCAGCGCTGGTCGGGCTCGGCGTCCGCGTCGCCGACCTGCCGTCGTACGCCTCGCACAACGACCTCGGCACGGCGGCCCTGCTCGCCGCGATGCACGACGCCAGCGTCTCGCGACTCGTGCTCGCCTCGTCCATGGTCGTCTACGGCGAGGGGCGCTACACCTGCCCCGACCATGGCCCGCAGGAGCCGGGAGCGCGTTCCGAGGTGGCGCTGAAGGACGGGCGGTTCGAGAACCACTGCCCGGTCTGTGGCAGCCCGCTCGGCTGGGCGCTGGTCGACGAGGGCGCGCGGCTCGACCCGCGCAGCAGCTACGCCGCGAGCAAGGTGGCGCAGGAGCACTACGCGTCGGCCTGGGCGCGGCAGACCGGCGGCTCGGTGGTCGCGCTGCGGTACCACAACGTCTACGGGCCGGGCATGCCCCGGGACACGCCGTACTCCGGAGTCGCAGCGATGTTCCGCTCCGCCCTCGAGCGTGGCGAGCCGCCGCGGGTCTTCGAGGACGGCGGCCAGATGCGCGACTTCGTGCACGTCGACGACGTCGCCCGGGCCGACGTGCTCGCCCTGCAGGCAGTGGCCGGGGCCGCGACCGGAGCCCTGGCCGCCTACAACGTGTGCTCCGGCCTGCCGGTCTCGATCCACGAGGTCGCCCGACTCGTCGCCCACAGGGGGCCGCCACCGTCCGTCACCGGAGAGTACCGACTCGGCGACGTGCGGCACATCGTCGCGTCGCCGGAGCGAGCGCGCATCGAGCTCGGGTTCCGGGCCGAGATCACGCCGGACGAGGGTCTGGCGCGCTTCGCGGACGCCCCCCTGCGCGCCTGACTCACCAGTTGGTGAGCACGAGGTGCTGCACCAGCAGCGCCACGACCACCTGCACCGCGAGCATCGGCCGGCGCCATCGCGGCGGGAGACAGGCGGTCGCGAGCAGCAGCCACGGCACGAACGGCAGCCAGATCCGCTCCACTTCGGCCTTGCTCATGCGCGACGCATCGGCGGCCGCGACCGCGATCGCGGCCGCCCCCGCCAGGAGGCGTACGACGCGTGGTGATCGCCTCCCGGCTGCGAGGAGAGAGCCGAACCCGGCACCGAGCGCCGGCCCGGCGCTGATCGCCAGCGCCGCCAGGTCGCCCCAGAACCAGTACGAGGCGGGACGACCCGCGGCGATGCCCGCCCAGTAGCGGTCGTTCAGCACCGGGTACGCCTCCCAGAGCCGGAAGCCGTACGCCGCGCACGTCAGCACCGGTACGACGACACCGACCGCGACCACCGGAAGGGGTCGCCACGATCGACCGGCGAGCAGGACGGCGACGACGAGCGGGGCGAACAGGAACAGGCCGTAGGACAGCAACAGACAGCAGCCGAGCAGCAGGCCCCCGAGCAGGCCCCAGCCCCAGACCCCGGCTCGACCCGTCGACACCGTCGCCGCGGCCACGGTCGCCAGCCCCCAGGCGCCCACGGCCGCGAACACCCCGTCCGCCGAGACCCCCACCCAGATCGCCGCGGGCGCCAGCACGAGGAACGGAGCGACCTTCCGCGCGACGTCCTCGGCTCCGAGGCACCGGAGGGTCACGAGCACGGCCACCGGGGTCGTGCATCCCACGAGCGTGACGGCGAGAGCGCTGGCGAGGGCTCCGCCGAGGCCGATGCTCACCAGGCCCACGAAGAACAGCAGCGCGCCCGGCGGGTGGCCCGCGACGTGGGTCTCCCAGCTCCCCGGCGCGTCCGCAGGGATGCGATCCACGAAGCCGCGCAGCATCGCCGGCACGTCGTGGATCCGACGGGCGGTGGGCAGGTACTCGTTGTGGTTGACGATCTCGCTGGTCAGGCCCGACCGGCCGTCGACGTAGGCGAGGGACAGCGTCCAGGCCACGGTCGCGGCGTACGAGGTCATGAGCAGCCCGTGCCAACCGAGACGACCGGCCAGCTCGAAGCCCTGCCACACGCCCAGCGCCGCGAGGAGCACGGCGACCGGCGTCCCCGGCCCGACTCGCGCATCGAACCAGCCCGCGAGCGGAGCGAACGGATGCTCGGGATGCAGGCTGGCGTGCACCTGCCAGTGCGCGAGGGGCGGCACCGCGATCGCCACGCCGATCAGCAGCAGCGCGACCGCCAACCCGAACCAGGAGGCGCGGTCGGAACGGGCGGCTGGCACGCGGCCCAGGCTAGGGGCCCCTTTCCACGCGAACGACGGCATCGGGTCGATGTCAGGGTTCCGTAATTCCATCCGTCCTGGCGGTGGCCTTCGAACTCCTAGCGTGAGCGCCATGGAGATCGAGGCCGCCTGTGACCTGGTGCTCCCGTGCCATGACGAGGCGGGAGCCCTGCCGGGCGTGCTCGCGGAGGTGCCGCCCGGTTTCTCGGTGATCGTGGTCGACAACGGTTCGCACGACGCGACCGCCGACGTCGCGCGGGGCCACGGGGCCCGCGTCGTCGACGAGTCGAGGCTCGGGTACGGCGCCGCCGTGCACGCGGGCATCGAGGCGGCCACGTCGGACTACGTCGCCGTGATGGACGGGGACGGGTCCTTCGACCCTGCCGAGCTGCCTGCGCTGCTCGCCGCTGTGGTCGGGGGGCGGTGCGAGATGGCGCTCGGGCGCCGACGCCCCGTCTCCTCGGGCGTCTGGCCGTGGCACGCGCGGGCCGGGAACGCGCTGGTCGTCCGGTGGTTGCGTCGGTCCATCGGCTTCCCGGTGCACGACCTGGCCCCGATGCGCGTGTGCCGACGCCAGGCGCTGCTCGACCTCGACGTCCGCGACCGCCGTTTCGGCTACCCGCTGGAGCTGCTCCGGAAGGCGACCCTGGCCGGTTGGCGGCTCGAGGAGCACGACGTGACGTACCGGCAGCGAGCGGCTGGTACGACCTCGAAGGTCAGCGGCAGCCTGCGTGGTACGACGCGGACGGCCCGCGACTTCTGGAGGGTGCTGTCCTCGGCGGAGGCCGACGCGTGAGAGCACTGGTGATCGCCAAGGCGCCCGTGCCCGGTCGGGTGAAGACCAGGCTCGGCGCCCGGGTCGGCATGGACGCGGCCGCCGAGCTCGCCGCGGCCGCGCTCCTCGACACGATCGCCGCCTGTCGGTCGGCCTTCGCCGAGTGCCACCTCGCTCTCGACGGCCACCTCGGTGACGCCGTCCGGTCGGACGCGCTACGGCGCAGCCTCGACGGGTGGACGGTGCACCCGCAGCGCGGCGAGGGGCTGGGCCAGCGCCTCGCACACGCCCACGCCGACGCCGCAGGAGCCGGCCCGACGGTCCAGCTCGGCATGGACACTCCGCAGGTCACGCCGGCCGACCTGTTCGCGGTCGCGGAGGCGGCCTTCGACGGGGACGCGGTGCTCGGCCCCGCCGCCGACGGCGGCTGGTGGGTGCTGGCCCTCAGCGACGCGTCAGCAGCGGCGGTCCTGGTCGACGTACCGATGTCACGGCCGGACACCTTCGCCTCCACCCGCGCCGCCCTGACCGCGGCCGGGCAGACCGTCCGGGTCGGACACGAGCTCACCGACGTCGACACCGTCGAGGAGGCGGCGTCGGTCGCCGACTCCCTGACCGACGGGCACTTCCTCCGCGCCTGGCGGTCGGTGACCGCATGACCACCCTGCCCCTCGCCAGCGTCTACACGCACGCCCTGCAGGGTCATCCCTGCACGGTGTGGGAGGGCGACCTGGCACCGCAGCGGCTCCCCACCCACGCCTGGCTCGCCCGGGCCGGGGCGGCCGACCTCGCGCTCCTCGCCCACTGCCAGGGGCCGACGATCGACATCGGTTGTGGCCCCGGCCGGATGAGCGAAGCGCTCGCGGAGGCCGGCCATGCGGTGCTCGGCATCGACGTCGTGCCGGAGGCGGTCCGACAGACCCGTACCCGCGGTGTGGCGGCCCTGCGTCGCAGTGTCTTCGACCGGGTGCCGGGCGAGGGCCGCTGGGAGACGGCCCTGCTGGCCGACGGCAACATCGGGATCGGCGGGGACCCGGTGGCCCTGCTCGAGCGTGCTGCCGAGCTGGCGGCACCCGACGGCCGCGTCGTCGTCGACATCGCGCCGTGGGGCCACGGCGTGGTCACCCGGCACGTCCGGCTCGAGACGTCCCACGGTCGGAGCGGGCAGTTCCCGTGGACGACGGTCGGCGCCGACGCCATCCAGGCCGTGGCGCACGCCGCGGGGCTGGGACGGGCGACCGAGCACCGGTACGCCGACCGCTGGTGGGCCGTGGTCGAGGCTCGGTCATGCGGACGATGACCCGCCCGCGCGTTCCCGACGAGCGCGACTTCACGTCCTGGCTGCGCAGCCCCACTGTCACCGCACGGGTCGGCGTGTGGCTCGGGGTGTGCTTCGGCCTCGCCTTCGTCACCGGACTGGTGAGCCACTGGGCCCAGACCCCCTCACCGTGGCTGCCGTTCCCGACCAGCCCGAGCTGGGGGTACCGGGTCACGCAGGGCGTGCACGTGATCGCGGGGACCGCTGCCGTGCCGCTGCTGCTGGTCAAGCTCTGGACCGTCTTCCCGAAGCTGGTGGCCCGCCCGCCGAAGGAGGCCCGGGATCTCGTGCTGCACGGCCTGGAGCGGATCTCGATCGCCGTGCTCGTCGCGGCGGCGATCTTCCAGCTCGTCACCGGGCTGGCGAACGCCGCCCAGTGGTACCCGTGGCGCTTCAACTTCCGCCCCACCCACTATGCGCTCGCCTGGATCGCGATCGGTGCCCTCGTCGTGCACATCGCGGTGAAGCTGCCACTGATCAGCGCAGCGCTGGGCAGCGACGTCGACAGCACCGCGCTGGACCGGCCCACCTTGGAGCGCGGCCCCGGCGTGATCTCGCGACGCGGGCTGCTGCGGACCACCTGGGTCGCCACCGGAGTGGCCGTGCTTGCCACCGCCGGGTCGACCGTGCCCTGGCTACGGAAGGTCTCCGTGCTGGGGGTCCGGTCCGGGACCGGGCCGCAGGGTGTGCCGATCAACCACTCGGCGGTCTACCGCGGCGTGGTCGCGGCCGCCACCAGCCCGGCGTACCGGCTCACGGTGGCGTACGGCGATCGCCAGGCGCGACTGAGCCTGGCCGACCTGCGCGCCATGTCCCTGACCACCGCGTCGCTCCCGATCGCGTGTGTCGAGGGCTGGAGTGCCGGCGCGACCTGGACCGGCGTCCCGGTGCGTGCGCTGCTCGACCTCGTCGGCACCCCCGGTGGCAGCGAGGTGCTGGTGGAGTCGTTGCAGGAGCACGGGGGCGAGCGGCTCAGCACGCTGGCGGGCAATGTCGCCGACCACCCCCACACCTTGCTCGCCCTGGCGCTCGACGGCGAGCCGCTCTCGCTCGACCACGGCTTCCCGTGCCGGCTCATCGCGCCGGACCGACCCGGCGTGCTGCAGACCAAGTGGGTCGGCCGGCTGGAGGTGGCGACGTGATGCGCGTGATCCGCGCCGGTGGT
>Ga0302263_10000331_pt1 | contig 18122 bp, 16 predicted proteins | sample II_Fen_N1_4_FD_194564 | JGI IMG/M metagenome (GOLD analysis project Ga0302263, IMG submission 194564) | Peat permafrost microbial communities from Stordalen Mire near Abisko, Sweden - II_Fen_N1_4 | ecosystem: Environmental > Terrestrial > Soil > Wetlands > Permafrost | place: Sweden: Abisko... | reverse complement strand
TGGATGCGCGCAGCCCCTTCCATGTCGCCGCCGTGTTCGAGCACGACGTGGGCATCCGCTTCAACGGCAATGCGCGTCTGGATGTCGAGGAATACTGCATCAGCGAAGGCTGGGTCAAGGTGCCCGCAGGCAAGGCGCTGGACCGCAAAGGTCAGCGCCTGCTGATCAAGCTCAAGGGCAAGGTCGAAGCCTACTACCGCTAAAGCGTTCGCCTCAGGACGCCTGCACCAGCGGAAACGGCGGCAGGCCCGCCAGAATCGCCCGGCCATAACGCATCGTCACCAGCCGGGTGTCGCACACGGTGATGACCGCCCTGTCCGTCACGGTGCGCACGCCGCGCCCGGCCCACTGGGCCAGCTTCATGCCCGCACGCGGCACCGACAGCTCGTTGAACGGATCGCGCCCTTGCGCGCTCAGCCACTCGGCCAGCGCCTCTTCGACCGGCGAGTTCGGCGGCGTGAACGGTAGCTTGTCAATCACCACATGCTCGCAGAGCTGGCCGGGCAGGTCGATGCCTTCGCCAAACGACTGCAGGCCAAACAAAATGCTGCGCTCGCCCGCAACGATGCGGCGGCTGTGCTCCTTGAGCTGCTGGGTGCGCGAGTACACGCCCTGCACCAGCACCTGGTCGATCAGGTCTTTCGGCAGCGCGGCGTAACAGGCCTGCATCTGGCGTCGTGACGTGAACAGCACCAATTGGCCGTGCTGGTGTTCGCGCAGCAGGCCGGGCAGCTTGCCGCACAGCTCGTCGGAAAACCCGGTGCTTTTCGGCGAATGCTGCATGGCGGCGATGCGCAGCTCGCCCTGCACCGCGTAGTCAAACGGCGACGCCACGACCAGCGCCCGGCGCTCGGGAAAGCGGTTCATGCCGCTGAGCCGGTCAAAAAAATCAAAGCTGCCGCAGGCTGTCAGCGTGGCCGAGGTGCAGACGGCGGCGCTGACGCTTTTCCACAGGCTCTTCGATAGCACCTGCGCCGCCGTCATCGGGCTGGCGCAGAGCCAGGCGTCGGGCGTGGCGTCGCCTGCGTTGTCGGCCCATTCCAGCCACTTGGCCCAAGGCACTTTGTCGTGCGTGGCCCAGGCGCCGAACAATTGCGCCAGCGTCTGCAGCCGCGACAGATAGACGCCCAGCTCGACCCCGGCGCGGCTGTGCTCGTCGCGCTCCTGCGGCGAGCGCGACTCGTCGCTTTCCATCAGCGCGGCGGCGATGCCGGAGACCACTTTGCTGATCGCGCTCAAGAGCGTGGCGAGCTGCTCGCATTCGGGAATCAATGCCTCGGGAATCTGCCCCTGCGCGAAGCGATGCACGGCCTTGTCGGGGCTGACCAGCTGGTTTTGCAGCCAGAAGTCTTCCAGCAGCGCGAGCCGGTCGGTGCAGCCGGTAATTAGCTGGGCAAAGGCGACCGGGTCGGGCCGGGTTGAGGCGGGCAGCGCCTTGCCGTGGCGCAGCGCCACCGTGCGCAGGCTGGCCAGCAGCTTGCTGCTGACGCCGAGCCGGGCGCGGTAGGAGAACTGGTCGGCGGCGATGGTCGGCAGGTGGTGCGCCTCGTCAAACACAAACAGCGTGTTGCCGGGGTCGATCAGGCTGCTGTCGGTCTGCAGCGTGGCCAGAATCAGGGCGTGGTTGGCCACCTGCAGCGTCGCACCTGCGGCCTGACGGCGTGCCTTGAAAAAAGCGCAGCTCCTGAAAAATTCGCATTTGCCGCCGTTGCAGGCGTGGGCGCTGGCCTGGACACGGCGCCAGTCGTCCGGGTCGGGCGGCTGGGCCAGACTGTCGATATCGCCATCCCAGGCGCTGGAGCGCAGCTTTTTGGCGCTGTTTTTGAACCACAGCATGGCTTGCGCGCTGTCGCGTGAAATGCCTTTGGCCGGGCGGCGCAGGTCGCCGAACGCCTCTTGGAATTCGGCGCTGAGCAGGCTGTCCTGCTCCTCGTCGTGCAGCGCGCCTTCGAGGCGGCTTTCGCAGACATAGCGGGCGCGGCCCTTCAGGATGTCAAAGGTCAGCTCGGGAATGATCTCGGCCAGGCGCGGCAGGTCTTTCTGGAACAACTGCTCCTGCAGCGCCACGGTGGCGGTGGAGACGATGATGGTTTTTTTCAGCGCCTCGGAGGCGACGATGGCGGCCAGGCAGTAGGCGACGGTCTTGCCGGTGCCGGTGCCCGCTTCGAGCTGGGCCAGGTTGCGGCCGCTGCGCTCTTGGTCATCCGGCGCCTTGGCCGATAAAAAAGTCAGCAGCGCCGCCTGCATCATTTCGTACTGGCCGGGCCGGGCGATAAAACCGGGCCACGAGGCGGCGACTTCGCCGTACAAAAGCTCCAGCCGGATGCGGGCGTTTTCCAGCAGTTCTGGGTCAATGCCGCGCTCACAGGCGTGGGCGGGCGGCGTGGGAAATTGCGTTGCAGGCAGGCTCATGGCCCTGATTATTGATGACGATGGCGCCCGCTGCTCAGGCGGGCGTTTTTGGGCTGGACGTTCAGGCTTGTCGCCCTTGATCTGGCGCAAGGCCAGCAGGGAAAATCGGGGCTACGCGCTGAATGTCACTTCAAACCGGGCCAGCGCGCCGTAGCTGAACTGGACTGACTTTCCCAGCGGCAGTGTCAGCACACCCGCATACGAGCCGGTGATGACTGCCTGCCTGGCCTGCAGCCCGAGGCCGCGCTCGCGCAGAAAATTGGCCAGCCAGTACAGCGGCGCACGCGCAGCGCCGTCCGGGTGCCGCGCGGGTTTGGTGGCGGCGGCTTCGCCTTCAATTTGCCAGTTCAGCTCAAAAGCGGCGGCTTCGGGCACGGCCAGCGCCGGGCCCAGCCACAGGCCGCTGTTGACCAGGCCGTCGGCCAGCATTTCGGCAAACGGCAGCCCGGTGTGATCGAGGTAGCGGCTGGCGCAGATTTCCAGCGCCGCATGCACCGAGCCGACGGCCTGATCGACTTCGGCGTCTGAATAGGGCTGGGCGCGGGCGGGCAGGTCGGCGGCCAGCACAAACGCCAGTTCTGGCTCGACACGCACGCTGTTGGCGGCTGGCCCGGCTGGCCCGGCTGGCGTGACGGGCGCAGCGGGCACGGCACACGTAGCGCCACGGCGAACAGTGGCCGCATAAATCGGCGCGGCAACCAGCTTGCCGGGGCTGGGCAGCGCGGTTTTCCAGCCGCCCACCGGCAGCGCCAAACGGCGAGTGACTTCCTGTTGAATCTGCCAGCCGTCTTCCACGTCCGCTGGGCGGCAGATTGGCGGCAGGCGTGGGCCTTGGCGGGCGCTGGTGCGTCGGGCGACGAGCTCAAAGGCGGCTTCGGTGATCAGTTCGGGGGACAAGGGCATGGCGGGCGGGCGAAAAATGAAGGGTGAAAAAGGCGAAAAAGGCCGGACGGCGCGGAGGCTGGCATTGTGTAGTATCAGCAGCTTTGGCTTTTCTTTTTCAAATTTTTCGGCTGATTGACAGCCCCTTTTGTCATGCACACCTCGGCACTTGTTCTTTTTTCCGGCGGTCAGGATTCCACCACCTGTCTGGCCCAGGCGCTTTCCAAATACCAGCGCGTCGAAACCGTCGCTTTTGACTACGGCCAGCGCCACAAGGTCGAGTTGCAGGCGCGCCTGAACGTGCTGCGCGAGATCAAAACGCAGTTTCCGCACTGGGCACACAAGCTGGGCGAAGACCATTTGCTTGATCTGGCGGTGCTGGGCCAGGTCAGCGACTGCTCATTGACCCGCGATGTGGCGTTCAAGATGGAAAGCTCCGGCCTGCCCAACACTTTTGTGCCGGGGCGCAATTTATTGTTTTTGACGCTGGCTGCCGCGCTGGCGTATCGGCGCGATTTGCAGGTGTTAGTGACCGGCGTCTGCGAAACCGACTTTTCCGGCTACCCGGATTGCCGCGACGACACGATGAAAGCCATGCAGCTGGCCTTGTCGCTGGGCATGGACAAGCGCTTTTTGATCGAAACCCCGCTGATGTGGATCGACAAGGCCGACACCTGGGCGCTGGCGCGCACGCTGGGCGGCGCGCCGCTGGTCGATTTGATCGTCGAGCACACGCACACCTGCTATCTGGGCGACCGCGAACATCGCCACGCCTGGGGCTACGGCTGCGGCGAATGCCCGGCTTGTGAATTGCGGGCGCGGGGGTTTGGGGCTTATGCGGCGAGCTTGTCCAGCGCGCCGGTTTGAGGCGGGGGCTTAGCCGCCAAGCCGCCTGTCAGGGCGCCAGCTTTTTTCGGGCGCCCTGTCGCTCTGCTGTTGTTCCGGCGCTTCGGCGCTCAGGCGCTGCGGCGGTTACGCGGGCTGGCTGGCGCTGCTTTTTTCGTTGAGCTGGTAGAGCGCGCCTGCGTCGTCCGGGCGCTTTTCCAGCGCCCAGAGTTGGTCGTGAAAAGCCGCCACGCTGGGCCGGTGCGCAATCGACACCAGCGCGCCGCCGCTGTGCTGCGTTTGCGCCAGCAGCTTGGCGTAGAGGGTTTGCTCGGCGGCCTCGTCGAGGGCGCTGGTGGCTTCGTCAGCAAAAATCCAGTGCGGCTGTTTCAGCAGCACGCGGGCAATGGCCAGGCGCTGCTGCTCGCCGCCCGATAATTTTTGAGTCCAGGCGTTTTTTTCGTCGAGCCGGGCCGCCAGATCGGGCAGCAGCGCATCCCGTAGCGCCTGCTTCAAGGCCGCGTCGCTGTAGTCGGCGGCGGGCTGCGGGTAGGCCAGCGCATCGCGCAAACTGCCGTCGGGAAAATAAGGCCGCTGCGGTATGAACATCGCATCAAGCGGCAAATGCACCGGCCCGCTGGCAAACGGCCAGATGCCCGCCAGCGCCCGGAACAGCGTCGATTTGCCGCTGCCCGACGGGCCTTTGATGAGCACGCTCTGGCCGGGACCGGCCTGCAGCGACAGATCATTCAGCAGCGTCGCGCCGGTGGGTAGCTTGACGCTCAAGCCGCTGGTGACCAGCGCGTTGGGCGCGGGGCTTTCGTTGGCGCTCAGCGCCGACTGCGCCAGCTTTTGCTGCGCCACGGCGCTGATGTTGTCTTCAAAGCTGGTCAGCCGATCCGTCGTGGCGCGCCAGGCGGCCAGGCTGCTGTAGTTATCCACCAGCCAGCTTAGCGAGTCCTGTACGCGGCCAAAAGCCGAGGCTATCTGCATCAGTTCGCCCAGTTGAATGGCGCCGCTGAAAAAGCGCGGTGCCGCCACGACAAACGGAAACACCACGGCGGCTTGGCCAAAGAAGTTGGTGAACCAGACCAGGTTTTTCTGCTTTTTAATCAGCGTCAAATAATTGGCCAGCACAGCGGCAAAGCGCGTGTCCAGATGGGCGCGCTCGACGGCTTCGCCCTTGTCCAGTGCGATGGATTCGCTGTACTCGCGCACGCGCACCATGTGGTGGCGGAAATCGGCCTCGACCTGCTGCTGCTGGAAATTGAGCCCGATCTGCGGGCGCCCGATGTAATGCGTGGCAATGCTGCCCAGCGCGCAGTAGAGCACCGCCATCCACACCATAAAGCCCGGAATCGAATAGCTGGCGCCGTTGAAGTGAAAGGCAAACGCGCCCGACAGCGACCACAAAATGCCGACAAAGCTGACCAGCGTGACCACGGCGTTGAGCAGCCCCATGCTCAGCGAAATGCTGTAGCTGGTGAACAGGTTGATGTCTTCCTGAATCCGCTGATCCGGGTTGTCGGGGTTGGCCAGCGGGTTGGCCGCGCCGGTAAAGCGCGCCAGCTCCAGCCGGTAAAACGCCTGACCGGTCAGCCAGCGTTGCAAATAGTGTGTCGTCATCCAGGCGCGCCAGCGCATTTCCAGCAGCTGGGTCAGGTAAAAGCGATACACCGCAATGATGATGAAGGCAAACGCCAGATACGTGAATCGCCCGAGCTGCGTCCAGAACACCGCCGCGTCTTTGTTCTGCAGCGCGTCGTAAAACACCCGGTTCCAGTCGTTGAGCAGCACCAGCATATAGACGGCGGCCAGGTTCAGCGCCACGATGGCGGCGAGCAGCGCGCGCGCCTTCCATTTGTCCTCCGAGCGGAAGTAGGGCGCTGACAAGGCCCAGACGCGGCTACTGAAATGTTTGAAATCGCGCAGTTTATGGGCGATGGGGGCGAGCAGTTTCATGCAATCAGCCTTTTAAAAATTCAGCAAAGCGGGTTGGAAATGCCGCTGACCACATGGCCGGCAGGCACATGCCGGGCGGCCGAGTTGACATGACCAGTCTGGTCGTCAAAGAAAAAATCGGGCTCGAACTCGCGCAGGAATTCGCCCTTGGCCAGGCCGCCGAGGAACATCGCTTCGTCGATCTCGATGTTCCAGTTCATCAGCGTGCGAATGGCGCGCTCGTGCGCCGGGGCGCTGCGGGCGGTGACCAGCGCGGTGCGCAGGCGCATGCGCGAGGTGCCCGCCTGCTGCAGCCGCTGCAGCGCTTCCAGCAGCGGCTTGAACGGCCCGGCCAGCAGCGGCTGCGCGGCCTTGTCGCGCTCGTGGGCCTGAAAGGCAGACAGGCCCTGCGCCTGAAACACCGCTTCGGCCTCGTCGGAAAACAGCACGGCGTCGCCGTCAAAGGCGATGCGGACCTCGTTCGGATGCGCGTCGCTGGCATGGGCCGATTGCGGATAGACCTGGGCGGCGGGCACGCCCGCTTCGAGTGCAGCGCGCACATCGCTCAGATGCGTGGATAAAAACAGGTTGGCGTGCAGCGGTTTCAAATAGCGCCACGGCGGCGCGCCCCGCGTGAAGGTGCCGCGCTGGATCGCCAGCCCGTAATGCTGGGCCGAGCGGAACACGCGCATGCCCGAAACCGGGTCGTTGCGCGACAAAATCACCACTTCGACGCGCTTGCGTGGCGCCGCGCCGCTGGCCGCTTCATTCAGAAGTTCTGGCACCTCGTTGAAGGCCAGCAGTTTTTTGACCAGCGAAAAGGCCACGCCCGGTTTGGCCGGAACGTCCAGCCGGTCGAGTTGCAACTGCATGTAGGCGGCGTCTTTTTTGGCGCCGGGCGGCGCGCCGGGGGCGGGTTCTGGCTCGGGCGCCAGCCCAGCTTCAAACACCTGGTTTTCTTCTTCAAAATCAAACAGGGCGCGTGAGGAAATCGCCACCACCAGCTGACCGTCGAGATTTTCTGCCATCGTTGTGTGCCTCTGTTGCGTTGTCTGGGCCGGATGCTGAAAGCGGCCCGTTGTCTGGTTGCCGTCTGGTCGTCCCGGCTGCCGCTGGGCGGCTCAGCTCGGTTTGGCTGCAGGCGCCGGGCGACTGTCCAGCTCTAGTGTCTGCCATTGTCCATAGTTGGGCGCTGTCAGCGGCCACTGGCGGGCGTGGTCGATGTGGCGAATGCCTTGTGCCAGCAGTCCGGCGGCGCGGATGACGCCTGCGTGGGTGATCCACAGCGTGGCGTTTTCGGGCGCTTCGGGGCTTTTGTCTTGCGGCTCGTGGGCGCAGGCTGGCGTCAGCGCCTGCGATGGCCGCTGCGGTTTTGAAACATGAGCAGTCCCCAGCGCATCGAAGGCGGCGCCGACGCGGGCCATAAAGACGCTGACGCTTTCGCCGCTGCTGCCGCTGCTGCCGCTGCTGCCGACGGCGTAATGGGCAAAATCATCGGTCCACGCCTGCAACTCGGCCTGTTCAATATCCTGCCAGGCGCGGCCTTCCCAGCGGCCAAAATCCATTTCCTGCAGCCGCTTATCGGGGTGACAGGCCAGATCGGGCCGTAGCGCCTGCAAGGCTTGGGCCAGTTGCGTGCAGCGTTGCAGCGGCGACGTGATGACGCGGATGCCAGCGGGCAATTCAAGCGCCAGGCGGCGGGCGCAGTCGGCGGTGGCGGTGGCGTCGGCGGCCAGGTCGAGGCGTCCGTAGCAGATGCCGGGCGCGACCAGCGGCTGCGCGTGGCGGACCAGCCAGAGTTTCATGCGCTGACCACGTTCGCCGGGTTCACAGGCTGACGGCCAGGCCCAAGTAAAAGGCGATTTCGCACACCTGCTGCGCCGTGCCCAGGCAGTCGCCAGTAAAGCCTTGCAGGCGCTGGTGAAAGCGACGCAGCAGCCACAGCAGCGCCAGCGCGGCCAGACTGCAAGCGACGATTAAATTCATCTTTTCCAGCGCCAGGCTGGCCAGCGCCAGCGCGGCAAAACACCAGGTGAAAGCCAGCAGCAGGCTGCCGTTGGAAATCTGCCCAGCCAGCGGTTTGGATTTGGAGGTGGCGCTGTCGCCGACATAGGGCAGCAGCCGTATCACCAACAGCGGCAGGCCGCGTGAGACGGTGTGGCCGGTCCACAGCGCGATGCAGATATACCAGCCGCCGAAGGGCGATTTTTCCAGGCTGGCGGGAATGCCTTCAACGGAGCCGAGAATCGCCAGCAGCGCCACCTTGCACAGCAGGGCCAGCACCAGCGCCATCGCGCCGAACGCGCCCAGGCGCGAGTCTTTCATGATTTCCAGTGCGCGTTCGCGGCTGTGGCCCCCGCCCAAGCCGTCGGCGACATCGGCCAGGCCATCTTCGTGCAGGCCGCCGGTCAGAATCACCGTGGCGATGGTGCAGAACACGGCAGCCACCAGCGGCGTGTAGGTGGTGTCGGGCAGCAGCGCGTTCAGCAGCGCATAGACAGCCGCACCGACTGCGCCGACCAGCATGCCGACGCCGGGGAAATGCGCGGCGCTGGCACGCAGCAGCTCCGGGCTGTAGCCGACCCAGTCAGCCAGCCGTCCGGTGATCGGGATGCGCGTGAAGAACTGGATCGCCAGCAGGTATTCGCGGATGAATTGAAGCATGGGTCGGGCCGCTGCTGGAAGGCTCAAGTCGGGTTTTAAGCGGCCTCTTTGCCGCTGACGCCAGCGGACTCAAAGCTGGCCATCTCGCCGAGGAAGCCGATGGCCGACTGCAGCAGCGGCCAGGCCAGCAGCGCGCCGGTGCCTTCGCCCAGACGCAGATCGAGCTCTAACAGCGGTTTTGCGTTGAGTTGCGCCAGCAGCAGGCGGTGGCCAGTTTCGGCGGAGCGGTGGCAAAACACCAGATAGCCGCGCACGGCGGGCGCTAAAGCCAGCGCCACCAGCGCGGCAGCCCCGGCAATAAAGCCATCGACCAGCACGACGCGGCGCTCGCTGGCCGCTTGCAGCATGGCGCCGACCATCATGGCGATTTCGAGGCCGCCGAGTGCGGCCAGCTCGCCGATCACATCAAGCGGCGCGCTGGCCGGGTGGCGCGCCAGGGCGCGCTCCAGCACGGCTTGTTTGTGCAGCAGTTGCGCGTCGTTCAGGCCGGTGCCGCGCCCGGTGGCGTCAAGGATGCTGACGCCGCCAAGCCGCGCCAGCAGCAGCGCGGCGGGTGAGGTGTTGGCAATGCCCATTTCGCCAAACGCGACGACGTTGCCGGGCAGCGCCTGCACGACCTGCATGCCTGCTGTGAGCGCGGCTTCGACTTGGGCGCGGGTCATGGCCGGTTCCACGCACAGGTTCTGGGTGCCGTAGGCGATTTTTCGCGCCTGCAGCTGCGGATGCACGGGCAGATCGGCGGCCACCCCCGCATCGACCACCTGCAGCGCAAAGCCGTGCTGGCGCGCAAACACATTGATGGCCGCGCCACCGGCGAGCATGTTGGCCACCATCTGCACCGTCACGGCCTGCGGAAAGGCGGACACACCTTCGGCGGCAATGCCGTGGTCGGCGGCGAACACCACCATTTGCGGCGCGTGCAGCGCGGGCGACTCGGTGCGCTGGATCAGGCCGAGCTGCAGCGCCAGGCTCTCTAACAGGCCGAGCGCGCCCAGCGGCTTGGTTTTGTGGTCAATCTTGTGCTGCAGACGGGCGGCCAGCGCGGCGTCGGCGGTGGATTCAATCGCGGGCAGGTGAAAGTTTGTTGGGGTGTTCATCGAGAGCGGACTTGGGTTTGAAACCTCCATCTTCAGGAGGATGGAATTTATTTTGGAGGGGCAAGCTCTTCCAAATTCGTTCCGAAAGGGGCGCGGATTGAAACATCGGTAATTTGCTGGAGGCAGGCGGGGCAAAAACACGAGGCGCTGGCGTCGGCAGGCAACGCCGCGCTGGCCGCCGCCGGGACGGGCATGATGTTGGGCAACTGCGAGCACCAGCATTGCGCGTCGCCAGCGACGTTGCCGCAGCGCAGCCCGGCGCCGCAGCGCGGGCACACCGAGGTGTTGGCTTGGGAAGCTGTCGAGGTCATAGTGCGGCGCCTAGGTCTTAGCGTTGCAAAAACAGCTGGTAGGCCGGGTTGGCGGTTTCTTCGACATACGGGTAGCCCAGCGTGTCGAGGAAAGCCTGAAAGCCGGCGTTGTCCGCTGGCGGCACCTGCAGCCCGATCAGGATGCGGCCATAGTCGGCGCCCTGGTTGCGGTAGTGGAACAGCGAGATGTTCCAGCCCGGCTGCATGCTGGACAAAAACCGCGTCAGCGCGCCGGGGCGCTCGGGAAACACAAAGCGCAGCAGCCGCTCGTCCTTGGCCAGCGTGCTGTGGCCGCCGACCATGTGGCGGATGTGCTCTTTGGCCAGCTCGTCGTGCGTCAAATCCAGCGCCTTGAAGCCGTGCTCGGTGAATTGCGCGGTGATTTGGCGGCTCTCGCCGCGCGCCGAGGTGGTCAGGCCGACGAACACATGGGCTACTTTTTTGTCGCTGATGCGGTAGTTGAACTCGGTCACGCTGCGCGGGCTGCCGGGCAGCGCGTCGATCAGCTCGCAAAAGCGCCGGAAACTGCCGCGCTCTTCGGGAATCGTCACGGCAAACAGCGCCTCGCGCTCCTCGCCGACTTCGGCGCGCTCGGCGACAAAGCGCAGGCGGTCAAAGTTCATGTTGGCGCCGCAGAGGATGGCGGCGTAGGTTTCGCCCTGCGTCTGGTGTGTGGCGACGTACTGCTTGATAGCCGCGACGGCGAGCGCGCCTGCGGGTTCGACGATGCTGCGCGTATCGACAAAAATATCCTTGATGGCGGCGCAGACCGCATCGGTATCGACGCTGATGAACTCATCGACCAGCTCGCTGCTGATGCGGAAAGTCTCTTCGCCGACCAGCTTGACGGCGGTGCCGTCGGAGAACAGGCCCACGTCGCTCAAGGTGACGCGCTGACCGGCGGCGACTGATTGCATCATCGCGTTCGAGTCGCTCATCTGCACGCCGATGACTTTTATTTCGGGGCGCACGGCCTTGATGTAGTTGGCCACGCCGGAAATCAAGCCGCCGCCGCCGATGGCGACAAACACGGCGTCGAGGCGCGTTGTGCCCAGCGTTTGAAGCTGGCGCAGGATTTCCATCGCCACCGTGCCTTGACCGGCAATCACGTCCGGGTCATCGAACGGGTGAACGAAGGTCAGGCCGTCTTTTTTCTGCAGCTCGACCGAATGCGCGTAGGCGTCGGAATAACTTTCGCCGTGCAGCACGACATGGCCGCCCCAGCTTTTGACGGCGTCGATTTTGAGCTGCGGCGTGGTCGTCGGCATGACGATCACGGCGCGGGTGCCCAGCTTTTGCGCGCTCATGGCCACGCCTTGGGCGTGGTTGCCCGCCGAGGCGCAAATCACGCCTTTGGCGAGCTGTTCGGCGCTGAGGTGCGCCATTTTGTTGTAAGCGCCGCGCAGCTTGAAGCTGAAGACGGGCTGCTGGTCTTCGCGCTTGAGTAGCACGGTGTTGTTCAGGCGCTGGCTGAGGTTTTTGGCCTTTTCCAAGTTGGACTCAATCGCCACGTCATAGACGCGGGCGGTGAGGATTTTTTTCAGGTAGTCGGCGGGGGTCAGATTTTTTGAAGAGGTCATGTTTTTTCTCGCAACAGAGCGTGAGCATCATAGGGGCAAGAAAAAAAGGCCCAGACCATTGGGTCTGGGCCTGTAAATCCACCCTTTGAGGAGGTGGAGGAGACAACCGGTGCAAAAATACGTTGAGTTGACGGCTGCTATGCGTACTGATGCGATGAATTAAGTATAGCGGGTTTATGTTGCACTGCACAATAAGCGTATTGTCAAAAGTGGCTATTTTTTACGGTTGTCATCAATTTTTACAAAAGGAATGCTAGATATGGAATGCACAGTTCGCTGGGAAGGCAATCAGGCTGCCATCAATTCGGCCAGCGGGTCAGAGGCGCAGCCGCGCTCGAACATGCTGTTTGTGGCGCAAACCGGCAGCGGTCACACGCTGGTGATGGACGGTGCGCCGGACGCGGCCAAGCCGGAAAACGGCGGCGCTAATCTGGCGCCCCGGCCTATGGAGGCGGTGCTGGCGGGCGCGGGTGGCTGCACGGCTTACGACGTGGTCTTGATTCTCAAGCGCGGGCGCCAGGATGTGCGCGGCTGCTCGGTCAAGCTCAGCTCGGAGCGGGCGCCGGTCGATCCCAAGGTGTTTACAAAAATCCACATGCACTTTGTCGTGACCGGACGTGGCTTGACGGCGGGCCCGGTCGAGCGCGCCATTGCGATGAGCCACGACAAATACTGCTCGGCCACCATCATGCTGGGCAAAACCGCCGACATCACAACCAGTTTTGAACTGGTGGAAGCGGCTTAAATCCGGTGCGCTACGGTTGTCATGACCTTGGCGGCCGTGCGCATCAAGGCCTTGACCGGCGCGGGCAGCAGGCGCGCACCAGCGTCCTGCGCCGCTTGGGCGTGGACGGCTTCGTCGTCCTTCATTTGGGCGACGATGGCGCGCGATTCGTGGTCGCCCTCGGGCAGTCGGTCCAAGTGGCTGGCCAGATGGGCTTCGACCTGGCGCTCGGTTTCGACCACAAAGCCCAAGCTCAAGCTGTCGCCCAGTCGGCTGGCCACTAAGCCTAAGCCGAAGGCTCCCGCGTACCACAGCGGGTTCAGCAGCGAAGGGCGCGCGCCTAGCTCGTCGAGCCGGGTGCGAGTCCAAGCCAGATGGTCACCTTCATCGCGGCAGGCTTGTTGGAAATGTTCGCGCAGCGCCGGGTCGCGCGTGCCCAGCGCCTGCGCCGCATACAGCGCCTGCGCGCAGACCTCGCCGACATGGTTGACGCGCATCAGTGCGCCGGACAGGGCTTTTTCTTGGGGGCTCAGTTCGGTTTCTTGGGCGGCTAGCGTGGGGCAGGGTTTGCTGGCGCGGGGTTTGGCAAACACGGTGCGCAGTGCGCCGTCGGCAGCGTTCAGGGTGAAGTCAAGGACTGTAGTCATACGATATTTTGATTCAGGCTGGGTTGGTTGAAAAAAGCCACAAAGGGGAAACCCTGTGTTAGTGTTGCGTTAAAACTACATTTTTGGTTGGCATGATGGGTTATTTTGGAGAAAATTTATTCTCCCTTTTAAACTCAACACTGCTGCAATGAAAGATTACCCTTCTTTCGGATGCGTTTGGTAATTGTTTGTTTCTCATTTTTTTGGAGAATTTTGAATGAAAAAGAATTTGATCGCTTTGGCTGTCCTCGCCGCTTCCGGCGTTGCCTCTGCACAATCCAGCGTTACCTTGTACGGCATTGCTGACGTGTGGTTCGGCAGCACCAAGAACGATGCGGCTGCTAACCCAACTCGTCAGACCATGGTTGGTAGCGGTGGCGTGGACCAGAGCCGTTTTGGTTTCAAGGGAACTGAAGATCTGGGTGGCGGCTTGAAGGCCAACTTCGTGCTCGAGCAAGCCTTCAATATCGATACCGGTGCTCAAGCTACTGCTGGTCAAATGTTCGACCGTGAGTCCTATGTTGGTCTGTCAAGCGGTTTCGGCGAAGTCCGTCTGGGCAAGACCCGTACCCCATTTGACGACATCAACCCCTTGACCGTCCCTGGTTTTAATTCGGCGTTGGCGCCCACCGTGAATGTTTGGAGGAGTACCGATTCGACGAGTAGCCTTGGCGGTTACAACGCCAACCCTGCCAACACCGTGTACTACGCCAGCCCTAGCTTCAGCGGCTTCAGCGGCGCAGCCAGCTACAGCTTGGGCGAAAACAAAAACACGATTCTTGGTGGCAACAAGGCTGGCCACACCGGCAGCTTCAACGTCAAGTACGAAGGCGGCCCTGTGTACGTTGGCTTGGCTTATCAAGCTGAAAAAGCAGCTGGTCCAGCTAAGTCGGTCAAGTTCACCCGCGTGAACGGTTCCTACGATCTGGGCGTGGTCAAGCTGCTGGCTGGCTATGGCCGCGTGTCTGATCAAGTGTACGTGCCAGCGGTGGCTGGTGCCAAGACGACTGAATGGGAAATCGGCGCTGACGTGCCTGTGACCAGCGCCCTGACCCTGTCCGGTGGCTATGCTTATTCCAAGGACAATGATTCGCTGAACACCAAACGCTCCGGTCTGGGCTTGGCGGCGAGCTACTCGCTGTCCAAGCGCACTTCGGTGTACGGTGGCGTTCAGTCTGCTAAGACTAAGGCTGATGGTGCTGCTAACCTGAAGTCCGACCTCTACGCTGTGGGCATTCGCCACACGTTCTAACCTGAAGCTGGCTTAGGCCAGTTTGAGTCAGAATTAAAAAAGCCGTTCCGGGTCATGCTGGAGCGGCTTTTTTGATAGTGAAATTTGAGATAAATTGTTGTAAATAAGAGACTAATAGTTGATTTTTGTGTATTTTTGCACAAATTTGATTAATCTGGTGCAATAGTCTCCTTTTTCTCCGTGGGAGATCAGAAATCTGAAAAGATCTTCATTGTCGGGTTCTGTGTCTAACTTGAAAGAAATATTGAAATGAAGAAATCACTTGTCGCGCTGTCCGTATTGGCCGTCTCTGGCACTGTCATGGCTCAATCTACCGTGAGCTTGTATGGCATTGCTGATGCCTTTGTGGGTTCCCGCCAGACCACCGGTATTTCCCTTGGCGGTCCCAATTTGCTGACCCTTGAACAGCGCCAGAGCGTGCTTGACTCCAGCGGCCTGAATGGCTCGCGCTGGGGCTTGAAAGGTGCAGAAGATCTGGGCGGTGGCCTCAAAGCTAACTTTGTTTTGGAAAGCGGTTTTGATGTTTCCACTGGTGCCAGCACGACAGCTGGGGTTTTGTTTGATCGTCAGGCTTTCGTCGGTCTTAGTGGCAACTTTGGTGCGGTCTCGCTGGGCCGCCAGTATGGCGCTTACGAAAATGTGCGCGCTGCCTTCCTGTCTGCGCAGGGGAACAGCCCCACGTTTGATGCCACCAACGGCACGCCGCTGACCCAGACGCTGGCAAAGTACGCTGTGAATGGCGCTTTCACGGTGCTGCCTTTGCCTCCCGGTAGTTCTGTCGCGAACGACATCAGGGGCGCTGCCGTGGGTGGCCGTATCGGCGCTTGGGCTGGTTACCAGGCCCGTAGTGACAACAGCATCCGTTACGAAACGCCGAATATCAGCGGCTTCCAAGCTGCAGTGGTGTATGGTTTTGGTGAAAACAAGAACGTCCCTGCTAATAGCCCCGCAACCAAAAATGCCTCCTTCAGCCTGACCTATGTCAATGGCCCCATCGCACTGGGTCTGACCCACCAAGACGACGAGCTGGCCAAGGACTTTCATTTGAAGAACACCGCCATCGGCGGCAACTATGACTTAGGCCTTACCAAAATTTTCTTGGCTTACAACCAGGCTAAATACACTGGTTTGGCCAAGCAGAACGAGTGGTCTGTTGGTGTGCGTGCGCCTCTGGGCGCTGCCACCACCCTGGTGGCTCAGTACGCCCGCTCTAACGGTGACGATTTGGGCAAGAGCCAGAGCTTGGGCCTAAGTGCCGAGTACAGCTTGAGCAAGCGCACGACCGCTTATGCAGGTTTCAACCAGACCAACGCTTATGAAAACCTGGTCAAGAATAACGTGTTTGGTTTGGGCGTTCGCCACACGTTTTAATCCAGAGCTGGCGTGGGCCAGTTTTGTCTGACATTAAAAAGCCGTTCAGGAGAAATCCTGAATGGCTTTTTTTATTCCGCTGAACTGCCAAGGGATAACCCGGAGTCACGATGTCCGTTTGGGGCAGTTTCCCCAGAGGGAAAATAATTTGTTGTCAAGACGCAACGAAACTTTTGTTTTTAAGGCCATTCCTTTGCGAAATGGCGTCCAGTCTGGTGCAATAGCCTCAACTTCCCGAAAGGGGGTTGGCCCGGGTCTCCGGGGAATCCACCGGCGCAAGCCTGAAATGGACCTCGTTCCGGAGCCCATGTTTAACCTTGGAGAACTCTCAAATGAAAAAATCCCTCATCGCTATGGCCGTTCTGGCTTCTTCCGGCGCCGCTATGGCCCAGTCTTCCGTGACCCTGTACGGTATTGTTGATGCTTATGTTGGCTCCAGCAAGGCCGCAACTGTGACGGCTGTAGGCGGCCAGTTCGTTGCTGACCAAACGCGTCAGGCCGTGGTGAGCTCTGGCGGCCTGAACGGTTCCCGTTGGGGCCTGAAAGGCGCTGAAGATCTGGGCGGTGGCATGAAAGCCGTGTTTGTCTTGGAAAATGGTTTCAACGTTGACACGGGCGCTGCTGCCAGTTCCACTTCACTTTTTAATCGCCAGGCTTTCGTGGGCTTGAGCAGCAGCAGCTTCGGTACGGTTGCTTTGGGCCGCCAGTACGGCGCCTACGAAACCACTCGCAGTGGTTTCCTGTCGGCACAGGGCAACAGCCCAGCGTTTGATGCCACCAATGGCGTGCCTTTTTCCAATGGTGACCTGACCGCTCTGACTTCGTCCTTCCAGAACAATGTTGCTACCACTGCTGCTGCTGCTGCGTTGACCAAGCAAGGTTCGCGCATCGGCGCTTGGATGGGCTACCAAGTTCGCATCGACAACAGCATCAGCTATGCAACCCCGAACATCAGCGGCTTCCAAGCTAACGTAGTGTACGGTCTGGGTGAAAACAAGAATGTCACTCCTAACACTGCTGCAACCAAAAATGCTTCTATTAGCTTGTCCTACACCAATGGCCCTATCGCTGTGGCCGTGGTTCACCAAGATGATGAACTGGTCAAAGACTTCCACCTGAAGAACACCGCCATCGGCGGCAACTACGATTTTGGCGTGGCCAAGGCTTTCTTGGCCTACAACCAAGCCAAGTACACAGGCGTTGCTAAGCAGAACGAATGGTCTCTGGGTGTGCGCGCACCTGTCGGTGCCACAACTCTGGTTGCTCAGTACGCCCAATCCAAGGGTAACGATTTTGGCAAGAACCAGAGCTTGGGTCTGAGCGCCGAGTACAGCTTGAGCAAGCGCACGACCGCTTACGCTGCCTTCAACAAGACCAAGGCGTTTGATAGCGAAATCAAGAACGACGTGTACGGCCTGGGCATTCGCCACACGTTCTAATTTAAAGCTGGCTTGACGCCAGTTTTAAATCTGAATCCAAAAGCCGTTCTGGGGCAACCCGGAGCGGCTTTTTTCATGCGCCGAAAAAATCAAGCGTAGCGCTTGCTGCGCAGGTTGTTTTTCATTTCCTTGAGCAGCGGCTGCAGTGACGGGCCTATGCGCAGTGCCACGCAGGTGGCCAAAATATCAATCATCATCAAATGCAGCAGGCGCGAGACCATCGGGCTGTAGCGGTCATAGCCTTCCGGGTGGTCGGCGGCCAGGTGAATATGCCCGGCTGTGGCCAGCGGCGAGCCGGTGGCGGTGATGACGATGGTGGTCGCGCCGTTTTTGCGTGCGATGTCGCAGGCGTCCATCAGGTCGCGCGTGCGCCCCGAGTTGGAAATCACCACCACGCAGTCGCCCGGCCCGAGCAGTGAGGCGCTCATCACCTGCATGTGGCCGTCGCTGTAGGCAATGCTCTGGATGCCGAGCCGAAAAAACTTGTGCTGCGCATCTTGGGCGACGATGCCGGAGTTGCCAACGCCAAAAAATTCAATCCGCTTGCCCGCATGGTAGGCCGCCAGCAGCGCGGTGACAGCTTTTTCAAGCGCCAGCGGCCGGGCGTCGTTGCGGTATTTCAGAAACGCCGCCACCGTGTTGTCGATCACCTTGACCAGCACATCGCCGGTTTTGTCGTCGGCATCGACGCTGCGGTGAATGAAGGGCACGCCTTCGCTGACGCTGCCCGCCAGCTTGAGCTTGAAATCCGACAGGCCGTCGTAGCCCACGCTGCGGCAAAACCGTACCACGGTCGGCTTGCTGACATGGGCGCGGCTGGCCAGCTCGGTGATGGGGTGGTTGGCAAAGCTGCGCGGATCGGCCAGCACCAGGCGGGCGACGCGCTGCTCGGCGGGCGCCAGCGAAGACAGGGAGGCTTTGATTCGGTCCAGCATGTTCCAATCCGGAGTCAGCTCTTAATGAAAAAGCTTCGTAAT
>Ga0302263_10000330_pt1 | contig 18129 bp, 20 predicted proteins | sample II_Fen_N1_4_FD_194564 | JGI IMG/M metagenome (GOLD analysis project Ga0302263, IMG submission 194564) | Peat permafrost microbial communities from Stordalen Mire near Abisko, Sweden - II_Fen_N1_4 | ecosystem: Environmental > Terrestrial > Soil > Wetlands > Permafrost | place: Sweden: Abisko... | reverse complement strand
CACTCGTCAGCCCGGATCGAGCGCTGGCTGACCATGTGTGCCGACGAGGCGTTCGTGGTGGCCCAGCCGTCCACGCCCGCGTCGTACTTCCACCTGCTGCGCCAGCACTCCCTCGGCGAGGAGCACCGCCCGATGGTGGTGTTCACCCCGAAGTCGATGCTCAAGCGCAAGGAGGCGGCGTCCCAGCCGGCCGACTTCACCGAGGGCACCTTCCGGCCCTTCATCGCCGACGCCGATGCCGACCCCGAGAGGGTCGACACGCTGCTGCTCTGTTCGGGTCGGATCACCTGGGACCTGATGGTCGAGCGCACCAAGCGCGACGAGGGCGACCGCTTCGCGATCGCTCGGATCGAGCAGCTCTACCCGCGACCGGTGGACGACATCCGGGCCGAGCTGGAGCGCTACCCCCACCTACGGACCGTGCGCTGGGTGCAGGACGAGCCCCACAACATGGGCCCGTGGCCGCACTACCAGCTCAACGTCTGGCCGGAGCTGTCCACCGACCTGGTCGTGGAGCCGATCACCCGTCCCGCCCTGTCGTCACCGTCGGTCGGGACTGCCAAGCGGCACGTCGAGGAGTCCAAGGCCCTGCTCGCGGCGGCGTTCGCCCGCGCCGACGACCGCCAGGTCGACGAGCACTACTGACCGGTCATGTACTTCACCGACCGCGGGATCGAGGAGCTGCAGCAGCGCCGGGGTGACGAGGAGGTCACCCTGGCCTGGCTGGGCGACCGGCTCCAGGAGTTCACCGACACCTACCCGGAGTTCGAGACCGCCGTGGAGCGCTTCGCGACCTGGCTGGCCCGGCTGGACGACCCGGACGACTGACCGGTCCTGGTGTTAGGTTCCGGGCCATGGGCCTTGCCGCCGACCTGGGCTACCACCTCCGCCGACCGAACGCGTTCCAGCGCCTGGTCCAGGCCTTCGCGTCCACCCGGCCGGGCGCCTGGCTGTTCTCCAAGGTGCTGCGCCACCTCGACGACCTCGTCGGACGGGTGTCTCGCGGCCGGACCAGCGCACCGGAGGTGCTGGCCGGGCTGCCGGTCCTCGACGTCTCCACCACGGGCCGCAAGAGCGGGCTGCGGCGTCGGTCACACCTGATCGCGGTCCCGATCGACGACACCCTCGCCCTGCTGGGCACGAACTTCGGCCAGCCGTCGACGCCGGCCTGGGTGCTCAACCTCGAGGCCGATCCTCACGCCACCGTCACCTATCGCCGGCGCACCGTCGAGGCCTCCGCCCGAGCCGCCTCCGACGACGAGAAGGCGCGGGTCCTGGCCGGCTCCGCCCAGGTGTACGGCGGCTACCTGAAGTACCAGCAGCGGATCACCGGCCGCCGGCTGCGGATCTTCGTGCTCGAGCGAGGACGCTCCGATCCGGCGTGAGCCGGAGCGGAGCGGCCGCAGCGAGCGCGAAGCGAGCTTGCTCGCGAGCGACAACAGTCAGGTCGGGCGGATCGTCAGGTCGCTGACCGTGGCGTCGGGGCCGAGATCGAGCACGTGCAGGATCGCAGCGGCCACGGTCGCGGGGTCGATCCAGGCGTCCGCGTCGTAGTCGCGGCCCTCCTGCTCGTGCACCTTCTGCTGCATCGGGGTCGCCGTCCGGCCGGGGTAGACGGTGGTGACCCGGACGCCGTACTCCTGCTCCTCGGCCCGGAGCGCATCGGCGAGGGCCCGCAGCGCGTGCTTGGAGGCGGCGTACGCCGACCAGTGCGGTCCGGCAGACAGCCCGGCTCCGGAGTTCACGAACACGACCGTGCCCCCTGCCGCGCGGAGGGCCGGGAGGGCGACGCGGCTCAGCACCGCCGGGGCCACCACGTTGACCGCGAGCTGCTCCTGCCAGGCCTCGGTCGCCAGGTCGGCGACCGGGCCGAGGTCGACCACACCGGCCGCGTGGACCACCGAGTCGAGCCGATCGGGCAGCTCATCGGCGAGCGCCGCGACCTCGCCGGCGTCCGCCAGGTCGGCGACGAGCACGGTCGCCCCGGGCACGTCGGACCGGAGGTCGTGCGCCCGCTCGGGCGACCGGGCGACGAGGACCAGGTCGTCGCCGCGCTCGAGGAGCCGGTCGGCCAGGACCGCCCCGATCCCGGAGCCGGCCCCGGTCACCAGGTGAGTGGCCATCAGCGGGTGAACACCACCTTCCCGAACACGTCGCCGCTCTCCATCGCAGCGAACCCCGCGCGGGCCTCGGTCATCGGCAGGACCCGGTCGATCAGCGGCTTCGTGCCGGTCGCGTCGAGGAAGCTCACGAGCTGGGCGAGCTCTGCGCGAGTGCCCATGGTCGAGCCGATGACCCGTAGCTGGAGGAAGAAGATCCGGTTGAGCTCGGTGAGGTCGGGGTTCGGCCCACTGGTCGCGCCGCTGATCACGACGGTGCCGCCGGGGCGCAGGGACCGCAGCGAGTGGGTCCAGGTGGCCGCGCCCACGGTCTCCATCACCGCGTCGACGCGCTCGGGCAGGCGCGCCCCGGTCTCGAACACCTGGTGGGCGCCGATCTCGAGCGCTCGCGCCCGCTTGGCCTCGTCGCGGCTCGTGGCGATCACCTGGAGTCCACCGGCTCGCGCCAGAATGATCAGCGCAGTGGCGACCCCACCGCCCGCGCCCTGCACGAGCACGGTCTGGCCGGGACGGAGGCCGCCTTGGACGAAGAGCATCCGGTACGCCGTGAGCCAGGCGGTCGGCAGGCAGGCCGCCTCCTCGAAGCTCAGCGACGCCGGCTTGGGTACGACGTTGGCCCGCGGGACCGCGACCCGGTCCGCCAGGGTGCCCTGGTAGCGCTCGGAGAGCAGCGACCGGCGCGGGTCCTCGGTCTCGTCGCCCCGCCATGCCGGGTCACCGATCACCGCATGGACGAGCACCTCGTTGCCGTCCGCGTCGATGCCCGCTGCGTCGCAGCCGAGGATCATCGGTAGCGCCTCCTCGCGCAACCCGACGCCGCGCAGCGACCAGAGGTCGTGGTGGTTGAGCGACGACGCCTTGACCTCGACCGTGGTCCAGTCGTCGGGGACGTCCGGGTCGGGCCGTTCTCCCAGCACCAGGCCGGACAACGGGTCGTCGATGGAGAAGGACTCGGCGTAGACGGCGAACATGCTCCGACCCTAGGGGAGGCGGCAGGTCAACGGCGGGCGACCCCGTCCGCCCGGGCGGCGGCCGCGACGGCCTCGGTGACCGCTGGCCCGACCCGCGGGTCGAACGGCGAGGGGATGATCAGGTCCTCGGCCAGGTCGTCGCCCACCAGCCCCGCCAGCGCCTCGGCTGCGGCGAGCTTCATGCCCTCCGTGATGGCCGTCGCGTGCACCTCGAAGGCCCCGCGGAAGATACCGGGGAAGGCCAGCACGTTGTTGATCTGGTTCGGGTAGTCGGAGCGCCCGGTCGCCACGACCCGGGCATGTCGGTGCGCCACCTCCGGCAGCACCTCCGGTGTCGGGTTGGCGAGCCCGAAGATGATCGCGTCGGGCGCCATCGTGGCGACGACGTCCTCGGGCACCGAGCCGCCGGAGACGCCGATGTAGACGTCGGCACCCGCCATCACGTCGGCGAGAGAGCCGTGCCGGTCGTGCCGGTCGCCGGTGTCGACGGCGAGTGCCTTCTTCACCGGCGTGAGGTCGCTCCGCCGTGAGTTCAGGACGCCCTGGCGGTCGACCACCGCGATGTCACCCACCCCCGCCTCGAGCAGGATCCGGGCGACCGCGACTCCCGCGGCGCCGGCCCCGGAGATCACCACGCGTGCAGTAGCCGGCGTACGACCGGTCAGGCGCAGTGCGTTCTGGAGCGCGGCGAGCGCGACGACGGCGGTGCCGTGCTGGTCGTCGTGGAAGACCGGGATGTCGAGCATCGCCTTGAGCCGGTCCTCGATCTCGAAGCACCGGGGCGCCGAGATGTCCTCCAGGTTGATGCCGCCGAAGCTGGGTGCGAGCCGGGCGACGGTCGCGATGATCTCCTCGACGTCGGTGGTGGCCAGGCAGATCGGGACGGCGTCGACGCCGCCGAACTGCTTGAAGAGGACCGCCTTGCCCTCCATCACCGGCATCGCGGCGGCCGGACCGATGTCGCCGAGCCCGAGCACGGCGGTGCCGTCGGTGATGACCGCGACGGTGTGCGGGACCCAGGTGTAGTGCTGGGTCATCTCCGGGTCGGCGGCGATGGCCTCACAGACCCGGGCGACGCCGGGTGTGTAGGCCAGGGACAGGCCCGCGGGATCGGTCAGCGCGACCGTCGAACGGACCTCCATCTTGCCGCCGACATGGAGGTCGAAGACGGGATCGCCGGCGAACGGGTGCCCCCCGGCGCCGGTTTCGGAGGCAGCCACGACGTCACTGTGGCACAGCCGGTACGCCGTTCCGGCAGGTCCTGCCGTCCGTGGACAGCGGGCCCGGTCACAGACGCCGGGTCGGTCTGGGCCAGACGCGGGCGAGGACGACGGCGACGACGTCGGCCGCAGCCACCACCCCTCGGTGGCGGGAGTCCACTCCCTCGTCCGGGTTGTCGCTGAGCAGCCACCAGCCGGCGTCGCCGGTCCGCGTCTCGCGGGCCTCGGCGGCCCGCTTCACGACGCACGAGCCGTCGGGGAAGCGGGCCAGCACCAGCCGTCCTGCCGCCACCGGCGCGGCGTACCGGACGAGGAGCCGGTCGCCGGGCCGGAGCGTCGGCAGCATCGAGGAGCCGTGGACGCGCGCGAGCCCGAATGGGTGACGCGGGGAGGGGTACGAACCCGGTCCGGAGGGCCTCGGCACGCGGAGTAGTGTCCCAGGCGAGTGCCCTTCCCTGAACCACTGACGAGAGGACCCCGATGTTCGCGAAGCTGTTCGCACCCACCGTCGACGTCTCGGCGCACTGCGACCTGCCGTGCGGCGTCTACGACCCGGCCCAGGCCCGGATCGAGGCCGAGTCGATCAAGGCGATCATCGCCAAGGTGGCCGACAACGACGACCCCGACTTCCGTACCCGTGCCGTCCTGATCAAGGAGCAGCGCTCCGAGCTGGTCAAGCACCACCTGTGGGTGTTGTGGACCGACTACTTCAAGCCGCCGCACTTCGAGAAGTACCCCCAGCTCCACACCCTGGTCAACGAGGCCACCAAGCTGGCCGGCGCGACCGGTACCAAGGGCGAGATGGACGCCGGCAAGGCCGACGAGCTGCTGGCCAAGATCGACGAGATCGCCGAGATCTTCTGGGAGACGAAGAAGGCCTGAGCGAAGCTCAGGACGTCTTGGTCGTCAGCACGAGACACGGCAACGCCGGGGCTCGTGACCGTCCTCCGCGACCACAGGACAGACACCGACCACGAAGACGACCGAGGGCCCGCAGTGACCTGCGGGCCCTCGTCACGTTTCGCCTCTAGGGTGGGCCGACGCGCCCCTTCATGATCGGAAGGCACTCCATGGACTCGCTGGACCGCCCCGCTCCCGCGAAGGCCGACGTCTCCCTGCGGGTCCCGGCCGACGGCGCCTACGTCTCGGTCCTTCGCACCATGACCGCCGGCCTGGCCGCGCGGCTCGACTTCACCGTCGACGACATCGAGGACCTACGGATCGCCGTCGGCGAGGCCTGCGCGCTGGTGCTCCCCGAGGCGGTGCCGGGGGCCGACCTGGTGGCGGACTTCCGGCTCACCCCCGGGGCACTCACGATCTCGGTCGGCGTCCCGACGGCTGGTCCCCGGACCGCCGACCCGGACAGCTTCGCCTGGCAGGTGCTCAGCACCCTGACCAGCTCCGCGGACGCCGCCGGCGACGACACACACTTCGAGGTCACCTTCACCACCGAGTCGAGCGTGCCGGTCGCGGGCGGCCAGCCGGGGGCCGGCGGCTGAGATGACCGACGACACGTCCGGGACCTCAGGGACCCGCGGGTCGCAGGAGTGGGCCGAGCAGGTCCGGCTCCGTCATCAGGAGCTCTTCGGCGTGTACCGCGACACCGGCGCGGCGGAGTCCGCGCGGCTCGACGCACGCGACGGACTGGTCCGGCTGCATCTGCCTCTCGTCGAGCACTGCGCACGGCGCTTCCGCAACCGCGGAGAGCCGCTCGAGGACCTGGTCCAGGTCGGCACGATCGGGCTGATCAAGTCGATCGACCGGTTCGACCTCGAGCGCGGCGTGGAGTTCTCGACGTACGCGACGCCCACGATCATCGGCGAGATCAAGCGGCACTTCCGTGACAAGGGCTGGGCGATCCGGGTCCCGAGGCGCCTCCAGGAGCTGCGGATGCAGATCGGCACCACCACAGCCGAGCTGACGCAGGATCTGGGCCGCTCCCCCACGCCACGCGAGCTCGCCGCCACGATCGGCTGCTCGGTCGAGGAGATCATCGAGGGGATCGAGTCCAGCAACGCCTACTCCACACTGAGCCTGGACGCCGCAGAGGACGCCGGCGACGAGGGCGGTGTCTCCATGCTCGACATGATGGGTCTCGACGACGCCGAGCTCGAGCACATCGAGATCCGGGAGTCGATCAAGCCCCTTCTCGAGGCGCTGCCGGCGCGCGAGAAGCGGATCCTGCTCCTGCGCTTCTTCCGCAACAAGACCCAGTCGGAGATCGCTGCCGAGATCGGGGTCAGCCAGATGCACGTCTCGCGGTTGCTCACCCGCACCCTCGACCAGCTGCGGGCGTCGCTCCAGGAGACCGTCTGAGCTAGCGACCGTCGTCCGGGTCGGGATCGGTGAGCGCGTCGATGCTCGCGGGGTGCAGCAGCCCGGCCAGGACGACGACCGCGACGACGGCGAGCCCGATCGCGACCCACGTGGTGTCGCCGCCGCGGAAGCTCCAGGCGAGTCCGAGGAACATCACCTGCGCCACGACGATCGGGCTCCTGGGCCAGGAGCGCCCGTGCACCACCAGCCAGCCGCACAGGATCAGCAGCCCGGCGAGCAGGACGAAGAAGGCCGCCGTCGTGGCGCCCATCGCGGCCCGGGCGGACTCGATGTGGGCCGCCTCGAGGACGCCGTACCCGAGCAGCAGCAGGCCCTCCACGATCACCAGCCCGGCCGCGACGACGAGCGGGGCGGGCGGAGCGGAGCCCTGGTCGTCGCGCATCCCGACAGCCTACGGCGCGGCCGGGGCCCCTGTGGGCGGTGGGACGGGTGCGGGGCCGAGGTGGCCCTACGTGACGGCCATGACAGAAAAGGATCCGGCCCAGGGGTTGTCTCTACACGGATTCCTTGCCACTGTGGACAACGCGCTCGTGAAACCATTCACATCCGTGCGCCCAGATGCCGTTTGCCCCCGAAAGTGAGTTCTGCGAAAGCCATGGATTGGCGTGACCGTTCGGCCTGCCTCGACGAGGACCCTGAGCTGTTCTTCCCCATCGGCAACACCGGACCGGCCATCCTCCAGATCGAGGAGGCCAAGCAGGTGTGCCGCCGCTGCGACGTGCGCGAGCAGTGTCTCGCGTGGGCGCTGGAAGCCGGCCAGGACCACGGAGTCTGGGGTGGCCTGAGCGAGGACGAGCGTCGCGCGCTCAAGCGCCGCAGCTCGCGCACGCGCGTCCGCTCCGCCTGACCGGCCTCCCCTCACTCGAGAGGTACGTCTACCACGGCCCGCGCCCCCCGGCCCGCCCGCGGCCGCAGCTCCAGCAACCCCCCGAGCTCGGACTCCACGAGAGTCCGCACGATCGACAGCCCCAGGTTCACCGAGGTGTCGAGGTCGAAGCCGCCCGGGAGACCGACCCCGTCGTCGTCGACGGTCACCCGGAGCCGGCCGGCGATCCGCTCGGGCTCGACCACGATCGACCCCTCGGTCCCGGACTCCTCGGGGTAGCCGTGCTCCACGGCGTTCTGCAACAGCTCGGTGAGCACCATCGCCAGTGCGGTGGCGGTCTCGTTGGGCAGCAGCCCGAACGACCCCTCCCGCCGTACGACGAGCCGGTCGGCGCGCGCGCCGACGTCGGTGACCATCAGCCCGAGCCGGTCCGCGATCTCGTCGAAGCCGACCTCATCGAGCACCTCCTGGCTCAATGTCTCGTGCACGATCGCGATCGTGCCGACGCGGCGGACAGCCTCCTCCAGGGCCAGCTTCGCCTCGGGTGCGTCAATGCGGCGTGCCTGGAGGCGCAGGAGGGCGGCGACGGTCTGCAGGTTGTTCTTCACCCGGTGGTGGATCTCACGGATCGTGGCGTCCTTGGTGACCAGCTCGCGGTCGCGGCGTCGTAGATCGGTGACGTCGCGGACCAGCACGAGCGCGCCGATGTGCGCGCCCTTCGCACGAAGCGGGATCGAGCGCACGATCAGCGAGACCCGGTCGCCGCCCACCTCCGTGTCGCGGTGCACCCGCCCCCCGAGCACGGCACTCAGGGTCTCCTCGTCGGGACGACGCCGGGGCGGCACCAGGGAGCGAGTGAGGTCGGCGAGTACCTGCCCGTCGAGATCACCGGAGAGGCCGAGCCGGCGATAGACCGAGAGCGCGTTGGGACTGGCATAGCTCACCCGCCCCTCCGCGTCGACCCGGACGAAGCCGTCCCCGACCCGCGGGGAGTCCGCGTGGTCGCCACGCTGACCGGGGGCCGGGAAGTCGCCGGCCGCGATCATCGCCGTGAGCTCGGCAGCGCTCTGCAGGTAGGACAGCTCCAGCCGGCTGGGCGTGCGGACACCGAGCAGGTTGGTGTTCCGCGCGATCACGGCGATCACGCGGCCCGACCGTGGGACCGGGATGGTCTCCACCCGTACCGGCACGTCGTCGCGCCACTCCGGGTCACCCTCGCGCACCAGCCGCGCGTCGGCATAGGCGCGGTCGAGCATCGGCCGGCGCCCCGTCGGCATGAAGCTGCCGACCACGTCGTCGACGTACGCCGTGGGGCCGGTCGTGGGGCGCATCTGGGCGGCCGCCCAGAACCCGTCGCCACCCCGGTCGGGCAGCCACAGGACCAGGTCTGCGAAGGACAGGTCGGCGATGATCTGCCAGTCGGCGGTGAGCAGCTGGAGCACGGCGACATCCGCCTCGTCGAGGTCGGTATGGCTCCGGACCAGCTCCAGCAGGGACGGCACCGCCTCAGCCTAGGGCGAGGTCGCGCCGACCTCGGGCGGATGGGTGGCCGCCCGGACCGGCTGGCAGGATGGGCGCCATGTCGACGGCGTACTGGAACCGGGTCCGGTCCGACGAGATGACGGTGCCGACGGACCGCCCGCTGCCCGAGCTCACGGCCGAGCTGACCACCATGCTCGGCTCGGTCGACCCGGTCGAGCGCGACGAGATCGCGTTCCCGATCCTGGCCACCTGGGTCTCCGAGGGGGTGTACGACGACCTGCTCGCGGGGCTCGGCGACGGGATGACCGCAGGTCTCGTCCGTGGTCTCGGCGAGTCGGGGACCGACTCGGTGTTCCGCCGCAGCTTCTCCGCGCTCGTGCTGGCCGAGTGCCTCGCCCGCGACAACGCCGTGTCGCTGCTCCCAGCGGGCAAGATCCTGGAGTGGGGCGACCGGGTCAGCGGCTGGCTGGTGCGCGAGCGCGACGTGCGCGGGTTCGTGCCGGGGCGGGGGTGGGCCCATGCGGTCGCCCACGGTGCCGACGCGCTCGGGGTTCTGGCCGAGTCGCCGCATCTCGGCCTCAACGAGCTCACAGTCGTGCTCGACGTCATCGCCGACCGGGTCATCGAGGAGACCACGGCCCCGTTCACCAGCGGCGAGCCCGACCGGCTGGCCCGGGCCACGATGAGCGTGCTGCGTCGCCGGCTGGTGCCGCTGCGCATCATCGAGCCCTGGCTCGCCCGCGTCGCGGCTGCGGCGACGGCCCGCACCCCCGCCGACCGGGATCCCTACCTGACCACCGGCAACCCTGAAGCCTTCCTGCGGGCGCTCCACCTGCAGGTGGCCCTGGCGCCCGAGCCGATCGACGTACGCTCCGACCTCCTCCTGACGATCATGGATGCGCTGCGCACGACCAACGCGGCCTACCTCGGCGCCGCGAGCCGGTGACCGCTCGGTAACCTGCCCGCATGAACCAGGTCACCGGCCACGCGGGCGAGCTCGCCGTCACCGTCGCCCGCGCCCACGGCGTGGAGACGATGTTCACGCTCTCGGGCGCGCACGTCTTCCCGATGTACGACGGCGCGGTCAAGGCCGACCCGCCGATGCGGATCCTCGACGTACGGCACGAGCAGACCGCCGCCTTCGCGGCCGAGGCGACCGGCAAGCTGACCCGGGTCCCGGGCCTGGCCGTGCTGACCGCCGGCCCCGGTGTCACCAACGGGATCAGTGCGATCGCGCAGGCGCAGTTCGCAGGCTCCCCGATGGTGGTCGTCGGCGGCCGCGCGCCCCAGAACCGCTGGGGCAGCGGCAGCCTGCAGGAGCTCGACCAGCCCCCGATCGTCGCCTCCGTCACCAAGGACGCCCGCACCATCCCGACCGCAGCCGAAGTGGCCGACGGCTTCGACGACGCGTTCCGCACAGCCCGCTCGTCCCACCGCGGTCCGGTGTTCGTCGACGTCCCGATGGACGAGTTCTTCAACACCGCGACCACCACCCTGCCCGCGGCCTCAGCGCCGCGGGGCGCGGATCCCGACACCGATGCCCTCGAGCGCATCGCCCGCCTGCTGGCGGACGCCGAGCGCCCGGTCCTGGTCCTGGGCACCGACGTGTGGGCCGACGGCGCCGAGCGCGAGGCGCTCGAGCTGGTCGACTCCGCCGGCCTCCCCGCCATCACCAACGGCATGGGCCGCGGTGTGGTCCCCGGGGGCCACCCGTTGCTGGTCACCAAGGCTCGCGGCAAGGCGCTCAACACCGCGGACCTGGTCGTGGTCGTGGGCACGCCCCTCGACTTCCGGCTGGGGTACGGCGTGTTCGGCGGCAAGGACGGGGCCGAGCCGGCACGCGTCGTGCACGTGGCCGACTCCCCCGGACAGGTCTCGACCCACGCGACGCTCGCCGACTCCGTCTCCGGGCACCTGGCCTCGGCCCTCACCGGGCTGGCGGCTGCGCTCGACCGCCTCGACCGGAGGTCGTGGAAGGTGTGGGTCGAGGACCTGCAGGCCACGGTGCAGGAGGCGACGGCTCGCGACGCCGCACTGCTCACGGCGGAGGCCGACCCGATCCATCCGGCCCGGATCTACGGCGAGCTGCTCCCTCGTCTCGCCGACGATGCGGTCGTGATCGGCGACGGGGGTGACTTCGTCAGCTTCGCCGGGAAGTTCGTCGAGCCGCAGCGTCCCGGCTGCTGGCTCGACCCCGGCCCCTACGGCTGCCTCGGCGCCGGGCTCGGCTCGGCCGTCGCCGCTCGGCTGGCCCGCCCGTCGGCGCAGGTGGCCCTGCTGCTCGGCGACGGCGCCGCCGGCTTCTCACTGATGGACGTCGACACCCTGGTCCGCCACGACCTGCCGGTGGTCATGGTGATGGGCAACAACTCCGCCTGGGGTCTGGAGAAGGGCCCGATGCAGATGATCTACGGCTACGACGTCGCGGCCGACCTGGCGCAGCAGACGCGTTACGACGAGGTGGTCAAGGCGCTCGGTGGCGCCGGTGAGCGGGTGACCGACCCACAGGAGATCGGGCCGGCGCTCGACCGCGCGTTCGCTGCCGGCACGCCGTACCTCGTCAACGTGATCACCGACGTGAACGCGGCCTACCCGCGCGCCACGTTCGGGATCTGAGGCGGCCTCCATGCGGACGCGGCGCGCCCGGCCCCAGGATCTCGAGGCGATCGGCGAGGTCACGGTAGCGGCGTACGCCGAGTTCGAGGGCGACGACACCGACGAGTACGTCCACCACCTCCGCGACGCGGCCACCCGCGACCGGGAGGCCGAGCTGTGGGTGGCCACCCCCGACGACTCCGAGGAGATCTTGGGCACCGTCACGATCTGCCCGCCCGGATCACCGTGGCGGGAGGTCGCGCGCGAGGGGGAGGGCGAGTTCCGGATGCTGGCGGTGTCGCCCACGGCCCGGGGGGCCGGGATCGGAGGGACGCTGCTCGGCCTGGTCGTCGAGCACTTCCGGCGCGAGGGCGCGTCCCGCATCGTGATGTCGACGTTGCCCCGGATGCGTTCAGCCCATCGCATCTACGAGCGGGCGGGCTTCGTCAGGCTGCCCGAGCGCGACTGGTCACCGACCGACGAGGTGCAGCTGATCACCTACGTCCTCGAGCTGACGCGGACGACGACCCACCTCGTGACCGACGACGACACCGCCGCGGCGCTCGGTTCGGGGAGTCTCGCCGTGCTGGGGACGCCGAGGTTGCTGGCCTGGTGCGAAGCGGCCACCTGCGCCGTGGTCGACCCCTCGCTGCTGGAGGGCCAGTCGAGCGTCGGGACTCGGGTGGAGCTCGAGCACGTCGCTGCCTCGCCGGTCGGGACCGAGGTGACCGTCAGCGCCACCGAGATCCATCGGGACGGGCGGCTGGTGCGCTTCTCGGTCGCAGCCCGCGCCGGCGGGAAGGTGGTGGCCACCGGGGAGATCACGCGCGTCGTCATCGACACGGAGCGCTTCCTCGCCCGGCTGTGACGGTCACCGCGAGGGAAAACGCGGAACAAGAGGCTAGCGGCCCCGGCGTGTCGACCGAATTGTTCCGCGTTTCTCCCCAGGGAGCCCCGCCCGACACCTCGTTTTGGTCAGCCGAGCGCGGTGCTGAGAAGATGGGGCCTCGCCCTCCGGGGCGCCGACCACAGGAGGACACCCATGGGCAAGACCGGACGGAAGCGCCGCGGCCGCAAGAAGAAGGCCGCCAACCACGGCAAGCGCCCCAACGCCTGAGCGAGGACCGTGTGCTCGCGCGGAGCGGGAGCACACGACCGCAGCGAACGGCGCTGCGGGCCTGCCCGCGAGCCGCCAGCCACGACACGAGGTCCCCGCACCGATGAGCCGGTCGGGGGCTCGTTGCTGTCCGGGGCCGGCTGGCCGGCGGTCAGCTGTCGCTGTAGCGGACCTGGATCTCCTGGATCTGGATCCGCACCCGCTGCCGGAGCGAGTCGGGGGCGTGCTCGATGCACGACCTCGCCACCAGCGCCTTCACGCTGCGCTGCAGGTCGTAGCTGTGGAGGCACGGCGCGCACTCCTCGAGGTGGGCGCGGACGGAGTCGACGTCGGACGCGTCCAGCTCGTTGTCGAGGAAGCAGACGATGCGCTCGAGGAAGTCGGCGCAGGACTCGTCGTGGCTCATGACTCGGTGCCTCCTCCGGCCGTGTCCTGCCCGACCGGGAGCAGGTCGTCGCTGGTGCGGACGTAGTCGGAAAGCATGTCGCGCAGCTGGCGCCGTCCACGGTGCAGCCGGGACATGACCGTGCCGATCGGCGTACCCATGATCTCCGCGATCTCCTTGTAGGCGAAACCCTCCACGTCGGCCAGGTAGACGGCCAGGCGGAACTCCTCGGGGAGGCGCTGCAGGGCGTCCTTCACCTGGGAGTCGGGGAGATGCTCGAGCGCCTCGCTCTCGGCGGACTTGAGCCCGGTGGAGGTGTGTGACTCGGCGCGGGCGAGCTGCCAGTCCTCGACGTCCTCCGACATCGACTGCTGCGGCTGCCGCTGTTTCTTGCGGTAGTTGTTGATGAAGGTGTTGGTGAGGATCCGGTAGAGCCAGGCCTTGAGGTTGGTGCCGGGGCGGAACTGGTGGAACGAGGCGTAGGCCTTGGCGAAGGTCTCCTGGACGAGGTCCTCCGCGTCGCTCGGGTTGCGGGTCATCCGCATCGCGGCGCCGTAGAGCTGGTCGAGGAACGGGAGCGCGTCGCGCTCGAAGCGGGCAGCGCGTTCGACGTCGGTCTCGGTGGCGAGGTCGACCTCGGCATCGGGGGACGTCTCGTCGGTGGAGAGGTCGGTGAGGTCGGGATGGTCTGTCATCGACTCCCACGATACCGGTGGGCGGGTACGGTCCGTCAGCGCAAGCACGACGGTCTCAACGCGACCGATGCGTCAGGGATTCCCGGCCACCTCGCGCACCAGCCACTCGAGGGTGGACTCGACGACCAGGTCGAGCGCCCCCGCCTGGTCGAGCGGCCCGGCCCTCGGCACCTTGAGCCCGTGGTCGCCGGCAGGCACCACGGCCAGGTCGAGGCCCTCGGGGAACTCGTCGGGCGTGCCCATCGGGTCACGCTCACCCTGGATCACGAGCGTGGGGACACCGGAGCCGGTGAGCTCGTCGAGACGGGACTTCTCCGGCCGCCCCGGGGGGTGGAGGGGGAAGGCGAGAGCGAGGCAGCCCGCGGCCCCCAGCCCGAGCGCACAGCGAGCCGCGGAGCGGGCTCCGGCCGAGCGGCCACCCACCACGAACGGCGAGGGCGGGTCGAGCCGCTCGACGGCGGCCCGCAGGCCGACGTCGAGGGTGGGTGGCGCGGTCGCGATCTTCCTGCCCGCGACGTGCCACGGCTGCTCGAACAGGGCAACCGTGAAACCCTGCGCCGGCAGCGCGCCGGCCAGGGCGGCGAGGTCACGTGCTTCGATGCCGTTGCCGGCACCGTGGCTCAGGACCAGCACCGCGATGGGGCTGCGGGCGGAGTGCACGACCAGCCGCCCCTCGCCGTACGGCGTCGCGACGGGCAGTGTCGGCGTCACGGCGTGCTCACGCCAGCGCCTCGTCGGCCGGGATGGGCTCGACGAGCGCTGGCCCGTTGTTGCGGACGTTGTTGACGTCGGTGGAGACCGGGAACGCCTCGAGGCGCCCCGGCGCCGCGGGCACGAGCAGGGAGAGCAGGTCGTCGCGCCCGGAGACACTCGGGTCGAGCCACTGGCCCCACCGGTCACGCTCGACCATCAGCGGCATCCGGTCGTGGATGTGACCCACGGAGTCTTCCGCCTGGGTGGTCAGCACGGTGCAGGTCCAGCGGAAGCGCTCGGGGTCGTCGTCGGCCCGTGCGGGGTCGCGCCAGATCTCGTAGAGACCCGCCATCGCCAGGAGCCCGCCGTCCTGCGGGTGGACGAAGAACGGCTGCTTGAGCGGCTTGCCCGACGCACCGGTCTGTTGGGTGGGGTACCACTCGAAGTACCCGTCCGCCGGGAGCAGGCAGCGTCGCGACGCGAAGGCTCGCTTGTACGCCGGCTTCTCGGCCACCGTCTCCATGCGGGCGTTGATCATCCGGTTGCCGATCGAGGGGTCCTTGGCCCACGAGGGCACGAGTCCCCAGGTGAGCACCCGCAGCTGGCGCTCCGGCGGCTCCCGCACCTCGGCGTCACGCGGCGACGGCGACCGCTCCATGACGGCGTACACCGGTTTCGTCGGGGCAACGTTGTAGTCGGGCGCGAGCGCCTCGTCGACCTTGCTCGTGCGGATCTCGAACTCCTCGACGAGATCCTCGGGCTTGCGGCTGGATGCGTAGCGCCCACACATGGGCCCAGCCTAGGCGCGGCCGCCGACCGTCGGGTCAGGAGACCTGGTCGCGCGACAGCTCGTCGAGGAGGCTGGCCACGGTGTCACCCGTCGACGGCAGGCTCTCGGTCCAGATCCGGACACCGCCGTTCGTGTCCCCCAGGCCGGTGAGGCTGCGCAGCAGGCTGGTCCGACGCCCGAGCGTCTCGTCGCGGGAGGCCAGCACCACGATCCGGCGCGGGCCGATGCGGCAGATGGTCTCGCCGCCGGCGAAGACCGAGCGGGCGGCCTCGCCGATGCGCGACATCCGAAGGTCGACGCCGAAGACCTCGTCGGCGAGCCCGGTCAGCCGCGGCGCGGGAGCCTCGATCACGACGAGGGCGTAGCGCTCGCGCGGCGAGGCGGCTCTCGACCCGGCCGGGACGCCTCGGTAGACCTCGGTCAGCCGGCCCCGCAGGTGGGCCATGCTGGCCAGCCCGGTCAGCGGGTCCGCACACGACAGCTGGTGCAGGTAGGCGAGGGTCGCCTCGCTCCAGCCCAGGGCCACCGCGCAGGCGTCCGTGAACGCGGGTTCGGTGCCCAGCACGAGCGAGTACGTCGTCCGGAGGTCCGCCAGGGTCTCCTCGAGCGAGACGCCCTGGCCACCGAGCAGGCGCCCGACGACCTCACAGGCGTCCGTCGCGCTGCGGGCGGCGGCGAGAGCCTCGCCGACAGCCTCGAAGGACAGGGGCAGCCCCTCACGGACCGCCTCCGGAAGAACGGAGCCGGACGTGGAGGGAGGCCCGGGCGCAACTTTGTCCCGAAATGCCCAGAACCCCATGACGCCTCCCTCCTACATCCGTGCAGCGCTCTCCGACGATGAGACGGGCTCGGGGGCCGGTCATGATGCGGGTTTGGCAGCAATTTCTGGTGCGGCACACCATACTGGCGTCACAGGAGCCTGTCCGGAGCGTTGGAGTTTGTGTGAGTGTCTCGCTGTCGCGCCTTGACGGCCCCGGCGACGCCGAGCTGATCGCGGCCGTCCGGGGCGGCGACGTCGACGCCTACGGAGAGCTGTTCGCCCGGCATGTGGACGCCGCGCGGCGTCTCGCCCGCCAGATCGCGGGGGCCTCGGACGCCGACGACCTCGTCTCCGACGCCTTCACCAAGGTGCTCCTGGTGCTGCAGCGCGGCGGTGGCCCCGACCTGGCCTTCCGCGCCTACCTGCTGACCGCCGTACGCCGGCTGCACGTCGACCGGATCCGGTCCAGCTCGCGGCTGCGGCCGGTCGACGACCTGACCCCCTTCGATCCCGGCCTGCCCTTCCAGGACACCGCCGTCGAGGGGTTCGACAACGCGGCCGCCGCCCGCGCGTTCGCCTCGCTGCCCGAACGGTGGCAGATGGTGCTCTGGCACACCGAGGTCGAGCAGCAGAAGCCGGCTGACATCGCCCCGCTGCTCGGCATGAGCGCCAACTCGGTCTCCGCCCTGGCCTACCGGGCTCGCGAGGGCCTGCGCCAGGCGTTCCTCAGCCAGCACGCCGCCGACCCCGACGACGTCGACTGCGGCTGGACCCGCGACCACCTCGGCGCCTACGTCCGGGGCGGCCTGTCCCGTCGTGACGCGACCCGCGTCGAGGACCACCTCGAGAGCTGCCGCGGCTGTGCGGCGGTCTACCTCGAGCTCACGGAGGTCAACTCCGGCCTGGCCGCGATCCTCGCCCCGCTCCTGCTCGGCACCGCCGGCGCGGCCTACCTGTCGTCCGGTGGCGCCGCGGGCGCCGGCGCCAGCGTGTCGGCCGCGTGGTCGGCGACCAGGTCGTTCCTCGGGGGTCACACCGCGGTCACCGCGGTCGGGGGCGTCATGCTCACCGCGGTGGCTTCGGTGGCCGTGTACGTCGGCGCCCATGCCATGCTCGCGAGCCCGGCGTCCGACACCGCCGGCGGCCTCGACCACCCGCTCCAGAGCGCCAGCGGGCCGGCGAACCCGGGCCAGCCCGGGAACGGTCCCGGCCGCACCCACCAGGGCCGGACGGGGACTCTCTCGCCCGGCACCGGCCCGTCGCTGTCTGTCGGCCCGACCACCGCTGCCACGTCACCGGCGACGGCCGGCTCGTCCACCGCGCCGACCGGGCCCACGGCCTCTGACACCGCCACCGGACCGACCACAGGGTCGACGTCCGACCCGACCGGCCCGCCGACGTCCGACCCGACCTCCGACCCCACCTCGGACCCGACCGACCACCCGATCACGTTCTCGTCGACCCCACCGCCACACCCTTCGTTCGGTGACACCTACGAGCTGAAGGCCTCGGGAGGCTCCGGGAAGACGATCACGTTCTCGGTCGACTCGTCGACGACCCACCATGCCTGCACGATCGACGGATCGACCGCGACGTTCCGGCACGCAGGAACGTGCGTGATCAATGCGACCGAGTCGAGCAGCCGCAGCGCCGTCGCCCGCGCCAAGCCGGTGCAGCAGGTGATCGAGGTGCCGCAGGAGGCCCAGGTCGTCGACTTCGCCGTTCCGAAGAGTGCCTCGGTCGGCGATCCGACGTTCGACCTCCAGCTCGTCGGAGGCCGCTCGAAGAACCCGGTGACCGTCACGCTCCAGACGTCGCCGACCAACCCCGCGTGCTCGCTGCGACAGGACGGGGCGCGGCTCGCGTTCGACCACGCCGGGTCGTGCATCATCACCGCGACCCAGGCTGGTGACGACGACTATCTGGACGCTCCGCCGGTCACGCGGACCATCAAGGTCGCCCAGGGCACCCAGTCGATCACCTTCACCTCGACCGCCCCCGACTCCCCGAGGTTCGGCGACACCCACGCCGTCAGCGCCACCGGCGGCGACTCCGGCAACCCGGTCACCTTCTCCGTCGACCCCGCCACCACCAACAACGCCTGCACCCTCGACGGCTCCACCGTCACCGTCCGCCAC
>Ga0302263_10000329_pt1 | contig 18139 bp, 19 predicted proteins | sample II_Fen_N1_4_FD_194564 | JGI IMG/M metagenome (GOLD analysis project Ga0302263, IMG submission 194564) | Peat permafrost microbial communities from Stordalen Mire near Abisko, Sweden - II_Fen_N1_4 | ecosystem: Environmental > Terrestrial > Soil > Wetlands > Permafrost | place: Sweden: Abisko... | reverse complement strand
ATGCCGGCGAAGATCGCGAAGAACAGCACGAGGATCCCGGCGCAGACGACGGTCACGTGTCCCCAGCCGTGCTCGCGGTGGTCGAGGAACGGGTAGGGGTACCAGCCGGTCAGCCCGCCGGACACCAGCATCACGACGAGCCAGGCGAGCGGCCACACCGCGGCCCGGAGGCAGGCCGGCCAGTCGACGCGGGGTCGGGGTCCGAACACCAGCCAGCCCACCAGCGCGAGGATCGGCACCACGAGGTGGAGGAACTTGTCCGCGACCAGGTCGGCGCCGTCGAGGTGGAGCAGCGGGCGGAGCAGGAACCAGTGGACGAGCCCGGTCACGGTGATCCCGCTGACCGCGGCGATCCGGACCACCCGCCAACGCGGTCCGTCGTCGGCCGGGTCGCGAGCCAGCTGGGCGGTGGTGACCAGGACGAGGATGTTGCTCTCGATGGTGAAGTACGCGAGGAACCGCAGCAGCCGCTCGGCCAGGTTCGGCGGGTCGTGGTCGACCAGGATCGCGTCGCCGTTGACCACCAGGACCAGCTGCAGCCCGAGCGCGGCCAGCGCGACGACGGCCGTGAGGAGATGCCAGGCACGGGCAGCGGTCACGCCGCGAGCGTAGTGGCGGGACGTGCCTCGGCCCCGGACGTGCGCGAGACTGACGACCATGAGCCACCCGATGGACGACGCCGATCCGCTCGCCGGTTTCCGTGCACGCTTCGTGGGGACCGAGTCCCCGCTGGTCTACCTCGACGGCAACTCGCTCGGCCGGCCACTGGCGGCTACCGCCGAGCGGCTCCGGCGCTTCGTCGAGGAGGAGTGGGCCGTCCGGCTGATCCGCGGCTGGGACGAGCGCTGGTTCGACCTGCCGCTCGCCCTCGGCGACGACCTCGCGCGCGTATGCCTGGGCGCGGCGCCCGGCCAGGTCGCCGTGGGCGACTCCACGACCGTGCTCCTCTACAAGCTGATGCGTGCGGCTGTCACGGCTCGCCCGGGGCGGACCGAGATCGTCATCGACCGCGACCAGTTCCCGACGGACCGCTACGTCGCGATGGGGATCGCGGACGAGTGCGGGATGACGCTCCGCTGGGTCGACGTCGACCCGACGACCGGTCTCACCCCTGACCAGGTCGCGGAGGTCGTGGGGGAGCGGACGGCCCTGGTGGTGCTCAACCACGTGTCCTACCGCTCGGCCTGGCTGGCCGACACGGCGGCGATCACGCGCGCCGCCCACGACGTGGGCGCGTTGGTGCTGCTCGACATGTGTCACTCGGCGGGAGTCGTCCCGTCCGAGCTCGACGCCTGGGGTGTCGATCTCGCCGCCGGGTGCACCTACAAGTACCTCAACGGCGGACCCGGATCGCCGGCGTTCTGCTACGTCGCCGCTCGGCACCTCGAGACCTTCACCCAGCCGATCCAGGGCTGGATGGGCAACACCGACCCGTTCCGGATGGGCCCGGACTACGTGCCGGTGGAAGGCATCCGGCGCTTCCTCTCCGGGACCCCGGCCGTGGTCGGGATGCTCGCCATCCAGGACATGGTCGGTCTCGTCGAGGAGGCCGGCCTCCACGCCGTACGCAGGAAGTCCGAGCAGCTCACGGCGCACGCCGTCGACCTCGCCGACAAGCACCTGGCGGTGTACGACGTGGAGGTGGCCTCGCCGCGCGACCCCGAGCTCCGCGGCGGTCACATCACCCTGAGCCACCCGCGCATGCAGGAGGTCGTGGCGACCCTCTGGGAGCGCGACGTGATCCCCGACTACCGCGACCCCGGCGGTCTACGGGTCGGCCTCTCGCCCCTCTCCACGTCGTACGACGAGCTGGAGCGGGGCATCCTCGCGGTCGGCGAGGTGCTCGGCGCCCTCGCCTGACCCCACGTGGCAGGCTGGCCGGATGACCGACCCCACGACACTGTCCTTCGCCGAGGTCGAGGCCGCCGGGCTGACCGACTGGCGCCAGCTGTTCGAGGCGCTCCACACCCGGTTCGAGACCGGCGGTTTCAACCAGGGTCTCGCCCTGGTGACCCGGATCGCCGCGCTCGCCGACGAGGCGAACCATCATCCCGATGTCGACCTGCGCTACCCGCACGTGAACGTCACGCTGTCCAGCCACGACGTGGCCGGGGTGACCTCGCGCGACATCGACCTGGCCCGCAGCATCAGCGCGGCCGCCGCCGAGCTCGGTGTCGAGGCCGACCCGACGGCGAACGCCGTCGTCGAGATCGCGCTCGACAGCCCCGACTATCGGACGGTCAAGCCCTTCTGGCGAGCCGTGCTCGGCCTCCAGGACAGCCCGACGCACGACCAGGAGCTGCTCGACCCGTCCGGTGCGCTGCCCACGCTCTGGTTCCAGGAGACGACGCCCCACGAGGAGCCGCGTCAGCGCTTCCACCTCGACATCCGAGTCCCGCCCGAGGTCGCGCAGGAGCGCGTCGCCGCGGCGCTCGCCGCCGGCGGGGTGCTGGTCAGCGACGAGCAGGCTCCCCGCTTCACGGTCCTGGCCGACGCTCAGGGGAACAAGGTGTGCGTGACCACCGGCCTGGGCCGCGACTGAGCGTAGAGGTGTCGGGGACTGAGACAGACGTACCAGATGGTGGGACGCCTGGCACACTGGCTTGACGGCGTCGGGACGCGACGGGGACCGTAGGACCATGCGCACGAACCTCCTTGTACGCACCCGACGCGCGGGTTGAGCTCCGGCTCCTCCTTCGCGTCACCCCTCGCCGTCAGCGGCCGAGGGGTTTTTCTTTCCCTCCACCCACGAGAACGGACACGGTGATGAGCCAGCAGGCGGGCGCGTCGATGACCGGCGCGCAGAGCTTGATCAGGTCGCTGGAGGCGGCCGGCACCGAGAACATCTTCGGCATCCCCGGCGGCGCCATCCTGCCGGCGTACGACCCGCTGATGGACTCCTCGATCCGCCACATCCTCGTACGCCACGAGCAGGGTGCCGGCCACGCGGCCCAGGGGTACGCCGCCGCGACCGGCCGGGTGGGCGTCTGCATGGCCACGTCCGGGCCCGGGGCCACGAACCTGGTCACCCCGATCGCAGACGCCTACATGGACTCCGTCCCGATCGTGGCAGTCACGGGCCAGGTCGGCGCCGCGTCGATCGGCACCGACGCCTTCCAGGAGGCGGACATCCGCGGCATCACGATGCCGATCACGAAGCACAACTTCCTCGTGACCGACCCTGCGGACATACCGCGCACGATCGCCGAGGCGTTCCACATCGCGTCGACCGGACGACCCGGGCCGGTGCTGGTCGACGTGGCCAAGTCCGCGCTCCAGGCCACCACGACATACGACTGGCCGAGCGAGATCCACCTGCCAGGCTACCGACCGGTGACGCGCCCACACGCCAAGCAGATCAAGGAGGCCGTCCGGCTGATCCTCGACGCGAAGCGGCCCGTGCTCTACGTGGGGGGCGGCACGATCCGGGCGGCGGCGTCGCGGGAGCTCCTCGAGCTGGCGGCGCTGACCGGGATCCCGGTCGTCACCACCCTGATGGCGCGCGGCGCCTTCCCCGACAGCCACCCGCAGCACCTCGGCATGCCGGGCATGCACGGCACGGTCGCGGCGGTGGCCGGACTGCAACGCAGCGACCTGATCATCTCGCTGGGCGCTCGCTTCGACGACCGCGTGACCGGCAACCTCGACTCGTTCGCGCCCGGTGCCCTGGTGATCCATGCCGACATCGACCCGGCCGAGATCGGCAAGAACCGCGAGGCGGACGTCCCGATCGTGGGCGACTGCCGCGAGGTGATCGCCGATCTGACCACCCTGCTGCGGACCGAGTCGGCCGCCGGCCACACCGGCGACTACGAGGCGTGGGTCGACTACCTGATCGGGCTCAAGGAGCGGTATCCGGTGGCCTACGACGCGCCGGCCGACGGCAGCCTCGCACCGCAGTACGTCATCGAGCGGCTGAGCGCGATCGCCGGGCCCGAGACGATCTACTGTGCCGGCGTGGGTCAGCACCAGATGTGGGCAGCGCACTACGTCGACTTCGAGAACCCCGGCACCTGGATCAACTCCGGCGGCCTGGGCACCATGGGCTTCGCCGTGCCGGCCGCGATGGGCGCGAAGGTCGGCCGTCCCGAGACCACGGTGTGGGCGATCGACGGCGACGGCTGCTTCCAGATGACCAACCAGGAGCTCGCGACCTGCGCGATCAACGACATCCCGATCAAGGTCGCCATCATCAACAACGAGTCGCTCGGCATGGTCCGCCAGTGGCAGACCCTGTTCTACAACGAGCGATACTCCAACACCGATCTGGACAGCAAACGGATCCCCGACTTCGTGAAGCTGGCCGAGGCCTACGGCTGTGTGGGCCTCGCCTGCGACGCACCCGACGACGTCGACGCGACCATCGAGAAGGCGATGAGCGTCGACGATCGACCGGTGGTCGTCGACTTCCGGGTGCATCGCGACGCGATGGTGTGGCCGATGGTCGCTGCCGGGACGAGTAACGACGACATCAAGTACGCGCGCGACCTGGCCCCGACCTTCGACGAGGACGACCTCTGAGATGACCACCCATACTCTGTCCGTCCTCGTCGAGAACAAGCCCGGTGTGCTGGCCCGCATCGCCGGCCTCTTCAGCCGCCGCGGGTTCAACATCGAGTCGCTCGCGGTGGGACCCACCGAGCACGACGAGATCTCGCGGATGACGATCGTGGTCAACGTCGAGGAGTCGCCGTTGGAGCAGGTCACCAAGCAGCTCAACAAGCTGGTCGAGGTGATCAAGATCGTCGAGCTCGACGGCTCCGGCTCGGTCAACCGCGAGCTGATGCTGGTCAAGGTGCGGGCCGACGCGGCCAGTCGCGGCCAGGTGCTGGACGCCGTACAGCTCTTCCGAGCCAAGGTCGTCGACGTGGCACCCGACGCCGTCACCATCGAGGTCACCGGCAACGCCGACAAGCTCGCCGACTTCCGTCGGGTGCTCGAGCCGTTCGGGATCCGCGAGCTCGTGCAGTCGGGCATGGTCGCCATCGGGCGCGGCCCGCGCTCGATCAGCGAGCGGACCACCCGCCCGATCTCGGTGCCCGTCGCAGCCGGGTCCTCCGCCTGAGTCTCGCGCCGAACCCACCTACTGCCCAGTCATCCCGATCACCCACCCGAAGGAGAGCCCACCGTGGCCCAGATGTTCTACGACGACGACGCCGACCTGTCCCTGATCCAGGGCAAGAACGTCGCGGTCCTCGGCTACGGCAGCCAGGGGCACGCCCATGCGCTGTCACTGCGTGACTCCGGCGTCGACGTGCGGGTCGGCCTGCCCGAGGGCTCGAAGTCGCGGGCCAAGGCCGAGGCCGAGGGACTGCGCGTGCTCACGCCGGCCGAGGCGGTCGAGGAGTCCGACGTGATCGTGATCCTCGCGCCCGACCACGTGCAGCGGAAGCTGTACACGGAGTCCGTGGAGCCCCACATCACCCCGGGCGACACCCTGGTCTTCGGCCATGGCTTCAACATCCGCTTCGGCTACATCACCCCGCCCGAGGGCGTCGACGTCATCATGATCGCGCCGAAGGGCCCGGGTCACCTGGTGCGTCGGGAGTACGTCGACGGGCGAGGCGTGCCGGTCCTGGTCGCGGTGGAGAAGGACGCGTCGGGCAAGGCCTGGGACCTCGCCCTGGCGTACGCCAAGGCGATCGGCGGCCTGCGGGCCGGGGGCATCAAGACCACCTTCACCGAGGAGACCGAGACCGATCTCTTCGGTGAGCAGGCGGTGCTCTGCGGTGGTGCGTCGCAGCTGGTCATGTACGGCTTCGAGGTGCTCACCGAGGCGGGCTACCAGCCCGAGGTGGCCTACTTCGAGTGCTTGCACGAGCTGAAGCTGATCGTCGACCTGATGTACGAAGGTGGGATCGCCAAACAACGCTGGTCGGTCTCCGACACTGCGGAGTACGGCGACTACGTCTCCGGGCCCCTGGTCATCGACGAGCACGTGAAGGAGAACATGAAGGCCGTCTTGGAGAACATCCAGAACGGCACCTTCGCCCAGCGGTTCATCGACGACCAGGACGCCGGCGGACCGGAGTTCAAGGCACTGCGGGCCAAGGGCGAGCAGCACCCGATCGAAAGCACCGGCCGCGAGCTGCGCAAGCTGATGTCGTGGGTCAAGAGCCATGACAGCGACTACGTGGAGGGCACCGCGACGCGGTGAGTGTCACCCGAGGCCGAGGTGACGCAGCAGGAGGGCACCCAGGAACCACAGCACCAGGACCACCACGACGCCGATGGTCCAGGTGACGATCTCCTGGGTGCGCCTGCTGGCGCGGAACGGGGGTCGCCTAACCACGTGGGACGACCCCTCGGTCGAACGGGTTCAGGTGGCCGAGGAGACCGCGCACGGTGTGGAAGCCCTGGGCTCCGACGCCGGTCATACAGCCGCCCAGCGCTCCGAGCGCCACGCCGGGCGGACCCTCGAACGCCGAGGCTGCCCGAGCGGCCGTGAGCACGCCACCCTCGAAGAGGATGCGCGCCGAGAGGTTCTTGGAGAGGACGACGCCACCACCCGCCAATGATCCCTCGCCGCAGGGGTCCACGAAGAGCCGGACGAGGGTGCGCTGCCGCTGGTCGACGTAACCCGCGAACCAGTTCCACGGAGCGGCGCAGGCGGTGGTCCCCTGGATGCACAGGTCGCCACGCCCTGTGGGGGGGTGTGACCCACGGGTGCGAGCGTGGCGGAGCGGGCGACCGGGCTGGTGAGGTGACCGCAGCTTCCCGGTGACGACGGGTCCCCAGCAGCGGTGGGTCGTGCAGTGCTGGGCGGAGACCCGGAGGCCGTAGAACGTCTTCGTGCGCCAGTGGTGATGGATGCGGACGCGGCGGTGGTAGGAGAACCAGCCCACGATCCAGGTCTCCATGTGGGTGTGGTGGTTGGTGAGGTGCTGGCCGAGGATGCGGTGCCGGGCCGTGGGGACCCGGTCGTAGGGACGGCCGGCCCGGGCCGGCGTGGCCGTCGCCCACGTCATGGACAGCGCCACCACCAGCGCCACCAGGGCGATCAGCCAGCACCGCGTCCGAGTCGTGGTCATGCTCGCTTCCTCTCCGAGACGGGGGTCGATCGTGGAGCGAGCATCGCATACACAGATGACCATGTATAGATGGTGTTCGCAGGCTGTGGAGAAGGTGCCTGCGGCGTCAGGGCTCGGTCAGGAGGGCGACCATGGCGCTCGCCAGGCGCCGGGCCGACTCCGCACTCAGCAGCAGATGAAGGTGCCGACCCTCCTCGCTGGCCGCCTCCAGCCAGACCGCCGTGGAGTCGCTCCGCTGCACCAGGCGAAGCACCACGGTGTCGGCCCGTGGGTCCTCGTCGAGCCCGAAGCGCGGGTCGCCGTGGACCACCGCGACATGGGCCGGACCGCTCTGATGGAGCAGGTCGTCGGCGAGGTCGCCGGGGTGGTGGTCGCGGCGGCACCAGGGCGGGCACACCGGGGCGAGGTCATCGCGCGGCTGCGAGCTGGGTCGCACGCGGTCTCCTTCCGGGATCGACCCCCGTTCGGCACCTTAGGCACGGCGTCCGACAGCGGCACGCCCTGGTGCGACCTTGTCCACAGCCTGCAGGGCGGCACCTGCGAATTACCATACCTAGATGGGCATCCCTGTCCCCAGGGACGTGACAATCGGATCGTGGCTGTACGACGAGGAGTGCCGACCTGGGACGAGTTCGGTCGTGAGATCGGGGTCCGCCTGCAGCGTGCGCGCGAGAGGCAAGGGCTCAGTCAGGAGCGGACCGCCCACCTGGCGGGTATCGCGGCGTACACCTACCAGAAGTTCGAGAAGGGGGAGTCGCGTCCCGGGTCGCCGCTGAACCCGCGGCTGTCCACGTTGGTCGCGCTCTGCCAGGTCCTCGACCTGAAGCTCCACGACCTGGTCCCGGACCCACCACCCACCGACCGGCAGGGCCCCTGAGCCGCAGCCGTGACCTACACCCATGGGCACGCGGAGAGCGTGCTGCGCTCCCACCGCGCCCGCACGGCTGCGAACAGCGCGGCGTACCTCCTGCCACGGTTGCGGTCCACCGATCGGCTGCTCGACGTCGGCTCGGGTCCGGGCACGATCACCGCCGACCTCGCCCGCGTCGTGGCCGAGGTCGTCGCGGTCGAGGTGAGCGAGGACGCGGCCTCGCTGACCCGGGCCGAGCTCGAGCGTCAGGGCGTGACCAACGCCGAGGTGCGGGTCGCGGACGTGCACGCGCTCCCGTTGGCCGACGACGCGTTCGACGTGGTGCACGCTCATCAGGTCCTGCAGCACGTCGCCGACCCGGTCGCCGCACTCCGGGAGATGGCTCGGGTGACCCAGCCCGGGGGAGTGGTGGGGGTGCGCGACAGCGACTACGCGGCGTTCGCGTGGTACCCCCGGCTGCCGGGCCTCGACCAGTGGCTGGCGCTGTACCAGGCGGCGGCCCGGGCCAACGGCGGCGAGCCCGACGCCGGCCGCCACCTCCTGGCCTGGGCGCATGCGGCCGGGCTGACGGACATCACAGCGAGCTCCAGCACGTGGTGCTTCGCGACGCCCGAGGCCCGGGCGTGGTGGGGCGGCATGTGGGCCGAGCGGATCACCGGTACGGCGCTCGCGGAGCAGCTCCTGCGCGACCGCCGCGCCACCGCCGGCGAGCTCGAGGAGGTGGCGCGCGCCTGGCGCGACTGGGCCACCGACCCCGACGGCTGGATCTCCGTGCCGCACGGGGAGCTGCTGGTCACGGTCGGCTGACGAACCTGTCAACATCCTGTACGAATCGTGATTCCGGCAAACTCTTGCCGAATTCCTCGTAACGTTCTGCCATCGACGTGACATGAGTACATGAGTGGCACCGGGGGGTTGCCGCGACCTCTCCGAGAGAACGGTTGCCCACCATGGTGGTCCTGCTGACGCCCCTCACCCGCCATGTCGGCCAGGCCATGCTGGTCAACCTGGTCTGCATCATCGTCATCGCGTTCGGCGTGTACTACCGCCGCCACCGCCGTGCTGACCTCGCCCTCGCCTACGTCGCTCTCAACGTCAGCCTCTTCTGCGTCGCGGTGCTGATCGTCAACCAGATGAAGATCGGCGTGGCGTTCGGGTTCGGGCTGTTCGCGATCCTGTCCATCATCCGGCTCCGGTCCGAGCCGATCGCACCCGAGGAGGGCGCCTACTACTTCGTGGCCCTCGTCCTGGGCCTGATCAACGGCATGGTCTTCCACAACGCCCCGCTGGCTCGGCTGCTGGACGTCGGTCTCGTCAGCGTGATGGTCGTGCTCGACAACCACTGGGTGATGCCGCGCGCGCGTCGGCAGGTGGTCACGCTCGACATGGTCTATCCCACCGAGGCCCATCTGCGGACCGACCTCGAGTCCCGTCTCGGCGGCAAGGTCAAGCGACTCTTCGTCAAGGAGACGGACTACGTGCGTGACACCACGGTCGTGGACGTGCGCTACGTGCCCGTGAGCCGGCTGCCGCGTCGCGAGAGACGGGAGCAGGCCGAACGAGACCAGCACGAGGTGATCGTGTGACGGCGCTCGTAGGCCAGGAGTCGGGCGAGCTGGTCCCGTTCTCGCCCACGGCCGACCGGGTGTCGTCGGTGGTGCGCAACCTGCCCGCGGTCGACCTCCCATCCCTCGACGCGGGTGCGGCCCTGCTCACGCGCGTCGACCGGAAGTACGTCGTACCGCTGGCGACCTTCGAGCGGCTCGTCAGGACGCTCGGTGACGACTGGAGCGCCCTCGAGATCAGCGGCAGTCGGCTGTTCGGCTACTCCTCGGTGTACTTCGACACCCCTGACCTGCTGACCTACCGCGCCCACTTGCAGCGTCGGCGGCGTCGCTACAAGGTGCGGGTCCGGCGGTACGTCGACTCCGACGACTGCATGCTGGAGGTCAAGACCAAGGGGATGCGGGGCCGGACCGTCAAGGAGCGTCAGCCGCACGCGACCTGGCAGCAGTCCGACCTCGGCGAGGACGGCCGGCGATTCGTCGTCGACTGCCTGCACGCGCACGGCGTACCGCCGGTCTCGGCGTTCGTCCCGGTCGTCGCCACGAGCAACCGCCGCGCCACGTTGACGTCGCTGACGGACACGGCCCGGCTCACGGTGGACACCGACCTCACCTGCGGCTGGGGTGGCCTGACGACCACGCTCCGCCCGGGCCACGTCGTGCTCGAGAGCAAGGTGGAGGGGCACGCCTCCAGCGCCGACCGGATCCTGCGCGCCATGGGAGAGCGTCCGGCCGCGATCAGCAAGTACTGCCTCGGGGTCGCCTCCCTCGGCCTCGACGTGCCCACCAACCCCTGGCGGCGCACACTGCGCACCTTCTTCGACACCCCGCACACCTGAGGAGCACTGCCATGTCCACGCGTCAGACCTCGCGTCTCGTCCTGCTCGCCGCGCTCCTCGGGATCGTGGCGCCGTTCGCACTGCCCAGCCCCGCGCTCGCCGCCGGCCCGGTCAAGATCTCCAAGATCCACTACGCCCAGTCCGGCACCAACCTGGACACCGAGTACATCGTCTTCAAGAACACCTCGGCCTCGACGGTGCGCATGAAGGGGTGGGAGATCATCTCGGCACCGAGCTCGGACAACCAGCACTACTTCTTCCCGCGCACCAACGTGGCGCCCGGCCACACGCTCACGCTCTACACCGGGAGCGGGACCAACCGGCCCGGCAAGCGCTACTGGGGCTCGACGTCGCCGCGGTGGGACAACTCCGGCGACAAGGCCGTCCTCAAGAACGCGTCGGGTGCCGTCGTCGACACCTGCCAGTACGCCGGGGGCGGTACGCAGCAGTTCTGCTGAGGGCCGAGGCCACCTCGGGACGGCCTGGTGGGGATCACCGGGCCGGACCAAGGATAGGTTAGGCAATCCTAAGTAAAGTCGTTACAGTGTCGCCCATGCTGGGCAACTACCTGATCGGCCTCCGCGAAGGCCTCGAGGCCTCGCTGGTCGTGACGATCCTGATCGCCTACCTCGTCAAGTCGGACCGGCGCCACCTGCTGCCGCGGATCTGGGTCGGGGTCGGGGCCGCCGTCGCCGTGAGTCTCGCCTTCGGTGCGCTGCTCACCTTCGGTCCACGTGGCCTGACCTTCGAGGCGCAGGAGGCCATCGGCGGCACACTGTCGATCATCGCGGTCGTCTTCGTGACCTGGATGATCTTCTGGATGGCCCGCGCTGCCCGTGGCCTCGGCGGCGAGCTGCGGGGCCAGATCGACCGCGCAGCGGAGGGCGGGCGCTGGTCGCTGGCCGTCGTCGCGGCGCTGGCCGTCGGCCGCGAGGGTCTCGAGACCGCTCTGTTCCTGTGGGCGGCGACCCAGACCGCGACCGGCGCGCACACCGCGTCGACGGTGCCCGCGTGGCAGCCGCTCGTCGGCGCTGCGCTGGGCCTGGCGACGGCCGTCGTGCTCGGGTACCTGCTCTACCGCGGCGCCGTCCGGATCGACCTCACCAGGTTCTTCACCTGGACCGGAGGCTTCCTGATCGTGATCGCGGCGGGGGTCCTCGGCTACGGCATCCACGATCTCCAGGAGGCCGGGGTGCTGCCCGGGCTGAACAACCTGGCCTTCGACGTCTCGGGCACGATCAACGAGGGCAGCTGGTACGGCACCCTCCTCAAGGGCGTCTTCAACTTCTCGGCGCAGACCACCTGGCTCCAGGCCGTCGCCTGGGTGCTCTACCTCTCGATCACGATGACCGTGTTCGTGTTCGTGCTCGGCGTACGACGTCGCAGCCGGCCGGCGGTCGCCTCCGCCCCTGCCGCGTCACCCGACAAGCAGCCGGTCTGAGGACCGAGCCGACACGAAGAAGGAACCCATGCGCTTCGTCCTGCCCGCCGCACTCCTCGTCGTCGTACCGGCGCTGGCGGCCTGCACCCAGAACGCCACCACGAGCAACCACGACGCCGCCGGCGGCGGGGGTCCCATCTCCGTGACCTCGACCGACTCCTCGTGCACGGTGTCCAGTGACGAGGCCCCGGCCGGGCCGGTCAGCTTCACGGTGGAGAACGGCGGCTCGAAGGTCACCGAGTTCTACCTCTACTCCGCCGACGGCAAGCGGATCGTCGGCGAGGTCGAGAACATCGGGCCTGGTCTCCAGGGCAGGCTCACCGTGACCGCCGAGGAGGGTGACTACCTCGCCGCCTGCAAGCCCGGGATGGCGGGCGCGGGGATCCGCTCGGCGTTCACCGTGACGGCCCCGGCGAAGGGGGCAGCGGCGCCGTCGGGCGACCAGGTCCTGATCAGCAGGGCGCAGAACCGGTACCGCACCTGGGTACAGCGCCAGTCCGAGGCCCTGGTCGTGGCGACCCGGCAGTTCCTGGCGGCGTACACCGCCGGGCGCGACGACCGTGCTCGTGCGCTCTACCCGACCGCGCGCAGCCACTACGAGGCGATCGAGCCCGTGGCGGAGTCGTTCGGCGACCTCGACCAGAAGATGGACGTCCGCGAGCCCGACGTGGAGCCGGGCACCCGATGGACCGGCTGGCACCGCATCGAGAAGGACCTATGGCCGGCTCGAGACCAGAGGTACCACACCCTCAGGCCCGCGGCCCGGGCCGCCATGGCGGCGAACCTGATGAAGAACACCCAGGTGCTGTCGCAGCAGATCGGCACGCTGACGTTCACCACCGACCAGATCGCCAACGGCTCGTCCGGGCTGATGGAGGAGGTCGCCACCAGCAAGGTCACGGGCGAGGAGGAGTACTGGTCGCACACCGACCTGTGGGACTTCGCCGCCAACGTCAAGGGCGCGCGGGCGGCTTTCGAGGACGTGAGGCCGATCCTCGCGAAGCGCGACCCCGCGCTCGAGAGGACCCTGACGGCCCGCTTCGCCGCCATCGACGCACTGCTGGACCGGCATCGCGCCGGAGACGGCTACGTCCTCTACACCGAGCTCGGCCGTGCCGAGGTCAAGCGGCTCGCCGACGCGGTCAACGCCGTGTCGGAGCCGCTGTCGCACCTCACGGCCGCCGTCCTGCCCTGAGGTGTGTGAGGTGGTGAGCGACATCAAGGTCTCGCGACGGACCCTGGTCGGAGGTGGGACCGCCGTGGCCGGGGTGGCGGCAGGGTTCGCCGTCGGCGACCGGTACGCCGAACGCGACGACGCCGGTGCCGCGACCTCCGTCGCCGCGTCGTACCCGTTCCGCGGTACGCACCAGGCCGGCATCGTCACGCCGGCCCAGGACCGGCTCCACTTCGCCGCCTTCGACATCACGACCGGCTCGCGGGGGCAGCTGGTCGCGCTGTTGAAGGCGTGGACCACCGCCGCGGAGCGGATGACCCAGGGCCTGCCCGCCGGTCCGATCGGGCCGACCGAGGGCGCGCCGCTGGTTCCCCCCGACGACACGGGCGAGGCGATCGGGCTGCCGCCGGGTGGTCTCACCATCACCTTCGGGTTCGGTCCGGGCATGTTCCGCGACGGGCGGGGCCGGGACCGCTACGGGCTCGCGGACCGGCAGCCGGAGGCACTCGTCGACCTGCCGCACTTCCCTGGCGACGCCCTGGACCCGCAGCGTTCGCGTGGCGACCTCTGCGTCCAGGCGTGCTCGGAGGATCCGCAGGTCGCGTTCCACGCGGTTCGCAACCTGGCCCGGATCGGTTTCGGGACGGTCGCGGTGCGCTGGTCGCAGCTCGGCTTCGGTCGTACGTCGACCACCTCCGCGTCGCAGTCGACGCCTCGCAACCTGTTCGGCTTCAAGGACGGCACCCTGAACGTCAAGGCGGAGGACAGCGACGACCTCGCGTCGTACGTGTGGGTCGGCGACGACGACGGCCAGGACTGGCTGGCCGGCGGGTCCTACCTCGTGGCCCGGCGCATCAACATGCACGTCGAGACGTGGGACCGGCAGGGACTGCGGCCGCAGGAGGACGTCATCGGCCGGACCAAGGACACCGGGGCGCCGCTGTCCGGCGGCACCGAGTTCACTCCGCTCGACCTGTCCATGCAGGGCTCCGCCGGGCCGCTGGTCCCGGCCGACTCGCACGTGGCGGTCGTTAGCCCCGAGAAGCACGGCGGCGTCAGGATGCTGCGCCGCGGGTACAACTTCGTCGACGGCTCCAACGCGCTCGGCGGCCTCGACGCCGGGCTCTTCTTCGTCGCGTTCGTCCGCGACCCCGCCACCCATTTCATCCCGCTCCAGAACGCGATGGCGACGAGCGACGCGATGATGGAGTACGTCCAGTTCACGAGCTCGGCGATCTTCGCCGTCCCGCCCGGCGCGGGACCGGGGGAGTACGTCGGTCAGTCGCTCTTCGCCTGACCATGTCGAGTCGGCGCAAAGGTGCAGCCAGATCGCGCCGAGTCGTCAGGTGACGACTCGGCGAGGAACATCGCCCGGGGACGGGCCGTGCAGATTCACGTGAAGGTGGAGATCTGGTCCGATGTCGTGTGTCCGTGGTGCTTCATCGGTAAGCGGCGCTTCGAGCAGGCGGTGGCGGCGTTCCCACATCCCGTCGAGGTCGTCTACAGCGAGGTGTGCGGCCCCGAGGGCTGCGACTGAGCGCGGTCCGCCGTTCGGCTGGATGAACCCTCGGCCCGCCGGCGCGACCCACCAGGCTCATCCGTCACACGACGCAGGCACTCCCGGCACTTCTTGAGTGTTGCAACCCCCGATAAGTGTCGGGATCCCCGGCTCGCCGGGTATCCCGACAGCGGGCCCACCGCAACCGCGTGACGCGGACGACGCCGATGCGCTGCCTCTCCATCCGGACGACGTCGGGGAGCTGTGACCGCTCGGGTAGAGTCGACCGCGCACAGCGTCGTGCCGGACCTTCTCGGATCCGATCCCTTGTCACCTCTGACCACGAGGACACCGCTGTCGTGAGCAAGCCTGTCGTACTCATCGCCGAAGAGCTCAGCCCCGCCACCGTGGAGGCGCTCGGCCCCGACTTCGAGATCCGGCACTGCAACGGCGCCGACCGCGCCGAGCTGTTGCCGGCGATCGTCGACGTCGACGCGATCCTGGTCCGCTCCGCCACCAAGGTGGACGCCGAGGCGCTGGCCGCCGCCAAGAACCTCCAGGTCGTCGCTCGTGCCGGCGTCGGCCTCGACAACGTCGATGTGAAGGCCGCCACCCAGTCCGGCGTGATGGTCGTCAACGCGCCGACCTCCAACATCGTCAGTGCCGCCGAGCTCGCGGTCGGCCTGCTCCTGGCCGCCGCCCGCCACATCAGCCCCGCCCACTCCGCGCTGCGCAACGGCGAGTGGAAGCGCTCCAAGTACACCGGCATCGAGCTCTACGAGAAGACCGTCGGCATCGTCGGCCTCGGCCGCATCGGCGTCCTCGTCGCCCACCGCCTGGCGGCGTTCGGCATGGACGTGATCGCCTACGACCCCTATGTGCAGGCCGGCCGCGCCGCGCAGATGGGCGTGCGCCTGGTCGACCTCGACACCCTGCTCGCAGAAGCCGACTTCCTCAGCGTGCACCTGCCCAAGACGCCCGAGACCGTCGGCCTGATCGGCACCGACGAGCTGGCCAAGGCGAAGTCGTCCCTGGTGCTCGTCAACGCCGCGCGCGGCGGCATCGTCGACGAGGACGCGCTCTTCGCCGCGCTCAAGGAGGGTCGCATCGCGGCCGCGGGCATCGACGTGTTCGCCAAGGAGCCCTGCACCGACAGCCCCCTTTTCGAGCTGGAGAACGTCGTCGCGACGCCCCACCTGGGCGCGTCCACTGACGAGGCCCAGGAGAAGGCCGGCATCGCGGTCGCGAAGTCCGTCCGGCTCGCCCTCAGCGGCGAGCTCGTGCCCGACGCCGTCAACGTGCAGGGCGGGGTGATCGCCGAGGACGTCCGTCCCGCGATCCCGCTCACCGAGAAGCTCGGCCGGATCTTCACCGCCCTGGCCGGCGAGGTCGCCCAGCAGATCGACGTCGAGGTCCGTGGCGAGATCACCGAGTACGACGTCAAGGTGCTGGAGCTCGCCGCGCTCAAGGGCGTCTTCACCGACGTCGTCGAGGAATCGGTGTCCTACGTCAACGCGCCGCTGCTCGCCGCCGAGCGCGGGACCGCCGTCCGCCTGGTCGCGGAGAGCGAGAGCCCCGACCACCGCAACCTGATCACGATCCGCGGCACCCTCGCCGACGGGGCACAGGTGTCGGTCAGCGGCACGCTCGTCGGCATCGCCCAGAAGGAGCGGCTGGTGGCGGTCAACGACTTCCTGGTCGACCTCGAGCCCACCGACCACCTGGCCTTCTTCACCTACGCCGACCGTCCGGGCATGGTCGGCACCGTCGGCCGGATCCTGGGCGACAGCGAGGTCAACATCGCCGGGATGCAGGTGTCGCGCGACGCCAAGGGTGGCCACGCGCTGGTGGCGCTGTCGGTCGACTCCGCGATCCCTGCGGAGGCACTCGCGGAGATCCAGGCCGCGATCGACGCGACCTCGCTGCGCGGCGTCGACCTGGTCTGATTGTCCCAGACTGCGCTCAGGCGACCATCACGCGCGTGCGCGTCGAGGCACCGTGCGCCGTGTCGGTGGTGGTGCGCTCGCTGACGGCCGACCACGCGTCGCGGAGCCGCGCGACAGCGGTCCGCAGCTCGTCGGCCGCGCGGGTGAACGGCACCCGGACGAACGAGTCGAGGCCACCGTCGACGGCGAAGACCGACCCGGGAGAAACCAGGACGCCACGGCGCTCGGCCTCCAGGACGAGGCCGGTCGCCCCCGCACCGATGGTGCCCGACGGGAGCTCGCACCACAGCGACAGACCACCGCGCGGCAGCCGGAACCGCCAGTCGGGAAGCTCGGCCCGGAGGGCCTCGGCCAGGGCGTCGCGCTGCTCGCGGAGTCGCCGGCGCTGGTCGGACCACAGCTCCTCGCGGCTGGCCAGCAGCCGAGCCGCCACCAGCTGCTCGAGCACGGGGCTGCCCAGGTCGAGCGCCACCCGGGCGTCCATCAGCCGGTCGAGGACGCCCTCGGGACAGCGCACCCATCCGATCCGGAGGCCGCCCCAGAAGCTCTTGCTGGCGCTGCCGAGCGTCACGGTGTCGGGTGCGAAGGCGGCGAAGGGCCGGGGCATGGGCCCGCCGTCGAGCGCGAGCGGCTGGTGCGCCTCGTCCACGACGGGAACGGTGCCGGACCGCCGGAGCGCCGTCGCGAGCTGCTCGCGCTCGGCGTTCGACATCAGGTTGCCGGTCGGGTTCTGGAAGTCGGGGATCACATAGGCCAGCTGGGGCCGGGTCTCGCGCACCAGGCGGCCGACCGCGTCGAGGTCCCATCCGTCCACGTCCATCGGGACGCCGACGCGCCTCGCGCCGGCACGACGCAGGGCCTCGTGCGCGTTGGGGTATCCCGGCGTCTCGACGAGCACGCGGTCGCCCCTACCGACCAGTGCCTGCGCGACCACCGCGAGCGCCGACAGCGACCCCGGCACCACCATGATCTGCTCGGGGTCCGTGGGCAGCCCGCGCGCGTCGTACGACGCCGCGACCGCCTCCTGCAGGGCGGGCACGCCGGTGGGGAAGTAGCCGTGGCCGCCGAGGTAGCGGGGGAGCTCGTGCATGGCCTCGGCGTACGCCGTACCGACCCCGGGGAGCGCCGAGTGCGCGGCGCAGTTCAGGTCGATCACGTCGTCGCGGGTCGTGGTCGGGGTGAGCGTGCGGTCGAGGCTGCGCCGCCGGCCGCCCGGTAGTCGCGTGTAGGTGCCGGACCCCTGGCGGGCCTGGGCGAAGCCGCTCTCCACCAGGCCGGCGTACGCCCGGGTGACCGTCGTACGCGAGACCCCGAGCGCGACGCTGAGGTCGCGCTCGCTGGGCAGCCGGAGGTCGAGCCCGACCCGGCCGTCCCCGATCAGCAGTCGCAGCCCGTCGGCCAGGCCGGCGTAGGCCGGGCTGCGGTCGAAGCCGTCGACCAGGGCGGCCAGCCGTGGAGCAGCAATGGATCCCACCATGCAGTCCACTGTCTCACAAGTGGCTATTTATGGGGAGTCCAATCCGGAGCATCATGGAGGCATGTCCACCACCGTCCAGCCGCGGATCGCCCTGAGCGATCTCGGCCCGATCGCCCAGCTGAGGGCCGGCCGTCTGGGCCGCCGCCTGGTCCAGCTGTACGCCGGGCTGTTGCTGTACGGCTTCTCGATCGCGCTGATGGTGCGCTCCGACCTCGGCCTGGCTCCGTGGGACGTGCTCCACTCGGGTCTGACGAGGTGGTTCCCGATCGACATCGGTCAGGCCCTCGTGCTGGTGAG
>Ga0302263_10000326_pt1 | contig 18205 bp, 20 predicted proteins | sample II_Fen_N1_4_FD_194564 | JGI IMG/M metagenome (GOLD analysis project Ga0302263, IMG submission 194564) | Peat permafrost microbial communities from Stordalen Mire near Abisko, Sweden - II_Fen_N1_4 | ecosystem: Environmental > Terrestrial > Soil > Wetlands > Permafrost | place: Sweden: Abisko... | reverse complement strand
ACGCTTCCTTGGCGGAAAAGCGCGTTGCCAGATAGCGCACACCGCGCTCGGGCCAAGCAGCGCTGCGTTCAGCCCAAGTCGCCAGTTCAGCGTCGCTGAGGATTTTCTGGGCGAAGTGCTCGCCGTGGCGCGCCAGGCTGGCACGGATGCGGCGCACATCGCAAATATCGGTGCCAATGCCGTAAATCATCCGGCAGCGGGCGTGGGCACGGGCGCAGCAGGTGGTGGCGCAGGCGTAAAAGCCTCGTTGATGCAGCGCAGGTAGTCTTTCACGGTGGCGCTATAGCCCAGCTCCAGCGCGTCGGCAATCAAGGCGTGGCCGATGGAGACTTCCAGCACGCCGGGCACGGCACGCAGGAATTCGCTCAGGTTCTCGCGGTTCAGGTCGTGACCGGCGTTGATGCCCAGGCCGACGGCGGCGGCGGCCCGCGCCGTTTCGATAAAGTGGCTCAGCACCTTGGCTTTTTCAGCGCCGGGCCGGGCGCTGGCGTAGGTTTCGGTGTACAGCTCGATGCGGTCCGCGCCCAGCGCCTTGACGGCGCTCATCGCGCCGGGCAGCGGGTCCATGAACAGGCTGACACGCACGCCGTGGGCATGCGCGTAGGCGATATGCGGTGCCAGCCGCTCGGCGTCCTGCGGCAAGCTCCAGCCGTGGTCGCTGGTGAACTGGCCTTCGCTGTCGGGCACAAAGGTGCATTGGTGCAGCGGCAGGCCACGGGCTGACAGATCGCGCACAAAGTGCATCAGGTTCTGGAACGGGTTGCCTTCGATGTTGAACTCGCACTGCGGCCAGTCCTTCATCAGCGCGGCGATTTCGTACACGTCGTCGGCGCGGATGTGGCGCTCGTCGGGCCGGGGATGAACCGTGATGCCCTGCGCGCCCGCCTGCAAACACAGCTCGGCGGCGCGGGTCACGTTCGGAATGTCAAGGTGGCGGGTGTTGCGCAGCAGCGCCACCTTGTTCACGTTGACCGACAGAGCGGTTTTTGGCGTGCCGGGCGGACGCGGCGGATGTGATGGCGCAGGACGGGGGTGAAATAAGGCGATCATGGTGGGTTGACAGGCGAATTGACAGGCGAATTGACAGATTAAAGGGCTTGCAGGTCGATCATCATTTGCCGGGTCTTGAGAACCCTGACGCCGCAATGGTAGTGCAGCAAGGCGCGCAATTGGGTTTTAAGTTCATTGGCATGGCTGACGCAGGCTTGCAGCGTCTGGGCAAACGCCGCTTGGCCGTCCAGCGATTGCTGCAGCGCCTGCCACTGCGCACCGGGCAGGCTGGCGCGGTCATCGTCATGCGCCGGTCGGATGCCGGTTTCTGGCAGCAGCACATAGCGGCCATCCGGTGCTACTGGCGTGAGCGTGGCGGTTTCGGCGTCGAGTCGGGGCAGCAGGCCGATATCGCGCAGCAGGCGCAATTCAAACGCACGCAGCGCCAGTTGCAGCATGTCCGGGTTCTGGCGGGCCAGCAACTGCACCGTGGCGGCGTAGGCGTCAAACAGCACCGGGTGCGGGTCTTCACGCGCCAGCAGGCGCATCAAGAGCTCGTTGAGGTAGTAGCCCGAGAGCAGCGCCTCGCCGGTCGGCATGACGTGGCCGCCCTGCCACTCGGCGCTTTTCAGATTGCGAATTTCGGCGTCGCCGCCGAACGCCAGATGCAGCGGCTGCAGCGGCAGCAAAATCGGCCTGAAGCTGGAACTGGGCTTTTTCGCGCCGCGCGCCACCAGCGCAATGCGCCCGTGATGGCGAGTGAACACGTCCAGAATCAGGCTGGACTCGCTCCAGTCGTAGCGGTGTAGCACATAGGCAGGTTCATGACTGATGCGTTGGGTGGCCACTCACTCGTAGCCGAAGGTCTTGACGCGGGCCTCGTCGTCGGCCCAGCCGGAACGCACCTTGACCCAGATTTCGAGAAACACCTTGCCGCCGGTCAGGGCTTCCAGCTCGTGCCGGGCTTCTGTGCCGATGCGTTTGAGCTTTTCGCCCTTCTCGCCAATGATCATGCCCTTGTGGCCGTCACGCTCGACGACGATGGTGGCGGCGATTTTGCGCAAAGCGCCCTCTTCCTCGTACTTGTCGATGATGACGGTCGAGGTGTAAGGCAGCTCGTCGCCGGTCAGGCGAAACAGCTTTTCGCGGATGATTTCAGCGGCCATAAAGCGGTCGCTGCGGTCAGTGAGCGCGTCGGCTTCGTACATCCAAGGCTGCACCGGCAGGTATTTTTCGCAAATGCCAAACAGGCGCTCGACATCCTTGGCATTGTTCGCCGACATGGGCACGAACTCGGCAAAGTTGTGCCGCTCCTGCATGTCACGCAACCAGGGCGCAATTTCAGCCCGGCGGTGAATCAGGTCGAACTTGTTGGCCAGCAAAATGGCGGGCGTTTTTTCGGGCAACAGCGCCAGCACCTTCGCATCAGCCAGATTGAACTGACCCGCCTCGACAACAAACACAATCAGATCGACATCGTTGACCGCGCCGACCACCGTGCGGTTCAGCGAGCGGTTCAGCGCATTGCCGTGCCGCGTCTGGAAACCCGGCGTATCGACAAAGACGAACTGCGTGGCCGCACGCGTGCGCATGCCGGTGATGCGGTGGCGCGTGGTCTGCGCCTTGCGCGAGGTGATGCTGACCTTCTGGCCGACCAGCGCATTGAGCAGCGTCGATTTGCCGACATTGGGCTTGCCGACGATGGCAATCAGGCCGCAACGCTGCTCGTTTTCTGGCACAGCAGCAGCGGCGGGCACACTGCTTTCGGACGGCACAGCCGCGCCGCGCGCGAAAGTTGCCCGCGCCAGCATCGCGTCGAGCGCATCCTGGCTTTGCGTGACCGGCAAAACCGGGATGACTTTCGCAACCGGCGCTGAGGCGGGTGCGGGCTTGGGGGTTTGTTTTTTACCTGTGCTCATAATCCATTTATCGTGTTGGGCTGACGCCCGTGAAGGGCGCTTGCAGCGCTGGCTCAGGACTTCAGGGCCTGAACAAATACCAGCATGGCCGCCGCAGCGGCCTGCTCACCGGCCCGGCGCGAAGCACCGATGCCGCGCTCGGTGTGGCCCAGTTCGGCTATTTCGCATTCGACCTCAAAGGTCTGCTCATGGGCAGCTCCGCTGGTACCCGCCACCCGGTAAAGTGGAAGCTTCATTTTGCGCCCCTGCAGCCATTCCTGCAATTGGGTTTTCGGGTCTTTGCCAATGGCCTGCATCTGCGGGTTGATCTCAACATCCTTGAACAGACGTAGCACCAGCTGATTGGCCTTGTCAAAGCCAGCGTCGAGATAGACCGCGCCAATGATGGCTTCGACCGCATCGGCCAAAATCGACGGACGCTTGTGCCCGCCAGAACGGGCTTCGCCCTCGCCCAAGCGCAGCAGATCGGGCAAACCCAAAACGAGCGCCAACTGGTGCAGAGTTTCCTGCTTGACCAGATTGGCCCGAACACGGGATAAATCGCCCTCGGGCAGATTGCTTAGCTGCTCATACAGCAACCCGGCAACCGCCAGATTCAGCACAGAGTCACCCAGAAACTCGACACGCTCATTGTGATCGGCTGAAAAGCTGCGATGCGTCAGCGCCTGCTGCAGCAGCCGGGGATTGGCGAACTCATGTTGCAGGCGCTTTTGTAAAGCCTGCAGAGGCAGGCTGGAAGGGGTTATGGCTCTCACTTATTTGGATTTACCGTCGTACTTGAGAAGGATGAAGGCCGGACCAGCTAGGTGAATTTCACGCGTGTAGGCAAAAGACACGACCGTTTTGTCGCCCTCTTTCGTCACTTCCAGGTCTTTTCCGGTGATGGAGTGGATGTTGTCAATCGTTGCGGCCTTGTCAAACAGGGATTTGACTTCCCCCACTGTGCTTCCGCTCCCGGCAGCTTTGTTGACCGTCTTGAGAATAGTCTGATACTCCATCACCGTCGGCAATATCTGGGCCATCAAAACACCGGTGAAGGCCAGAATGCCGCCGACAAACAAAAGGCCGATGAAAGAAATGCCACGCTGCTGATGTTTCATTGTTTTACCCTGATTAAAAAACAGAAAAATCTTATCGAAAATTATTCAAAAGCACCAATGCGCTTAAAATTTCCAAAATGCATCCAGATGAAAAAGGCTTTGCCGACGATATTTTTTTCAGGAACAAAGCCCCAGTAACGGGAATCCAGGGAGTTGTCGCGGTTATCACCCATCATGAAATAATGGCCCTCCGGTACCTTGCAGACCACGCCTTCGCTACTGTAGCGGCAATTTTCTCGGAAAGTGAAATCGTCAGCACCCGCCACAAAGGCAGGCCGCTCGTCATCGTTGAGCAGGCGGTAGGTTTTGTTGCCGTTGACTTCCTGAAACTGCTTGGCGTAGCGCAGCGCATCGGCATCAAAGAAGTCCGGCAGTGGCGTTTTGGACAGCGGCTTGCCATTGATGGTCAGTTGCTTATTCAGGTAAGCGACCTCGTCACCCGGAATACCAACCACACGCTTGATGTAATCTAGGCTGGGCTTGGGTGGGTAGCGAAACACCATCACGTCGCCGCGCTCTGGGCTGTGGTTGTCGAGCACCTTCAGGTTGATGACCGGCAAACGCACACCATAATAAAACTTGTTCACCAAAATCAGGTCGTTGACCAGCAGCGTCGGAATCATCGAGCCCGATGGAATTTTGAACGGCTCGAACAAAAACGAGCGCAGCAAAAACACCACCACGATCACCGGGAACAGCCCTGCCGTCCAGTCCAGCCACCAGGGCTGCATGATGAGGCGTGCTTTGGCGTCGCTGGTGTTGTCATCAATCTGGGTGATACCCTGACTGGCCAGTTCGACCTGACGCTTGGCAGCATTGGCTTCGAGCGTCGCCACGGCCTGACGGCGCTGCGGCAGAAAATAAAAGTGCTCGGCCAGCCAGTAAATGCCGGTGACCACCGAAGCCAGGAACAGCATCAGCGAAAAATTGCCTTCGACAACGCCGAAATACCAGGCGGCCCCGTAACCAGCAAAGGCCGCCAGCAGAGCTGCGGTGAGGGAACTCATCAGGCCCAGCATCAGTCTTCCACCTGCAAAATGGCCAGAAAAGCTTCTTGTGGCACTTCCACCGAACCGATTTGTTTCATGCGTTTTTTACCTGCTTTTTGTTTTTCAAGGAGCTTCTTCTTGCGCGAAATATCGCCACCATAGCATTTGGCAATCACGTTTTTACGCAGCGCCTTGATGGTTTCGCGGGCAATGATGTTGGCGCCGATGGCTGCCTGAATCGCCACGTCGAACTGCTGGCGCGAAATAATCTCGCGCATTTTGGCCACCACCGCCCGGCCCCGGTAAGCCGACTGGCTACGGTGAACGATGATGGACAGCGCATCAACCCGGTCGCCGTTGAGCAAAATATCGACCTTCACCACGTCAGAGGCGCGGAATTCCTTGAACTCATAATCCATCGACGCGTAGCCGCGCGAGACCGATTTGAGCTTGTCAAAGAAGTCCAGCACGATTTCGCCCAGCGGCATTTCGTAGGTCAGCATGACCTGCTTGCCGTGGTAAGCCATGTTGAGCTGAATGCCGCGCTTTTGATTCGCCAGCGTCATCACGGCACCGACGTAATCCTGCGGCATGTACAGATGCACGATGACGATGGGTTCGCGGATTTCGTTGATGCGCCCGGCGTCGGGAATCTTCGACGGGTTTTCGACCTTGATGATGTCGCCGCTGGAGTTCAGCACTTCGTAAACCACGCTGGGCGCAGTCGTGATCAAGTCCTGATCAAACTCGCGCTCCAGCCGCTCCTGGACGATTTCCATGTGCAGCAGGCCGAGAAAGCCGCAGCGAAAACCAAAACCCAGCGCCTCGCTCACTTCCGGCTCGTAATGCAGCGAGGCGTCGTTCAGCTTGAGCTTTTCCAGCGCGTCGCGCAGCGACTCGTATTCGCTGGCTTCGGACGGATAGAGACCGGCAAACACCTGCGGCTGGATTTCCTTGAAGCCGGGCAGCGCTTCGGTGGCCGTGAAAGCCGCGCCGCCGGTGCCGCCCTTGATCAGCGTGATGGTGTCGCCGACGCGGGCGGCCTGCAATTCTTTGATACCGGCAATCACAAAACCCACTTCGCCCGCTTCGAGCGCGGGGCGCGGCTCGGTGTGGGGCGTGAAAACACCCAGCTGCTCGGCGTTGTAAGTGGCTTCGCTGGCCATGAGTTTGATGCGGTCGCCTTTGGACAGACGGCCATCGACCACACGCACCAGCATCACCACGCCAACGTAAGAGTCGTACCAGCTGTCGATGATCATGGCGCGCAGGGCGGCGTCCGGGTTGCCTTTGGGCGACGGAATCAGCGCCACGACGGCTTCGAGAATCTCGTCGATGCCCATGCCGGTCTTGGCGCTGCAGGGAATGGCGTCGGTGGCGTCGATGCCGATGACTTCTTCGATTTCCTGACGCGCGTTGTCCGGGTCGGCCTGCGGCAGGTCCATTTTGTTCAGCACCGGCACGACGGTCACGCCCAGGTCGAGCGCGGTGTAGCAGTTGGCCACCGTTTGCGCTTCGACGCCCTGGCTGGCATCAACCACCAGCAGCGCGCCTTCGCAAGCCGACAGCGAGCGGCTCACTTCATAAGAAAAGTCCACATGGCCGGGCGTGTCGATCAGGTTCAGGTTATAAATCTGGCCGTCTTGGGCCTTGTACTTGAGCGCCGCCGTCTGCGCCTTGATGGTGATGCCGCGCTCTTTTTCGATGTCCATCGAGTCCAGCACCTGCGCACTCATTTCACGGTCCTGCAAGCCGCCGCAGCGCTGGATCAGCCGGTCCGCGAGGGTGGATTTGCCATGATCAATGTGCGCAATGATCGAAAAATTCCGAATGTGATTCATCAACGAAAATGCCTAAGTGCTTGAAAGTATTGCGAAAAAATTGGAGGCCATCGCAAGAAACCATAAAAAAAGGCGCGTCTGACAATGACGCGCCCTGAACCAACAATCTATGGCAACTGCGATAGTTGGGACTTCATTGTAGGCAAAAAGCCTGCTGCATTCTAACCAAGCCCCTTCACGGGCCTGCTTGCCCGTGCTGCGGGTCCAGATTTGCACAGGCAGCATCCGCCATCAACGCGCTGGCCGGATCATCACAAACTGCACCAAGTCACCCCGGCGCACCAGCAGCGTGAAGGGCTTGGACTTGTCAAGTTTCCCCAGCGCCGCCTCGAATGCCTTGACGCTGCCGACTTCCAGATTGCCCACGGACACAATCACATCGTCTTCCTGCAGACCAGCACGCGCTGCCGCGCCCTCCACCGCATCGACCTTGACGCCGCCCTTGATCTTGAGTTCTTTCTTCAGGTCTGCGGGCACCTCGCTGATGGACAGGCCGAGTGCCTGGGCCGGACCCGCCACCGGCGGCTTGGCCGACGGCTTGGACGCGCTGCGGGCGGGCTTGTCGGCTTCGACCTCTGCAATGGTGACCGGCAGGTCTTTGGCCACACCGCGCCGAAACACCGTCACCACCGCCTTGGCGCCCGGCTTGACATTGCCGACCAGGCGCGGCAGGTCGCTGGCCTTGTCGATGGTCTTGCCGTCAAATTTCAGGATGATGTCACCGGCCTCTATGCCCGCTTTTTCCGCCGGGGCGCCGCTTTCCACCGCCCGGACCAGCGCGCCCTGCGCCTTGGGCAGGCCCAGGGATTCAGCCACTTCCTTGCTGAGCTGGTCAATCTGCACGCCGATGCGCCCGCGCGTCACCTTGCCGTTGTGGCGCAGTTGCTCGGAGACCCGGATGGCTTCGTCAATCGGTATTGAAAAAGAAATGCCCTGAAAGCCGCCCGAACGCGAATAAATCTGGCTGTTGATGCCGACGACTTCACCGCGCATATTGATCAAGGGACCGCCGGAATTGCCCGGATTGATGGCCACATCGGTCTGGATGAAAGGCAGGTAGTCGCCGGTGTCGCGCTGCTTGGCGCTGACAATGCCAGCCGTCACCGTGTTTTCCAGGCCGAACGGCGAGCCAATGGCCATCACCCACTCGCCGACCCTGAGCCGGTTGATGTCGCCGATCTTGACGGCGGGCAGGCCAGTGGCCTCAATCTTGACCACGGCCACATCGCTGCGCTTGTCAGCGCCGATGATTTTGGCCTTGAATTCGCGCTTGTCCGTCAGCGTGACGAGGACTTCGTCGGCGCCTTCGACGACATGGGCGTTGGTCATGACAAAGCCGTCGCTGGAGAGAATGAATCCCGAGCCGACACCGCGTGAACGCTCCTCGTCGGGCTGGTCCGGGTTCGGGGTCGGACTCTGGCGCGGGTTGCGCTGCAAATTGGGCGGCACGGGAATGCCAAAGCGCTTGAAAAAATCCAGCATCTGCTCGTCCACGCCCGCCGAGTCCGCCGCCTTGACCTTTTCCAGGGTGCGGATATTGACGACTGCCGGCCCCACCTGCTCCACCAGATCGGTGAAATCAGGCAAAGCCCGGCTTTGCGCCCAAACCGGCGTCAATGGCAGCACCGTGCCAACAGCAGCAACAGCCATCAGACTCGCGGCCACATAGGGACGCAGCGGTTTCCAGTTCATTTCAAGCATCATCAGCCTCGTTATTCGTGGGAAAAATTAATCAATCAAGCAAGTCAAATCTGCTGCAAAACATGGGGGCTGGGGCACCAAAAACAATCCAGCCGCACAGACGACGGTTTATTTTTTATGCGCCATGCCGTTGGCAAATAGCTGCAGGGTCGCCATCGGCACCTCGCCGATGACGGTGATCCGGTAGGCGTCAAACTGGCGGGTCAACGCCTGGGTCGCGCCCATCGAAAAACTCGCTTCCTGAAGCTCGCTTTTGGGATCCAGCAAATCGACAAAAATCGACACTGACGCCAAGCCGTCGGAAAAAATCCATTGCAAAGGCTCTTCGCCAGGTGCCGCTCCGCTGGCCGGGCGCTTGTAACAACTCACAGACTTGAAGCCAGCCACCGGCGCGCTCAACGCCCAGCCCTGCGCATCCGCCGTGGTTTTGAGTAGCACTGGTTTTTCCAGCCGGTAGCCTTCGAGCTGATTCATCATCAGCAGGAGCTTGTCCATTTTGATCGGCGCATTGAGCTGCAGCTCGGAAAAAGCCGCCTGCACCAGCACCCGCCCGTCGGTATCCAGCGTCTGCAGCTTGACCACCAAACCGTTTTTGCGCTCGGTCCAAACGCGATAGCCAAAACGCAGTGCATCTCGAGGAAGCAGCAGGCTCACGTCGGTCTCGACCCCGGCCACCCGCTCGGTGCCGCCGCGCTTGAGTTTGTAAAAATCGGCGATGCGGCTGTCAGCCGACTCCAACCCATCGGGAAACAGGCCCGGTGACTGCCGCTGTTCACTGCGCACCACCTTGTCCGCTGGCAAAAAGGTGACGAGCTGATCGTTGTGGCGAAAGGTCGAGCGCGGCGCGCCACTCAGGCTCTCAATTCGCTCGATTTGCTGGTTGCCTTCGCACACATGCCAGATTTTGGTGCGGGACACCACGCCGCCCGAGGACACGACAAAGGTGCCCACATAGCTGCGGTTTTTGGCGGCTGCATGCATTTGCCGGAGCCAACCATACAGGCTCTGCGTCTCGGCGGTCGTTGTGGCTGCTGCAGAAGCGGCTGGTACGGGGAGCGACACCTGCACCGGCTGCTGGGCCACCGCCCGCAGCATGAAAAAGCAGGCGAGCAGTGCCAAGCTGGTAGCACGTAGCGTTGTCAGAGTCATGGTTCAATAACGCTGTTGCGCCGCTCAGCGACCCGCCACGGCTGCCTGTGGCATGTCAAACACGGCGTTGCGCAAGAACCCCGAAGGCTCTTGCAGCGCCGAGGTGGCACCGAGCTGCCGGTGCGCCGCCAGCAGCTCTTCGAACCTAGCATCGCGCACCACAACGCCTTGAGGCGAAGCCACCATGACAGATGCCGCCAAAGGCGCCTGGGCAAGCTGTGGCTCGGAAGCCGCCCCCAACAACCCGGAAACATTCCAAGCCATCGCCGAAACTGCCGCCAGACAAGCCACACCGGCGACCAGTTTCCAGCGAAAAACGCCGTCGTTGGCGACCGGTCCTCGGTGCTGCAGCACTTCGGCCACCACAGGCTGCCGCACTGGCGTAGCAGAGGCCAGCGGCGCCGCCACGCCCTCCTGCGCCAGCCGCTGGCTCAGGCGGTTGACAAAAGCCCGTTCCGCGCCAAGCACCCCGCCCGCAGCGACAGCGGTCGGAGCGCGCAGCGCCTCGCCAATCAACTGGTAACGGTTCCAGCAGTCCAGCGCAGCCTCGTCCTGCTGACAAGCCTCTAGCAAAGCCGCCAATTCTTCGTCGCCCAACTCGTCATCGACCAAGGCAGACAGGCTTTCGCGGGTGGACGGGGACGGTGTCATGCGGTTCGTGGGCAGCGGGTCTGCCGATTCGGGGTGGACTGAAAACTTGCTCTGGCTCATGGATGTGACAATAAAAAACCGACCTTACCAACGCTTTCCACTCTGGTTTTCCAGCAGCGGCTTGACCTTCGCGGAAATCGCCTCGCGCGCCCGGAAAATGCGCGAACGCACGGTGCCGACCGGGCAACTCATCGCAACAGAAATCTCTTCATAACTCAGACCTTCAATTTCGCGCAGCGTGATCGCCTCACGCAGCTCTTCGGGCAAAGCCTCCATCGCCGCATTGATGATCTGGGCAATTTCCTTGCTGGCGAGCACCGCGTCGGGCGTTTCGGAACTGGTTAGTTCGTTCTCGACCGGGGAAGTTTCATCGTCGTCATCGGATTTGTAGGCGTTTTCTGAAACGGTCGGATTGCGCTTCAAGTCCATCAGGGCTTTTTTCGCCGTGTTGATGGCAATGCGGTACAGCCAGGTGTAGAACTGTGCCTCGCCCCGGAACTGGGCCAGCGCCCGGTAGGCGCGAATAAAAGTGTCCTGGGCGATGTCTTCGACCAGGTCCACGTCGCGCACCATGCGCCCAATCAGGCGCTGGATGCGCCGCTGGTATTTGATGACCAGCAGTTCAAACGCTTTCTGGTCGCCTGCGACGCTGCGCTCGACCAGCTGGGCATCGCTGTCGGGCGCCTTGTCGGCGACCTTGTCGGGCAGTGGCGGGAGTTCGGCGCTCATGGCGTGGCGCGCAGGGTCTGAATCGAGTGCATGGTGGTCGATACTGCCACAGCCGAAGCGCCCGCCAGCGCGTCGTGCAGTTGCGCCGCGCCGGAAAAACGGTGCGGCGAATACACCGCCCGGCGCAGCGCCAGCCAACGCTCGGGCGCGGCCCGTCGCTCAGCCCAAAGCCACAGGCAGGCGCCGGACGGGTTTTCAAGCCGCAGCAGCAGCCAACGCTGGAGATCGGCAACCACCGCAGCGTCGGGCGCGGCAACGCCGAGCGGGTCGACGGCACTCACCCAGCACCAGACTTGGCCGTCCCAGGCGAGCTGGCCGGACGGGCTATTTTTCCAGTGCAGGGCGGCGGCCAAGCCAGCGAGCAGCACGGCGGCACAAGCGACCATCAGCTGCACGCCCGACAAGCGCGCCAGACTGGCCCAGGCCAGCGTCAGCAGCGCGCCAGCCAGCCACAGGCCCAGCAGCAAGCCGCCCAGAAAAGACGAACGCCCCAGCGGGTAAAAAACCGGTGGGGCGTTGTGAAGGCTCAAAGCAGTCAGGCGAACTCAGACCCGCTTAAACACCAGCGTGCCGTTGGTGCCGCCAAAGCCGAAGTTGTTCTTCACGGCGATGTCGAGCTTGGCGTCGCGCGCCGTGTTGGCGCAGTAGTCCAGATCGCAGGCCGGATCCTGATTGAAGATGTTGATCGTTGGCGGGATTTTCTGGTGGTGCAGCGCCAGCACGGTAAACACCGATTCGATGCCGCCCGCGCCGCCCAGCAAGTGGCCGGTCATCGACTTGGTCGAGCTGACGACTAGGTCTTTCGCGTGGCTGCCAAAAGCGGCCTTGATCGCGTTCGTTTCGTTCAGGTCGCCCAGCGGCGTGGAGGTGCCGTGCGCGTTCAGGTATTGAACCTGATCGGCGTTGACACCGGCATTTTTCAAGGCCATCGTCATCGAGCGGCGCGGGCCGTCCACGTCGGGCGTGGTCATGTGGAACGCATCGCCTGTCATGCCGAAACCAACGACTTCGGCGTAAATTTTCGCGCCGCGTGCCTTGGCGTGTTCGTACTCTTCGAGCACCACGACGCCGCTGCCCTCACCCAGCACAAAACCGTCACGGTCTTTGTCCCAAGGGCGCGAGGCGGTTTTCGGGTCGTCGTTGCGGGTGGACAGGGCGCGGGCTGAGGCAAAGCCGCCGACACCCAGCGCCGAAGTCGTCGCCTCGGCGCCACCGGCGATCATCACATCGCAGTCGCCGTACTCGATCATCCGCGCCGACAGGCCGATGGCATGCAGACCGGTGGTGCAGGCGGTCACGACGCTGATGTTCGGGCCTTTGAAGCCAAACTTGATCGACACATGGCCGGAGATCATGTTGATGATGGTCGCGGGCACAAAAAATGGGGAAATGCGACGCGGACCCCGGCTGGCGTATTCGGCATGCGTGCTCTCGATCAGCGGCAGGCCGCCGATGCCTGAGCCGATATTGCAGCCGATGCGCGTCGCCGTCTCGTAGTCGAGCGCGTCGCCGGTCGGCAAGCCGCTGTCGGCCACCGCTTGGCAGGCCGCCGCCAGACCCAGATGGATGAAGCGATCCATGTGCCGGGCTTCTCTTTCGGGGATGTAATCCGCGATATTGAAACCCTTGACCTCGCCAGCAAACTTGCAAGCGAAATTGCTGGCATCAAAATGGGTGATCAGGTCAATGCCTGAGGTTCCGGCAAGGACGTTGGACCAGGATTCGGCGACGGTATTTCCTACCGGCGTGACACAACCCAGACCTGTCACGACAACACGACGACGGCTCATTCAGTAATCCTGAAAAAAAGCCTGAAAAGTCCGCTTGGGGGCCTTTCAGGCTGGTGACGACAAAGGCGTGAAAGCCTTAGGCTTTTTGATGGTTGGTAGCGTAGTCAACCGCGTTCTGGACGGTGGTGATCTTTTCGGCGTCTTCGTCGGGAATCTCGATGCCAAACTCGTCTTCCAGTGCCATGACCAGTTCGACGGTATCCAAGGAATCAGCACCCAGATCAGCCACAAAGGACTTTCCGCTGGTGACTTGATTTTCGTCCACGCCAAGCTGCTCGGCAATGATCTTCTTAACGCGTGCTTCGATATCGCTCATAAATCCCTCTGAGGGTTGTAAATTAAACCGTGATTTTACCGCGTCGGGAAGTTGTTCCCGAGCACCGGGCCGGACGGATAAAAACCGGCGTCGATTTGCTGTATTTTTACCGGGCTGAAACCGCCCTCTTACTTACATGTACATGCCGCCGTTGACATGCAGCTCCTGGCCGGTGATGTAGGCGGCCTGCGGGCTGGCCAAAAAAGCCACCGCGTGGGCGATGTCCTGGGGCTTGCCCAAGTGGCCCAGCGGGATTTGACCCAGCAGCGATTTTTGCTGCTCTTCGGGCAAGTGGGCGGTCATGTCGGTTTCGATGAAGCCCGGCGCCACGCAGTTGACGGTGATGTTGCGCGAAGCCAGCTCGCGCGCCAGTGCCCGCGTCATGCCCGCCACACCTGCTTTCGCGGCGGCGTAATTGGCCTGACCGGCATTGCCCGAAGCGCCCACCACCGAGGTGATGGAGATGATGCGGCCATAGCGCTGCTTCATCATGGTGCGCATCACGGCGCGGCTCATCCGGAAAACCGCCTTCAGATTGGTGTCCAGCACCGCGTCCCAGTCGTCGTCTTTCATGCGCATGGCCAGCGTGTCGCGGGTGATACCGGCGTTGTTCACCAGCACCTGCAAGCCGCCGTGCGCCTTGACGATCTGGTCAATCAGCGCCTCGGCTTCGGCGCCATCGTTGACATCGAGCTTGCGCCCGCCGCAGCCGGGAAAGGCCGCCAGCGTCGCGCTGATCTTGGCCGCGCCGTCGTCGCTGGTGGCGGTGCCGATCACGATCAAGCCTTTTTTCGCCAGTTCCAGCGCAATAGCGGCGCCGATGCCGCGCGAGGCGCCCGTCACCAGCGCCACTTGGCCTTCAAATTTCACGTCGTTCATGCCAGTAATTCCTTTACAGCCGCCAAAGAGGCTGGATCAAACAGCGGCGCCCCGGTCAATTCGGGATCAATTCTTTTGGCCAGACCGGCCAGCACCTTGCCGGGGCCGCATTCGACCAACGTGGTCAAGCCGCGTGCCTTGATGGCTTGGACGCATTCAACCCAGCGCACCGGGCCGAAAGCCTGGCGATACAGCGCTTCGCGGATAGCGTCAGCATCGGTTTCAATCGCCACGTCGATGTTGTTGATGACCGGAATCTGCGGCGCGGCGAACGCGGTGGCGGCCAGTTGCGCCTTCAGCTTTTCAGCGGCGGGTTTCATCAGGCTGGAGTGAAACGGCGCCGACACCGGCAGCGGCAAGGCGCGCTTGGCGCCATTGGCTTTCAAAATCTCGCAGGCTTTTTCGACAGCCGCCTTGCTGCCTGCAATGACGGTTTGCAGCGGGTCGTTGAAATTGACGGCTTCGACGATTTCCGGCGAACCTTCGCCAAAAGTCTGCGTCACTTCGGCGCAACCGGCGATGACTTTGGCGGCGTCCATGCCGAGAATCGCGGCCATCGCGCCCGTGCCCACGGGCACGGCGTCCTGCATGGCCTGCGCACGAAAGCGCACCAGCGGCGCGGCCTGCGCCAGCGTCAGCACGCCGGACGCGACCAGCGCGGAATATTCGCCCAGCGAGTGCCCGGCGACGGCGGCGGGCGCGCTGCCGGTTTCGGCCATCCAGACGCGGTAGGCGGCGACACCAGCGACCAGCATCACCGGCTGGGTGTTGGTGGTCAGGGCCAGCGCTTCTTTGGGGCCGTTGTGGATTAGCTGGCCGATGTCTTCAGCCAGCGCCTCGGAGGCTTCGGCCACGGTGTGCGCCACGACGGGATGGTCAGCCCAGCCGTCGAGCATGCCGACCGACTGCGATCCCTGACCGGGAAAAACAAAAGCAAACGATTTCAAGTGATGTCTCCAATGATCAATGGCGAAAAATGGTGCCGCCCATTGTAGAAAGATGCCGGTTTTTCACCCCATTGACGCCAGCCCGCTCAGTAGGTGAGCAGCACCGCGCCCCAGGTAAAGCCGCCGCCGACGCCTTCGAGCATCAGCGTGTCGCCTTTTTTGACCTTGCCGCTGCGCACCGCCGCATCGAGCGCCAGCGGAATCGACGCCGCCGAGGTGTTGCCATGCTGATCGACGGTGACGATCACCTTGTCAAACGACATCTTCAGCCGTTTGGCGGTGCTTTGCATGATGCGGATGTTGGCCTGATGCGGAATCAGCCAGTCGATGTCGGCTTCGGTCAGATTGGCCTTGGTCAGCGCGGCGCGGGCGGCGCTTTCCAGCACGCCGACGGCCAGCTTGAACACGGCCTGGCCGTCCATCGTCAGCAGCGGACTGCCGATGATTTTGCCGCCCGACACCTGGCCGGGCACGCACAAAATACCGACATGCTTGCCGTCGGCATGCAGGTCGCTGGCCAGAATGCCGGGCGTCTCGGACGCTTCGAGCACCACGGCGCCCGCGCCGTCACCAAACAGCACGCAGGTGGTGCGGTCGGAAAAGTCCAGAATGCGCGAAAACACTTCCGCGCCAATGACAAGCGCCTTGCTGGCCAGACCGGTTTTGATCATCGAGTCAGCAATCGTCAGCGCATAGACAAAACCGCTGCACACCGCCTGCACGTCAAAGGCCGGGCCGCCCGCAATGCCGAGCTTGCTCTGCAAAATGCACGCCGCCGACGGAAACACCATGTCCGGCGTGGAGGTCGCGAAGATGACGAGGTCGATATCGGCAGGCAGCACGCCAGCGGCTTCCATGGCGCGCCGGGCCGCTTCGGCGCCTAGGTCGCTGCTGGTCACGTCGGGCTCGGCAAAGTGGCGCGCCCGGATGCCGGTGCGCTCAACAATCCATTCGTCGGAGGTTTCCAGGCCTTTGGCGGCCAGCTCGGCCACCAGATCGGCATTGGTCAGACGGCGCGGTGGCAGGTAGCTGCCGGTTCCAGTGATGCGTGAATAACGGGTCATTGTGAAGATGATGGGTGGGCCGCTCGTGCCGCCACCAGTAAAGGCGCGGCATGAACAATGCGTTCTTGGACTCTTTCGAGCAGCTGGTTGCGAGCCGCATCATAAGCCTTGTTCAGCGCCTTCTCGAAGGCAAAGGCGTCGGCTGAACCGTGACTCTTGAACACCAGCCCCTGCAAGCCGAGCAGCGCTGCGCCGTTGTACTGGCGGTAATCAAAGCGATTTTTAAACGCCGATAGCACCGGATAGGCGACAACAGCGGCCATTTTGGTGAACAGGTTGCGCGAAAACTCGGCCTTGATGAAGTTGCCGATCATGTGCGCCAGGCCTTCGCTGGTCTTGAGCGCCACATTGCCGACAAAGCCGTCGCAGACGACGATGTCGGTCGTGCCCTTGAAAATGTCGTTGCCCTCGACATTGCCGTAAAAATTGATGTCGCCCGCACCGGAGGCCGAGCGCAGCAGTTGACCGGCTTTTTTGATCATCTCGCCGCCCTTGATCGCTTCTTCGCCGATGTTGAGCAGGCCGACGGTAGGGTTGGGCTTGTCGGAAATGGCCGCCACCAGCGCCGAGCCCATCACGGCAAACTGCAACAAATGCTCTTCGGTGCAATCGACATTCGCCCCCAAATCGAGCATCGTCGTGCCGCCGCCCGCCGCGTTCGGCAGCTGGGAGGCGATGGCGGGCCGGTCGATGCCGTCCATGGTCTTGAGCACGTAGCGGGCAATGGCCATCAGCGCGCCGGTGTTGCCGCCTGAAACGCCAACGTGGGCCGCACCGCTCTTGACCTGGTTCATCGTGACCCGCATCGACGAGTCTTTTTTGCGCCGCAGCGCGATTTCTATCGAGTCGTCCATGCTGACGACCTCGCTGGCGGCGACGAATTCGCAGCGCCCCAGCGCCTGCAATTGCGCATGCACGGGCTGCGCCGCCAGCACGTCGAGCTGGCCGACGAACAAAATCACCGCCTCTGGATGCGCCTGCAAAAACGCCAGACTGGCCGGGAGAATAACGGACGGACCGATGTCCCCCCCCATGGCATCAACAGCAATCCTGATCATGGCGTGAGCGACCCCGTCAAAAAATTAAAATTTGGGCAAAAGAAAGGCCCGCAGGATGAGTGCGGGCCTGTCCTGAAAGCGGAAAATTAAGCTTCAGCTTTGGTTTTCAGCACTTTGCGGCCACGGTAAAAACCGGTGGGGCTGATGTGGTGACGCAGATGGATTTCGCCGGTGGTCGATTCCACGGCAATGCCCGGCACGTTCAGTGCGTTGTGCGAACGGTGCATACCGCGCTTGGAAGGGGACTTTTTGTTTTGCTGGACGGCCATGATTCGCTCCTGACAGGGGGTGTAGTGTTGGTAAATTTCGCACCAAACATCAGATTCTGGTGACTGGCCCCTGAGTCAACTGACCAGGGGGAGCATCACTGCATTGGCACGCGAAGCCTTAGATTATAGCTTGAGCCGAAAGCCCGGCGCTTTGGCGAAATAAAGGCGGCCCGTCAAAAATCAGGATTTGTCTTTTTTCAGCTGGGCCAGCAGGGCAAACGGATTGGGTTTTTCGGCAACTTCATCCGCCAGTTCTTCTTCACCGACCTGTAGCACGGGCGCGACCGGGCATTCGTCGTGCATCGGCACCAGCGGCAGCGCCATCAGCAGCTCGTCTTCGAGAACGGCCAGCAGGTCAAACTGCGGCGTCATGACCAGCAGGTCTTCTTCGGAGTCGTCGTCTTGTTCCATTGCGATGGCTTCGGTGGCGACAAAGCGATACCACTGATCGACTTCCAGCGGCATGAGCACCACGCTCATGCAACGCTGGCAGGTCAGCGGGATGGCAATGTTGGCCTGCAGATGCAGCCAAACATCGGGCTCAGCACCCGAGCCGGGGCGCAATTCAGCCCTCGCCTGCCAGCTAACGCCGGTGTCCGAGGCCAGCCCCTGCGCTTCTTGCGCCAGGCGCTCCAGCTGTGACAGCGGCGTGATTTCGATGAGCGGTTGGCCTTCCTGGGCAAGGACCAGCATGTTGAGCCGGGTGGCGTGAAGAGATTTTGACATCCCTGCAGTGTAAGAGAATCGGGGGCATGAACCTTGCCACTCCCCTTGCCCCCGCCTTGACCCCGGCCAGCCGCGCGCTGGTGCTGG
>Ga0302263_10000321_pt1 | contig 18333 bp, 14 predicted proteins | sample II_Fen_N1_4_FD_194564 | JGI IMG/M metagenome (GOLD analysis project Ga0302263, IMG submission 194564) | Peat permafrost microbial communities from Stordalen Mire near Abisko, Sweden - II_Fen_N1_4 | ecosystem: Environmental > Terrestrial > Soil > Wetlands > Permafrost | place: Sweden: Abisko... | reverse complement strand
GGCCGGGATCCTGCTCCGGCGGCTCCTGCTGCGCTCGCTCCGGTCCGCGGGTCGGGACGTCCACCTCGTGCTGGACCCGGTCCGGCTCGGCCTGTCGATCCCACAGGCCCTGGTCCTGCTGGCCGCTCGCCGCCCGGCGGCAATCTTCACCACGGGCGGGTACGTGGCGATCCCGACACTGCTCGTCGCCCGGCTGCTGCGCATCCCGAGCGTGCTGTGGGACGGCAACGTGGTCCCGGGGCGCAGCGTCCGCTTCGTCGCCCGGTGGGCGAGCGTGGTCGCCGTCAGTCACCCGGATACGGCCGCGATCCTGGGCCATCCCCAGACGTACCTCACGGGCACGCCGATCCGCGCCCTGGCCGGCGTGGACGTCGACCTGGCGCGGGCCAGGTTCGGCGGTGGGCCGGGGGAGCGGATCCTGCTCGTGTTCGGCAGGTCGCAGGCGGTCCGCCGAATCAACGACGCCGTCATCGGGGCGCTGCCGCGGCTCGTCGAGCGCGTCCGCGTGGTGCACGTCACGGGCGACGCGGGCTACGCTCCGGCGATCGCCGCCCGGGAGGCGCTGCCGGCGGACCTCCGGGACCGCTACCGGGCCTTCCCGTTCCTGCACGACGAGATGACCGACGCGCTCGCTGCCGCGGACCTGCTGGTGGGGAGGGCTGGGGCCTCGACGCTCGCGGAGGCGGCCGCGTTCGCGCTCCCGGTGGCGATCGTCCCGTACCCGCACGCCTCCGGACACCAGCGGCGCAACGCGGAGGCATATGTCGATGCCGGGGCGGCCGTGCTGGTCGAGGACGAGGCGCTCGATGCCGACCGCCTGGTCGAGGTGGCCGGCCTCCTTTCGGATCCCGCCCGTCATGCCCGGATGTCGGCGGCGGCGCGCGACCAGGCTCGTCCGGATGCCGCCGCGGCGGTCGGCGACCTGGTCATGGCGGTGGCCCTGCGCAGGCCGCTCCCGTCCGCGGCCGATATCGACGCGGTCGCCCGCGGGAGCCGCCCGTGACCGGGACGGGCTTCGACGCCTTCGCCATCGGCACCGAGATCCAGCGCCGGATCGGCGTGAAGACCGTCCGTGATGAGCCGCTGGCACGCTTCACGACGATGCGGGTGGGCGGACCCGCCGACCTGTTCGCCACCGCCCACAATGCGTTCGAGCTGCGTGCCCTGGTCCGGTTCGCCCGCGCGCGCGCCATCCCGTTCGTGATCCTCGGCAGGGGAAGCAACCTCGTGATCGCCGACGCGGGGATCCGGGGCCTCGTGATCCAGGCGAGGGCGGAAGGGTCGCGCGTGGCGGGCGACCGGTACCACGCGGAGGCGGGCGTCCCGATGGCCCGCGCCGCCACAGAGACGCAGCAGGCGGGCCTGACGGGCCTCGAGTACGGCCTGGCGATCCCGGGCACCGTGGGCGGGGCCGTCTGGGCCAACGCCGGCGCGCACGGGAGCGACACGGCGGGCGTGCTCGAGTCCGCGCTGGTCCTCCTGGGCGACGGATCCGAGCAGGAGATGCCGGCGGCCGATCTCGGCTTCTCGTACCGGCACAGCCGCTTCAAGGATCCCGGTGTCATGGAGGCGGACGGCCCCGCGGAGATCGTCATCGCGGCGGTCTTCCGGCTGCGGGCCGCGGATCCGGCCGAGATCCGGGCGCGCCTCGACGAGATCCGCGCCTGGCGGCGGGAGCACCAGCCCCTCGGCATCCCGTCCGCCGGCAGCGTCTTCCGGAACCCGCCGGGGGACTCCGCGGGCCGCCTGATCGACGACCTGGGCCTCAAGGGCTTCCGGATCGGCGGAGCCGTCGTTTCCGAGAAGCACGCTAACTTCATCGTCAACGACCGGAAGGGGACCGCGGCCGATGTCCGCGCCCTCGCCGACCACGTGCGCCGCGAGGTCCGCGAGCACCACGGGATCGAGCTCATGTTCGAGGTCGAGTTCGTGGGCGACTGGCCCGCCCGATCATCGCTGGAGAACGCCTGATGCCCATCCCGCCGCTCGGTCACGCTCCCGCCGAGACCCCGGTGGCCGTCCTCTACGGCGGGCCGTCGGCGGAGCACGACGTGTCGATCGTGTCGGGCACGGCGATCGCCGATGCCCTGGCAGGCTCGGGCTACCCGGTGGCGCAGTGGCTCATCGATCTCGGCGGCGGCTGGTGGCGGCTACCCGCGGACCACCGTCGCGAGGGGCGACCGCAGGCGGCCTACGACGATCCCCTCACGCTCGGGGCCACCGGGCCGCGACCCGCCGCGGACGCGCTCGGCGAGATGTCGGCCGCGCCCGGCGGCCGCCCCGTCGTGTTCCTGGCCCTGCACGGGCCGTTCGGGGAGGACGGGACGGTCCAGGCCCTGTGCGAGGCCGAGGGCCTGGCCTACACGGGGTCGGGTGTCACCGCCAGCGCAATCGGCATGGACAAGGCGATCTTCAAGCGCCTGGTGCGTGGCCTCGGCCTCCCCGTCGTGGACTGGATCGAGGTCCGCGCCGCGCGCTGGGCCCGCGACCGCGACGAGGTCCTGGCGGAGCTCGAGGCGTTCGCGGCCGGGACCGGCGACCCGCGGCTGATGGTCAAGCCTGCGCGCCTCGGCAGCTCGCTCGGGATGACCCTCGCTCATGCGCCGGGCGAGCGGCCCGGCGCGCTCGACGAGGCGTTCCGGTTCGACGACCTGGCGCTCGTCGAGCGGTACCTGGCCGGCGCCCGCGACCTCGAGGTCGCCGTCATCGGCAATGAGCCCGACGGCCTCGAGCTGTACGGCCCCGGGGAGATCCTCTCCGGGCACGAGTTCTACGACTACGTGGCGAAGTACACGCCGGGCATGTCCGAGACGAGCCAGGCCGCCGAGGTGTCGGCGGCACAGCGCGCATCGATCCTCAAGCTTGCGCGGGACGCCTACCGTGCGATCGGCTGCGAGGGCTTCGCCCGGATCGACTTCCTGCTCGCGGGCGAGGCGCTGGTCGTGTCCGAGATCAACACCATCCCGGGGTTCACGCCCATCAGCCTGTTCCCGACGCTGCCGGCCGTCGCCGGCTACGACTTCGCCGCCGTGTGCCGGCGCGTGGTGGACCTCGCCCTCGAGCGCGACGCCGCCCGCATCCGGCACCGCCTGCGCCCGCCCGACCTCCCGCGATGATCGGTCGCCCGTCGGGACGCCGCTCCGCCCCCGCCGCGCGGCCGGGTCGCCCCATCCTGTTCAGGCCCGGTGGACGCCAGGGGGCCGGCCACCGGAGGACGACCCGGGTGCGCCGTGCCTCGGGCGGGCTGACCCCTGTCCGCGCGGGTGCCCTGCTGGTCCTGCTGGCCGCGATCGCCGGCCTCTACGGCGTGTCGACGACGGGTGCGTTCACCGTGCGCCGGACCGTCATCGACGGCGCCACCTGGACGCCCGAGGGGGACATCCTCTCGGCGCTCGCCATCCCCGCGGACCAGAACGCGTTCGCCCTTCCCGCGACGGCCCTGGCGACGCGGCTGCTCGGGATCCCGTCCGTGCGGGCCGCGTCGGTGACGGTCGCGCTTCCGGACGAGGTCCGGGTCGCGATCACCGAGCGAGAGCCGGTCATGGCCTGGCAGGTCGGGACCCGGCGCTACCTCGTGGACGCGTCGGGCCTGCTGTTCGGCGAACTGGACGACACTGCAACGGCAGGCGCCTCGCTGCCGGTCGTCACGGATCGCCGGGCGGCCGCCGCGAACCTCGGCGTCGGCTCCACCCTGGACGCCGTCACCCTCGATGCCGCGCTTCGTCTCGGCTCGCTGGACCCGGCCGAGCTCGGGAGCGCCGCGACCAGCCTCGAGCTCTCGGTGGACGACCAGGAGGGGTTCGTCATCCGCGGCCAGCCGACGGGCTGGACGGCCGTGTTCGGGTTCTACACGCCGACGCTCCGGACCACCGACCTGATCCCCGGCCAGGTGCGCCTGTTCCGGAGCCTGATCCTGGACCGGGAGGCGTCCATCCTCAAGGTGATCCTCGCCGATGACCGGAACGCCACCGCCATCATCCGAGCGACACCGAAGCCGTCCGCGACGCCGAAGCCGTCTGCGACCCCCAGGCCATGAGGACCTGGACCCATCCCGTGCCGACGCCGCGCCGGGCGTCTGGTAGCGTATCGGGGACGTTCATCCGGCCGGAGGCTGCCCGCCCGTGTTCCTGCCCTTCGCGGGTCTCATCATCGGCGTGCTCGCGGGTCTCCTCCTCAACGTCAACGTCAGCTACGAGTTCTCCCGCTATTCGGCCGTGGCGATCCTCGCCGCGCTCGACTCGGTTCTCGGGGCCGTGCGTGCCGAACTGGATGGCGTGTACGACAATCGCATCTTCATCAGCGGGTTCGTCACCAACGCCCTGGTGGCGGTCCTCCTCACGTTCATCGGCGACCGGCTGAGCATCGACCTCTACCTCGTCGCCCTGATCAACTTCGGCTTCCGCATCTTCAACAACGTCGCACTGATCCGGCGCCATTTCATCTAGCAACGAGGAGACGACAGGCACGTGGAACGGGAAGCGGTCCTCGTCGGCATTGACGTCGGCACGTCGAAGGTCTGTGCGCTCATCGGCGAGGTCAGCCGGGACGGGCGCCTGACGATCATGGGCCACGGGACCGTGCCGACCACCGGGCTCAAGAAGGGCGTGGTCGTCAACATCGACCAGTCCGTGCGCTCCATCGCGGACGCGGTCGAGAAGGCCGAGCGTCTCTCCGGCTGGAAGATCGACCGGGCCTTCGTGGGCGTCGGCGGGCAGCACGTCGAGAGCCTCAACTCGACGGGCCAGGTCGCGGTCACCGCGCATCACCGCGAGGTCACCCGCGAGGACATCAACCGTGCGATCGAGGTGGCCCGGGCGGTCTCGATCCCGAACAACCGCGACGTGCTCCACGTTGAGCGCCGCGGGTTCACGGTCGACGGCCAGGAGGGCGTCAAGGACCCGCTGGGCATGAGCGCGCTGCGGCTCGAGGTGGAGGCCCACATCGTGACCGCCTCCGCGACCGCGGTGCAGAACCTCACCAAGTGCGTGGGCCTCGCGGGCGTCAAGATCGACGAGCTGGTCGTCAACGGCCTGGCCTCGGCCGAGGCGGTCGTGACCGAGACCGAGAAGGAGCTGGGGGTCGCGGTCGCCGACATCGGGGCCGGGACGATCGACCTCACCCTCTTCGCCGAGGGCTCGCCGTTCCACACGGCCGTGCTGCCGGTGGGCGGCAACAACGTGACCAACGACGTGGCGATCGGGATCAAGACCACCCTCCAGGTGGCCGAGGAGCTCAAGGTCAGCCACGGCACCTGCGACCTGCGCAACATCGAGGACGAGGAGATCGGCGTCTCGGTGCTCGGCGAGGATGCCGGTCGCACGGTGAGCCGCGAGGAGCTGTGCCGGATCATCGAGGCCCGCATGCGCGAGACCTTCGAGATGCTCAAGGCCGAGATGGCCAGGAGCGGCCACGGCATGCTTCCGGCGGGGATCATCCTCACCGGCGGCGCCTCCCAGCTCGCCGGGACGGCCGAGCTCGGGCGCGACGTGTTGCAGATGCCCGTGCGCATCAGCGGCCCGACGGGGATCGGCGGGCTCGTGGACACGATCCAGCTCCCGCCCTATGCAACGGCCGTCGGCCTGCTCCGCTGGGGCGCCGCGCAGATCGCCCTCGGCGAGCCGCTGCGCTACGAGTCCGCCCCGGGCGGCGGGGGCTTCGGCCGGATCCGGGACGCGATCCGCAGCATCTTCCCGTAGGGCGTCGCGCGCCGTGCGCTCCCTCGAGCTCGAGGTCCGGACCGGGCGCGACCGCGGCTTCAGGGACCTCACCCCGGCCTGCGCCCGGTTCGCCTCTGAGGCGTCCGGGGGCGGCGACGGTCTCCTCTCGGTCTTCGTCCCGCACGCCACCGCGGGGATCGTCGTGCTGGAGCTGGGCGCGGGGTCGGAGATGGACGCCATGCACGCGCTGGACCGCCTCCTGCCACGTGACGACCGCTGGTCGCACCGGCACGGCTCGCCCGGGCACGGCGCCGATCACGTCCTCCCGCTCCTCGTCTCGCCGTCGTTGACGGTGCCCGTGATCGGCGGCCACCTGGCGCTGGGGACGTGGCAGTCGATCACCCTGGTGGACCCCAACGAGGACAACGCCACCCGGCGCGTCCGCCTGAGCTTCCTGCCGGGGTAGGCCGGGACACGTCGACGGCCGGGACACGTCGACGGCCCGGGACATGTCGCCCGCCAGGCCGCGTTGCCCGATTTCCGTGGGACCGCAGCCGGGTCGCGCGGGTATACTCCCCTTCCGCCCGCAGGACCCGCGGTGGAACCGACCCGCTCCGGGCCGGCCCCGAGGGCACCGACGGCCACCAAACCTGACGCCCCAATATCGTCGCCACCCGATCGAGGAGAGCGCTGATGCCGCTGCGTTCCGATTCCGAGAACTTCGCCCTCATCCGTGTCATCGGGGTCGGCGGTGGCGGCAGCAATGCGGTGAACCGGATGATCCGGGCCGAGATGATGGGCGTCGAGTTCATCGCCTGCAACACGGACGCCCAGGCGCTCCTGCAGTCGGACGCGCCCCACAAGATCCGGATCGGCGACAAGATCACGAAGGGCCTCGGTGCCGGCGGGGACGCCTCGATCGGCCAGCGGGCGGCGGAAGAGGATCGCGACAAGATCGCGGAGGCCATCGCGGACTCCGACATGGTCTTCATCACGGCGGGCCTCGGTGGCGGGACGGGCTCGGGCGCGGCCCCTGTGGTCGCGGAGATCGCGAAGGAGCAGGGCGCGCTCACGATCGGCGTCGTGACCAAGCCGTTCAGCTTCGAGGGCAGCCGGCGCAAGCTCATCGCGGAGAAGGCGGCCGAGGAGCTCAAGGCCAAGGTCGACACGCTGATCACGATCCCGAACGACCGCCTCCGGGACGTCGTCCAGAAGAACACCTCGATCGTGGATGCGTTCCGCGTCGTGGACGACGTGCTCCGCCAGGGCGTCGCAGGCATCAGCGACATCATCACGGTGCCCGGGCTCATCAACCTGGACTTCGCCGACGTGCGGACGATCATGAAGGACGCGGGCTCCGCGCTCATGGGCATCGGCCGCGCGACCGGGGACAACCGGGCGCTCGAGGCAGCCCGCCAGGCAGTGGCCAGCCCGCTCCTCGAGGTCAACATCTCGGGCGCGCAGGGCATCCTGTTCAACATCACCGGCTCCTCGAACCTCACCCTGTGGGAGGTCACCGAGGCCGCCGAGGAGATCCGCGCCGCGGCCGATCCCGAGGCGAACATCATCTTCGGCACGAGCTTCAACGAGCGCCTGGGCGAAGAGGTGATGATCACCGTCATCGCCACGGGATTCGACGGCCGCCGCCGGACGGACAGCGTCCGCGCGGCCGCGGGCGACCGCGTCGCAGGCGCTGCGGGCTCCCGCTCGGCCACCAACCCCGTCGGCGGGGCCACCATCCCGGCTCGCGACTTCCTCGAGGAGCTGGAGCGCCAGCGCACCGAGACCGACAGCAGCGCCCGCGCCCGCGAGGAGGCCGTCGCCGTGCCGGTCCGCCCGGAGCGTTCCGTGGGGGAGCCGTCCGTCCGACGTGCCCCCGCCTACGACGCGGACGACCTGGAGATCCCGAGCTTCCTCCGCCGCAAGTAGGGCCGTGTGGCCGGTCCCGGTGGGACCGCCGCCCGCCCGACCGACAGGCGCATGATCGCCGCGTCGCCCGACCCGGTCCATGTCGAGGCGTTCGCACGCGCTCGCGACGAGGTCCTGGGCCGGATCTCCGCCGCCGCCGCCCGGTCGGGGCGGGACCCCGCAGTGGTGACCCTGGTCGCCGTCTGCAAGACGGTGTCCGTGGACCGGGTGCGCGCCGCGGTGGCCGCCGGCCTCGTTGTCCTGGGCGAGAACCGCGTCCAGGAGGCGGCCGCCAAGATCCCCGAGGTGCCTGGCGCGTCCTGGCATCTCATCGGGCCGCTGCAGTCGAACAAGGCGCGCAGGGCGGTCGAGCTGTTCGACGTGATCGAGTCTGTCCATGACGAGGACCTGGCCCGCCGGCTGGACGGGATCGCCCAGGCGACCCCGGGCGGACGGCAGATCCCGGTGCTGCTGCAGGTGAACGTTGACCGTGACCCGGCGAAGGCCGGCTTCGATCCAGCGGCACTTGAGGCGGCCATCGAACGCCTCGATTCCCTGGGCGGGCTCGACGTCCGGGGGCTGATGACGATCGGGCGGCTCGCCACGAATCCGGAAGAGGCGCGGCCCACGTTCGCCTCGCTCCGCGCCCTGTCCGAGCGGCTGCGGGCTCGCTGGCCACGCATGGGTCCGGAGCTCTCCATGGGGATGACCGACGACTTCGAGGTGGCGGTGGAGGAGGGGGCGACCATCGTCAGGGTCGGCCGGGCGCTGTTCAGGGACCGGGTGACGCGGCCGACGGGCCGGCCGTGAGCGGCGCGGGCGAGCCCGCGGTCCGCTTCGGCGTCCGCCTCACGCCCCGCGGCGGCGCAGACCGGGTGGATGGCGTCGTAGATGGCGTCCTGAGAGCCCGTGTGGCGGCACCGGCAGTGGACGGCGCGGCGAACCAGGCGCTGCTCCGCCTGATCGCCGACCTCCTGGGAGTGCCGCGACGTGACGTGCGGCTGCTGTCCGGCGCCACCGCGCGGACCAAGGTCATCGCCCTGGACGGCGTGGGCGTCGAGCGGTTGCTGGAACGCTGGCCGGGCCTCCGGACCTGATCCGCACGGCCCCGGCCGCTCGCGCTAGAATGCGACTCCCCTCGGGGATCCGGGCGATTAGCTCAGTTGGTTAGAGCGCACGGTTCACATCCGTGAGGTCACTGGTTCGAGTCCAGTATCGCCCACCACAGAGCCCTCACACGAGGCGGCGGCCCAGGCCCCGCCTCGCTTGATTCCCGGCACGGTGCTCCCACCCCCGTCGTTCTCCTGCCGCCAAGGGGCGTCCTGTGCCCGCCCGTTCGCGGCGGTCGGACGCCGTCGTGCATATCGACGAGGGTGGCTGGCCGTCACCAATGGGGTCGCCTTGCGCTACCGCGACCCTCGCGGATGGGTTCGATGCCTCGACTCCGGCGACCTCGAGCGGTGCTTCCCCACAATCGGGCCGTCCGGCCGTGGCACCCACCCACGGGCCGACGTAGGGTCGCGCCCAGGGAGAGGCGCCCGTGGAGTTCCGAATCCTCGGTCCGCTCGAGGTCGTCGAGGATGGCCACAGCCTGGCGGTCCCATCCGGGCATCAGCGCGCGTTGCTCGCGCTCCTGCTGGTCAACGCGAACCGGGTCCTCACGCCAGACCGGATCGCGGACGAGTTGTGGGGCGACGACCTCCCCGCGACCGGAACCAAGGCGCTCGCCTTCCATGTCTCACGTCTCCGCGACGCCCTGGCACCGGGACGCGGGCGCGGCGACTCTGCCGGCGGCCTCGAGACGGAGCCAGGGGGCTACATCCTGCGGGTGGACCCGGAGGCGATCGATGCGGTCCGCTTCGAGCGCCTGGTAGGTCGCGCCCACGCGGGCCTCGCGGAGGACCCGGCGGTCGCCCGGGACCTGCTGGTCGAGGCCCTGGCGCTCTGGCGGGGCGATCCCCTGGTGGACGTCGCGTACGCGACGTTCGCGCAGGCCGAGATCCGTCGGCTGGACGAGCTCCGCCTCGGCGCGACGGAGGATCGGCTGGAGGCCGAGCTGGCCCTCGGTCTCCACCTCGGCGCCATCGCCGAGCTGGAGGGTCTCGTGCGGGCAAACCCCCTCCGCGACCGCCTGCGCGGGCTCCTGATGCTGGCCCTGTACCGCGCGGGCCGGCAGGCCGAGGCGCTGCGGGTGGCGGGGGACGGCCGGCGGATGCTGGCGGAGGAGCTCGGGGTGGACCCGTCGCCGGAGCTCGTCCGCCTCGAGGCCATGATCCTGACCCAGGATCCACAGCTCGAGCCGCGGGCGGCCGCGGCGCTGGTCGAGCGAGCTGCCCGAAACCCGTTCAAGGGGCTTCGGCCATTCGGCGAGGCCGACGCGGGCGACTTCCACGGGCGCGAGGCCCTGGTCGGGCGGCTTCTCGGACGGCTCGAGGACGTCCTGCACGACGGATGCCTCCTCCTCGTCGTCGGCCCGAGCGGCAGCGGCAAGTCGAGCGTCGTCCGCGCCGGCCTGGTGCCGGCCCTGCGGGCAGGTGCCGTCGAAGGGTCCGACCGCTGGTGCATCGCGACGATGGCTCCCGGCAACGCGCCGGTGCGCCAGCTGGCCGCGGCCCTCCGGTCCGCCGGGGCCCTTCCTTCGGCCGGGCAGGTCGAGCGCGCCGCCACCACGGGGGAGCTGCTGCCGCTCTTCGGGGCGGCGCTCGCCGGCGGCGCGCCGCGGCTCCTGCTCGTCATCGACCAGTTCGAGGAGCTGTACACGCGGGTCGACGAGGCCTCGAGGGAGCGGTTCCTCGACGCGCTGCTGGGCGCGCTCGGCGCGCCCGACGGCCAGGTCGTCATCGTCGCCACGCTGCGCGCCGACTTCTTCCACCTCCCGCTCGGCTCGCCGAATCTCGGGGACCTGGTGCGGCGCGGGGTGGAGGTCGTGACACCGCTCAGCCGCGCCGAGCTGGAGCGGGCGATCGTCCGTCCGGCCGACGGCGTCGGCGTCGTGGTCGAGCCGGGGCTCGCCACGGAGATCGCCGGGGACGTCGAGCGGCAGTCAGGCGCCCTGCCGCTGGTCCAGTTCGCGCGGACTGACCTCTTCGACCGCTCGGATGGCCACGTCCTCACCCGCGACGGCTACGCCGCCATCGGGGGCGCCGTCGCGGCACTGGGGCGGCGCGCGGACGAGGCCTGGCAGTCGCTCGACGACGAGGGACGTGAGGTCGCCCGGCAGGTGCTCCTCCGCCTGGTCGTCGTGGCCGAGGGGAGCGAGGTGGCCGCGTGCCGGGTCGCGCGCGACGAGCTGCGATCGCTCGGCGCCCCCGGGTTCGTGGACGCCGTCCTCGACGACCTCGGCGAGCGGCGCCTGCTCACGTTCGACCGCGACCCGACCACCGGCGAGCCCACCGTCGAGGTCGCCCACGAGGCCCTGCTCGTCCACTGGCCCCGCCTGGCGGCGTGGATCGACGACCAGCGCCGCGACCTGTGGATGCGGCGGAGACTCGGCGACGCCGCGGCCGAATGGGAGGCCGCGGGGCGGGCGCCGGGGTTCCTGGCCGCCGGGGCGCGGCTCGACCAGATGGCATCCTGGGCGGAGGCGACGCGGCTCCGCCTGAACGACGGCGAGCGGACCTATCTCCACGCCAGCCTTGCCGAGCGGGTTCGGCTCGAGCGGCGGGCGCGGACTGCCAGGCTCGGCCTCGTCGGCCTGCTCGCCACCGGGCTGGTGGTTGCCGTCGGGCTCTCGGCGCTTCTCCTCGGGCAGTGGCTGGCGGGGGTTGAGCGCGAGGAGATCGCCGCGGCCCGGGAGTACGCGGCCGGGTCGATCGCGAGCCTGGGCGACCGGCAGTTGAGCGTCCTGCTCGCCCTCGAGGCGGCGAACGCGACGGTCGACCGGGGCTACGTCGTCGAGGAGGCCTACGACGCGCTGCACTGGGCGCTGCAGGAGGCGCAGGTCGCGTATCCCGCGGAGGCCGGCGCCTTCACGGTCCGCCAGGGACCCGAGGGACCGCGGGGCGAGCCCCTGCTGGCCCCCGAAGTCCTGATGCGGATGGCCGCGGCCTATACCCAGCGGACGCTCACCCCGGAGGAATGCCGCCTCTACCTCCATGTGGTGGACTGCCCGGCGGTCCTGCCGCCGCCAGCCGGGGGCACCCACCTCGCCCTGCGGGCCGCGGCGGGCATCGTGCCCGTGGAGGACCTGGCGGTCGAGTCGATCGCCGGCACGCGGGTCCGGGTCCTGTCGGAGCTGCCGGGCGACCTCGGTCCGCTGCTGGCGGGCCTCGAGCAGGCGTCCGGGATCGAGCTGGCCTGGGATCCCCTCGCGGGCGGAGACCTGCGGGCCCACCTGGCCGGCGGCCGCCTCCCCGATGTCGCCATCGTCTCCCAACCGGCGGAGGTGTCCGCGGCCGCCCGTGACGGCTCGCTGCTCGACGTCGACGGAGTGGTGGATACGTCCGCACTCCGGCGCGAGGCCGGCGAGTACCTGGTTGGCCTCGGGACGGCGGCCGGTGCCGATGGATCCCCGGGCCTGTACGGCGCCCCGATCGCCGCGACCGTCGACGATCTCCTGTGGTATCCGTCGGCGGCCTTCGCGGCCGCCGGCTACGAGCCGCCCTCGACCCCCGGTCAGCTCGCGTCGCTCGTCGCGACCATCCGCCGCGATGGCAGGATCCCCTGGTGCCTCGGCACGGAGGCGGGATCCCAGACCGGGTCGGCGGCCGCCCGATGGGTTGAGGACGATCTCCTGGAGGTTGCCGGCCAGGACACGTACGACCGCTGGGTGACCGGCAACCTCCCCTTCGACAGCCCCGAGGTGAGGGCGGCCATCACGTCGTTCGGCGGGCTCGCCCTGGCCGATGGCGCGGTCCTCGACGGCTACGCCGCGGTCGGGCGCACCCCGGAGGCGATCGCGGGCCTGGGGATGCTGCTCGACCCCCCGAGGTGCTGGCTCTACCGCGGCACCTCCACGGATCGTTCCCGTCTCAAGGGAAAGGGGCTCGCGACACCGGCAGCCGTCCCGTACCCCGGCTCCGGGCCCGCCGCGTCTCCCGTGCTCGGCCGCCTCTACCTCGTGGTCGTGCTCCACGACCGGCCGGAGGTACGCCGCGTCGTGGAGTCCCTGCTCGGCGCGCCGCTGGCGGCCTCGATCGCCGCCGAACTCGGGACCGGCGGTGTCTTCCCGGTCCGGGTCGCCGGCCCGCCCGCGGACCGCGCCGCCGGGTCGCAGGCCAGCCGGCTGCGGGCGGCTGTCGATGCGGGCACGTTCCGGGTCCGCGCAACCGACCTCTTCCCGGCGGAGATCTCGGCGGCCTTCCTGAAGGGGGTCGAGGGCTATGTGGACGGCTATGGCGATCGCGGCCCGTCGCGCCTGGACGTTGCGGTCTGGGCAGGGGACGGGGCGTGGGCGCAGGTCCGCCGCGAAGGCCAGTGAGATGCGCAGGTGGGCGATGCCGCACATCGGGCGCAAAGCGGGCACAAAGCGGCGCCCGGGAGGATCGGTGGAGATCCGGGCCGATAGGAGCCCGGCCCACCCGTCGGAGGGATGCACCATGCGACGCCTGGCATCGATCCTCGCGGTCCTGACCCTGCTGGCCGGTTGCGCCGGCGCCGGGACGACCGCTCCTGGCGCGTCCGCCAGCCCCGCGGCCGTCACGACGGCTGCCCCCGTGGCCTCGCCGGCAATCGCCGTCAGGACGCCGGCCCCCTCTGCATCACCCACCGTGGTCAGTGCGCGGTTGACGTTCGACGGCAAGCAGTGCGTCTACACGGGTCCGACGGTCATCACGTCGCCCGCGGTCCTCAGGCTCGAATACGCGCCGACGCCCGCGCAGGAGAAGTCGAGCGTCTTCTGGACACCGGCCCGGTCGGACACCACCCAGGCCGATGTCGACCGCGTGAACGCAGACCCGAGCTACGGCATCTACACAGGGAAGGCGCCGGAGTGGGGGCTGGCGGATTACATGGGGGGCTTCGTTGGCTCGGATACCCAGGAGGTGAGCCTCCACATCTTGCACTTCGGCAGCAGCGGCACGTACGACAAGTACGTCATCAACTGCTGGACCAACGTCGGGACCGCCTCCGAGAAGGTCCTCGGTCCGGGCACCATCCTGCAGCTCGTGGAAGGCTGATCCGGTCGGGAGGACCGACCTCCCCCGCTCCGAGCCGCTACGCAGGCCGCCCGCCTGACGCGGGCGGCCTCGTCGCGACGGCCGACCTCGCGGCTCGGGTTTCCTCCCCGCGTACCGACTGGGATCGGTCCGCCGTCAGGCGAGGGGGTCGCGCGTCACTCTCGTTTGAGCTGGTCCAGCGTCGCCCACCACCGTTGCCGTCCGTCGTAGCATCGCCGGCATGAGCGATGCACCCCCCGACGCAACAGATCACCAGCGTTCCACGACCCGGGTTCGGGCCACCGACGGTCCGCCGGAAGCCGGCGCGCCGTCGCTGGACGCCCGTCGGCTGTGGGGCGCGCTCCGGGAGTCGGTCGGCCGGGCGGTGGTCGGTGCGGAGCCGGCGATGCGGCTCATGGCCGTCGCGCTCCTCGCCGACGGCCATGTCCTCATCGAGGATGTCCCCGGCATCGGCAAGACGCTTCTCGCCCGTGCGTTCGCCGCGGCCCTCGGCCTGCAGAGCGCGCGGATCCAGGGCACGCCAGACCTCCTCCCGGTCGACGTCACCGGTTCGAGCCTGATCGAGGCGGGTGCATTCAGGTTCGTGCCCGGCCCGGTGTTCACCAACCTCCTGCTCGTCGACGAGATCAACCGCGCGACCCCGCGGACGCAGTCGGCGCTCCTCGAGGCGATGCAGGAGCGCCAGGTGTCGATCGAAGGGACGACCCGGCCGCTGCCGGACCCGTTCCTCCTCATCGCGACCCAGAACCCGATCGAGTTCGAGGGCACGTTCGCCCTGCCCGAGGCGCAGCTCGACCGGTTTCTCGTCCGGATCTCCATCGGCTATCCCGGCGCCGAGGACGAGCGGCGGATCGCCCGCCGGTACCGTGAAGCGCACGAGCCGCTCCAGGCCGTCCAGGCGATCCTCGACGCGGCATCGGTCGTGACGCTCCGCGAGCGCGTCCGGGGCGTCCGGGTCGCCGACGAGGTCGAGGCCTACGTGACGGAGCTGGTGCGGGCCACGCGCGACCACCCCGACATCGCCCTTGGTGCCAGCCCCAGGGCGAGCGTCGCCCTCTATCGCTGCGCCCAGGCCTCCGCGGCGCTCGACGGGCGCGACTTCGTCCGCCCCGACGACGTGAAGACGCTCGCGCAAGCCGTGCTCGCCCACCGCCTCGTCGTCGACCTCGACCGGTCGATGCGGGGCGTCACGGCCGGCGAGGTCGTCGAGACCGTGCTCGCGACGGTGCCCGCGCCGCCGGCCGTCGGCTGACGGGATGGGACAGTTCGCGCTCGGGCTGGCCCTGGTCATCGCCGGGAGCTGGCTCGCGACGCCGCCGATCGTCCTCCTCGGCATCGTGATCGCGTTCGCCGAGGGCGTGCGCCAGGTGTGGGTCAGGTACGGCATGGCCGGTGTCGAGTATCGCCGGAGCATCCCGGAGCCCCGCGTCGTCGTCGGCGACGAGATGCGGCTCGACATCGTGGTGTGGAACCGGAAGGCGTTGCCGCTCGCGTGGCTGCGCGTCGAGGACGAGGCAAGCGCGCGCGTGGTCGTCCGGGAACGGGACCTCACGGATGGCGCCGGGCGAGCCGTGCTCCGCAACGCCTGGACGCTCGCGCCGTACGAGCGCGTCACGCGCCACTTCCATGTCGTGGCGGAGCGGAGGGGCGTCTACTCGCTTGGTCCGGCACGGCTCGCCACCGGCGACCTGTTCGCCCGCGAGGCCGCCCTGGGCGACGAGGCCCGCATCGACCGATGGCTCGTCCGCCCGCGGCAGGTGGCCGTCGCGATCCACGAGCGGGATGAACGATGGGGCGGGGAGCGCCGCGCGCGTCGAGGCCCGATCGAGGACCCGACGCGCTACGCGGGCGTGCGCCCATACCAGCCGGGTGACTCGATCCGCCGGGTCCACTGGCGGGCGACCGCCCGGACGGGCTCGCCCGTCAGCCGCCGCTTCGAGCCCGGGCGGGAGCGCGAGGTCGTCGTCGTCCTCGATCTCATGACCGTGAACGGACCGCTCGGTGTGCTGGAGTTCGACGACGATGCGGTCGAGACCCTCTGCGTCGCCGCGGCGTCGATCGTCCGGCGGCTCCGCGCCGACGGGGCGGCGGTCGGCCTCGCGGCGCCGGGGCACGCGGGCGGCACTCGACCGTTCGCCCTTGTCCCGCCGGGTTCCGCCGGGGACCAGGTCGGCCGATGCCTCGACCTCCTCGCCCGGCTCGGCTCGACCTCCTCGGTCCCGTTCGGCTGGCTGGTCACGATGCTCCTCCGCCAGGTCCGACCGGGGACGTCGTTCGTCGTCCTGTCCGCCCGCGACCCTTCCGTGCTCGCCCCCGTCCTTCGCCGCGTCGCGGCCTCCGGTCACCCGGTCCAGCTCGTGGCGATGGGTGCCGGCGCGACGCCCGGGGCCCCGGTGGCACGTGGCGGCGGCCTCGACATCCGCCTGGGGCGCCTCGATGGGCCGTGGCAGACCGCGACGACCCTCGTGATCGCGTGAGTCCCGATCGCATGGGTCCCGGACGACGGCTTCTCGGCGCCCTCCCGACCGCGCTGATCCTCCTCGCGGAGGGCGCGTGGATCGCCGTCGTGTACGACCTGTTCGAGACCGCCGCCGGGGAGCCTGCCATCCTCGGGGTACTCGCCTTTGCGGCGTTGGCCTGGGTCGGCTCCGTCGCGGCCGCGATCGGCCCGCGCCGTCTGCGGGACCGTTGGCCAATCGCGGCCGCCGGGCTCGTCGGGCTCGTCGCCGTGCTCGGCTGGGCGATCTCTCCCGCGACCCGGGAGCTGCTCGCGTCCGGCGACCCCGCGGCCGCCCTGTCGGCACACCCGGGCGGCTGGCTGCTTGGTCTCGCGGTGTTCCGCGGGATCTCGGTCGGGCGCTGGGGTCGAAGGGATTCGCCGACCGGGTCGCTCCTCGTCGTTGGAATCCCCGCGATCGTCGGCGCCCACCTCCTCGGCACCGCACTGCCCGAGCCATCCCGGTCCGCCTTCCTCGATGCCGCGCTCGGAGATACCGTCGTCTTCGTCGCAGCCGGCCTCTCCGGCCTCGCCCTCGCCCGCGTCCGGCAGCTGGACGATGCGACGGGGTTCGACTGGCGGCGCAACCGCGCCTGGCTCGGGCTGATGCTCGCGCTCGTCATCACGATGCTGGCCGTCGCCGTGCCGGCGTCGTCTGCCGTCGGTCCGGTCGTGATCGTGATCCTCTGGACGCTCCCGCTCCCGCTCCTGCTCGTCGGGCTGGCGATGGGGATCGACTGGCCGTTGCTGCGGATCGTGATCAGGACGCTCGGGCTGGTGGCGCTCGTCGTTGCGCTGGTGGTGCTCTTCGGCCGGCTGTTTGCCGGCGACCGTCGGCCACCGGGCGAGGGCGGGCAGGGCAGCACCATCCCGCCGGAGGCGACGACCGACCAGACCCTCGTGTCGGTCGGCCTGTGGCTGCTCGTCGTCGTCGTCCTGGCGGCCGTCGTCGTCGTCCTGGCGGCGCTCTGGATGCGCCAGGCGCCCGCGACGGGCGACGACGACGTGGCGGAGGAGCGGACGATCGACCGCGGCACCGGGCCCGGGCGGCCGAGCCCGAGGTTCGCGCTGCGTCGCCCGCATCGGCGTGCAGCGCCCCGCGACGCCGTGGAGGCCTACCTCGCCGCTCTCGTCGAGCTGTCGGCCGTGGAACCGCTGTCCCGCGCGCCGGACGAGACACCGCGCGAGCACGCCCGGCGGGTCGCCGCAACACTGGCGCTGGACCGGGGGAGCGGCCCGGAGCGGGTGACGCAGATCGCCGTCCCCCTGGGACGGCTCGCGCTCGACTACGAGCTGGTCCGGTTCGCGGCCCGACGCGTGACGACCGTGGAGGACCGGCGCGCGATCGGTCGCTGGACGTCGATCCGGTCGGCGGCCGGCGCGATGCGCCGGCGTTCGCTTCCCGGGGGACCGGGGAGGGCCGGCGAGCGCCGCTCCTGAGCATCGGGGACGCGCTGTGCGGCCGCGGGACGAGCGTGCATCCGCGGGCGCCCGGTTCGCATGGAGGCCGCGCAGATGCCGCGTCACACGCCTTGGGGCACGCTCGTCGCATCGCCGAACAGCCTCGCCCCGCGGCATCCTCCCCGCGCTCCGAGGACTCGAGCACGAAGCCCCCCGTTTCTCCTCCGGGGGGCTTCGTCATGCCCGCGGGCGGGTCCCGCTCGCGGTGTCTGCCCGCCAGGGACCCGGGCCCGTCAGCCCGCCGCGAGCCGCCGGAGGACTGCGGGCAGGATGCCGCCCTGCCGCAGGTAGTCCACCTCGATCGGGCCGTCCAGCCGGGCGATGGCCCGGAAGCGGCGCTCGCCACCATCCTCGTCCGAGCGCGCCACGACGGTCACCGCCTGGCGAGGCTCGAGCTCCGTGATCCCGGCGATCGTGTACGACTCGCGGCCGGTGAGGCCGAGGGTCGTGGCGCTCTCGCCCGGCAGGAACTGGAGCGGGAGCACGCCCATCCCCACGAGGTTGGAGCGGTGGATCCGCTCGTAGCTCTCGGCGATGACCGCGCGGATGCCCAGGAGCGTGGTGCCCTTGGCCGCCCAGTCACGGGATGAGCCGGAGCCGTACTCGCGCCCGGCGATGATCACCAGCGGCACGCCCTCGTCGCGGTACCGCATCGCTGCGTCGTAGATGAACGTCTGCTCGCCCTTGGGCAGGT
>Ga0302263_10000319_pt1 | contig 18348 bp, 20 predicted proteins | sample II_Fen_N1_4_FD_194564 | JGI IMG/M metagenome (GOLD analysis project Ga0302263, IMG submission 194564) | Peat permafrost microbial communities from Stordalen Mire near Abisko, Sweden - II_Fen_N1_4 | ecosystem: Environmental > Terrestrial > Soil > Wetlands > Permafrost | place: Sweden: Abisko... | reverse complement strand
CCGCCTGGCGCTCCTCCTCGGACATCCCGTCGAGGCTGTAGTCCTCGGGGTTCGGGATGGCCGGGCCGGGGCCGAGGGAGGCGACGTACGCCGACAGCGCCGCGATCTCCTCCGGGGTGTAGACGACCTCCTTCTGCGGGATCTGCGCACCGGGCTGGACCGCGGGCATCCGGCCCGTGCCGACCTGGAAGTCGACCGCGGCGGCGCCCACGCCCACCAGCGAGGGGCCGAGCTGCTTGCCGTCGAGGGTCTTCACGCCCTGGCCGTTGTTGCCGTGGCAGAACGCACAGCCGACCAGGAAGAGCTCGCGGCCCTGCTTGATCTGGGCAGCGCTGTTGTCGGACTGGGCCTGGGCGGGGGAGAAGGCGGCGTAGAGGCCACCGGTCAGCAGCAGGCCCAGCAGCATGACCAGCAGTCCGGCGAGGGGGCCCCGGCGGTGACGCGAGAGTCGTCCGAGGGGACGGTTCAGGAGGCGCACACTCTGTCCTCTACGGGTCACTGGATGAGATAGATGGTCGCGAACAGCCCGATCCACACGACGTCGACGAAGTGCCAGTAGTACGACACGACGATGGCGCTGACCGCCTGCTCGTGGGTGAACCGCTTGGCCAGGAAGGTGCGGCCGAGCACGAAGAGGAACGCGATCAGACCGCCGGTCACGTGGAGGCCGTGGAAGCCGGTGGTGAGGTAGAACATCGTGCCGTACGCCGAGCTCGGGATGGTGATCCCCTCGTGGACGAGGGTGGCGTACTCGGTGGCCTGTCCGGCGATGAAGACCGCACCCATGACGTAGGTGAGCACGAACCACTCGCGCAGGCCCCAGCCCTTGACCTGGAACACCGAGCCCGCACGCCCGACCTGGCCGCGCTCGGCGGCGAAGACGCCCAGCTGGCAGGTCAGCGACGACAGCACCAGGATCGTGGTGTTGATCGCGGCGAACACGACATTGAGGTGCTGGGTGTTCTGAGCCCACAGCACGGGGCTGACCGAGCGGATCGTGAAGTACGACGCGAACAGGGCCGCGAAGAACATCAGCTCGCTGGACAGCCAGATGATGGTCCCGACGCTCACCATGCTCGGTCGGTCATGGTGCCCGTGGAGCCGTGAGGCCGGGATCGTCGTCGAAGCTGTCGCCACGGGCGTCATTATGACCCGAGCCGGTGCGAGGGGGCACCCCGACCCCCTCGGTATGGACGACATATTCTCCGAAGCGTGATCCCGCCGGCCCTCCATGTCGTCACCGGGGAGGACGACGCCCTGCCGCGCTTCACGCTCGGGAGCGTCCTCCGCCTCCACCAGCGCGGTGACCGCTGGCCGGACCCTCTCCTTCGTGGTCGTGGTCGTGGGCATGGGCAGCACGGTCCTCGCGACGGTCTCCGGCCTGGCGGTGTACGACGACACCCTGCTGAGCGTGCACATGATCCTGGCCATGGTGGCGCCGCTGGCGATGGCGCTCGGGGCGCCGATCACGCTGGCGTTGCGCACGCTGCCGCGCCGACCGCGGAGCTGGCTGCTCGTCGTGCTCCATTCCCGGCTGGCGAAGGTGCTGACCTTCCCCCCGCTCACGTTCGCGCTGTTCGTGATCACGTCGTGGGCGCTCGGCGCGTGCGGCGCGTGCCGCACGGTCGGCCGAGGCCGAGGTGACCGACGTACCTCCGGGGGAGCGCGTGGGCGCCACGCCGCCGGCCGAGGACTCCCGGTAGCCTTCTGCCCGTGAGCGACTCCCAGGCAGACCCGGCCACGCTGCGCGTGCTGGTCTACAGCGACGACGTCGACGTCCGGCAGCAGGTCATCCTCGCCCTCGGTCGCCGGCCGCACCCCGACCTGCCCGAGCTGGAGTACGTCGAGATCGCCACCGAGCCCGTCGTCCTGCAGAACATGGACGCCGGCGGCATCGACCTGGCCATCCTCGACGGCGAGGCCGTGCCCGCGGGCGGGATGGGCATCGCCAAGCAGCTCAAGGACGAGATCTACCGCTGCCCGCCGATCCTGGTGCTCATCGGCCGGCCGCAGGACGCCTGGCTCGCGACGTGGTCGCGGGCCGAGGCCGTCGTACCGCACCCGATCGACCCGGTCCGGCTCGCCGAGGCCGTGACCGATCTGCTGCGGCCGCGTGTGCCCGCCACCCGCTGACGCCGTGGACCACTCCTGGGCCGAGATCCTCGGCGCCCTCGTCCAGCGGCAGGACCTCACCACGGACCAGACCTCCTGGGCGATGGGGGAGGTCCTCGCCGGCGCCGCCACACCGGCCCAGATCGCCGGTCTCGCTGTCTCGCTGCGCGCCAAGGGCGAGACCATCGACGAGGTCACGGGCCTGCTCGACGCGATGTACGCCGTCGCCACCCCGTTGGCGATCCCCGGGCGTGCCCTCGACGTGGTCGGTACCGGCGGCGACCGCTCGATGAGCGTCAACATCTCGACCATGGCCGCGATCGTGGCCGCCGGCGCCGGGGCCCGCGTGGTCAAGCACGGCAACCGCTCCGCCTCCAGCCAGGCCGGCTCCGCCGACGTGCTCGAGGCCTTGGGCATCCGCCTCGACCTTCCGCCCGACCGGGTCGCCCGCCTCGCCGAGCAGGTCGGGATCACCTTCTGCTTCGCCGCCGCCTTCCACCCCGCGCTTCGCCACGCGGCCGTGCCTCGGCGCGAGCTGGGCATCGCCACGACGTTCAACGTCCTGGGCCCCCTCGCGAACCCGGTCAAGCCCGCCGCCCAGGCGATCGGCTGCGCCGACGCGCGGATGGCGCCGATCATGGCGGGCGTGCTGGCCCGTCGCGGCGTCGACGCCTGGGTCTTCCGGGGCGACGACGGGCTCGACGAGCTGACCACGACCACCACGTCGCAGGCCTGGCTGGTGCACGACGGCATCGTGACGCCGGCGACCGTCGACCCGGCCGCCCTCGGGATCGCCCCGGCGCAGGCGGAGGACCTGGTGGGGGGAGACGTCAGCCACAACGCCGAGGTCGTACGCCGAACCCTCGACGGGAGGCCCGGACCGGTCCGCGACGCCGTCCTGCTCAACGCCGCCGCCGCGCTCGCCGTCTACGACACCCCTGCGGCGCCCGTCGAGGACGCCCTGCCTCCCGCCCTGGCACGCGCCGCCGAGGCCGTCGACAGCGGCGCCGCCGCCCGCGTCCTGGCGCGCTGGGTCGAGGCCTCAGCCGACTGAGCCGAACCCCGGCGCGACCGCCGGGCCGTCCGACAGCCACGAGGCGGGCGCGCGGAGCAGCACGAAGGCGTCGGACTCCCGCACGGTCCGCCAGCCCTGCTGTCCGAGCACGGTCGCCAGCCTCGACCAGGGCCGCAGCAGCGCGACCCGCGCCCCCGACGCGTGCAGCGACTCCTCCCAGCCGGGGCCGAGGGCGATCAGAGCGGTGTTACGACGGAGCTCGTCGGTGGTGAAGGTGTCGCCGTAGCCGTGCATCATCAGGTCGAGCTGCGGGTAGCGCCACATGACGTAGCCGCCCTGGTCCCAGTCGTCGAGGACCTTCGTGCCCGGGGGCAGTGCCGACAGCGCGGGGTCCATCGAGGCGGCCTGGTCGGGGGGGTCCGCCGACGTGAACGGGACGGCCACGGCGAGGGCGACGAGCGCGGCCACGACCCCGCCCGCCACCACGAGGCGTTCGCGCCGGTCGACCGCCGTACGACGGCCCAGGAGGTCCTGCAGCGGCCCGGCGAGCAGTGGTGCGATCATCGCGGCCGCGACCGGCACCGTCCGCTCGGAGTACACCGCGAACGCGGCGGCCAGCGCGACGAGCACGATCTCCGTCCAGGCGTTGTGCCGCCGCCTCCCCATGGCGAGGACGGTCAGCACGAGCAGGAGCGCCAGGGCACCGAACTGCCAGCTCGTCCAGTCCGGCGACCCCCACTCGGCGAAGTACTGGGCCCGCGACCCGACCGCAGCCACCGCGGTGTAGAGCTCGGGGCCGACGGGCGTGAGCGCCGCCACGGCAGCCGAGGCGAGCGGGACCGCCGCGGCCCGGGCCAGCAGGCGCCGCGGAACCCGGTCGAGGGCCAGGCCGACCACCGCGGTGGCGCCGATCACCAGCGCCACCGGCCACATCCCGTGCAGCATCGCCCACACCCAGACGAGCGGGACCAACCACCAGCGCACCCGTCCGTCGCGGGCGGTGCGCAGCCAGGCACCGACGACGACCGCGACCAGCAGGTAGCTGATCACCTGCGGCCGCATCGAGAGCCCGTTCTGCATCGCGAAGAGCGCCGTCGCGGTCACCGCCGCCGCCACCAGCGGCTCGGCGCGGTCGCGGCACACGGCGTACAGCGCCACGAACAGCGCGATCTCCAGGAACCCCGACAGCCAGGCCACGCCGGCCAACCCGAACCAGGCCTCGGTCCGGGCCATCACGACCTCCGACAGCCACTGCGTCGGCACCCAGTCGCGGGTCGCGAACGTGCTCACGCTGCCGGGGTGCCGCAGCGACCACCCGTCGAGGAACTCCTGGCCGAAGCGGAGGTGGAAGTAGGTGTCGGTGTTGGTCAGGGTGCGCGCACAGTTCGCAACCAGCGACACCAGGATGCCCAGGACCACGAGCACGGCGAGCACGGTCCGCGTCCGGGCGAAGCGGACGGGTGTGTCGGCCTCGGTGGAGGTCAACAGCGCCGACATGGCAGCAGCCTAGGACGTGGCTCCCGGGGGCTGCCCCGAGTCGCCGGCGGCGACGAAGTCGATCAGCTCCTCGACCCGCCCGAGCAGGGCGGGCTCGCAGTCGGCATAGGACGTCACCCGCGAGAGGATCTGCCGCCAGGCGCGGGCGAGGTCGGCCTGGTCGGCGTGCGGCCAGCCCAGCGCCTCGCAGATCCCGTGCTTCCACTCGACGTCGCGCGGGATCTCGGGCCAGGCCGCCAGGCCGAGTCGCTCCGGCTTCACCGCGGCCCAGACGTCGACGTAGGGATGCCCGACGACGAGCACGTGGGCGCCGACGGGGGAGCGGCGTACGGCGTCGGCGATGCGGCTCTCCTTCGAGCCCGGGACCAGGTGGTCGACGAGGACCCCGACGCGTCGCTGTGGTCCGGGCCCGAAGTCGCGCAGGTGGCCCTCCAGGTCGTCGACGCCGCCGAGGTGCTCCACGACGACGCCCTCGACCCGCAGGTCGTCGCCCCAGACCTTCTCGACGAGCTCGGCATCGTGGCGACCCTCGACGAAGATCCGGCTCTCTCGCGCCACCCGGGCGCGCCCGCCGGTGACGGCCACCGATCCCGACGCCGTACGCCGTGGGGCCGCCGGAGCCCGCCGGGTCAGCGGTGCGGTGAGCACCACCGGGCGCCCGTCGAGCAGGAATCCCGGGCCGAGCGGGAAGGTACGAAGGCGGCCGCGGCGGTCCTCCAACGTCAGCACCGCGAGGTCGCGGTCGACCGAGACGATCTCACCGCACCAGTCGGTCATGACCTCCTCGACGACGAGCCCCGGGGTGGCCTCGGCCGGCGTCGCGCGGCCCCGTGAGGGGGCACGCCAGTCGGTGGCGAGCACGTCGGGGGAGTAGCGGTCAGGAGTCACTGCGCCACGCTAGGTGGCGCGTCCGGTGGTCGGGTCGAGGCGCGCCGGGTCAGCCCGACGCGAGCTCGCCGTCGTCACCCTGGGACTCGGAGGACGCCGTGTCCGATGACGTGCCCGATGCGTCATCGGCCCCCGATGCGACGTCCTCCGAGTCTCCACCCGAGCCACCATGCGCCGCCGCCTGCAGGAGCAGGTCGTCGGGCACGTCGTCGCCAGCCGGCTGGGCACGTGGATAGTCCTGGCCGGGCTGGAGATCGTCGGGGAGCTGGTCGTCGCGGACCGTCAACGGGCCGTCCTCCTCGGAGGAGGGTGCCTGGGTCTCGCTCCGTTCATCGCTCACGGTGAGTTTGTACGTCGTGACCGGGCCTCGGCGTCACACCCCCAGGGGTGTGAATCTCCTGCCCTCAGGCCAGCGGGAGGCCCCGGGCGGCCGGCGGGAGGGCGGCGTACCCGAGAGCGACAGCGTGCGTGAGTCCCTCCCGTGGGAACGGCCACTCGCCCTCGGCCAGGGCCCGGTCGGCCGGTACGCCGGAGGCGGCCAGGTCGCGGATGGTCTGGGCGACGATCGCGATCGCGTCCTTCTGCTCCTCGACGAAGCCGCGGTCGACGACCGCGCCGTGTCCCGGCACGACCACCGTGTCGCTGCCCAGCAGGTTGAGGACGACGTCGAGGCTGCCGGGCCACTCGAACGGGTGGCAGTCGACGCCGTACACCGGTGGGGCACTCTCCTCGACGAGGTCGCCGGCCAGCAGCACGTCGGCGTCGCCGATCCTCGCCACGGCGTCGCCGAAGGAGTGACCACGCCCGGGATGGACGAGCTCGACCTGGCGGTCGCCGAGGTCGAGCACCCGCACGGACGAGAACGTGTGGTCGGCGGGCACCATCTCGGTCTCGAGGAGCTCGTCGCGGTGCGGGTCGCCCGTGTCCTCGGCGTACCGCTGCTTGGCCCGCTCGCCGGCCTCGAGGGTGCGCGCCGCCGCCTCGTCGTGCGCGTGGATCGGGACGCCGCCGAACGCGTCTCGGAAGGCGCCGTTGCCGAAGGTGTGGTCGAAGTGCTCATGGGTGTTGAACACCGCCGTCACGGGCCCGACCCCGAGCCCTCGGACGTCATCGACGATCGCGCGTGCCGCACGGGCCGACGCCTGGGTGTCCACGACCAGCAGACCGTCCGCACCGCCGACGAGACACACGTTCAGGTCGAACCACTCCTGCCGGGCCACCCACACCCGGTCGGCCACCTCTCGGAATCCCGTCACGCACGAGAGCCTAGTAAGGTTGGCACTCCCGGGCGGTGAGTGCCAGTAGGCCCCGGGGAGCCGGTGCGGCAGACGAGACCAGGAGGTGGCGATGCAGGACGAGCGCCGCCTCGCCGTGCTCCGCGCCATCGTCGAGGACTACGTCTCGACCCAGGAACCCGTCGGATCGAAGGCACTCGTCGAGCGGCACGGGCTGGGGGTCTCCCCGGCGACGGTCCGCAACGACATGGCAGCGCTCGAGGAGGAGGGCCTGATCACCCAGCCCCACACGAGCGCCGGCCGCGTACCGACCGACAAGGGCTACCGGCTCTTCGTCGACCGGCTGACGACGATCAAGCCGATGAGCGCCGCCGAGAAGCGTGCCATCGCCACCATCCTCGACGGGGCCGTCGACCTGGAGGACGTCGTCCAGCGGTCGGTGCGGCTGCTCGCTCAGCTCACCCACCAGGTCGCCCTCGTGCAGTACCCCACGCTCTCGCGCTCGACCGTGCGCCACGTCGAGCTGGTCGCGCTCTCCGAGAACCGCGTGCTCGCCGTCCTGATCCTCAGCACCGGACGGGTGGAGCAGCGCCTCGTGGAGCTCGACACCCCCGCCGACGAGGCGACGCTGGCCGCGGTCCGCGCCCGGGTCGCTGCCGCGGCGACCGGTCGCGTCATCGCCGAGGCGACCACGGCGCTCGGTGCCCTGACCGCACCGCCGGGCGAGGACGCCGCCCAGGCCCGGGTGATCGATGTGCTCGTCGACGCCATGTCAGACCACCGCTCGTCCGAACGCGTGGCGGTGGGGGGCGCGGCCAACCTCGCCCGCTTCGGCGACAGCTTCGAGGTGTCCGTGCGACCGCTGCTCGAGGCGCTCGAGGAGCACGTCGTCCTCCTCAAGCTGCTCGGCGAGGCCCACACCGGCGGCACGGTGACCGTGCGCATCGGTCACGAGAGCCCCTACCAGCAGTTCACCAGCACGAGCGTGGTCGCCACGGGCTACGGCCTGGGCGACGAGGCGATGGGCAACCTGGGCGTGGTCGGCCCGACCCGTATGGACTACCCGGGGACGATGGCAGCGGTGCGCGCGGTGGCCCGCTACGTCTCCCGCATCCTCGACGAGGCGTGAAGGAACGATGACTCCCGATCCCGATCTGTACGCGCTGCTCGGCGTCCCCCGCGACGCCGACGCCGACGCGATCAAGAAGGCCTACCGCCGGCTCGCCCGGCAGCTGCACCCGGACGTGAACCCCGACCCGGCGACGCAGGAGAAGTTCAAGGAGGTCTCGCGCGCCTACGAGATCCTCAGCGACCCCCAGAAGCGCGCGGTCTACGACCGGGGTGGCGACGCGTTCCCCGGTGGTGGCGGCTTCGGCGCCGGCTTCTCCTTCACCGACATCATGGACGCGTTCTTCGGTGGCCAGGCGCCCGGTGCCCAGGGTCGCGGTCCGCGACCGCGGGTCCACCGTGGCCAGGACGCCCTGATCCGGATGGAGGTCTCCCTGGCAGAGGCGGCGTTCGGGGTCACGCGTGAGCTGAAGGTCGACACCGCCGTGCTCTGTACGACGTGCCAGGGCGAGGGCACCGCTCCCGGTACCCACCCGGTGCCCTGCGAGACGTGCCGCGGCAGCGGCGAGGTGGCCCATGTCCAGCGCTCGTTCCTCGGCGAGATCCGGACCCTGCGTCCCTGCTCGGCCTGCCGCGGCTTCGGCACGCTGATCCCCGACCCGTGCCGTGAGTGCTCGGGCGACGGCCGGGTGCGTGCCCGCCGGTCGATCACCGTGAAGATCCCGGCCGGCGTCGACAACGGCACCCGTGTGCAGCTGGCCGGCCAGGGCGAGGTCGGCTCCGGCGGAGGTCCTGCAGGAGATCTCTACGTCGAGGTGCGGGTCACCGGCCACCCGGTCTTCACCCGCGACGGCAGCGACCTGCACTGCACGGTGACGGTCCCGATGACGGCGGCCGCGCTCGGCACCACGCTGACCCTGCCGACCTTGGAGGCCGACGTCGAGTCCGGCGCGGGCAGCGGCGTGGAGACCGAGTTCGAGCTCGACGTGAAGCGGGGCACCCAGTCCGGCAACCAGCACACGCTGCGCGGGCGCGGCGTGCCGGGGCTGCGCGGTGGTCGGGGTGACCTCGTCGTCACGATCGTCGTCGACACCCCGACGCGGCTCGACCCGCGGCAGGAGGAGCTGCTGCGCGAGCTGGCCGCCATCCGCGGTGAGGAGAAGCCCGACGGCAAGCTCACCCCCGGCAACAGCAAGACGTTCTTCGGCCGCATCCGCGACGCCTTCAACGACCACTGAGGCCCGCCCTATGACGCTTCCGGTCCACTGGGTCGAGTCGCTCGCGGGTGTCGTCCCTGGTGACCTGGTCGAGGTCGAGGGGGACGAGGCGCACCACGCGGTCGCCGTCCGCCGGCTGCGCGACGGCGAGCGGCTCGTCCTCACCGACGGCGCCGGGACGACGCTCACGGGCGTCGTGCGCGCGACCGGGAAGCGCCGGCTCACGGTCGAGGTCGGTGACGTGGTGAACCAGCCCGAGCCGGAGCCGCGGGTCACGGTCGTCCAGGCACTGCCCAAGGGCGACCGCGGCGAGCTCGCCGTCGAGGTCCTCACCGAGGTCGGGGTCGCCACGGTCGTGCCGTGGGCCGCCGCCCGGTCGGTGGCCGTCTGGCGCGGCGACCGGGCCGAGAAGTCGCTGGGCCGCTGGCGGGCCATCGCCCGTGAGGCCGCGAAGCAGTCCCGTCGGTCGTGGTTCCCCCAGGTGGAGCCGATGGCGACGACCCCGGGAGTGTGCGACCTGGTCGGCCGGGCCGAGCTGGCGGTGGTGCTCCACGAGGACGCCACCACGGCCCTCGCGTCGCTGGCCGTGCCGGCGCGCGGGTCGGTGGTCGTGGTCGTCGGACCCGAGGGTGGACTCACCGACGACGAGGTGGCGGCGTTCACCGACGCCGGCGCCCACGCCGTGCGTCTCGGTGACGAGGTGCTGCGCACCTCGACCGCCGGGGTCGTGGCGGTGGCCGCCCTGCTCGCGCGGACCGGGCGCTGGGCTAGGTGACCTGGATCGTCCGGGTGTCGATGTCGGGATGACCCCGACCCGAGCCGTCGCCGTTCCTGGCGACCAGGGTGTACTCGCCCGGCTGCACCTTGCTCAGGTCGAGCGTCACGGTCCAGGGGAAGAGGCGGTGCAGCCCCTGGCCGCCGATGGTCGGCGTCTGGAGGTACTTCTTCCCGTTCCGTTCGAGGTAGACCACCACGGTGCCCTCGAAGGCGTTGTTCACACCGGTCACGGTCAGCGGACCGGAGACCTTCGTGCCCTCGTTGGGTGAGGAGATGTTGACGAGAGACAGCGTGCCGAGCATCGGCGCGTTGGCGATCGGCTGGGAGATGTCGACGCCGAGGAGCGTCGGGTGTGCACCGGGCGGCTTGCGCCCGACCGTGAAGACGACCGGGACCCGCTTCCCGATGGCACCCTGGGCGGTGTAGACGAGCTGCTGCAGTGCGGCCCTCGCCTCGGCCGGGGTCATGTCGGCAGGTCGGTCCGCGATCCCGGTGTCCTCAAGTGCGATCTGCACGGTGTCGGGCGCGCCCGTCCCGCCGTACGACGCGTGGTCGAGCGTCGCCAGGTCGTGCCAGGGCGTGCGGTAGTCGGGGTCGAGGGGGAGCGACGCCATCGCGTCGCTGACCGCCTCGGTCAGGACGTCGTCGCCGTTGCCCGCCGGGTCGGCCGTGGGGAGCTGGGGCCCGCGGTGCCACTCGCGGAACAGGACCGGCTTGCCCGCGCCGTTGGCACCGACGTAGTACACGGCGTACGCCTGCGTGCCGGCTGTGACCGTCGGGCTCGAGGTCGCGGTCGAGGGCGAGGTGGGGGTGGCGGCGGAGTCGGTCGCCGTCGCCGTGCTGACGGGTGCGCTCGAGTGGTCGTCGCCGGCCTGGCCCGCGCCGAGTCCGGTGCCGTTGCTGTCGGGACCGGACAGCGCGTTGGTCGTGTAGGCGATCACCCCGATCACGGCGGCGCTCGCGACGGCGCCGGACAGGGCGTAGAGCCAGGGCCTCGGTCGTGACATCGGAACCACCTGGGGGTCGGGGTGCACGGAGGCACGGATCTCGGCAAGACGGTCCCGAGGCTCGATGTCGGAGACTGCGTCGGAGAGCAGCCGGCGCAGCTGGTCGTCGTCGTTCATCGCGTCTCCTCGAGTGTGGGGCCGAGGACGGCTCGCAGCGCGGCGGCGCCCCGAGAGGCGTGGCTCTTGACGGCTCCGCGGCTGATGCCCAGGACGTCGGCGATCTCCGCCTCCGAGAGGTCGAGGTAGTAGCGGAGCGCCAGTACCTCGCGTTGCCGGCGTGGCAGGTCTCGCAGGGCGTCGAGCACGGTGTCGCGGCGCTCGACGTCGTACGCCGTGTGGTCCGCGCCCGCCGCGGCCGGCGGCGGGGCCTCCCGCTCGGCATGCCGCCGGACCACCGAGAGGTGGCGCAGGTGGGAGCGGGAACGGTTCACGACGCTCTGCCGGAGGTAGGCCAGCGCCTTGTCGGGGTCGTGGAGGCGGCCCCACTTGGAGTGCATGGCCACGAACGAGTCCTGGACGACCTCCTCGGCGGCCCCCTGGTCGTGCAGGAGCATGACCGCCAATCGCACCAGCCGCCGCCAGTGCGCGACGTACAGCACCTCGAGCGCCTCGTCGGCGCTCCAGCCGTGTGTCACCTCAGGCATCAGGCGGACCTCTGCATGTCCGATCACGGTAGTGGCACGCGCGTCGTACGCCCGGGGTTTACGCGCGTGCCCGCCCAGAATTCGTGACACCATGGCCGCCGTGGGGGATGACTGCCTGTTCTGTCGCATCGTCTCGGGGGAGATCCCGGCCGAGGTCGTCGCGGAGACCGAGGACGCCGTCGCGTTCCGCGACCTCAACCCGCAGGCCCCCGTGCATGTCCTCGTCGTCCCCCGCCTCCACGTCGCGGACGCCGCCGAGCTGGCCGACCGCGCCCCCGCGACCGTGGCCGCGCTGGTCGGTCTCGGCCGGCAGATCGCCGCCGACGCCGGCCACGACAGCTACCGCCTGCTCTTCAACACCGGCGCAGCTGCCGGACAGACCGTGTTCCACGCCCACCTGCACGTGCTGGCCGGCCGGAGTATGTCGTGGCCACCGGGCTGAGCCTGCGGGCCGCCCTGGCCGCCGGTGCGCTCGCCCTCGTCGCGGCGTGCGGCAACGCGCCCAGCTCCACGGACGCCGCCCAGGACCCGACCCCGGGTCCCAGCGCCAGCACGCCTGCGGTGGTGCAGGGCGACCCCGTCGAGGCGGTGAAGCCCGAGCCGTTGCGGTCGGGCGAGACCCGCATGTCGCTGCGCATCCCGAAGACCTACACGCCGTCCGCGCCGAACGGGGTCGGCACCGACGACTACCGCTGCTTCCTGCTCGACCCCCACCTGACACACGACGCGTTCCTCACGGGCACGTTCGTGAAGCCGGACAACCGCAACGTCGTCCACCACGTGATCCTCTACCGCGCCGACCCGAACCAGGTCGCTGCCGCTCACCAGCTCGACGCCCGGGACCCCGGCGAGGGCTGGACCTGCTTCGGCGACAGCGGCCTTCCCAACAGCTCGGACCTCGACGACGCACCGTGGCTCGGCGCCTGGGCCCCCGGGGCCACGGAGTCGGTCGACGCCCCCGGCTTCGGTACGTCACTCGCGGCCGGCAGCCAGATCATCATGCAGGTCCACTACAACCTCCTCGGCGGCCCCGGCCCCGACCGCTCGGCGACGCTGCTCCGCCTGGCGCCCGGGACCGAGCACCTCACGCCCCTCTCGACGATGCTGATGCCCGCACCGGTCGAGCTGCCCTGTCGTCCTGGCCATACCGACAACCCGCTCTGCGACCGCGACGCGGCCGTCGCCGACGTGATCAAGCGGTTCGGCCCGGTCGGGAACACCAACAACCTCCTCGACCTGTTCTGCAACCAGAAGCCCGAGCCGTCCCAGGTCACGTCGTGCGTGCGGACGATCACCCGCCCGACCACGATCCGCGGCGTCGCCGGCCACATGCACCTGCTCGGCCGCTCGATCAAGGTCGAGGTGAACCCCGGCACCCCACGGGCGAAGACCGTGCTGGACATCCCCGTCTGGGACTTCGACAACCAGGGCTCCACACCGATCAAGCCGGTCGCGCTGAAGGTCGGCGACACCGTGAAGGTCACCTGCAAGCACGTGCAGTGGCTGCGCGACAAGCTCCCGGCCTTCCAGGGCCAGCCCGACCGCTACGTGGTGTGGGGCGAGGGGACCCAGGACGAGATGTGTCTGGGCATCCTCACGGTCACCCACCCCTGAGGGGTGTCGATGGTCGCGGCGCAGGGCAAAGCGTTGGTGGGGCTCACCCCGGCGCCCGTAGCATGGGCGGCCTGATGACAGAGATCCAACCAGCCCAGGGCGCCCGGCACGTGGTCGTGGTGCCCGGCAGCATCGACATGGTCAGCCTCCTCGGACCCGGCGACGACCACCTCAGCCTCATCGAGCGGTCCTTCGACCTGCGGCTCCACGTGCGCGGCAACCGGATCACGCTCGAGGGAGACCCCGGCGAGGTGGCGCTCGCCGAGCGGTTGCTCGACGAGCTCGTGACCCTGATCCGGACCGGACAGGGGATCAGCGGGGAGACCGTCGAGCGCGTGCTCGCGATGCTCCGCGCCGAGACGACCGAGCGCCCGGCCGAGGTGCTCTCGCTCAACATCCTGTCCAACCGCGGACGCTCGATCCGGCCCAAGACGCTCAACCAGAAGCGCTACGTCGACTCCATCGACAAGCACACGATCACCTTCGGGATCGGCCCGGCCGGCACCGGCAAGACCTATCTCGCCATGGCCAAGGCCGTGCAGGCGCTGCAGGCCAAGCAGGTGAACCGGATCATCCTCACCCGCCCGGCCGTCGAGGCCGGCGAACGCCTCGGCTTCCTGCCCGGCACCCTGAGCGAGAAGATCGACCCCTACCTGCGGCCGCTCTACGACGCCCTGCACGACATGGTCGACCCCGACTCGATCCCCAAGCTGCTGGCGGCCGGGACCATCGAGGTGGCTCCGTTGGCCTTCATGCGTGGTCGCTCCCTCAACGACTCGTTCATCATCCTCGACGAGGCCCAGAACACCTCGCCGGAGCAGATGAAGATGTTCCTCACCCGGCTCGGCTTCGGCTCCAAGATCGTGGTCACCGGCGACGTCACCCAGGTCGACCTGCCCGGTGGGATGAAGTCCGGTCTGCGCGTGGTCGAGGGAATCCTCGGCGAGATCGAGGACGTCTCCTTCCAACGGCTCACCGCCCACGACGTGGTCCGCCACAAGCTGGTCGGCCAGATCGTCGCGGCGTACGACGACTTCGACGCGCACGGACCGTTGGGGTCGCGCCGCTCGGCCGGCGACGACGTCCGGTGACGGACCCCGACCCCATGAGCATCGAGGTCCTCAACGAGTCCGGCTACGAGCTCGACGTGACCCGACTGGCGGCACTCGGCCGGTTCGTCATGGATCGGATGCGGGTGCACCCGCTCGCCGAGCTGTGCATCAAGGCCGTCGACGAGCAGACCATCGCCACCCTCAACGAGCAGTGGATGGAGAAGGAGGGCCCGACCGACGTCCTCGCCTTCCCGATGGACGAGCTGCGGCCCGGCCTGGTCAACGAGGAGCCCGAGGAGGGCATGCTCGGCGACCTGGTGCTCTGCCCGGCGGTCGCGGAGCGCCAGGGCGCGACGGCCGGCCATGGCACGGAGGCCGAGATCGAGCTGCTGACCGTGCACGGCATCCTCCACCTCCTCGGCTACGACCACGCGGAGCCCGAGGAGCACGCGGAGATGTTCGGGCTCCAGGACGAGCTGCTCGCCGCCTGGCGAGCCGACAGGTGAGCGACCCGACCGGGGGCCCGGCAGGGCTGGTGCTGGCAGCCGTCCTGGTCGTCCTGGCCGGCATCTTCTCCGCCGCCGACGCCGCGCTCGCGACGTACTCCCGAGCCCGGGCAGAGGAGCTCCTCGGCGAGGGGCGCGCAGGGTCGCGCGACCTGGTGACCCTGCTGGACGACCGCGCCCGCTACCTCAACACCGCGCTGCTCCTGCGCATGCTGTGCGAGACCAGCGCCGTCGTGCTGGTGACGCTGGAGATCCTGCGCTGGTACGGAGGTTCCAGGTGGGCCACCATCCTCACCACCGTCGGGATCATGCTGGTCGTGTCGTTCGTCGTCATCGGCGTGGCACCACGCACGCTCGGTCGCCAGCAGGCCGACCGGGTGGCCCCGACGGCAGCGACGATCCTCACCGTCGCGACCCGGATCCTCGGTCCCATCCCGCAGCTGCTGATCCAGGTGGGCAACGCGATCACCCCGGGGCGCGGCTTCCGCAGCGGCCCGTTCTCGACGGAGACCGAGCTGCGTGAGCTGGTCGACTACGCCGAGGCGTCCGCGGTGATCGAGTCCGGCGAGCGCGCCATGATCCACTCGGTCTTCGAGTTCGGCGACACGATCGCCCGCGAGGTGATGGTGCCGCGCGGTGACGTGGTCTACATCGAGCGCTACAAGAACCTCCGCCAGACCCTCTCGCTCTTCCTCCGCAGTGGCTTCTCCCGGGTGCCCGTGATCGGGGAGAACCTCGACGACATCGTCGGCTTCGCCTACCTCAAGGACGTCGTGCGCCGCGACTTCGAGGCGCCCGAGGTGGAGTTCACCCAGCGGGTCGAGGAGGTCATGCGGCCGGCGCTCTACGTGCCGGAGTCCAAGCAGGTCGACGCGCTCCTGTCCGAGATGCAGGCCACGCGCCAGCACATCGCGGTCGTGGTCGACGAGTACGGCGGCACGGCCGGCCTGGTCACCATCGAGGACCTGCTCGAGGAGATCGTCGGCGAGATCACCGACGAGTACGACCGCGACCAGGTCGAGGCCACCACGCTCGAGGACGGCTCCGTCCGCGTGCCGTCCCGCTTCCCGATCGACGATCTCGACGAGCTCGTCGGCTTCGACGTCGAGGAGGACGACGTGGACAGCGTGGGCGGACTGATGGCCAAGCACCTCGGCCGCGTCCCCATCCCGGGCTCCCACGTCGAGGCCTACGGGCTCCGCTTCGTCGCCGAGGCGGCGACCGGTCGTCGTAACAAGATCGAGAGCGTGCTGATCAGCCGGCTGTCCGCCGAGGAAGCGGAGTCCGACGCCGGCTGACGGCCCTGTCGCTCGCCCACACCGACCCCCGCTCCCGACGGCTAGGGTCTCGAGCATGGCGACCGGCTCCTCCATCGGTTTCGCCGCCACGATCGGCGGCCTCGCCGGGGCATCGCTGGCCGCCCACCGGGGAGCCAGGTCGGCGGCAGGCGCCGCCGTGATCGGCGCGGTCGGCCTCGGTACGTCGGAGGCAGCCGCGCGGGCGCGCCAGAAGGAAGGGGAGATCCCGGCCCTGTGGCAGCGCATCGCGGTCAGCACCGCGCTGGCGGCGCCGCTCGGTTGGGTCGCCCAGAAGACGACGAGAGCGGGTCCGCGCGCGGTCGGCACGGCCACGGGTGCCGTCGTCGGGGCGATGGGGTTGCGGCCGCAGAAGGTGGCGATGGGCCCGGTGGTGGGTGCCGCCGTCGGGCAGGCGCTCTCCCGCGGGCCGGCGCCGGCGGCGATGGTGGCAAGTGGCACCGTCCTGGCCTACCGCAGCCTGTCCGCGCTGCTGTTCCGCGACCAACAGGTCAGCCTGCTGGCCGACCGGGTCAGGGCCGCCGACCTCCCGTTCGTGGTGCCCCGGCCGGCTCGGTCGAGATACGTCGGCACCGGCTACGTCGAGGACCTGGCCCAGGAGCTGGGAGCCCGCTACACCGCCGACGCCCAGGACACCGGGATCGTCGCCTCCCTCGACGCGCTGCGCGGACCGGGGCTCGACCCCGCGCTGGTCGACCCGCTCGTCCGGGAGTTCTACGAGCACACCACGCGGTTCGCGTTGGACATCGTCCCGCAGTGGCGGCTGTGGGTACGGCCCGGCTATCTCCTGTACCGGACCGCGGTCGCGCGCCCACTGGGCCAGGCCAGCATCCCGATGAACCAGCGCGAGGCACAGCGCGGCATCCGCAGCCGCATCGACACGGTGAGCGGGGTCGACGGCACCGTGTCCGTGCGCGGGTGGATCCGGTCGTTCGCCGACGACGACGAGCCGATCATGGTCGGCATCTACACCACCTACGTCCACGGGGACTGCGGCTACGTCAGCGTCGGGTTCCCCGTGCCGGAGGGCAGCTTCACCGCCACGCTCCTTCCCCGATCACGGCCCGACGCGGGCCTGACGCTCACCAGCCGCGTCCACGACGGCCAGGCCGGGCACTACCTCACCTACGTCGACACGGCCGCGGACGAGCTCACTGCCCTGGCCGTGCACGGCTTCGAGGAGCAGCTCGACGTCTTCGTCGACGACGGCACACTTCGTGCGGAACACGCGTTCTGGCTCTTCGGCTTCCCGTTCCTGACCCTGCACTACCGCATCGCACGCAAGGCCATCACCTGACCAGGGACTGCTCCGGGAGTGGACCCGGGCTGATTAGGCTCGGCCGTCATGACCACTCTCTCCGCGGAGGACCAGAAGCTGGTGACCCTTGCCCGGGCGACGATGGCCCGGACCCGGGCTCCCGAGGGTGCCGCTGTGCGCGACCTCGACGGCCGGACGTACGCCGCAGCCGCGGTCGACCTGCCCTCGCTCCGGCTCAGTGCCCTGGAGGTGTGCGTAGCGATGGCGATCGCGTCCGGCAGCCGCGGCCTCGAGGCCGCGGTCCGGCTCGGCGTTGGCGATGCTCCCGACCTCAGCGCGGTCCACGACTTCGCCGGCGACCGTGTCGTCGTCCACCTCGGTGACCCCCGGGGCCAGGTCACGGCCACGGCGTGACGGCGGCCGCCGGGACGTTCTGGCCGGCTCCCAACCGGACCCCTCCTCCGTTCCGGAGCAGACCGGAGTAAGTTGCCGTCCTGTGATGACGGGTCAGGCTGCTCACGACGAGGCGGTGGCGCGCCTCCGGGGGTCGTACGACGCCATTCCCGCCGGACAGACCGTGCGGCTGGCCAAGAAGACCTCCAACCTCTTCCGCCCCCGCGCCGCCACGGACGCACCCAGGCTCGACGTCTCGGGCCTGGGCGGCGTGATCTCGATCGACGTCGAGGCGCGGACTGCCGACGTCCAGGGGATGTGCACCTATGAGCACCTCGTTGACGAGACCCTGCCCCACGGGCTGATCCCCTACGTCGTGCCGCAGCTGCGGACGATCACCCTCGGTGGGGCCGTGAGCGGCCTGGGTATCGAGTCCACCAGCTTCCGCAACGGGCTGCCGCACGAGTCGGTCGTCGAGATGGACGTCTTCACCGGCGCGGGCGAGGTCGTCACGACGCGGCCGGGCGACGACCTGTTCGAGACCTTCCCGAACTCCTACGGTTCGCTCGGCTACGCCACCCGGCTCCGGATCCGGCTGGAGCAGGTGCCGGCCTACGTCTCCTTGCGCCATGTGCGCTTCGACGACGCCGGGCTCCTGGCCAAGACGGTCACCCGGATCATGGAGACCCAGGAGTACGACGGCATCCGCGTCGACGGGCTCGACGGCACCGTCTTCGCGCCGGGTGAGT
>Ga0302263_10000318_pt1 | contig 18396 bp, 17 predicted proteins | sample II_Fen_N1_4_FD_194564 | JGI IMG/M metagenome (GOLD analysis project Ga0302263, IMG submission 194564) | Peat permafrost microbial communities from Stordalen Mire near Abisko, Sweden - II_Fen_N1_4 | ecosystem: Environmental > Terrestrial > Soil > Wetlands > Permafrost | place: Sweden: Abisko... | reverse complement strand
GGGCGTCGCAAAGCTGGGTGGCCAGCGGTTGAACGTCAATCAGTTGCCCGGATGCAGCGTGTGCGATAGCCATGTAAAACTCCAGAAAAATTGGCGTCAATGCCGGGAAGGTTTATACATCAAGCCCCGCAGGACTTGGGCGTCAATCCACCCAGTTTTCCACCCGCAGGCCGGGTACGCGGGCAAACTCACGGGTGTTGTTGGTCACCAGAATCCAGCCTTCGGCGCGTGCGTGCGCGGCCAGCCACAGGTCGTTGTTGCCAATCGGCAAGCCCTGCTTTTGCAGCGCGGCGCGAATGCTGCCGTAGTGTTCGGCGGCCGACATGGGCAGCGCGCAAGGCTGAATCACCTGCGCGAGTTGCTCAATGGTCGCCAGCGCCCGGTCGCGGGCCTGGCTTTTTTCGGCGCCAAAGCGCAACTCCCCCAAGGTCACGACGGACATGACCAGTTCGCGCAGGGTGTGGCGCTCAAAGCGCTGACGCACCGCCAGGGGCTGGCCTTTGGCAATGTAGATGCAGATGTTGGTGTCCAGCAGGTAGCGAACGGGTGCGGGAGTCACCATCAAAATGACTCGCGCTCTTGCGCTGGCATGTCGTGGCGGCCATCGGCCATGAAGTCCGCTGGCAAGCTCGCCAGCAGGTCAAACACCGCCGCCGCACTGGCAGGTATCTGGCGCAGAACAATGTCGTTGCCCTGCCGGAATATCTCGACCCGATCCACGTCAAGCCTGAATTCTTTGGGCAGGCGCACCGCCTGGCTGTTGCCGGATTGAAAAACGCGGGCATAGGCCATGCGTGGCTCCTTGAAAATGTATTAACGTAAAGTATATACTTTTTTGAAAAATCACCACATGCCGCAAAAACTGTCACTTGGTATCAAAAATGCTACCATTTGCTCATGAAATTGCGCGTGGTTCTGGATACCAATATTTTTATAGGTGCCTGTCTGGGCGTTGGCGCCTCCAACCAGACGCTTGCGGCAGGCTTGAAAGGGCTGTATTTGCCGTTGATGGGGTCGTCTTTGTTTTTGGAGCATGAGGCGGTGCTGGGCCGCGACGCCTTGTTTGCCACTTGCAGGCTCAGTCCGCAGGAAAGATCAGAGTTGCTCGACATTTATCTGGTGGCCTGTGAATGGACGCGGATTTATTTCGGCTGGCGGCCCAATTTGCGCGATGAGGGCGACAACCACTTGCTGGAGCTTGCCGTGGCCGGTGGCGTGCACTGTCTGGTGACGCGCAATCTGCGCGACTTTGCGGCCAGCGAACTCAAATTCCCTAGATTGCGCATTGTCAGCCCCGAAACTTTTTTGAAGGAGTTACTGCCATGAGCGCTTTAACCGTTCGGCTGCCGGATGACAAACACCAGCGCCTGCGCCTGCTGGCCCGCAGCCGAGGCACCACGGTCAATCGTCTGATTGACGAGATGACCACCTTGATGCTGGCTGAGTTTGATGTGGAGACGCGCTTTCAGGTGCGCGCTCAGGCCGGTGCGGGCAAAACTGAGCGCGGGCTGGAATTACTCAACAAGGCGTTGGGCTGAATCCGCCGCAATAGCGCGGTAGTTCTCATCGAGCCGGGGCTGCAGCAGCACCAGCGCGGCCAGTCGCCGGGCCATGGCGGTGACTTCGATGATTTCGGCCATCGTCAAGGCGCGGCCCAGCACGCGCTGTTCGCGGTAACTGAGCCACTTTTTCATCACCTGATAGCCGCCGATGGTGAAATCCCAGACCGGCTGGGGCACGTTTTTCCAGTAGGCCGTGGCGTTCAGGTAAACGTCCAGCGTGGGCGCGCTGCCGAACGCCGCCGCCTGTTCGTCGGGCTGGGGCGGGCGCGGTTCGGTTTTTCCTTTGCCCGGCATGGTGATGCTGCCCTGGCCGCCGCTGCCCCAGCCTGCGGTCAGGGCGAATTCAGCCGCCGTCAGCGCGCCGCCGCCGACGCGGCTGACGACGGCAATAGTTTTGAGTTCGGCGCGAATCGTGCCGCTGGTCACGCCGGGCGCGGGCGTTTCGGTGTCGAGCAGCGCGGCCACGTCGCGGCCCAGCGCGGCGGAGGCCAGCAGCGCGCCGCGCGTGGCGGGTAGCGGGATGCGCGGCCAGTTTTCGCGGATGCCGTCGGCGTTGTCGGCGAGGTAGGCTGGGCTGTAGCCGCTGGCCAGCGCGTGCATCCAGATCAGTTCGGCGGTGGCCGGGTCGGTGTCCGGGTCGGGCAGGGCAAGGGCGGCGAGGTAGGCGCGGGCGGTGGGCGAGAGGTTGGCGGTCGTACTTGAAAACCAGTCCTCTTGTGACTCTATTTTTCCTGTTTGCAACTGCAATGGTATGGCTGACGGATTAACAGAAATTACTTGTCCATCAACCAACGCAGAACTCATGTACATCGGTGGCGACACCTCGGTCGCACCAGTTTTTAATCGAGAAATTAGAAATTTGTTTGAGTTCGTCAGGTGTTTTCGCAGTGTTGGTCGTGGCTCATTCCACAAAGGACGAGTGGGCGAGTAGTAACACCAACGCACGTCAAAGGGTCGTACAACCAACCTGACGATGTGTGATTCGTTAAATGATTCATGCATGAGCAACTTTTCACGAGCTTTGGCTGCGTCAAACCGGGCTGCATCCTTACCAAGGCCTGGAACAATAGTGGCAATTTCGGTGAGCGATTTTTCGTGATCAAAATAAGCTTTCATTCGCAATGAAAGTGGCGCTTTTTCTGTATCAATTAAAGCGCCTGCTCTTTTCTCAAAAACACCATCGCTCCGAATTTCAGAAAGCTCAGGCAATGTTGGCCAGCTTGCATAGGCGCTGCCAACATCGCTTGGTCTAAAACTCAGTCGGTTGCCGATAGTTGGATTGATGCCAACGTAATGCGTGTCACGGTCAGTTTCTTCCAGACTTTTGAGCAAATCATCGCGTTTTGTCACGCCCCACCAGTCGCGGTAAAGCACTTGGACGGGCGGCGTTGGCGCACTCTTTGGAATTCGCTTTGGCGCTGGCGCAATCGACTTGGCGGGCGAGTGCTTGACCAGCAAAGCCACAGCCGTTCCCTTGCGGATGCCTTCCTTGTTGTAGGGCGTGGAAAAGGCGCTCGGGTCGGGCAGCCCGTCGGGCGTGGTTTTACCGGTTTCGCGGCTGTCGCCGTTGAGGTTGTCAATCCAGATGCGGTCGAAATTATTCGCCAGATGCTCGCGCATGACGACAAACGACGGTTCGCGCACATAAGACGAGTTGCTGATGTAGCAAACCACGCCGCGCCCGCCTCGCTCGGCAATGCGCCGCTCGGCCAGCCGGAAAAAGCGCACGTACAAATCATCCAGATTGAACTTCTTGATCCCCCACTTTTTAATTAAGCCTTCCTTGTACGGCGTGACCAAATCCTGCTCTTCGCCCAGCGCCACGCCGCCAAAAGCGTCATACGGCGGGTTACCCAGAATCACGATGATTTTTTGCGTCTGCTTGACCTGATCGGCGGCATCGCGCTCCTGCTCGAATTCGGGGAAGGGCAGCACCGCGTTTTTCGGCTCCTTGGCCGGTTCCCAGCCGGTCAGCGCGTTGGTTAGGTAAATGCCAGCGCGCTCCTCGTCCTGCAGCGGCGCGCCGAGCTGGCGCAGCAGCAGGCCGATTTGCAGATGTGCCACCACGTAAGGCGCGGGCAGCAGCTCAAAGCCGAACAGGCGCGTGGTGGCGGCCTGTTTCAATTGGTGCGCGGCCAGCGCGTCGGCCCCTTGCGCTTTGAGCTTTTCGGCCATCACGCGCAGCACTTCGACCAGATAAGCGCCGGTGCCGCAGCACGGATCGAGCACGACGACATTCGGGTCGCCCAGCCCGTCGGGCAGGCCCAGTTCGGTTTGCAGCACCTGATCGACGCGGGCGACTTGGTAGCGCACGATTTCTTCGGGCGTGTACCAAACGCCCAGACTTTTTCGCAATTCCGGGTCAAAAGCGGCCAGAAACGGCTCGTAAAAATACTGAATCGAGCGAGTGGACTCGAAGGTTTTGAAAAAAGCCGCCTGATCGACGCGGTTGAGCGCGTCCGTGGCCCAGTCCAGCACTTCGGTCAGGTTCAGCGCCTTGAGCTTGGCGGGCTGCGAGAGCTGGCCGAACAGCGCGGCAATCATGGGCACGTTCAGGCTGTGGGCGGCGCTTTTCCAGTCGAACGGTGCCAGCGGCTGGTCGGGCGCGGCCTGTTCGCGGCGCAGCACCCAGGCGGAAAACACGCCGTAAAACAGCGTTTGCACCAGCGTGGAGCGGAAAAAATGCCCACCTTCGCTGGCGCTGAAAGTCACGCCCAGCGAGGATTCCAGGCTTTTTTGCAGCGCGTCGAGCTGCTTGGCGGCGGTCACGCTGGCGTGTTCGACGCGGTGCCGCGCCTCGCGGGCGTAGCTGGCGAGCAGGGCGGCGAGGTCTTTCGGGTCGGCCAGCGGGGCGGCGTGCTGCAGCACGCGGGTGAGGAAATCTTCAAACGGCTGGCCTTGCTGGCTTTGCGCCTTGGCCGGGTGCGCGGTCAGTTCCCAAAAGCTGGCTTCGTCGGCAGCCAGGGTGAAGCGCTCCAGCGTGACGCGCTGGCCGCTGCGCTCGCCAATCAAGAGCCAGTCGCGCAGGTTGGTGACGAGAACGAGTTTGTAGCGGTCCCAGTATTTGCTGATTTGCGCCGTGGTGGCGGTGTCGTTGACGGGTTCGGCGGGGCTTTTGACTTCGATCACGCCACGCGCCGGGGCACCGAGGTTTTTGACTTCGGCGCTGGCGCGGTCGAACTGGTCAGCGGTGAACAATCCGCCGTCGGGGTTGCCCGCGCCCAGATTTTTGAGCTGCATGACGCAGCGAACGCGAGGCTTGAGCGCGTGGCCTGCGCCGTCGAGCAGGTTGTTCAGCGCGGTGTAGTAGGAGGTTTCTTTGGTGCCGCCGTTGGTGCGGTGGACGCCGCGCACGGCGTGGAGGAAATTTTCGAGCAGGGAGGATTTGGCCATTGGTCGGTTTTTGTTGTTGTGGAAGAAAACGGCCCGCCATCAAACCGCCCCAGCCTTCTCTGGTGTGACAAAACATCCTTGCAAATATGGAACCTGCAAGGATAAATTTTTAAAAATCGCCAGTTGCCACGGCGGCGGCAACTGGCGCTTTGCCTCAAATTTCCAGGTTGTCAATCAGCCGCGTGTTGCCCAGCTTGGCCGCGCCCAGCACCACCAGCGCCTCGTCGGCGAGCGCGCCTTGCGGCGGCTGCAAATCGCTGCGCCGGCGCACGGTCAGGTAGTCGGGCTTCCAGCCGCGCCGGGCCAGCGCCTGCATGGCGTGGGCTTCGAGCGCGATCAAGTCGGGCGCTTCGGTGCTGCCAGCGGCGCGGGCGGCTTCGCCCAAGGCGCGCAGGGCTTGGGACAAATGCACGGCTTCTTCGCGCTCGGCGGCGCTGAGGTAGCTGTTGCGCGACGACAGGGCCAGACCGTCGTCGGCGCGCTGGGTTTCGCCCGCCAGAATCTCAATCGGCAGCGCAAACTGCTGCACCAAGCGGCGAATCACCATCAATTGCTGGTAATCCTTTTTGCCAAACGCGGCCACGCCCGACGGCATCCCGGCAAACACGCAAGAAAACAACTTGAGCACCACAGTGCTCACGCCGATAAAAAAGCCGGGCCGGAAGTGCCCTTCCAAAATGTCGCTCAAATCCGTGGCGGGCTGGACTTTGAAGGTTTGCGGCTCGGGGTACAAATCTTTTTCACGCGGGGCAAAGACCACGTCGCAGCCAGCGGCTTCGAGGCGCTGGGCATCGGCGTCAAGCGTGCGTGGGTAGCTGTCAAAGTCTTCGTGCGGTGCAAACTGCAGCCGGTTGACAAAAATGCTGGAGACGGTGACATCGCCGAGCGGCTTGGCCTGCTTGACCAGCGCAATGTGGCCCGCATGCAGATTGCCCATCGTGGGCACAAAGGCCGGGCGTTTGAAGGCGCTGAGGTGCTGGCGCAGTTCGGGAATGGTGTGGACGATGTGCATGAAATTTTCGGAAAGGCAAAAGGGGTTAAAAGTTACCAGGCGTGCAGGCGGTTGTCGGGAAAGCTGCCGTTTTTCACGGCGCGCACATAGGCTTCCATCGCGCCGCGCACGCTGGGCGCGTCGTCCATGAAGTTGTGGACAAACTTGGCCATCTTGCCCAGGTTCATGCCTAGCATGTCGTGCAGCACCAGCACCTGACCGGCGGTGCCGCTGCCCGCGCCGATGCCGATGGTGGCGCAGTGCGTCAGCAATTGGGTGACTTCGGCGGCCAGCGCGGCGGGCACCATTTCCAGCACCAGCATCGACGCGCCTGCGTCTTGCAGCGCGCTGGCGTCGCGGCGCAGTTGGGCGGAGGCTTCGTCGCCCTTGCCTTGGACGCGGTAGCCGCCCAGCGCATGCACGGTTTGCGGCGTCAGCCCAAGGTGGGCGCAGACCGGAATGCCGCGCTCGACCAGAAAGCGCACGGTGTCCGCCGTCCAGCCGCCGCCTTCCAGCTTGACCATGTGCGCGCCCGCCTGCATCAGCACGACGGCGCTGCGCAGGGCTTGCTCTTTCGATTCGTGATAAGCACCGAACGGCAAGTCGCTGACCAGCCAAGCCACGCCTTGCGAGCGGCGCAGGCCGTGGGCGACCGATTCGGTGTGGTAACGCATGGTTTCCAGCGTCACGCCGACGGTGCTGGATAAGCCCTGGCAAACCATGCCCAGCGAGTCGCCAACCAATATGCATTCGACGCCAGCGGCATCGGCCACGGCGGCAAAGGTGGCGTCGTAGGCCGTCAGCATGGTGATTTTTTCGCCGTGGGCGTGCATCTCGCGCAGGCGCGGCAGGCTCAGCGGCTTGCGCGCCGAGGGCGTGGATGCTGGGGGCAGCGTGCCGTAGGGCGTACCCGCCGCAGCGGCTGAAGTGGGCGCATCGGCGGTGAGGGCTTGTGCAGAAGAAGTCATGATCGCTCCAGAAAGTAGCCAAGAGTCTAATTCGCCCGCCAGCGGTCAGCGTTATCGCGCAGGCGTGGCCGCTCTGGCGCAGCGCGCGGCATCAGGCCGGATGCGTCAGGCCATTTGCACTGGAATCACCGAGCGCTCTTCCTTGATGCGGTTGTCCGGGTTGACGAACACCAGCTTGGGGCTGAAACCGACGACTTCAGCCTCATCAACTTGGGCAAAGGCGGCAATGATGACCAGATCGCCGGTCGAGGCGCGGCGCGCTGCCGAGCCGTTGACCGAGATGATGCGGCTGCCGCGTTCGGCGCGGATCGCGTAGGTGACGAAGCGTTCGCCGTTGTTGATGTTCCAGATGTGGATTTGCTCGTTGTCGGCGATGTTGGCCGCGTCCAGCAGGTCTTCGTCGATGGCGCAGGAGCCTTCGTAGTTCAGCTCGCAGTGGGTCACGGCGGCACGGTGGATTTTGGATTTCAGCAGAGTACGGAACATGGCAGGAAAGGGTAGGTTCAGTGAAAAGAAAGTGGCTCAGGTGCGCGCACTGGCCCGGTTGCCAGCAGAGATTGGCTGGCGCGGTAACATTTGGGCCGGACTGGCGCGATAGCCCGGTAGTTTAGGGCACTGTGCGGTGCCACTTCTTATCTCGGGTGATTCATTCATCAAGAACTGACTCTGGTTTGAAACCTTCCCTTCAGGGGAATAAACTTTACTTGGGAGGGGGTAACCTCTTTCAAATTCGCCTCGAAAGGGGCGTGGATTGAAACAAACATGAAAAAGACATTTGTATTCAACGCGGCGAATGTGGCCGAACTGGCTCGGGCCGATGTGGCGCGGGCGCTGGCCGAAGATGTGGGCGCAGGCGACCTGACCGCCGCGCTGATCGCCCCGACGACGACGGCGCGCGCCCGTGTGCTGGCGCGTGAAAGCGCGGTGATCTGCGGCAGCGCCTGGGTGGAAGCGGCTGTGCTGGCGCTGGACCCGCAGGCGCGCATCGTCTGGCATGTCAAAGACGGCCAGCGTTGCGAGGCCAATCAAATCGTGTTTGAAGTGTCGGGCCAGGCCAGAGCCTTGCTGTCCGCCGAACGCACGGCGCTGAACTTTTTGCAAACACTCAGCGCCGTTGCAACCAAGACGGCCACTTACGTCACCGAAGTCCAGGGCACGAAGGCGCAGATTGTCGATACCCGCAAGACCTTGCCCGGCCTGCGTCTGGCGCAAAAATATGCTGTTTTAAGCGGCGGCGGCACGAACCACCGCGTCGGCCTGTACGACGCCATTTTGATCAAGGAAAACCACATCGCCGCTGCGGGCGGCATCCCGCAGGTGCTGGCGCAGGCCGCCGGGCTGGCCGCCGAGGCCGATTTCATCGAGATTGAAGTCGAAACGCTGGCGCAATTAGCCGAGGCGCTGGACGCCGGTGCCCGCATGGTGCTGCTCGACAACATGGACATCGCCACGCTGAACGAAGCGGTGCGCATCAACGCCGGGCGCGCCATTCTGGAGATTTCCGGCGGCGTGACGCTGGACGGCCTGCGCGGCTTGGCCGAGACCGGCGTGGACCGCATTTCCATCGGCACCTTGACCAAAGACGTTCAGGCCATAGATTTCTCGATGCGCTTCGAAGCGCAGCAAGGAGCTTCCCAATGAGTTCAGTCCTGTCCCGCATCAACGTCGATTACGAGCAGCCCGAAGTCGCCGCTTCCGGCGAGTCCGGCGTCTGCGCCACGCGCCACGCTTGGGCGCGGGTGCCCGTCGAGCCGTCGCAAACCGAGCGCGCCGCGCTGAAAGAGCGCATCCGCCAGCTATTGAAAGAGCGCAACGCGGTGATGGTGTCGCACTTTTACGTTCACCCCGATTTGCAGGATCTGGCCGAAGAAACCGGCGGCATCGTCTCCGACTCGCTGGAAATGGCCCGCTTTGGCCGCGACCACGCGGCGCAGACGCTGGTGGTCTCCGGCGTGCGCTTCATGGGCGAAACGTCCAAAATCCTCTCGCCGGACAAGCGCATTTTGATGCCCGACCTGGACGCAACCTGTTCGCTCGATCTGGGCTGCCCGATTGACGAATTCAGCGCCTTTTGCGACGCGCACCCGGACCGCACCGTGGTGGTCTATGCCAACACCAGCGCGGCGGTGAAAGCGCGGGCCGACTGGGTGGTGACTTCAAGCTGCGCGCTCGACATCGTGCGCGCCCTGAAGGAACAAGGCCAGAAAATCCTCTGGGCGCCGGACCGGCACCTGGGCGGCTACATCCAGCGCGAAACCGGCGCGGACATGGTGTTCTGGAACGGCGCCTGCATCGTGCATGACGAGTTCAAGGCGTTTGAATTGCAGGCGCTGATGGCGGCGCACCCGCTGGCGAAAGTGCTGGTCCACCCGGAATCCCCGGCGGACGTGGTGGCGCTGGCCGACGCGGTCGGCTCGACCTCGGCGATTTTGAAAGCGGCCAAAGAAATGGACGCGCCCGAGTTCATCGTCGCCACCGACAGCGGCATGATGCACAAGCTGCGCACCCTGAACCCCGGCAAGCTCTTCATCGAAGCGCCCACCGCCGGCAACAGCGCCACCTGCAAGAGCTGCGCCCATTGCCCGTGGATGGCAATGAACGGGCTGGCGGGCGTGGCCCATGTGCTGGAAACCGGCGCGAATGAAATCCACGTCGATCCGGCCTTGATTCCGCGTGCGCGCTTGCCGATTGACCGGATGCTGGCTTTTACCGCCGCGCTGAAAAACGGTCAGCCGACTGCCGGGCTGGTGCCGAATATCGGCGCGGCGTAAGGGCAGCGCGTCGGGCACGCTGGGCGAACCGAGCGAACCCGGCGCGCTACGGGGCTGCGTTTAGCGCGCTGGTTTGACCGTCCGCCGTCCGGGACAAGGTGGGCGGGGCGGCGTAGCGGATGGTGCAGGCGTCAAAATTGCGCCTGTTTTAATCGCTGCCAGCGCCCACAAGCTGCGCGCAAAAGGCATTTATGACCCGTATTTCTTCCTTGATCGACTTTTCCGACTCGCACGACAGCGCGGCGCCGCGCCTGCGCCACGCGTTCGGCGCGCCGCGCTCGGTGCTGGTGGCGCACGAGCTGGCGCAAGTCGGCCCGCTGCTGGACGCGGTGCAGGCCGCCGCGCAGCAGGGGCGCTGGTGCGTCGGCTATGTGCGTTACGAGGCTGCGGCGGCGTTTGACAGCGCGCTGGCCGTGCATGCGCCCGACGGCCCGCTGGCGTGGTTCGCCGTCTATGACGAGGCGTTGCCGTGGCCCGAAGATGCGGCGCAAGCCCCGGCGGTTCAGGCGCAGTGGCAGGAAAGCTGCCCGCGCCCGGCCTTCGATGGCGCGCTCGCGCACATTCAGCGCGCTATTTCAGACGGTGAGCTGTACCAAGTCAACTTCACCGCGCCGCTGTTGGGCGCGTGGCTGGGCGAGCCGCCCGCCGAGGCCGCCCAAGTGCTGTTCGCCGCGCTGCAGCGCGCCCAGCCGGGCGGCTACGCGGCTTTTATCGATACCGGCGGTGCGGCCAGCGCAGGCAACGCCGGTCAAATGCGTGAAATTAGCGGAGCGGAAGACGCTGGTAAAGCGGCCAGTGCAGGCAGCGAGCAACTGCTGTCCGTCTCGCCCGAGCTGTTTTTTGACTGGCAGGACGGCACCGAAGGCGGCGAGATTCTGGCGCGGCCCATGAAAGGCACGGCGGCACGCGGCACCACGCCCGCGCTGGACGCAGCGCAAGCCGCCGCCCTGCGCGCCTCGCCCAAAGAGCGCGCCGAAAACGTCATGATCGTCGATTTGCTGCGCAACGATATTTCGCGCATCGCCCAGCCGTTCAGCGTGCAGGTGCCGCTCCTTTTCGACACCCAGGCGCTGCCGACAGTTTGGCAAATGACCTCCGACGTGACCGCCAAAACCCGGCCCGGCACGACGCTGGCGGGCGTGTTTGGCGCGCTGTTTCCGTGCGGCTCGGTGACGGGCGCGCCCAAGGTGCGCGCCATGCAGCTGATCCGCACGCTGGAGCCGCAGCCGCGCGGCGTGTACTGCGGTGCCATCGGCGTGGTGCGGCCAGTGCCGGGTCAGGGCGAGTCCGGCCAGCCGGGCGAGTCGGGACGCGGCGGCATTCGCGCCACGTTTAACGTGCCGATCCGCACCGTCAGCGTGCAGGGCGGGCGGCTGCGCTGCGGCATCGGCAGCGGCATCACGTCAGGCGCCGCGCCGGATGCGGAGTGGCAAGAGTGGAAAAACAAACAACAATTTTTGGAGCGCGCCAGCATGCCGTTTGATCTTCTCGAAACCCTGGCGCTGGACAACGGCCAGTTGCGCCACGCCGCCGAACACCTGCAGCGTCTGGCCGGGGCCGCCGCGCATTTCGGCTACCCGCTGAATCTGGCGGACGTGGAAAGCTGCTTGCAGCAACTCGCGCAAGCCCACCCGCAAGGCGCATGGCGCGTGCGCCTGCTGCTGAACGCGCAAGGCCGGGCCCGCGCCGAAGCGTTCGCGCTGGAAGCGTCGCCGGCCAGGGTGCGGCTGCAACTGGCTGGGCGGGCACTGGCCGAGGCGCACGGCGAATTCGTGCGTTTTAAAACCACGCGCCGCGCCCATTACGACGCTTTCACGCCGACGCAGCCCGGCGTGTTCGACACCGTGCTGTGGAACGCCGAAGGCGAAATTACCGAATGCACACGCGGCAACGTGGCGATGCTGATTGACGGCCGCTGGGTCACGCCGCCGCTGGCCTGCGGCCTGCTGCCCGGCGTAGGCCGGGCGCTGGCGCTGCGCGAAGGGCGCGTGAGCGAAGCCGTGGTGCGGGTGGAGGCTTTGCCCAGCGTGCGGGGCTGGGCGTTTTTAAATAGTTTGCGGGGGTGGATTGGGGCGGAGATGGTGTGAGCAGGCTGGCATGCCCCGCCTTCGCGGGCGATGCCCATCAGGGCGATTTATTGAAAAGCCGTTTCCATGCGAGCTAAGCTGGCCAGTGCAGTGGCTGTGTAGGGATGCTCCGTGCCGAGCGTTCGCTCTAGGCCAGTTGCTGCTGCCGCCTGCAACCGCTGCGCTACTGCCTTTTCGTCTTGCCGCCACAGCGTGCTTGCCAAATTGTGCATGGAAGTCAAGGTGTCCGGGTGCTCCTCGCCCAGTAAGCGCTTGCGTGCCGCCAGCACCGCTGCTTGCAGTTCCTGCGCGCCGGGCAGATCGCCTTGAGCGCGCAGCGTTTCTGCCAAGTTGCTCATGGAAGTCAAGGTGGTAGGGTGCTCCTCGCCCAGTAAGCGCTTGTGTGCCGTCAGCACCGCTTCGCCCAGCTCCCGCGCACCGGGCAGATCGCCTTGAGTGTGCAGCACGGTTGCCAAGTTGTTCATGGAAGTCAAGGTGTCCGGGTGCTCCTCGCCCAGCAAGTGCTTGCGTGCCGCCAGCACCGCTTCTTGCAGTTCCCGCGCGCCGGGCAGATCGCCTTGAGCGCGCAGCGTGCTTGCCAGATTGTTCATGGAAGTCAAGGTGTCCGGGTGTTCCTCGCCCAGCAAGCGCTTTTGTGCCGCCAGCACCGCTTCTTTCAGCGCCCGCGCGCCGGGCAGATCGCCTTGAGTGTGCAGCACGTTTGCCAAGTTGTTCATGAAAATCAAGGTGGCCGGGTGCTCCTCGCCCAGCAAGCGCTTTTGTGCCGCCAGCACCGCTTCTCCCAGCGCCCGCGCGCCGGTCAGATCGCCTTGATTCCATAGTGTGCTTGCCAAGTTGCTCATGGAAGTTAAGGTTGCCGGGTGCTCCTCGCCTAGCAAGCGCTTGCGTGCCTCATATTCCTGTTCAAAACCGACCTTGGCCAGCGGGTAATCACCGCGTTCCAAGTCAAAGCGCGCCACCCAGCCCAGAAGGGCTGCCGTCGCCGGGTCTGCGGGCGATTTACTCAGCTCGCGTGCGTGCGTCACCCAGTGGCTCAGGCTGGCGTGCTGGCGGATGTCTTGCGCGTCCACCATGCGCGTTGTCAGCGCTGCGGTCAGGCGCTGGCGCAGCGGGGCCAGCGTTTGGGGTGACGACTCTGCAAACCGCAGGGTGCGCGATACCAGTGTGTGGACGCTGATGGTGCCTTCGCCGGCCTCGTCGGCCAGACAGCTTGCCAGCAACTGGTCGGCGGCCAGGTCCACTTGGTCCTGGGCATCAGTTTTGTCAGCATTCTCTGTGGCGGCGCAGTCCACCAGCAACTGTCTTGGAATCGGTGCCACGGCCAGCACGGCGGCATGGCGCAGCAGGTCGCGGGCGGGTTCGTCAAGTTGTGCGATGCTGGCCAGAAAGGTGGCCGCGATAGGGCGCTGGTGGCCGTTGGGCAGGGCTTCGTCGAGCTGGGCGGCCAGAGCCAGCGCGTCGCGGCCGGGCTGTTGCAGGTTGTCGAGCACCTGTGTCAGGCCACGGCGCTTGACCAGTGCTGCTGTTACGTCAACGGCCAGCGCGTGGCAGCCCAGCAGCGTGCAGATGGCATCGGCGGTGACGGTCTCGGCGGGCGACAGGCTGCTGTGGTGGCGCGTCAGCAGGCGCCGGGCATCGTCGGGTTCGAGCTGGGGCAGCTCAATCGCCGTCACATGGCTGAAGCGGCGTGTGCGGGTGGTGACCAGTGTGCGGCCCAGGGGGTGCGGCGCTTGCCAGCCGCCCAGCCCTTCGGGGCCGGGGTCGGGCGGCAAGTCATCGACCACCCACAAAAAGGGCTGGGCCTGTCGCTGGAAATGCGCGGCCAGCGCGCCGCGTACCTGCGCCGTGTTCAGTCCCGAGGTGTCCAGACCCAGCCCGGCGGCGATGTCGATCATCTGCGCTTCGCGCCGGATGCTGCGCTGGGCAGCATCGAGTTCCTGCCCGCCATCGGGGTAGCCAAAGGCGCGCAGCCAATACACGCCGCCGGGATAGGCCGCGCCAAAGCGCAGCGCGTACTCCTCGGCCATCAGGCTTTTGCCGATGCCGCCTGCGCCGTTGACCAGCGTCAGCCCGGATTTGCCGCCGGTGCCGGTCAGCATGGCCGCTTGACCAGCCTGCAAGCAGCCGTGCAGCCGCCACATCTCGCGCATGCGGCCCACAAAACGGTTCGAGCCGGTGCCCATTGACGGGAGCCACAGCGGCGGCGTGAGGGCGCAAAGCGCGCCCAGCGCCGTGGCGGGCGTGCGGCGCAAGGCGGCTTCAATGCGCTGGGCCAGTCGGTCGAGCGCCGCTGCATCGCCGGGAACGCCAGCGCCGCTCAAATGGAGCTGGTCAAAGAGTTCGGGCAGGTGAATGTGCGCGTTGTCGCTTTCAGGGTTGACCACCAGGATACGCAGACGCGGATCGCCCTCGGCCTGAGCGGCGGTATAGGCGCTGGTGAGTTCCCACTGGCATGCGCGCGACGCGTTGTAGCGCGCCGAATACCATACCAGCAAGGCGCGCGCACCGGCCAGACCCGTGCTGACCGCCTGCTGAATGCTGGCGGTGTCTTCCACCTCGTGCGCGTCTTGCCAGACGGTGATGTTGCGGGCGCGCAGCGCGGCCAGGAGCGGCTCCACAGCGGCGGCATCGCTCCAGCGATAGCTCAAAAACAGGTCGTGGCGGGGTGGGGACATGATGCGGTTTTTTAAAATTGTTACATCATATTAACCCTCCGGCAGCTCAGTTCTTCGGCACGGCTTTCCCGCCGTTTCGGGGTAATCTTGGCTGAAATGCCGGCTTCGGCTTTCATTTCAGCCTTGCGCCGAGCGCATGATCAAATCGGCCACCTGCACCAGATTGCGCAGCGCCAGCAGGGCGCAACCCCCTCAGTGCTGATGCCGATGATGCGCATCCGGGAAATGCGTGTGGTCATGCGCCAAGGCTTCGTGGCGGTGCGTGTGGCTGTGCTCAATAGGCTCGTGGGTGTGAAAGTGCTGGTGGCTTTCGGTCAAATGCAGCCAGACTCCGATGCCCATCATGAAGCCGAGGACGCCCGGCGTGTTCGACACCGTGCTGTGGAACGCCGAAGGCGAAATCACCGAATGCACGCGGGGCGCGTGAGCGAGGCCGTGGTGCGGGTGGAAGATTTGCCCAGCGTGCGGGGCTGGGCGTTTTTGAATAGTTTGCGCGGGTGGCTTGCGGCGGAGATGAATTCGCCCTGAATTGGTGTAGGATTATGTCGCTAGTTAAACTTTAAAGGATTTTTGTATGGAAGCTTTTGTTGGAGCAATATTGCTTTTGCCTTACGGATTTACCCCGGTTGGTTGGGAAGTTTGCGATGGGCGGAAACTACCAATTAATCAGCATCAAGCTTTGTATTCTTTGCTGGGCATGAAGTTTGGTGGTGATGGAACATCAAATTTTGCCCTGCCCGATTTGCGGGGTAAGGCACCTGTGCCTAACATGGCTTATTACATTGCGCTGAATGGAATTTATCCAGATCGGGGCTAATTATCCAATTCGTGATTCGAATATGGATTTTTGATTTTCTATTGAAATCAATGGGTTAGCCGTCAAGCCATGTTCGCCCTGTAGGTGAGGGTGAACATGACTGACTTTATTGTCAAACGGCTGCCTTGCAACTTGAATTCGCACGCCGTTCTGGCGCTCGTGGATAAATTCCTCAGGCGAGCCGTAGGTTCGATCTGGGCGCTTCTTTTGAACCCACAGATTCAGGAAATAGCCCCCAAATTTCTTGGTGGTTTCAAACCCCTGGCAATGTGATGTGGTGCGCGACGGGCTCTAGGCGTTTATTCGTGTGCATGATGCCTAGGCAATCTCACATGAAGCAGCCCAGCTTGGTGATGTGGACGACCTGCCCCGTGTGCGGGGCTGGGCGGTTTTGAACAGCCTGCGCGGCTGGATAGCAGCGCAGGTGGTTTGAGTCGGAAAACGGGCGCTTGGCTTATTTCTTGGCGGCAGCAGCGGGCTGGGCCGTTTCGGCGGGAGTGACGAGCTTCAGTGGCCCTTTGCGGATGATGCCAAACGGCTTGCCCAGCGGCAGCAGCGTGCGGCCAAAATAGCTGTTCAGAAAAACCGCGCCTGCGCAGTAAAAGCCCAGCAGCGAAATGCCCAGTTCCGAATAAGCAGCCAGCCCGCTAAAGAGCGGTGTGTTGACGCCGAAAATGCTCAGTGCCAGCGAGGGCAGCAGCACATTGATCAGCACCAGGATGGCAAAAAACACCTTGTTCGCTTCCAGCGCGGCCACCATGACGAACAGTGAAAAAATGAAGTAGCCGATGCAGGCTACGCCCAGTTGCTTCGGGTCGGCCTTGTCGCCGACCGGACCCAGCCAGCCCAAGCTGATGGACCAGTGCATGGCCACCGCAATCCAGAACAGGCCGTAAGCGCCCAGCACAATCGCGCCGAAATAATTGTTCTTTTTGAAGTCGATGGTCGAGGCCCAGATTTGCGCGATGGAGCCCAGAAACAGCGCCCACGGAATCAGGTAAACAGTGCCGCTGGTCCAGCCCATTTTGGCGGAAGCGGCCACAAAGGTGACCATCGCCAGACCGAACACGCCTAGGGCGGTCGGGTCGGACATGATGATTTTGGTTTCTGTCACGGGGCTCGGTGAGACGGTATGCATAGTTTTTTGGGGATTGTTGACGGGAAGTATCGACATGGCAGCCTGTAAAGCTCTCAGGTCGGTGACTGCGATGACTTATTGCTCATAGCAATATTTCAATCGTGTCAATTAGAGTATCCCCTGACTAACTGACGCGAAAGGTACAGTCCCCAGGCTCAGAAACGGCGGCGGGCGGGCCAAAGCGCTTGGGCCTTGTCCCGCCTCAGGGTCGCATTCCCGGAAGTCGCCAACCTCACATCCCCGTTGGCACCAGCACCGTCGGTACCGCCTCACCGGCCATCTCGGGGTAATCGCGGCTGAAGTGCAGGCCACGGCTTTCATGCCGACTCTGCGCTGATTTGACGATCAAATCGGCCACCTGCACCAGGTTGCGCAGCTCCAGCAGATCGCTGGTGACGTGGAAGTTTGAATAAAACTCCTGAATTTCGCCCTGCAGCAGCGTGATGCGGTGCGCGGCGCGGTCTAGGCGCTTGTTCGTGCGCACGATGCCGACGTAGTCCCACATGAAGCGGCGCAGCTCGTCCCAGTTGTGCGAGATCACCACGGCCTCGTCGGCGTCGGTGACCAGGCTGTCGTCCCAGGCGGGCAGTTCGGTGACGTGCTCGGGCTGGACGGCCTTGTCGGCCTCGGCGGCGGCAATCGCTTGGGCGGTGGCGCGGGCCAGCACCACGCATTCGACCAGCGAGTTGCTCGCCAGCCGGTTCGCGCCGTGCAGGCCGGTGCAGGCGGTCTCGCCGATGGCGTACAGGCCGGTGATGTCGGTGCGCCCGGCCAGATCGGTCAGCACGCCGCCGCAGGTGTAGTGGGCGGCGGGCACGACCGGAATCGGCTGCTTGGTGATGTCAATGCCCAGCTCGGCGCAGCGTTGCAGGATGTTCGGGAAATGTTCGTGCAGGAACTCCGGGCTCCTGTGCGAGATGTCCAGATAGACGCAGTCGGCGCCGTGCTTTTTCATTTCAAAGTCAATGGCTCTGGCCACCACGTCGCGTGGTGCCAGTTCGGCGCGCTCGTCGTGGGCGGGCATGAAGCGCGTGCCGCCCGCTGACGGCGGCAGCAGCAGCTTACCGCCTTCGCCGCGCACGGCTTCGGAAATCAAAAAGGATTTGGCGTCCGGGTGGTACAGGCAGGTCGGGTGGAACTGGATGAATTCCATGTTGCTGACGCGGCAACCGGCGCGCCAGCCCGCCGCAATGCCGTCGCCGGTGGCGGTGTCGGGATTCGTCGAATACAAATACACCTTGCCCGCGCCGCCGGTGGCCAAAATCGTGTGCGCGGCGCTGAAGGTGGAGACTTCGCCGCTGTGTACGTCCAGCACGTAAGCGCCGTGGCACTGGCTGCCGGGGCGTTTTAACTGACGGTCGGTGATCAGATCGACCAGCATGTGGTGCTCGAACAGCGTGATGCCGGGCGTGTTGCGCACCTGGCGAATCAAGGTTTGCTGCACGGCGGCGCCGGTGGCGTCGGCGACGTGAACGATGCGGCGCTGGCTGTGGCCGCCTTCGCGCGTCAGGTGCAGCTCGCCGGGGTGGTCGCTGTCTTCAGAAAAGGCCACGCCCATCTCGCGCAGCCAAGCAATCGCCGGGGGCGCGCCTTCAACGACGGCGCGGGTAGCGGCCAGATCGCACAGGCCGCCGCCGGCAATCAAGGTGTCGCTGACATGCTGGTCCAGCGAGTCGCCCTCGGCCAGCACGGCGGCCATGCCGCCTTGCGCCCAGCCGCTGGAGCCGTCGCTCAGTTCGCGTTTTGTCACCACGGCCACGCGCCGACCGGGCGCCAGCAGCAGCGCGGCGGTCAATCCCGCCAGGCCGCTGCCGATGATGATGACGTCAAAATGATGCGGGGCGGGAGCGGGCAGGTGGGTCATGAGAGGCAGTCGGGATTCAGAAAAATGATAAAGGGGTTTTTCAGGCTGGCGTGTAGGCCAGTCGCACGTAAATGGGGGCGAATGATTCGGCTTGCGTGATTTCGAGCAGGCATTCCTTGGCCAGCTCCAG
>Ga0302263_10000317_pt1 | contig 18440 bp, 16 predicted proteins | sample II_Fen_N1_4_FD_194564 | JGI IMG/M metagenome (GOLD analysis project Ga0302263, IMG submission 194564) | Peat permafrost microbial communities from Stordalen Mire near Abisko, Sweden - II_Fen_N1_4 | ecosystem: Environmental > Terrestrial > Soil > Wetlands > Permafrost | place: Sweden: Abisko... | reverse complement strand
GTGCTGACGAACGAGACCGAGTGGATCTCGACCCGATAGAGCTGGTTCTCGGGCCCGACGTACTGCGCCGTGGACGTGGTCGTCGCGGCGGCGAGGGCCGGCGCGTTGGTCGACCAGCTGGGGGTGCCGGTGCCGCTGACGTTGCCCTCCAGGTGAGTACCCGAGGAGTCGTGGACCAGCCCGGGGCTCGTCGTGTTCTGCACCAGCTTGTAGTAGGCGGCGAGGCCGGTCTCGTTGCCGATGAGCCGCCTCGAGGGGATGGGCCCGCCGACCGCGAACGTGGACGCAGAGCCCGACCACACACGCACCTCGGCCAGCACCGCCGACATCGCGGAGACGCTGGTTCCGCTGGTGGTCCCGAGGTAGGCCGTGCTGCGGGCGACGTTGGGCGGGGGGGCGACGCTGCTCGACGTGAGCACGGCGCCGTTCTTGTAGAGCGTGACGCCGCCGCTCGAGGTGATCGAGGCTGCCACGTGCGTCCACCGGCCGACGTCGAGGCCCCCGAGACCGGTCACCGGGTTCGTGCCCACCTGGAGCACGAGGTTCGCGCTGCCGCTGGTCACGGTCGCCGACAGCGAGATGACGCTCGTGTTGTTCGCGGAGGGCGTGTCGGCCAGGTAGAGGATCGGCACGCTGGACGCGCCAGTGCCGTTCACGTACACCCACGCTTCGACGGCGAAGCCCTTGGAGAAATCCGGGGCGGTCGGCGTGGCGGGCGCGTTCATGGGGAAACCGCCCGTGAACACGACGAAGCCGTTGCTGCCCCCGACCTGCAGCGCGCCCGCGGAGTCCGGCACGAACGCGACCGCGGCGAGCTGCGCTACGCTCGAGGCCGTGATGGCGTTCCAGTCCCCGGGAGGGACCGGTACGGCGGTGGTGCCATCGCCGGTGAGCGGCGCGAGCTTGATCTGCGCCACGTTCTGCACCCGGGTCGCCGTGTCCGGACCGCCCAGCGCGGTCTCCACGATGCTCGGATCCTCGATCGCGCCGACGTGGCGCTGCCAGGCGTCCAGGAAGGCCAGGTAGACGAAGTTCGTGTTGGTGGCGCTGTCCTTGCCGGGCTGGGCCTGCTGGCCGGGCAGGCCGATGAGGCCGATGTTCCCGGGGTTGAATCTGGTGAGCGTGGGGTAGACCGCGCCCGGGTAATCGACCTGCTTGTCGTAGGTCTGGAGCGCGTTGAGCTCGCACAGCAAGCCGTTTACGTACATGCGACCCGGGGACACCGTGATCGTGTTGCTGGCCGGCACGGCGATCTGGTAAGAGCCAGGCGCGCTCGCGGGAGCGCCCGTCGGGCCGACGAGGTCCCCCGCGACCAGCTGCTGCTGGCGCGCCTGGATTTCCATCTGCTCGTTCCAGTCGGAGTCGAGCTGGACGCGGCCCTGCTGCATCCGCACGCTGCTGTAGTGCTTGGTTGGATCGAACGAGAAGCGGGTGAAGTCGCCCTTCATATGGTCTCCTCAGGTGACGAAGAACACGGTCGCCCCGAGGCCGACGCGCAGGTAGGCGGCGAGGCCTGCCTGTACGTCCCGCTGCTTGAGGGGCTGGTAGAGGTGGTGGAGCGCGCCCATCTCGCTCTGATCCGTGCCGCCCTGCAGGATCTCGGGCGCGCACATCCGTCGGAGCTGGGCGTAGCCCGGATCGCCGTACGTGGTCGAGGTGAACGAGGGCTGCACGCGCGAACGCACCGCGGCGCGGTCGGCCGGCGACACGGCGTCGAGGGCGAGCGCGGGCTGGCAGAGGCTCGCGACGAGCGAGCCGGGTGCCACCGTACCGTTCGGCACGAAGCTCGTGCTCACGCTGCCCGAGGCCGTGTTCGTGATGGTGACGGAGTCTCTGAAGATCGTGTCGACCGTCGGGACGGCGGCGCCCGTCGCGGCCGACACCACGGCGCCGAGGGTGCCCACCGTCGTGCTGCCGAAAACGGTGCATCCGTTGAACGTCGCGGAGCCCGCGGTGACCGCCGACCCAGCCATGCCGTCGATCACGCTGTCCACGGCCACGAGCGTGGTCAGCGCCGGGCTGGTCTGCAGCGTTGCGCTCGACTGGAGCTGGAGGCTACCGGTGATGCACCGGCTCAGCGTCAAGGTGAGAGGCCCGCCGCCGGACAGCGAGTGGCCCGGGACCAGCGTGCAGTGGACGAGCGACAGCGTCGCGGCGCCGCTCGCCGTCACGTTGATGTTCCCGTTGAGCAGGAGGCCGTTCAGGGTGAGGGTCGCGCCCGGTCCCAGCGCGATGGAGAGAGGCTGCGTGAGGACGGGGCGCTGCTTGTTCGCCGCGCGCAGCTCGTACGTGCTGCCCGCGGGCACGGTCACGGACGCGGCGGCCGCGTAAGCCAGGCTGTCGCCGATCTGGACGGCGACCTGCAGCGCGCCGCCTGCGTGGGAGGCGAAGGCCGCGCCGATCAGGTCGTTGCTTGCGGCGTCTCCCCCGGAGACGGCGACGGGCGCAACCGTCGACCCGAACGTCGCGCTGCGGTCGTAGGAGCCGCCCCCCAGCTCGCTGCTGAAGCCGTGATAGTAGCTGACCGACACGCTGCCGCTGGGCGGTGCCGACAGCACGAGCCGCCCCCGCGCCGGATCCACCGCGGCCGCGATCGGGGAGCCGGAGCTCGTGGTGCCGAGCGGCACCGGCCACGCGGACAAGTCGGTGATCAGGATCTGCTCCGGAGGCACGACCTGCGCGGTCGACGCCGTGCCGATCGTGATCTGGAAAGCCGGCTGTTGATCGAAGTACGGATTCGGCGGACTCGGCGTGTTCGCCAGGATCGCCTGCCGTGCCGCGTCGAGCGTCTCCGAAACGAAGGCCGGCACGAGCGGCGCCGGGACCGTCGCCTCGCGACCACTCCGCGCGGGAGCGTGCGCAGCGGGTTGAACAGCGGCGTGTCCTTGCCAAGGACGTTGAACCAGAAGCCGTTGGTCGTCCCGGAGGGCGCGGCGGGCGCCCCGTTCACTGCGTAGGCTCTCAGGCGCCAGACGAAGGCGCCGACGTTGGAGAGGGAGGCCTTGCCCGGGCGGCGCAGGTCGATGCTGTGCGCCACGCACTCGAACGGCGTGCCGATGCGGCGCAAGGTATCGACTCCGCGCAGGCTGGGGGTTCGCAGGTTCTGCGGTGCCTGGTGGTTGATGGCCTGGGTGGTGCCGACCAGGCGGAAGAACTCCACCGCGAACGATGGCCAGCCGCTGAGCGGCCCGACGACCGTGGGGAGCGCCGCCGCGGTTCCTTTGCGACGGCGCTGGCCCACGGAGTTGCCGACGTAGGCGCGCCCGCCGTCCGTACCGGGCAGGATGGCCGGGAGCGCGTCGGCCCCCACGAGATCGGCGATGTAGGAGACGACCCACGGGTCGCACGTCTCGATGAACCAGTTGTCGTAGAGCCCGTCGACGTCGTCGCGGACGAGCTGGAGCTCCGTCTCGAGGACCCCCATGAGCGCGCGCAGAGGCTCGCCCTGATCGAGATCGCGCGCGCGGTGGTACGCGGGGAGCAGTTGGTACAGGCGCTCGGCGATCGGGCTCATGGCGTGCTCGTCAGGTTGTTGAAGGCGGGGGAGATGAGGATCAGATCCGTGGGTGCAACTCGGAGGACGCCGGGCTGGGACGCGACCACCTGCGCCGGCCGGGCCACGAGACCGCTCGGGCTGCCGGGCGTGGCGTCGGCGAACGCGAGCGGCTGCAGCTCGACGCCGAGCACGCCAGGCACGCGCTGCAGCGTGAGGAGGACCTCGAAGGCGAGGACCCCTTGGCCGAAGCTCCGGGCGGCGAAGCTGAACGCGTTCTCGAGCGCGCGCTCCGCGGCGGCGCGGACGCTCGGCGGGTCCACGCCGGGCTGGAGCACGAGCGTGGCCGTGACGCCGAAGAACCGCGTGTTGCACAGGTCGACGAGCAGGACCTGGGACGGGTCCGCGAGGGGGGCGATGCTGCGCTGGATCCGGTCGAGGAAGGCGGCGGTGGCGCTGGCGTTCGCCGGCTCGACGCCGCCTGCGGCCGCCACCGTCAGGTGGGCGAAGGAGGATCCGCCGATCTCGAGCAGCGCCGCCTGTGCCTTGCCCACGCCGGGCAGGTTGCTCGTGAAGTCCTCGTAGTCCGAGATCGTCACGATGCGATCGAGCGTGCGCACCGTGCGTGGCGCGGCCGCGCGGGCGTCGTCGAGGACCTGCGGGGCGACCCCTCCCGTGGCGGGCAGGGGGTTCTGCACGCTGCGGATGCCGAGCGGGCGGTTGAAGAGGAGCGTGAGCGCGCCAGCGGCCACGTTGCCGGAGGGGCCGAGGCCGGTGCGGTAGGTGGCGGTCACGTTCTCGCGGCCGGTCGGGAGCCGCGCCCCCGCCTGCCCGTCGCCAAAGACCACCGTCGTCTTGCCCTGGTCGTCGATTCGCACGGCGTAGGCGCGGCTCGGCCCGGTCTGGCCGAACAAGGCCGGCACCTCCTGCCAGGCCACGCCGTTCACGCGCACGGTGATGGTGCTCGCGCCGCCGCTGGAGGTCGCCGCCGGCAGGTAGGTCAAGTTGGGCTTGGCGAGCACGAAGCGCTGGTTCTGCTGCGAGCCGTCCCCGCTGCCGAGCACCTCGCCGGCCACCGTTTGGCCGTGCGTCGCCGGCGCGACGTTCGCGTTCAGGGTCAGGGTCGTGAGATCGTACGTGTTCTGCAGGTCGTCGAGGAGGATCGCCGTGTAGCCTCCGGGGTTGCCGGTCGCGGCGTTGACGCCCGCGTGGACGACCGAGGCGAGCGTCACGATCTCGGTCTGCGTCACGCCGGGCGGATCGACGTGCACGAGCGTGGCCGGGTCCACACGCTGCCCGGTCAGCGCCACGAGCTGCCCGGGCTCGAGGCCGAGCGCCATGTGGTCCAAGACCAGCGTCGAGGCGGCGACGCTGATGGGCGAGCTCGTGGTGTACGTGTGCTGCAACGCGGCCGTGAACGTGAGCGTGGTGGCGCTGGCGGTGGAGGCGACCGCGAGGAGCGTCATCGTCTCCGACTGCGTCGCGCCCGGTGGGTCCAGGGGCTTCCCCGAGCTCGGATCCACGCGCGTCCCGGTCAAGGTCACGGTCTGCCCGGGCATGAGGCTGACGACGATGTGGCTCAGCACCACGCTCGCGCCGCTGACGGTGCTGGCGCCTGCGACCGGGATGACCGCGGGGAACGGCACGGGCGCGGCCAGCGACGTCGGCGCGAGCGGCACCGTGGGTGCGAGCGGGAGCTGCCGGCTCTGCACGTACGCCGTCGTCCTCGTGATCGGGAGCGGCGGCTGCGACGAGCCCGTGGGGAGCGCGAGCGCGGTCACGCCCACGCTCGAGGGATGGGGCGTCGGAGCGCTCCCGCCGATGGATGGCAGGGCGATCTGCGCGGCCTGATCGGCGACCGCGCTCACCAGGAAGCCGACCGGGCTCCCGCTCGGGGTCGAGTCCACGAGCACCACGGTGCTGCCGACCGCGATGCCCGACATGGATTGCTCGAGCAGCGCGACGCTCGCGCCCGTCGTGCTCGGGGCACCGAGCCAGATCGTGGAGCTCGGTACGTTGAGCGTGGCGCTCGCGGACGTGATCGTGGTGCCTTCCGGGAGCGTGCGCCCGAGGAATCCCACCTTCTGACCGAACGCGGAGACGGTCGCAGGGCTCGTCGGCTGTACGGGCACCGTGAGGGCCGCGACGATGTCCTGCACGGCGCCCGGATCCCAGCCGAGCTGGCGGAGGAACACGTCGAGCTGGGGTGCCTGCCAGGCGTAGGGCAGGATGTACGTGGCGACGTTCTCCGGCGTGAGCGGGACCTGGAGTCCGACGATGGGCTTGGGCTGCTGGGCGGTGAGCCCGGGGTTCGGCGCCAGGACGACGTTCGTGGGCGAACGGAAGCCGACCGTCGTGGTGCCCTTCACGGCATCGATCTGGACCTGCGTGACGGTGACCGCCGCGGACTGCCCGGACACCCAGAGCAACGCGCCCGGCTGGAGGGCGAGGCTCGTGCCCATGAAGGTGAGGCTCTGCACGGGGATCTGGCCCCCGCTCGTCGCGAGCTGCTGCGGCTGCGTGAGCAGCGGCCGCAGGGCGTTCCACTCCGCGCGCGCCGAGATGGCCGCGGTCGTCTCGAAGAATTGCGGGAGCTGACCCTGTACGGGCACGCTCTGCACCTGCGTGCCGATGGGGACGGTCACCGCGCCCGGCGTGCCGGCCGCGGTCTCGACCGCGAAGGCCAGGGCGGTCGCAGCGGCGAGGCCGGGGTTGAGCTGGTAGCCGACGGCGCTGGCGAGCTGGATGAGGGAGAGCCGCTCGGTCGCGGTGCGGACGTAGCCCTCGTTGGCGATGCGCTCCTGGTAGAACGTGAGGACGTCGATGACCATCGCCCAGGCATCGAGCAGGGCGATGGTGGGGTCGTCGCTCGCGCGGGTCGTCAGGGCCGCGAGCGGCCACGTGCCCGCGTTCGGCCCGCTGGGGATCGCGAACGCGCGCAGGTTGGCTTGCATGTACGACAGGCTCTGCGCGTATGTGCTGGCCCGGTACGCGAGCGTCGTGAGCTTCGCCGGGTTGTTGATCGTGCTCACGAGGACCCCGCGATGGACAGGGTCAACGCGATCTGAGGGAGCTGCGTGGCCCCGAGGCTGATGAAGGCCGTCGGCAGGCTGAAGTCCGAGGGGCGCTGCGCGGCCGTGAAGACCGTCGTCGCGCTGGAGGTGTCGATCGACGCGACCCCCGGCACCCCGGCCGCCGCGGCGAGGACCTCGCTGAAATAGATCGTCTGTCCGAGCGTGAGGTTCGCGGGGGCGAACCGGGCGGGCTGCCCGTTCGGCAGTGGCCCCGGCCCGAGCAGCGCCGCGCTGACGCTCGCCAGGACGGCGCTGGGCAAGAACCCCGGCGCGGTCGCGATGGCGAGGCCGATCTGGATCGGCACCAGCGTCGGCGGGACGACCTCGATGCTCAAGCCCGCCAGGCGGAAGGGCTCGAGGAATGTCTGCACCTGGGTCTGGAATGCGCGGTCGACCGCCAAGCCGCCCGCGCGCTGTACCACGACGGACGCGACCAGGTAGCTCCCGGTCCAGCGCAGCCGGGCCACCGCGCTCTGGACGCCAGGGCAGAGCAGCGCGGCGCTGACGTAGTCTGCACGGGTGACGGCGCGCTGCTGGGTCTGCTGGAAGGCCTGCGGCGCGTTCGTCTGCACCTGTGCGACCGTCTCCGGATCGATCCCGCCGCTCGCCGGAAGGGGATTGCGCAGGAGGACGATCCCTGGGTTCGACGACAGGACGGCGTGCGCGATCGACTCCGCGCCGACGTTGCCCGCGAGCCCGTTGCCGATCCGGTAATTTGCCTGGAACTGGCTCGTCGGATCGATTCCCTTCCCCACCGCGTCGTCCCCGAAGCGCAGGTGTGCCGCGCCCGCGTCGTCGACCTCGACCACGAAGTCTGTCGCCAAGGGCCCGCTCTCGAGCAGGTCGCGCTGGACGGTCCAGCCGGTCGCGATCGAGGCGCCCCCGGTCTGCACGAGCTGGATGGCGGGCCGGACGTCGGCCAGCTGATAGCCGAAGACGGTGCTCGCGGGCGCCTGCGGGTCGAACGCGACGAGGGCTCCTTGCGCCGTGACCACGTGGCCCTGCTGGGTGAGCGGCAATCGCGAGAGCACCGGTCGATAGGGGGCGCCAGGGACGACCGGGGGCAGGTTCTCCGGCGGAAGCGTCTGACCGTGATCGGCCAGCACGATGTTACCGCGCGCGACGCAGGCGGCCGGGCCGAGGCGGAACGCCAGCGCGTCGCCCGCGCCCCACGTCACGGTCGCCACGCCCGCGCTCGCGACAATGGACAACAAGCGCACGACCTGGCGGTGGGTCGGATCGGCGTCCTTCGAGAGACCGCTCCGGGGGCCTAAAATCTCCTCGAACAGCAGCAGATCGCCGGGCATGAACGTCGTGCTGAGCGAGGGGCTCGTGTCGACCAGCGCCGCGCTCGTCGCGCCGACCGGCTGCGCGGACGCCAGGGCGATCTGGCTGTGGCTCCCGTAAAGGAACAGCGGGTGCATGGTCTCGAAGACCTGCGCGGCGGACGAGGCCGCGGGCAGCTCCGCGCTCGGCGACATCACCGCGGGCTGCTGCGGCGTGCGCGTGAGGAGGGCCGTTCCGGCGGGCAGCTGCGGCGCCCCGCCGGGGGTCACACCTGAGGCGGCCCGCACCTCGACGAAGACGCGCGCGTTGGCGCCGTCATGCATGAAGTAGTCGAGCAGGCGCGCGTGGCGGCGCGCCGAGATCCGCCGGCGCGCGGTGCCGAGGTAAGCCTCGGTGGCCACCGCGTCTTGGTCGTAGCTCAGGTAGTCGGCGGCGTAGGCCAAGATGTCGACGAGCGCGATACTTAGGTCGGACGTGTGGCGCTCGCTCCACGCAGGTAAGAGGACGCTCAGGCGATCGAGCATCATCCGGCGGAAGCTTGAAAAGTCCTTGGTCAGGTAGTCGATGCGCGGCGCCGGGCTCGTCATCGTCATGCCTCCGTGGTGAACTGCGCGACCTGCGCTTGCCGCGTGAGCACGGTGATGTAGCGAACCGTGACGTTCAGGGTCGAGTCGGCGCCCGAGACCTCGACGGCCTGCACGTGGATGACGTCTCCCAGCCACTGCTGGAGCGCCGCCTGGATGGCGAGCTGCACCGCCGGCGCCACCGCGCCGCCCGCGGGCTCGAAGGTGAGCCCGAAGACGCCGCTGCCGAACGACGGGAGGTTCACCCGCTCGCCGGGGCTGACGAACAGCGTCTGCTCGATGAGATCGCGGATGTGCGTGGCGGGGTCGGCGTCTGCCGTCCGGCCCCGGCCGTCGATGCGGAAGGGAAAGGCGATTTGCATCAGGACCCCGTTGCGCGTGCTTGAGTGACGACGACGGTCGCGGGCATGGGTGGGACCGGTGGACTGCAGTTGAAGACGGCGAGGGAGGTCGGGACCAGCGCCGGCACGCCGTTGAGGGTCACGCGCACCGTGCCCGTGGTCCACGTCACGACGGTGCAGGGCACGACCCCCGGCCCGGGGACAAGCGGGCAGCCGGCGACGACGCCGGTCGCCGCGATGGTGGCGACCGGCTGGCCGCCCGTGGTCACCTGCGCCCCGGCGGGCGTGATCGTGATCATGCCGCCGTGAGGGCACAGGAGCTGGGCGCCGACCTGGATGAGGGTCCCCGGCATCAGAGGACCCCCAGCGCGCCGTTGTTGATGGACACGGCCGGACCGGTGAGCGCGATGCTCGCGCCGGCCGCCGTCTTGAGGATGATGCCCGCGGGCGAGATCTGGAGCATGTCTCCGGCCGCGTCCTGAAGCGTGATGCCGAGCGAGTTCATCATCAGCACCTCGCCGGTTGCGGTCCTCAAGGTGATCCCGCCGATCCCCGGTGTGTCGTCGAGCATCAAGCTCTGACCGAGCAGGGTCTGGACCATCACCTTCAGGAAGAGCGGCTGCGCGAGGGGCGGCACGTCGGTGGGCGCCGGGAAGCAGCCGCTCCAGATCGGACGATCCGGGTTGCCGTTCTCGTACTCGATCCAGACGTTGGCGCCGATCGCGGGCAGCCCGTAAAAGCCCATGCTCGTGCCTGCGAATGGCAGGCAAGGCAGCGCCCATCCGCTCGGAATGCCCCTGTGAACGCCTGGCACCGAAGCTTGAATGCGGCCCGCCTGCAGCGGATCCAGGTTGTCGATCACCTTGCCGCGGAACTTCCCCCAATACGGGGGGCCGCCGCTTGCCTCGTCTCCGCTCATGGCACCACCTCCGGCAAGATCGCACCGAGGCCCTCTCGACCCAGCGAGAACGCCTGTGTGTACTTGCCCTCCTGGACTGCGATCGTGTGCGTGACGCGCTTCACCCAGTAGAAGCCGTCGTAAGAGAAGCCCACACCGCGGACGCCGACCGGGCGCCGAGCCCGCAAGACTCCGCCGTAGCGCACGGCGTCCAACGTGCCCTCGCACGTCACGGTGTCGCGCCCCGACATCATGGCGCCGAGCATCGTCCCCAGCGCCTCGGCGGGATTCATGGTCGCGAGGTCGCCGAGGTAGAGGGTGCGCATCGCTGGGCTCGGCTCGGCCGCGAGCGGGGGGATCGCGGGGAGCGACAGCGGCGGGAGGGGCACCTCGATGCCCCCGGCCAGCGGCAGAAAAAGCGTTCCCGAGACCCCGACGGCCTCGAGCGGATCGTGGCTGAAGCTGATCGAGATCACGTTGGTCGCCGCGCCCATGTTCGCGGTCAGCGCGGACTGCGGCAGCCCGAGGCGCACGTCCGGCCCGAGGTAGCCCGTGTTCACGCCGAGCGTGAGCGGCTCGACGAAGAAGATGTACCCGTTCCGCTTCGCGATGCGGTTCAAGAACTTCAGGTCGGTCTCGCCGGCCTGCCACGGCGTGGTCTCGACGAGCAAGGGGATGTTCGCCGTGGGGATGACCGTGGGGACGATGCCGTAGGGCGCGTACTTGGCCATGACCAGCGCGGCGATGGCCGCGTCGGGGAGCTGCACATAGGGGACGTGCAGCTCCACGAGGTCCATCATCGCCGTGACGTCTTTTCCGGAGACGGTGAGCGTCGTCTTGCCGGGCTGGTCGTTCGGGGCGAACTGATGGTGCAGGATCACGCCGTCGAACAGGATCTCGGGCACGGCGCCCATGACCACCCCGATGATCACACGATTGTACGGATCGAGCGTGCCGTCGCTGAGCCCCGTGTAGTCGAGCACCGTGTCACGGCTGAGCGCGACCGTGAGCTGGAAGCCGCTCGTGCCTTCGGCGTTGCAGGTGACCTCCACGCGTTGCAGGGACTGCGCGAACCACGCCGGCGCCGGGAGCGGCACGATCTTGCCGATCCAGAGGATGACGCGGATACCGAGGTCCGTGAGGTTGAGCACGACCGTCACCTCGTGGGGAGCGCGATGGTGATGACTTGCCCGACGACGACGAGCTCGTCGGGATGGAAGGTGAGATTGCCGTCGCACACCCGCCAGAACTGGAGCGGATCGCCGACCTTGGCGGCCGTGATCGTGTCGAGGCGATCGCCCTCGCGCACCGTGTATTGGAGGAGCGTGCTCATCCCCCCGGGCGCGGGGAGGAAGCGCCGGCGCGCGTACACGACGGATTCGGTCGTGCCATCCGGCTGCGTCACGGTCACCGTCCCGCTGGGAAGCGCCGAGTACCTGCTTGACGGATCGAACATGTGCGCTCCTTTCAGATTCCGGGCACCTTGGACAGGAGGGCGCCCGCCGGAGAGGTCGCGAGCAAGGAGATCGCCTCCTTGGCCATCTGCTGGCCCAGGAAGAGGGCCCCGCCGACGCTGCCGAAGCCGAGATCCTGGTAGGTCAGGACCTGCAAGCTCAAGCTGACCTTGGCTTGGATGGGATTGAGGTTGGGGTCGAACAGCTCTTCGGTGATGCTGAGCTGGTTGATCCGCACGGGAAGCACGCGCTGAGGCCCGAAGACGAAGAGGCAGAGTGGGGCCACCGGGGGCACGACCTCGATGATTCCGATGAGCGCCAGGGCCTCGTTGGCGATCGCGAGCACAGACGGCGGATAGAGCAGCAGCTCGAGCGCCGCGAGCATGGGCCCCACGCCCAAGGAAGCCGCGACGGCGTCCCCGCCGGCGAGCGCGTCGGTGGCGTCGAGGTGGATCTCGATTTGGATGGTCTCTTTGGGAGGGCCGTTGAGACGCAGCGCCTCGGTCGTGCTCCCCATCCCGCCGCCCGCCGGCGCCATCGCGACCACCGTCCGCGTGAGGGTCTCGGGGTTGTACTGGAACGGGATGACCTGGGGGCCCGAGATCAGCGCTCCCTTGATGAGACGCGGAGAGAACGTGAAGTTGTCGTCGCTCACGGCCTGGACCTCCCGCTGGGGGGGGGTTGGGGGGGGTTTGGTGGGGGGGGGGCGTAGGGCGGCGCGGAAGCGTTGGACGCTCCGGACAGCGCTCCCGGGCGCGAGCCGGTCAGGAGCGCTCGGTACACGGCCCCCGCAGCCTGCGCTCCGACGGCCTCCGGGCTCGCGCCGTGGGCGACGTGGATGGCGCCGCCGTGGTCCGACATGACCGCGCGGGTCGTGGAGGCCGCGCGCGCGGGATCCTCGGCGAGGAGCCGCCGAAGCTCCCGCTCCATCGCCCCGCCGATGCGTGCCCGGTCGTGGTGGGAGAAGCCGTGGAGCACGAGCTCGTCGATCTGGAGATCGATCTCGGCCGGCCTCATGTCCAGGCTCCCACTTCACGCTCGTCGATGGGCTTCTCCAGCTTGGCGAACTCGCTGCGCGCCGCGGACGCGAGGTGCTTCATGCCGACGGGCGCGCCGGCGTCCGCCGCGAGGAACGCTGCGTTGAGCGCGATGTTGCGGATGTTGCCCCCCGCGAGCGGGAGGCGCGCGAGCCGGCGCGGGTCGATCCCCGAGGTGGGCGTGGTCCGCGGGAAGGCTCGGCGCCAGATGTCCGCCCGCTGCTCCTCGGCGGGGAACGGAAAGTCCACGACGAACCGGATGCGCCGGAGGAAGGCGGAGTCGAGCGCCTTCTTCATGTTGGTGGTCAGGATGGCGAGGCCCCGGTACGTCTCCATCCGCTGGAGCAGGTAGCTGACCTCGATGTTCGCGTAGCGGTCGCGGCTGTCCTTGACCTCGCTGCGCTTGCCGAACAGCGCATCGGCCTCGTCGAACAGGAGCATGGCGCTCCCGCTCTCGGCGGCATCGAACACGCGGCGGAGGTTCTTCTCGGTCTCGCCGATGTACTTGCTCACGACCTGGCTCAGGTCGATCCGGTAGAGGTCGAGCCGGAGCTCGCAGGCGAGCACCTCGGCTGCCATCGTCTTGCCCGTGCCGCTCGCGCCCGAGAACAGCGCCGTCGATCCGAGGCCGCGCCCGCCCCGCTCGGCGAAGCCCCACGTCTCGTAGACCCTGGCGCGCTGCCGCTGCTGCGCGGCGATCTCGCGCAACGTCTGCTTGGGTTGAGCAGGGAGCACGAGGTCGTCCCAGCCGGCCTGGGGGGTGATGCGCTCGGCGAGGTGGTCGAGGCTCGGGCGGGCCTCCTCGACGCACGCGTCCCAGAGCGCGGGCCCGAGCGCTTCCTCGCCCCCGGAGGTTCCGTTCGCCAGCCCGACGACCAGGCTGCGCGCGATGGCGGCGTGCATGGCGGGGCGCGCGAGGTTGAAGTGCGAGACGATGCGGTCGAGCTCGCCGTTCATCCGTTCGGCGAGCGGGCCGAGCGTCTCCAGCCAGAGCGCCCGCTGCTCGGCCATCGTGGGCCGCTCGACGAAAAACCGGACAGCGTCCGGGCGCGTCGTTCGAACAGGCTCGCGGCTCCAGACCAGGGTCGGGCCTTCCACGCTCTCGACGAACGCGCGCGCCGCCCGCATCGACTCGGGGTCGTCAGCGTCCTCGAACATCACGAGGGCAGCGCTGCGCTCGAGCCTGGCGTCTCGCTCCCACAGCACCCGGAGCGCGTCGCGCTCTGCCGCCGACGCCGGAAGATCGGCGGCGCGCACGGCGTGAAGGGCGAGGCCGCTCGCCGCGCAGGCCGCCGCCGCGATGGCCCGCCCGGCGAGCGGATCGACGCCCGAGAGCTGGACGAGCGGGGCCTCGCCGTAGCGTGACAAGAGGGCGGTGACCTGATGGGCGAGCGTGCGGTGCGAAGCGAGCAGCTCGGCGGGGGGCGGGACGCGGACGAAGTGGCACCGAAGGCGCTCGTCGAGCTGCGACAGACCGACGAGGTAGTGGAGCACGCGCTCGTCGATGCGGAGCGCGCCGCGCCACGGGCCGCCGGCCGAGAGCTCGACGAGTTGGTGGCGGCGGAGCGGCCCCGAGGGGCCGAGGGCGGACCACGCCGCGTCGGGCAGCGCGGAGACCGCGAGGCCGAACGTGGGATGCACGCGCGTCGCGTCGCCCTGGGCCGCCGCGCAGAGCGCCGCGAGCCCCGAGTCGAGCTCCACTCCCGCGCAGAGCAGGAGCACGTCGCGCTCGAAACCGGAGAGCGCGAACGCCTCGCATAGCGAGCGCAGCGCCGGTGGTTCGGTCGGCTCGGCCGGCGCTTGTGGCGCGGGCCGGACACCGGCGTCAGGCTGCACCCCGAGCGGTTGAGGGTGCGCGGGAGGGGCGAGAGGCTCGAGGAGCCTGCGAATCCGGTCGAGCTCCACGCTCAGCAAGCGCTGATTGCGGGCGAGCGCATCCGCCGTCAGCGACATCATGGCAGGGTCACCTGTTGCGTGGAGTCAAAAGCGAGGGGCTTCTGTGCGAAGTTCACGAGCAGGCTCTCGACGCCGTCGACGCGGAGCCGCACGAAGAACGTGCCTGTGGGCAGCCCGGTGACCGGGAAGGAGAGGTTGGCGGTGGGGGAGGCCACGGCCGGGATGGGGACCTCGGCGTCGGCGACGACCAGCGATACGCGTTGCTGCGGCCACACCTTCGGGCTGCACACGAGCCCGATCGCGCTCGTCGATGTCCGGGGGGCCGCGGGCGACTGGATCGATGCGATGGTCGGCGCCAGGACGATCGGCAGGCCGTTGCTCGTGCGGGTCTGCGGCGTCCCGCCGCCGGTAGGCGGGGGGTCGTCGCGCCGGATCGAGACGAGGTACGGGCCCGCCGGCCACGCGGCCTGCGCGGCAGCATCGCTCGGGAGCTGGACCGAGATCGACGTGGCGCTCCGCGCCGTGACCACGGCGCTGGTGAGGGGCGTGGCGACCAATGCGCTCTGGAACCCGACGACGAGGTTGTCGCTGCTCCCGTCGAGGCTCGTGCCCGAGAGCACCACCGTGTCGCCCAATCGCGCGCTCGGCTGGCCATTGGGAGGCGCCACCGCGGTGAGGGTGGGGAACACCGGCGGCCCGATGACCGCGGCGACGGTCTGCTTGAGCACGGGCAGCGGCGCACGCAACGCCTGCGCGCTGTCGATGAGCACGACCGAAGCCTGGTACGAGACGGAGATCCGGTACTTCGCCTGGAAGATGGTCCAGAGCTTGGAGGTCTCCTCCACCGTGAGCGGCTTCGGCGTCAGGCGGACGCGCTCCTGTTGCTGCTGCAGGTCGATGCCTGTGATGGCCGCGTTGACCGCTGCCTGCTGGATGAGCTGGGGCGGCAAGATCGCGTTGTCGGCGAGCAGGCTCACGACCTCCGCGAGGGCGACGTGCGCGAGCGTGTCGTCGTTCTCCTTGCCGTAGGCCGTGATGATGTAGTTGAGGTCGAGGGCCACCGGGGGGGCGTCCGGCGGCGGCGAGCCGGTCGAGTCGGGGAGATTCTGCCGGGGAGCGTTCGTGTTCCGCCACGCGGCGTTGGTGGCGACCTGGTAAAGGAACACGTTGAGCGAGCTGTGCGTGACGTCCGTCCCCGCTTGGTCCGGCGGCACCGCGGTGACCTTGAGATCGGCCAGCGCGCTCTGGAGCGTTGCGATCTTGCCGAACAGAGAGCACAGCGCCCCCGTGACGGCAGCGATGGCGGTCGCGTTGCTCATCGTCGCCTCACGTGCTTCTGGAGGAAGTCGGAGAGACTGAGCCGCGCGGCCTCGGATGGGGGGGGCGGAGCGGAGGGCGGCATGACCGCCCGCACGTCGATCCGGCCGACATGCACGCGGATCACCGGGGCGGGCGGAAGTCCACGGGCCTGCCCGGCCGACGAGTCGGCGGCCGCGTTAGGGAGCGGAGCCCCGGGCCGGGACGAGGCTCCCCGCGAGGGAGCACCTCGCGACTGGGCGAGGGTGATCGGCACGTCGCGCGGCTGCGCGCGGACGTCCGGGATATCGCGCGGCTGACCAGCCGGTGGAGCGAGGAGCCTTGGCGCCGCCTCCTCGACCCCAGTGTCCCGACGCGAAGGGCTCGGCGCGTCGAGCCGGGCCCCGGCGCGCGTATCGAGCGCCACGCTCGCCTCTCCGGCGATGGGGGCCGGGGCCCCGGCGCCCGAGACGCCAGCCGCCAAGCGATCGGGAGAAGGGACGGCGCGAACCGGCCGGGGCGAAGGCTCGGTGCGGCGCAGGGCATCGGTCGGAGCGTGCGCAGAGGCGATCGCTTTTCCGGCGGAAGCCTCGGCATCAGGACGTGGCCGGGAATCGGAATGGGCGGTTGCGGCGTTCGGCGCTGGTTGCGAGCCGGTTGCGTCATGGATCGCCGTGCGGACGTGCGCGATCTCCCCGCGCCCCGCGATCTCCCCGCGCCCCGCGATCTCCCCGCGCCCCGCGATCTCCCCGCGCCCCGCGATCTCCCCGCGCCCCGCGATCTCCCCGCGCTCCGCGTCCGGCCCCGTGGCCAGCGGGAGACCGTCAGCGCCCGCCGGCTGGGGTTGGGTCCGCAGGATTCCCCGTGCGTCCTCGGAGACGCGAGCCGAGAGGCGATCGGCGGCGCCGCCAGTGCTCGCCGCTGCTCCCTCGGGCGGCGAGAGATGGGCGCGTGGCTGCGGCTGGACAGGCGGGATGACCAGGGGGCCGATCTCTTCGGAGACCCAGGTCTGGGCGGCGAACTCGGGTCCGCGACCGAAGCGCGGGGCCACGATCGGACGCACGAGCGGCGCGCGCCCCAAGGTTCGATCCACGAGACGTGACAGGTACGTGCTCATGCCGTCGCCATCTCCAGATATGCCTGCCGGCGGCGGCTGCTCATCGCGAGGATTTCGGCCTCGCGCCAGTGGTACACCCTCGCCAGCGCGTCGATCTCACCCAGGAGGCGCGCTGCCTCGACCGAGACTTCGCGACTCACGAAGTCGACGATGTCGAGGACGGCCTGCCACGCGTGACCGCAGGCGGGGCACGCCAGGTCGAGCAGCACCTCGGCCTGCGGGTCCTGCTCGGCCATGGCTTCCGCGAGCCGCTCCACGATCGCGACGGGGAGGTCCGCCGGAGCTATCGCCTCGTCGTCTCCGCGGAGTCCGCTGCGCCGCCAGGCCGAGAGGACGCAACGCTCGACCAGCCGTTCCAAGGCCGCGCGCGGGTCGCCGGACGCCGCGACCTCGGCAAGATCACGGCTGTCCGGGAGCCGAAACCGAAGCTGGAATCCATCGGTTTCGAGCCCATAATCCGGTCCCGAGCCTGCGGACGGCGGCTCGGCGCGGAGCGACGAGGTTTGGAGCGCGAGCTCCACGTCCACCGAGCACGCGGGGCACGCGACTTGCGCTTCGAGGGTCTCGCCGAACGTGCGCTCCCGCAACGCGAGGACGAGGGCGTCGCGTCTCCCCACGGGGAGCTCGACCAGTGCCTCCCGGCCGAGCTCGGGGCGAGCGAACCACAGGAGCGCGAGGGCACGATCGACCGGGTGTCGATCCTGCGCGAGCTCCCAAACCTTCAACATATCTGCAGCTGATAACGCGCGCATGCAATGGCCTCGAACGCAGTCTGGCTGCGACACTACGGTTGTCGGATGGGCTGAAGATCAGGGCGGGTTCACGAAGCTCGGCTCGGTGGGCTCCACCACCGATTCATCCCTCTCCCAGCCCTCGTTCTCTAGCTTGATGTGCTGGATGGCCACGGCGTTGGCGTTGGCGTCCAGGTCCGGGACGGCCTGGTATTCCGAGACCCAGCAGCGGTAGATCTTGTACGCGATCGCGAGCTGCCCGGCCTCGTTGTAGATCTCCAGGATGACGTCCTTGCGAAAGTCCTTGAGCGACGTCTCGGCGCCGAGGCCGGCGCCGTAGTTCCACACCTTGTTGGCCCAGCGCTCGAACTCCACGTCGTGGGTCACGCCCCGCTCGAGCGTGATGGCGTCGTACTCGGTCCGCCCGGGTGACTTGCGGGAGGTGCTGGGGTCGCCCCCCTCGCGGTGCTTGACGACCTCCGTCGTGCGCTTGAGCATCGTCGTCTTGCTGATCCCGGCGACGTATCGCCCGTCCCACTTGATCCGGAATTTGAAGTTTTTATACGGATCGAAGCGCTGTGCGTTGACGCTGAACTGAGCCATCGGAGACTCCTTTACCTCGGGGGCATCAAAGAACCCTGAAACGCCGCACGCTACGAGGCGTTTTGGCCGGCCAACTGTTGGATACTGATGATGACGAACTCTGCAGGCTTGAGCGGCGCAAAGCCGGCGACGATGTTCACGATGCCGTTGTTGATGTCGGTCTTCGTGGTGGTTTCGGCGTCGCACTTGACGAAGAACGCGTCCCTGGGGGACGTGCCCGCGAATGCGCCCTTGCGGAACAGGTCGTTCATGAACGACCCGACGTTGAGGCGGATCTGGGCCCAGAGCGGCGTGTCGTTGGGCTCGAACACGACCCATTGCGTGCCTCGGAAGAGGCTCTCTTCGATGTAGAGCGCCAGGCGCCTGACGGGGAGATACTTGTAGTCGTCGGCGAGTTGATCTGCGCCGCGCAGCGTACGCGAGCCCCAGACCACGCTCCCGCTCACGGGGAAGGTGCGCAGGGCGTTGACGCCGAGCGGGTTGAGCGCGCCGCTGTCGGCGTTGGTGAGCCGCAGCGAGAGACCCCGGATGCCCTGGATGCCCGTGTCGACGCCGGCGGGCGCCTTCCACACGCCCCGCTGAGCGTCGGTCGCCGCGATGATGCCGGCCACGGCGCCGCTCGGCGCGAA
>Ga0302263_10000316_pt1 | contig 18528 bp, 18 predicted proteins | sample II_Fen_N1_4_FD_194564 | JGI IMG/M metagenome (GOLD analysis project Ga0302263, IMG submission 194564) | Peat permafrost microbial communities from Stordalen Mire near Abisko, Sweden - II_Fen_N1_4 | ecosystem: Environmental > Terrestrial > Soil > Wetlands > Permafrost | place: Sweden: Abisko... | reverse complement strand
CAGGTCCGGATCATCCTTGGCGCGGCCGTCGGGACCGGAGCTGATGACAGAATCGCTGGCCGCTTCATGGACAAAGTCGCTGGCCGGCGACACCCGGATCATCCGTGGGGCACGCATCCGGATGGCGCGGGGCAGGGCTCCCCAGGCTCGGCTGGGCTCGATGCCGCGCGTGCGCGGCGGGGGTGCGAGCTCGAGCACCTGGTCGAGCTCGGCCCGGCGGGGTCGCGCCGCGACGCCTCGTCAGCCGCGCTCATCGCTTCAGCGCGCGGCCATCACCGTGACCCCGGAGACCAGGGTCTTCACGGGCAGGTGCGCCCCGATGGCGGCGAGCGTGCCGGCGCTCAACCTGGCGTCGGCCCCGCGGATGAACAGGGCGGCCCCGCCCGACGCGTAGTAGGCCTCCATCGCCGCCTGGTACCCCGGACGGACGTCCCGCTTGGCCGCGTCGCCGCGGTCCAGGTCGTAGGCGTTGCCCGACGGGTCCAGGACGACGGGGCAGCGCTCCCGCACGTTCCGCCCCAGGCGGTCCAGCTCCACGAGGAGGACAGGCGAATCGGCGGTGACACAGCGGCTCGAGCCCACGGCCACCTCGAGCGCGGGCAGGTCGAGGCGCGTGCCCGTCCCGCGCGCTGCGGACAGCACGAGCGACGCGGCGAGCAACCCCAGGGTCGCCAGGGCGAGGGCCGCCCGGACGGGACGGCCGGAGCCGGGCCGGAGGGACAGCGTCGCGGCCGCGCCGCCCGCCAGGATGGCGCAGGCGGGTGCCACCCAGGCCGCGTAGTGCCCGTACACCGGTGCCAGCGCGAGCACGACCAGCTGGATCGCGGCCAGGACCGCCCACGGGCGGAGGCCCGGCCGCCGCCAGGCCGCCCACGCCATGATCACCACCGCACCGAGGAACGCCGCGGCCACCAGCCAGCCCGGGATCCTCGCGGGCAACCGGTTCGCCTGGTCAAGGAGTCCTTCCAGCGCCCGGATGCGGTCCACCATCGACCCCGCCGCCTCGGGCCGGCCGAGCTGGTCCAGGAAGGTGTAGCGCAGCATCGGCAGGCCGCTCGCCAGGAGGAACGGCGCCCAGGCGATGATCGTGGTCGTCGCCGCGGCGACGACGTAGGTCGCCGCGGCCCGCCCTCGAGCCCGCATGCCGGTGCCCCCGGCCGCGAGGACGATCCAGGCGAGCACGACCAGCGCCGGGATCGCACCCCAGATCTGCGTCGAGAAGGTGAGCCCCATCGCGATCCCGGCGACGACGGCGCGGCGACCACCGACCGCGGGGTGGGGCCCCTCGCCCCCGTACGCCACGGCCAGCAGCGCCACGAGCAGGAACGCGGTCTGCGGTGCGATCAGCCACGTCGTGCGCTCGACGACGACGGCGGACGGCCAGACGGCATAGAAGCACCCGGCGAGCAACGCTTCGCGCCGGCCCAGCCTGGCGGCGACGGCGATGACGAAAAACGTGTTGAGCGCCCCGAGGGCCATGAAGGCGACCCGCCCGACCGCGAGCGCATCGCCATCACCGATGACGTTCCCGAGCGCGGCGAAGGGCGCAAGGAGGTACAGGATCCCGGGCGGATGGAGGAACAGGGCGTCACGGTACGGGACGAGGCCGTTGACCCAGGCGTCTGCCGCGCCGAAATAGACGCCGTCGTCGTACGTGAAGACCGCGTGCAGCCCGCCGCCCACCAGCACGGGCACGAGGCGGACGAGGAACGCGAGGGCGACGATCCCCCAGACGAGCCGCGCGTCGCGGGCCGGGAGGGTGCGGATCGACCACGCGTCCGGCCCCGGATGGGCCGCCCGCGGGGCCGCGCTTTCGAGTGACGAGGCCACGCTCCCGGGTCCCCCCGTGTTGCCTCGCACGCGACGCGACCGGGCCTCCGGTCTCGCCCGCTGCGAGGGCGCACGCATGCTCGCACGTTCTCAGTCGGCGGGTCGATTCCCATGGATCCAGGCCGCGCCCAGCCGCCAGTACGCCGGGTCGTCCGGCGCGATGCCCGCCGCCGCGGCGGTGGCGTCCCAGCGCGCGATCCAGCCCTCGGCCAGGTCGTCCGGGACGCCCATGCCCCAGAGCTCATCCTTGAGGGCGGCGCGCTCGGGGTCGGGCCGCAGCTCGGGCACGGACACGGTCTCGCGGGCGGCGTCCTCATCGCTCATGGGCGCAAGCGTAGTGGGCGGCCCGCGAGGGGCCGATGCCCGATCGGGCACGCGACCTGCCCCATCGGGCATCCGCCTGCCACCTTGTCCCGCGGCTCGCCAGCCCCGATGCTCCACGGATGGCACCGGACGGGCGGGCTCGCGCGGAACGGCGCGCCGTGGCGGATTCCGCCCGACGCCAGGGTCCCGCGCCCTCGACCGGCCACGCGGCGCCCGGCCACGCGGCCTTGCCCGGGGACCTCGCCGCCACGATGGCGGTGGCCGACGGCGACGCGGGCGGCCGGATCGCCGTCATGCGGACGATCAACGAGACCGCGGGCAACCGGGCGGCCGGCCGCGTGGCGGAGGCGGCGCGCCGCTCCGTCCAGCGCGAGGACGACGACAACCCGTACGCCGAGACGACGGTCGCCCTCGCGAACGGCCGCTTCGCCGGCAACAAGCGCCTGGCGGAGATCGCGAACGGCGGCGCGGCCCTCTCCAAGTCGGACCCGTCGACCGCCGTCAAGCCCGTCCAGACCGCGCTCCTGGACCTTGGCTACTCGCTGCTCCGCTACAAGGACGACGGCAGCTTCGGCGACGAGACCGCCCAGGCGATCGCCCAGTTCCGGGCGGACCGCGGCGTGACCGACGGCGACGGGATGAACGCCGCCGCGCTGCGCCGGCTGGACGCGCTGGCGCCCGGGCCCGGCAAGCAGGAGCAGCACTACCTCGACTACGACCGGCTCTACGGCGACGGCAAGCTCGACGTCACCCTCGCCATCGGCTACGACGAGGGCGAGAGCCACTTCGCCGACCTGGACCGCGCGCGGGCCTGGATGGCAGCCAACACGCTGGCGCGCGTCCCGGTTGCGCCTCCGGCTCCCGCCCCCGGTGCGCCCGACGTGATCTCGGGTGCGGACGTGCCCGCCGGCGACTCGGCCGGCACCGATCCCAACAGGGACGTGCACCGCGGGTTCTCCACGCCCGAGACGTACACGGGGAAGCGGTCCGTAACCTACCCCGACAAGACCGGCGCCCGGGTCACCAAGGACATCACGATCACGGTGACGCTCGTGCCGCCCGGGATCGGCGGCAAGGCGAACTTCACCAAGGGGATCACGGAGAGCGAGCTCGTCTTCTACAACGGCCACGCCCGGCGCGGCATCGGGCCGGACTTCGACGCGGACAAGTCGCCGTACGAGAACTTCGTCATCGGCGTGGGCTCGGCGCTCCACGAGAGCGGGCGGGTCCAGGCGGCCGGGGCCGTGGCCGAGAGCCACTACGTCATCAACAAGAAGAACGACCTCGAGGCGATGAAGGGCCAGTGGGACCCGGAGAAGTACCGGGTCTGGTTCTTCAATGCCTGCAGCTCCATCGCGTACTTCGACGAGCTCCGGGGCGGCCTGCTCCCGGACAAGATGGACCGCCATAACCTCGACCTGTTCGGCACGACCCAGAGCGTGCCGATCGCGGCGGGCCTGGCGCCGGTGCTCGCGAACCTGGAGGGCATCCTCGCCGCCGACACGATGGAGGGGATCGTGGCCCGCATGCAGGCCGCCACGATCGCGGCGTTCCGGAAGGCGCTCTCCGACGCCGGCTACAGCGACGACAAGATCAACGCGGCGCTGGCGAGCTACAAGGGCGACATGTTCCTGCGCGAGGGCGCCGGGGACAACCAGGTGGCGCCGTAGCCGGAGCCAGGCCCGGACCGGCTCCGCGGCGTGCCCCGGTGCGCACCGCCGGGCGCAACCCGGGACGGGGGCTCAGACGGCGCGGCGCCGGCCCTCGTGGACCGCGTCGTGGAGCTCGGCGGTGGTGCGCTTCCGGCTGGTCGTGTGCGCGTCGCGCGCCTGCGCGCGCGGGGGGGTGGGAGTGGGACCGTGCGCGGGGTCATGGTCGGGCTCCCATGGCACGCCGGCCTCGAAGATGTCGGCGAACACCGCCACGAGCTCCGGGTCGAACTGGACCCCGGCCTGGCGCCGGAGCTCGGCGATCGCGGCGTCGTGCGAGATGGCCTCGCGATACGGGCGCCCTGCGACCATGGCCTCGTAGGCGTCCACGATGGAGACGATCCGCGCACCGACGGGGATGTCCCGCCCCGCGAGCCCGAGCGGGTAGCCGCGGCCGTCGTACCACTCGTGGTGGTGGAGGACGATCGTCGCGGAATCCCGGAGCGCCCCGGCCTGTTCCAGCACCACCTGGCCGATCTTGGGATGCTCGGCGACGACCCGCCACTCCGCGGCAGCGAGGTCGCCCGGCTTGGCCAGGATCTCCTCGGGGATGGCGAGCTTGCCCAGGTCGTGGAGCAGGCTCGCGGTGCGAATCCGGTCCAGTTCGCCGGCCGGGAGGTCGATGGCGCGGGCGAGCGCGACCGAGGCCTCCGCGATCAGGGTGGACGGCTTCCCGGCCCAGCCGGCGCGGCCCGAGAGCGTGGCCAGGAGCGCCTGCTGCGCCGCTGCCATCGCCTCGCGGCCGACGTCGAGGGCCTGGGTGCGCGCCTCGGCGCCGATGGGCGCGCGACGGACGGTGCCGTCGTCGCCGGTCTCGCGGAAGACGTAGACCTGGTCGCGGCCCAGGGCCTTGGCCGAGTACATGGCGGCATCCGCGTCGCGCACGAGGACGTCCGGGCGGAGGACCGCGCCCAGCCCGCCGGCCACGCCCGCGGACAACGTCACGCTCACCGACTCCCCGTCGGCGATCTGCACCGGCGTGCTCGCGATGATCCGGCGGAGCTTCTCCGCGACCGAGGCGGCGGCGTCGGGGTCGGTCTCGGGCAGCACGACGAGGAACTCCTCGCCGCCGTAGCGGCCCGCCGTGTCGGTCGCCCGGACGTTGGCCGCGAGCAGCGCGCCTACGTGGTGCAGCACCCGGTCACCGGCCACGTGTCCGTGCGAGTCGTTGAGGCGCTTGAAGTTGTCGAGGTCGAGGAGGATGACGGAGAGTGCGTGGCGGTAGCGCACGGCGCGCGCCAGCTCCTCGTCCACGCGGTCCAGGACGGTCTGGCGCGTCGCCACGCCGGTGAGCGGGTCCACCGTGGCGAGGCGCCAGGTGTCGGCCACCCGGTCGGCCAGCGCCCGGAAGGCGGCTCGCAGGCGGGGGTCGCGGATCCCGAGCGCGTCGAGGGCCACGAGGGCTCCCTCGTCCTGGGCGCTCGTCAGGCGCTCGGCGAGCGCGGCGAGGCGCCGGTTCTGCCGGCCGGCCACCAGGGCCGCGAAGCCTGCCGAGCCCGCAAGGGCGCCGACCAGCGCGATCACGAGGCAGAGGATCATGGCGGCGGTCGAGTCGTTCACGTGGGCGCTCGTGTCCGTTCCCGTGCGGTGCGACGCCCGGCGGCCACACCTGCACGGGTCACCCTACGCCGCAGGACGCGCGGCGCACATGAGGCGAAGGTCCGGGCTGCCCGGGGCCGGCCCGGGTCGGTGCCGCGGCGCACCGCACCGGTACGCGTGGGTCATGGCCCGGAAGTACGGGCCGGGTCACCCATCCTGCAAGTGACGCCGATGACGACGCCCATGCCGATGGCCGGCACCGCTGGCACCGCCGCCGCCGGCGGCCGGCGTGCTCAGGCGCCCGCAAGGACCCGCGCGCGGGCCAGCTCGCGACCCCCGTCGTCGGTGAGGCGCCAGGCCCAGCCGTCGACGCCGTCGAGCGGCTCCGGCCAGGTATCGCCCAGGAGCGCGATGCCGGGCGCGGCGGGTGCGAGGTACTCCAGGCGGACCCGGCGCGGCGTCCCGGTGATCGCGGGGGCGGCGACGGGGCCTGCCGCGTGCAGCGCCTCCTCCAGGTAGTCCAGGTACGCGGCGTTGTTGACATGGCCCATCGGGTCCAGGTCCTGTGGCCGGACGCCCGACCGGTGGTGGACCGCGTCGTCGGAGGCGGGCGGGAGCGGCACCCGGCCGGGTTCGAAGGGGCCGGGCGGGACGTCGAAGACGCCCGGGAACTCCGGCGGCACGCGCCCGGGGAGGCCGCGGACCACGTCGGTCATGACCCAGTCGGTATGGCCCCACAGCACGAGCCGCCCGCCGGGCAGGCGGCCCTCCGTCCGGCGCCTGACCCAGACCTTGCGGAACCCGACGACGGCCGTGGTGAGGTCGATGGTCTGGCCCAGCGAGATCGGCTCGAGGATCGCGAGCTCGGCGGCGCGCACCACCCAGGCGAGGTCCCGCTCGGCGTACCAGGCGCGGGTGAAGCCCATCCGCTCCGAGTGGATCCAGGCGATGTCCTGCGCGTACCGCAGGAGCGCCGACGACCGCACGACGCCGTCCGGCGCACACTCGTCGAAGCGGACCCGGTAGGCGACCGTGACGCCGCGGACGACGTCGGGAGGTGGGTGCGGAACCCTCACGCGGGGCGCCGCCCGGCGAGCCGGTCCAGCCCCTCCAGGGCGATCAGCTTCAGGCCGTCGAGGGCGACCGGGCCCTTCTCGCGGACCAGGCGCACCTCGCACGAGCGCCGGGCGTCGAAGATCACCAGGCCCACCACGAGCTTGAGATTCTCGTCGGCCGCGCCGCGCCGCGCGTCGTCCAGCTGGTGCAGCACGTCGGCCTTGATCCCGCGGGCGCCCCACTTGCAGTCCCACGCCTCCCCGGCGCCGTCACGCTCGACGGTGACGTCGTACGGGTGGATCTCCGCTGGCCGCCCGTCGAACAGGATCCGGCGCTCGCGGCGAACGGGCTCGGGACCGGCCCGCTCCGCGAGGAGCCGCTCCGTGAGCGCCTCCACGATGGCGCCGCGGAACTGGCTGCGGGTCTGCTCGCCGCGGTCCGCGACAAGGAGCGAGGCCTGGAGGATCGCCTCAGAACGGTCGCGGACGGGGTCGCCTGGGGCGGGCGCCGCAGGGCCGAAGAGCGTCGGGAACATCGTTCGCCACGTCGCGGGGTCCGTGGACTCGCCGTTCATCGCCGCCCGGGCAAGGAGGCGCTGGACGGTCGTGGCACCCGCGAGCAGGCCGGCCGCCCGGGCCACCAGCGGGTCCGCCTGGATGTGCGCATAGACGATCGCGCGGCCGTCAGGCCGCGCCTCCATGAACCGCATCAGGCTCCCTCGCCCAGCGCCGCCAGGGCGACCTGCGGGAGGGTGGACAGCCAGTCGATGGCTCGGTGCGGGTCCGTGATCCGGCCCGCCTCCTCGACGAGGGCGTCCAGCGCAGCCTCGGCGCCTGGTGGCGCGGGCTCCGTGCCGCGGGCCGCCGCCACGGCGCGCAGCCTCGCGCGCCAGACCGTGTCGAGGTCCGTGACGTACTGCAGCTCGTCCGCGACGGGCTCCGCGGTGGCGGCGAGCGCGTCGAAGCCGGCGAGGGCGCGGTCGATGAGGTCGGCGACGATCGTGGGCATCGCCGTGAGCGTACGCCGGACGACGTGTCGGTGGGGCGGGAGGGGCTCGGGCTGGGACGGCACGCGGGGCGGGACGGCGCGGGAGGTGACGGGGAACGGATCGCGAGGGGGATGACGCGTCCCCGGCGCGCGACGGTCAGGCGAGCTCGCGGCTCTCGGCGAGGGCGGCCGTCGCGGCGCGCGGGCTCGCGTCGAGGCGGGCCTGGGCCTCGCGCGCCAGCTTCACCAGCGAGCGGCGGCCGTTGGAATCCCAGCGGGCGGAGTAGGTCCGGATCGCGCGACGGCGGATCTCGTAGGCCTGCGCCCGCTCGCCGGTCCGCTCGAGACGCGCGACGGCGTCGAGCACCTCGCGGTAGATGACCGGCATGTCCGCGGCCGGGATGGAATCGCCCATGGCACACAGCGTGCCGGACGGACGGGCCATCCAGGAATGGGCGCGTGGTCCGGGTCGGGTACTGCCATCCGTCCGGGGCGGTGCGCGGGCGCACCGGACGGGTGCCGGCAGGGGTGCTCTCGAGCGGACCGTGGGCCGGGAGCCGTCGTGGTGCGTGGCCGCCAGGCCCTTGACGTGCGGAGCTCATGGGCCGACGCTCGACGCCGGAACCGTCGCCCCGACGAGCGGCGGCACCAGGGGATCCGCGCCATGACCACCGCACCGAACCCGGAGCTCGACGCCCTGTACGCGCGCCTGCGCCGCCTCGATCCCGGTGACCTGCTGGCGCTGGCGGGGGCGTACGGCGCGAACGACCCGGCCCGGGAAGCGGCCTGGCAGGCCGTCCACGGGATCGTGGCCGCCGGCCATCTCGAGGGCGACCTCGACCGGGTCCGCGCCACGGTCGGCACGTGGGCCGCGCGCGTCGGGTCGATCGCGGGGCAGCAGATCGGGAGCGCCATGGGCGACCAGCCGATGACCGACGCCCGCCGGGCGGCGGCCCCGGCGGTGCTGGACGCGGCCGTGGCCCTGCTCCTCGGCGACCGGCTCACCGCCGCTGACCGCACCGCGCTGCTGCGCCCGTGGGAGAGCGTCCTCGACGGCTCCTGACCGGATCAGTCGCCCCGGTGCGCCCCGGACTCGATCCGGAAGCCGCCGCCGATCCCGCGCGCCGGCTCCCAGCGCGCCAGCACGGCGTCCACCCAGCCTGCGGGCGGCCCCTCCTCGAGGCGGCCCAGCAGCTCGTCGAGGTCTCGCCGCGACCCCTCGACCATGACGCGGACGCTCCCGTCGCTCATGTTGGCCACGAAGCCGTCGAGGCCGAGGGCCATCGCCTCGCGGAGGGCGAAGACGCGATAGCCCACGCCCTGCACCCGGCCGCGGACGATGGCGTCGAGGCGGACCCGGCCCGGGCCCGGCCCGGGGGCGCCCGGACCGCCCGGCCGGTCGCCGGTCATGCGGCCCCGGCCGCGCGAGCCCGGCGCGGCCAGCGGATCAGCAGCACGTCGAGCACGAGCTCGGGGGTCGCGTTGACCTCCAGGAGCTCGCCGGCGCGCACCAGCCGCGAGAGGGCCTCGGACGCCGCGCCCGGCGGCAGGTCCCGCGCGGCCGCGACCAGCTCCTCGAGGAGCGCCACGTCGCGGATCGAGCCGGGCGCGCCGCGCTGCGCACAGGCGAGGTCGCGGGCGACGTCCCGCCAGATGTCGAGCAGGAGCGAGAGGGCGCGGCGGCGCTCGGCCGCGGAGGCCTTCCCCGCGCCGGCGTCCGCAACGGCCCCGGCCTCGCCGTCGGCGTCGGGATTGCCGCCGCCGCCGTCGTCGCTCGAGGGTTGGGCCCCGGCGGGCTCGGCGCCGGTGGCAACGGGGGGCGCGGACGCCCCGGTGGTGGGGCCAGCGGCCTTGCCCTTGCCGCGCTTCCTCGGCGCCTCGACGGCCTCGACCGCGGCGGGTTCCAGCGAGCGGGCGAGCGTCATCGCGCGGCCGAGGAGGTCCTTGCCCGCGACGAGCCGGTCGGCGCGCCCGCGCGCCAGGAGGTCCAGCAGCGTGCGGACGAGCTCTGCGCGCACGACCTCGGCCTCGGGCGCGGCGGCATAGGCGACCGCGACGCCGGGGCGCCCGCCGGCGAGGCGCGCCAGCCGGGCGGCGGTCGGCGGGTCGGCGAGGCCGCGCTCGTCCAGCAGCCGCTCCACGTCCCGAGTCGCGAGCGTCCCCAGCCTGACCCGCGCACAGCGCGACCGGATCGTGGGCAGGAGCAGCTCCTCGTCGTCGACGCACAGGACGATGGTCGTGGCAGGCGGCGGCTCCTCGAGGGTCTTGAGCAACGCGGACTGCGCGACCTCGTTCATGCGCTGGGCGTCGCGGATGATCGCGACACGCTCGCCGCCCTCGACGGGGAGCAGCGAGAGGTCGATGGCAAGGCGCCGGATGGACCCCGGCTCCGGGTGCTGGTCCTCGCCGATGCGGATCTGGTTCCCGGCCCCGGACGGCGCGAGCCGGTGCAGGTCGGGGTGGTTGCCGTGCTCCACCATCCGGCAGCCGCGGCAGGCGCGGCAGGGCCGGTCCGTGCCGGCCGCTCCGGTGCACAGGAGCGCGGCAGCGAGGTCGGTGGCGAGCTGGTGCTTGCCCACCGACGCCGGGCCCACGAGGAGCACGGCGTGAGGGACGTGGGACCTGAGCATGGCGTGGACGGCCGCCACGGCGGCCGGCTGGCCGACGGTGTGGAAGCCGTCCACGATGCCTCGATCCAGGTTGGCCGGGGCTCAGCCCTCGGCGGCCGGGGCGGCCTTGCGGGTCGTCCGGCGCTTGGGAGCCTCGGCGGGTGCCTCGGCGACGGGAGCTGCCTCGGCCGCCGTTGCCTCCGCGGCCGGGGCGGCCTTGCGGGTCGTCCGGCGCTTGGGAGCGGCTGCATCGGCTGCGGCCTCCGCGGCAGGGGCCTCGGCGGGGACGGCGGCCTTGCGGGTCGTCGTCCGGCGCTTGGGGGCCGCGGCGGGTGCCTCGGCGACGGGGGCTGCCTCGGCGACCGGGGCCTCCGCAGCCTGCCTGGACGCGGCCGGCCGGCGGTCCGCCGGCTTGCTGCGCTGCATCTGGGCCAGCAGGAGCTCCTCGAGCTCCGGCGGGACCTCGCTCCACTCCTCGCCGCCACCACTGCGCGGCGCGCGCTCGACGCGGTCGGACCGCTCCGGGCGACCACCGCGCGCGGGCTGCTGCCCGCCACGGGAGCCGCCGGTCGGGTTGCCACCGCTGACGGCACGGCCGCCACCCTGGCCACTGCGGGACGGCTCGGAGAACCGGCTCGTGGTGGTACCGCGGGACCCGCCGTAGCGCTCCCGATCGATGGCCGCCGCGTAGGCGCTGCGTGCGCCGCCGCGACCTCCGCCGCTGCGACCGCCCTGGCTTCCGCGGCCACCCTGGCCACGACCGCCCTGGCGCCGCTCGGCGAGCAGGTACTCCGGGATCTCCGGCTCCTCGAGGTCCTCGTCGTCAACGGGGAGCGGCGTGCGGTCGGCCGCGGCCGCCGGGCGCGCGGTCGTGCCCAGCTGGCGGTCCCACACGGACCCGAACGGCGTGGACCGGGGCGCACGCGGCGCGGCCGCGAGCGCATCGAGGTCGTCGAACGGGGTCGGCAGCTCACCGGACGGGGTCCGGCCGGTCGAGCGACCGCGTCCGCGGCCACCACGCTCCGGCTTCGCCTCGGCCGCGACGGCCTCCTCGGGCTCCTCGCCGACCTCGGCGGCGGCCTCGGGCTCGTCGCCCTCGGCAGCCTCGCCGTCGACGGGGCCCTCGCCCTCGACGGGCGCCTCGCCCTCGACACCGTCACGACGGCCCCGACCGCGACCGCGACCACCGCGGCGGCGGCGCCGGCGGCGGCCATCGCCATCGACCTCGCCGTCGGCATCGGCCTCGCCCTCTGCCGTGCCCTCGCCGTCGACGCCCTCGAGGGGGGTCTCGTCGAGCTCCTCGATGTCCTCGACGTCCTCGCTCGATGCGGCCACGGCCGCGGCGCGCGAGAGCTTCTCGCCCGGCAGCGCGATCAGCGTGCCACCGCCACCGGTGACGGGCGCCGCGACGGGCACCTCGTCCCGGTCGCGATCCCGGTCGCGATCCCGGTCCCGGCCACGCCCGCGGGAGGAGCCGGCGTCATCGCGATCGCGGTAGCCGCGCCCGCGCCCGCGTCCACGGCCACGACCGGTGCCCTCGGTCATCTTGTCGGGGACCTCGGTCATCGACAGGTCCTCGTCGTCGTCCTCCGCCACGCGGCGACCGGAACGCGTCGAGCTCTTGTCGACCTTGGCGATGTGCGCGATGTCCGTGAACAGGTCCGCGACCTCGATCAGGTCGGACGAGGTGTTGCCGCGGAAGCTGATGACCTCGACGCGGACGCCCATCTCCTGGACCGCACGGATCGCGGGGGCGAAGTCCCCGTCGCCCGACACGACCACGGCAACGTCGAGGTTGCGGGCGGTCTTCATCATGTCGACGACGAGCTCGATGTCGAGGTTCGCCTTGACCTTGCCGTCGCCGTACTTGCGGATGTCCTTGCTGACGACCTTGTACTGGTGGCGAGCGAGGAACTGGTGGAAGTTGCGCTGGTTCTCGTTGTCCGGGTCGAGCCCGGTGTAGGCATAGGCGCGGACGAAATCACGTCCGGCGGTGGCCGACTTCAGCAGTGTGACGTAGTCGATATCCACGCCGGCCGCCTTGGCCGCGTAGAAGATGTTCGCCACGTCCACGAAGACGGCGACGTTCTTCCCCACATTGACTCCTATTTGACGGGGCGGTCCCGGCGCATCCGGGCCGCCCGAGGGGGGGCGCTATGGGCGGCGGGTCGAGCCGGCCGCCGCGAGAGGCCGCCGCAGCGTTGGCCCGGCGGGCGCGAACCCGGCACGCTCGAGGCGCGCGAGGCTCGCAGGATCGGTGGGCTGGGCCGCCTCCACGGTGGAGCAACCCTTGTTGCCCGCGGATCGGAGCAGCTCCTCGAGGAGCGCCTCCGTCACGCGGTCGGCATCGTGGTCCGGGGCGACGACCAGGAAGTCCACGGTGCCCACGTAGCCGCCGGCCGTGACCGACGGACGCAGGACCAGGAGCGCCCCGCCCACGATCTCCCGTCGCGTCTCGGCGACGAGGAGGCTCGCGTTCGGGAGATAGACGAGCTGCCGGAGCAGGTCCGCGGCGTCGAGCGACCCGGAGCCGGATCCCGGCATCGTCCGCCGGCCGATGGCGGCCAACCGGTCGATGTCGGTGATGCGGGCCTGGCGGATCTGGTACTCCACGCCGTGGTCACGACCTCGTGCAGCGATGCGGCTTCCGGGCGGGAACCCTGCCGAGCGTTGCCGGTTCGGGTGGGCGGCCCGCGCCTGGCCGCGAAACGGGCGCCCGGGAGGCGAGCGACACGAGGCTCAGACCAGCCGTCCCGGAGCGAGAGTGGCGAGGGGGATGGATGCAAACGGCAACCTTGCATCCCCGGCGCCGGTGTCTATGATACGGCATCGCTCAGCCGCGCCTCGCGGAGGAGCGTTTTGGGTCCCTCGTCCCGTTCCGCCGTCACCGCCGCGCCGAGCCTGTCCATCTCGGCCACCTGGGACGTCGGCGCGGCGCCCGACCTGCGGAACGGCCGGGCGCGTATCGACGAGGGAAATTGGAGGAGGCGCTCATGAAATACGCGCGTGTCGGCGCGGTTGTCGCTGCCGCTGCCATCGTCGTCGCCGCCTGCGGTGGCGCAACCGGCGGTGCCAAGCCCCTCAAGATCGGGATCTCGCTCCCGCTGTCGGGCTCGTCGCTCGCCAGCGCCGGCCCGGCCGACAAGGGGGCTCGGCTGGCGATCAAGGACTTCACCCTTCCCGGCTACACCATCACCGCCGACGTCAAGGACCACGCCGTCAATGGCGTCCACGACCCGCAGCAGGGCGCGAAGGACATGACGGCCTTCGCCGCCGATCCTGCGATCGTCGGCGTCGTTGGCCCGTTCAACTCGTCCGTGGCCAAGGTGCAGATCCCGATCTCCAACGAGGCCGGCCTGCTCCAGTGCTCGCCCGCGAACACGAACCCGGACCTCACCAAGGGTGATGCCGGCAAGCAGCTGCGCGCGAAGCAGCCGGACAAGATCAACTACGTCCGCGTCGCCACGACCGACGACATCCAGGGCCCGGCCGTCGCGCAGTACGGCTTCAACAAGCTCGGCCTCAAGAAGGTCGCGATCATCGACGACACCGAGACCTACGGCAAGGGCATCGCCGACGCGTTCGCCGCCGAGTGGACCAAGCTCGGTGGCCAGGTCGTCGGTCGCGAAGGCGCCCCGAAGGGCACCACCGACTACACCGCGATCCTGACCAAGTTCAAGGATGCCGCTCCCGACGCCGTGTTCTACGGCGGCGTGACGGCGACCGGCGGCGGCCTCGTGCGCAAGCAGATGCCGCAGGTCGGCCTCGACAAGATCGCCTATCTCGGCGGCGACGGCATCCAGGACGGCCCCGGCAGCGTCGAGGGCTCGTTCATCAACATCGCCGGCGCGGCTGCGGCCAACAGCTTCAGCTCCGTCGCGGCGATCGCCGAGTACCCGGGCAAGGCTGACTTCGACGCGAAGTACAAGGCCGCCTACAACGAGGAGGCCGGGGCCTACTCCGCGTCCGGCTACGCCTGCGCCCAGATCCTGCTCCAGGCCATCAAGACCGCCGCCTCCAAGGGCGACGTGACCCGCGAGTCCGTCCGCGCCGCCGGCGTGGACACCAACACGACCTTCGAGACCGTCCTCGGCCCCGTCAAGTTCGATGCGGTCGGCGACACCAACCAGAAGATCATCTCCCTCTACAAGACCGACCTCACGGCCGCCAGCGGCAAGGGCGACTGGGTCTTCGACTCCCAGGTCGACTACAAGTAAGGATCCCCACCCGGATCTGAACGCAGAGCCGGGAAGCCTCCGGGCTTCCCGGCTCTCGCTATCCGTACCTTGGAAGGCCAGCGGAGAACCCCGATGACGGCACTCCCCGCGACCAATGACGCCGGGCGCCCGAGCGTGCCGGCGGGACGGGTGGTTCGCCTGCTCGTCCTCCTCGCGATCCTCGGCGGGATCGCGTGGCTTGCGGTCAAGAACATGGGCGCCGAGCAGGCCACGGAGCAGCTCTTCAATGCGCTCACGCGGGGCGCGATCTACGCCCTGATCGCCCTCGGCTACACGATGGTGTACGGCATCATCGAGCTCATCAACTTCGCCCACGGCGACATGTTCATGGTCGGCGCGTTCGTCAGCCTGACCTTCCTCGGCCAGATCCTCGGCCTCGAGGGCGCCGTGACCAACATCCCCCTGCTGATCGCCCTGCTGGCCGCGACCTTCCTGGTGACGATGGCCATCCTCGCCCTGGTCGGCGTCACGATCGAGCGCTACGCCTACAAGCCGCTCCGGAACGCCCCGCGCCTGGCCCCGCTGATCACGGCGATCGGCGTCTCGTTCATCCTGCAGAACCTCGTGCAGCTGGTGTACGGGCCCTACCAGACGAACTCCCCCAAGATCTTCCCCGACACCTGGGTCATCCAGGTCGGCTCCGCGACCGTCCCCGTCCTGAGCCTGTTCATCATCGGCGTCGCCGTCGTGCTCATGATCGGGCTGCAGCTGTTCATCGGGCGCACCCGGCTCGGCCGCGCGATGCGCTCGACGGCCGCCGACCGCGACGCCGCGGCCCTGATGGGGGTCAACATCAACCGCACCATCGCCATCACGTTCCTCATCGGCTCCGCGCTCGCGGGCGCCGCCGGTGTCGTCAACGGCCTCCAGTACGGCGTGGCCCGCTTCGACGACGGCTTCCAGGCGGGCCTCAAGGCGTTCACCGCCGCCGTCCTCGGCGGCATCGGGAACACGGTCGGCGCGGCCCTCGGCGGCTTCATCATCGGGTTCATCGAGGTGGGTGCCACCGCGATGGGCTACACGCGCTGGGGCCCGGCCATCGTGTTCGGCGTCCTCGTCATCGTCCTCGTCTTCCGTCCCGCCGGCCTCCTCGGCCAGCAGCTGGGTGAGCGCGCATGAGCGTGGTCACGGACCTCTCCCCCAAGGCCGCCGGCGGCGGCCGCATGACCGGGCTGCGCCTGACCGCGTCGCGCCACCGCTCGTGGTCGATCGTCCTGGGCATCGCCGTGGTCGGCGCCATCCTGCCGGTGCTGGCCTACCTCCCGCCGTTCAGCCTGGCCCAGCCGGCCAACGCCTGGATCGACGGCTACACCAACGCCGGCGTGTTCGTGCTGCTGGCCCTCGGCCTCAACCTGGTCGTCGGCGTCGCCGGCCTGCTGGACCTCGGCTACGCGGCGTTCTTCGCGATCGGCGCCTACACGTACGCCTACGTCGCCTCGCCGTTCGGCAACAGCGTCCTGGGCATCAACCTCGTCGAGAGCCTGGGCACGGAGGTCGGCGGGCTTGTCTTCTGGCCGATGCTCCTGGTCGGGGCGCTGGTCGCCGCGACCTTCGGCATCCTGCTCGGCGCGCCGACCCTGCGGCTCCGCGGCGACTACCTCGCCATCGTGACCCTCGGCTTCGGCGAGATCGTGCCGATCGTCTTCCTCAACTCCGACCAGCTGACCAACGGCACGAACGGCATCGGCGGCCTCCTGCGGCCCTCGCTGCCGATCATCGGGTCGTTCTCGGCGATCAACCCGTGGCCGTACTACATCACGATGCTCGTGCTCGTGTCGTTCGTGATGATCATGTGCTACCGCCTCGTGGAGAGCCGCCTGGGCAGGGCCTGGGAGGCGATCCGCGAGGACGAGCTGGCGGCGGCCGCGAATGGCATCAACACCGTCACGGTCAAGCTGCTCGCCTTCGCGCTCGGCGCGTCCACCGCGGGCATCGCGGGCGTCTTCAACGCCAGCAAGCTCGTGACCGTCAGCCCGGACCAGTTCACGTTCATCGTGTCGTTCACGGTGCTCTCGATGGTGGTCCTCGGTGGCATGGGCAACTTCTGGGGCGTCGCGGTCGGCGCGTTCGTGATCTACACGATCAACAACGTGCTCCTCAAGACGCTCAACCAGTTCTTCGACCAGACCGGGTTCCCCATCCTCAAGGACATCGACTTCATCCAGCTCCAGTTCCTGCTGTACGGCCTGGCGCTGGTGGCGATGATGCTGTTGCGACCGGAAGGGTTGTTCCCCAACAGCAGGCGGAAGCGGGAGCTCCACACCGCCATCACCGCGGACGAGCAGGACTCCCTGACCACCGCCGAGGGCACCACCGAGGAGGGCCAGCGATGAGCGACAACGTCCTCTCCAACCCGCCCATCCTCGTGGCCGACCAGGTCACGCGCCGGTTCGGCGGCCTCGTGGCCGTCAACAAGGTGGACTTCACCATTCCCGAGCGCTCGATCGTGTCCCTCATCGGGCCGAACGGCGCCGGCAAGACCACGTTCTTCAACGTGCTCCTTGGTGTCATCGACCCCACGGACGGCTCGGTGGAGTTCATGGACCGGCGGATGATCGCCCGGCCCGAGCGGCTCGCGGTCGAGTCGCTCCTGTGGGTGCTCCCGGCGCTGCTGACGGGGCTCCTCGCGTTCGCCCTCGCGGAGGCCGGGATCCTCAGCGGGCGCCTGCTCGCCGTCGTCGGGTTCCTCGTCCTCCTCCTCCTGATCGGGATGCTGCTCCTCGCGATCATCCGGCCCGTCTGGTACCAGACGCGGCTCGCCCGGGTAGGCATCTTCCGGAGCGCGCGTCCCAACGACATGGTCGAGGCAGGCGTGGGCCGGACCTTCCAGAACATCCGCCTGTTCAAGAACATGACCGCCGTGGAGAACGTGCTCGCGGGGATGCACTCCAAGCTGCACGGCAACCTCGTGTCGGCCATGTTCAACTCCAGGGGGATGCGGGTCGAGGAGGCCGCCGCCGAGCGGCGAGCCGACGAGCTCCTCACCCTGGTCGGCCTCCGGGGCAAGGGCAACGAGGCGGCCCGCAACCTCCCATACGGCGACCAGCGACGGCTGGAGATCGCGCGGGCGCTCGCCTCGGACCCGAAGCTCCTGTTGCTCGACGAGCCGGCCGCCGGCATGAACCCCAAGGAGACGCAGGACCTCGTGGCCCTCATCTCCAGGCTGCGCAACGACCTGGGGCTCACGATCCTGCTGATCGAGCACGACATGAAGCTCGTCATGGGGATCAGCGACCGGATCACGGTCCTGGACCACGGCGAGAAGATCGCCGAGGGCACGCCCGAAGAGGTCCGCAAGGATCCCCGGGTGATCGAGGCCTACCTGGGAGCGCCTGCCGCATGACCGCCGAAGCCACCGCGCCGGCGGCGACCGATGTCGTCCTCCGGCTCACCGACGTCCACAGCTACTACGGCGCGATCCACGCGCTGCAGGGCATCAACGCCGAGGTTCGCCGCGGCGAGATCGTGACCCTGATCGGCGCCAACGGCGCCGGCAAGACCACGACGCTGCGAACCATCAGCGGCCTCATCCACCCGCGTGTCGGCATGGTGGAGCTGGACGGCACGGACATCAGCAACGTCCTGCCGCACGTCCTCGTGACGAGGGGCATCGGGCACGCGCCCGAGGGCCGGCGGATCTTCTCGCGGCTCACGGTCTACGAGAACCTGCTCATGGGCGGGTTCACGCGGTCGAAGGGCGAGAACGACGAGCAGGTCGCCCACGTGTACGAGCTGTTCCCGCGCCTCCAGGAGCGGCATTCGCAGAAGGGCGGGACGCTGTCCGGCGGCGAGCAGCAGATGCTCGCGATCGGCCGCGCGCTGATGACCCGGCCGTCCGTGCTGCTGCTCGACGAGCCGTCGCTGGGCCTCGCCCCCATCCTCGTGCAGCAGATCTTCAAGATCATCCGCGAGATCAACGCGAGCGGGATGACCATCCTGCTCGTGGAGCAGAACGCCCTCCAGGCGCTCTCGATCGCCAACCGCGGCTATGTGCTGCAGACCGGCGAGGTCGTCCTGTCCGGTGACGCGGGCGACCTCATGGTCAACGAGACGGTCCGCAAGGCCTACCTCGGAGAGGACTGACCGGGGGTCCGTCCCCCGGCCCGCTCCCGGTGGTGATGCCGCCGGACAGCAGGCAGCCCCGGCGGTCGCAGGACCGTCCGGACCCGTCGCGCCCCTCCGGGGCAACCCCCGACGGCGCGGACGAGGCCCGCCTGCGCCCCGCCGAACAGGCCC
>Ga0302263_10000314_pt1 | contig 18576 bp, 18 predicted proteins | sample II_Fen_N1_4_FD_194564 | JGI IMG/M metagenome (GOLD analysis project Ga0302263, IMG submission 194564) | Peat permafrost microbial communities from Stordalen Mire near Abisko, Sweden - II_Fen_N1_4 | ecosystem: Environmental > Terrestrial > Soil > Wetlands > Permafrost | place: Sweden: Abisko... | reverse complement strand
GAATCGTGATCCATGGCATCCCGATGGGCGTGGCCGGACAACGGGATGCCATGGATCACGATTCGAGATGAGGTCACGGGGGAGCTCCTGGCAAAGCCTTCGTGGAACCCTCATGTAATCACGGCCGGGCGGCCTGCCCAGCCACGACGCCGGCAAGGCATCCTTCCATGTTATGGAACAATCATGGATCGGCTCGACGAGCTCGCGATCTTCGTCGCCATCCTCGACGAGGGCAGCCTCGCGGCCGCCGGGCGCAAGCTGCGGCGCTCGCCGCCGGCCGTGACCCGCGCGCTGGCCGTGCTCGAGGACCGGGTCGGCGCGCGCCTGATCGAGCGCACGACCCGGCGCAGCCGCCCGACCGAGGCCGGCAAACGCCTGGCCGACTACGGCCGCCAGGTCCTCGCCGGCTACGGCGAAGCCGTCCGCGAGGCCGCCGCTGGCGCGGTGCGCGGCACGCTGCGCGTCACCGCCCCGCTGGTGTTCGGGCGCCGCCACATCACGCCGATCGTGGCGAGCTTTCTCGACGCCTACCCGAGCATCCGCGTCGAGCTGGTCCTCAGCGACCGGAACCTCGACCTGGTCGGCGACGCGCTCGACGTCGCGCTCCGGATCGGCCCGCTGGCCGATTCGAACCTGGTCGTCCGCAAGGTCGGCGAGGTGCGCCAGGTCCTGGTCGCCAGCCCGCGCTACCTGGTCGGGCGCCCGCCGCTGCGCACCCCGAGCGACCTCGCGCGCCACGACGTCCTCCTGGCCTCGCACCGGCCGGGCGCGCTCGAGCTGCGGTTCACGGGCGCCGCCCGCGACCGCCTGGTCCGCCTCGTGCCGCGGCTCCTGGTCAACGACATCGACGCGATGCTGTTCGCGGTGCGCGCCGGCCGCGGCATCGGGCGCGCCCTGTCCTATCAGGTCGCCGACGAGCTCGCGGCGGGTACGCTGGTCCGCCTGCTGCCGGAGGCCGAGCCGCCGCCGCTGCCGGTCCAGCTGGTGGTCCCGAGCGCGCAGCACCTCTCGGCCAAGGCGCGCAGCTTCCTCGATCACGCCGCCCGGGCGCTCGCGACCCTCGGCGTGATCCGCCCGGAGCGCTGACACCTGGCGCGCGGGTCACGAACCGTCGCCGCTCGCGAGCGCCTACGCCATCCCGAGCCGCGCCATCGCGTGGACAGCGCGCGGTCCGCTCGTCAGCCCGCGCGCGGGATCTCCTGGTCCGTCCACGAGGCCGAGGTGGCGTGGGCCAGGCGCGCGTCGGGCAGCTCGGCGATCACCGCGAGGGCGCGCACCGAGGGGCTCAGCGGGATCGACGGGCGGGCGGTCGAGCGCTTGCCGGCGGCGACCAGGCGACCGACGCGGCGCAGCCCCACGCCCCAGGTGCCGTCGCGGCGCAGGCCCGCGACGCCGTAGCGCAGCACGCCGTCGAGCATGCCGCTCAGCGACTTGTCGCCCAGGGTGGTCGACGGCAGGCCGACCACGGCGATCGGCGCGTCCGCGCAGCCGACGACGCCGGCGGTGAGGGCGTGGCGGTGGCCGTGGCAGACCAGGACCTGGTTGGCCACCGAGCGGCGGCGATAGGCGCCGAGGATCGCGACCAGCTGGTCGGCGTCGACGACGGTGTTGTACCAGGCCTCCGGATGCAGGAAGTGGGCGTCGCGCCAGATGTGGTGGTGCGAGATGCAGAGCACCGGGCCGCGGACGTCGCGCAGGATGCGGGCGAGCTCGGCGAGCTGGTCGTCGCCGAACCGGCCCACGGCGTTGGACAGGATGTGGGTCGAGCGGTGGCGGCACGAGTCGAGCAGGATCAGGGTGACCGGGCCGGCGTCGGTGATCAGGGTGTCGACGACCGGAAAATCGGCGAGCCGGCCGGCGTGCGCTTGATAGGCGTGCTCGCGGGCGGCCCGGCGAGACAGGTTGTAGTCGGCGTCGTGCGGCCGGTTGAAGCAGATATCGTGATTGCCCGGGACGACGCGGTGGGCGAGCCGCGGCACGCTGTCGACGATCCGGCGCCACTGCTGCCACTCCTGCGGATCGCCGGTGTCGACCTCGTCGCCGCACCAGATCACCGTGTGCGGTCCGTGTTGCACGGCGTGCTCGAGCACGCGGGTCAGGCCACTCGACAGATCGGCCTCACTGGGGATCGCGCGCCACGGCCACTGGCCCGGATCGGAGTCGAGCTCGCACAACGTACTACCCGGCGCGATCACGTGGGTATCGGAGACCAGCGTGCAGACCTGGGTGAGCTCGTCGGGGTGGGCGAGCAGCGCCGGCATCGTGCGCAGCACCGGGGCGCGGCGCACCTGCATGCCGATCCGGACCGCCGCGGCGGCGCCGGAGCGCGCGCGCAGCACGCTCGCGGCGAGCTTGCGCAGCCCGCGCTCCGCGGCGCGCGTCGCGCCCGCTCGACCGACGACATAGGAGGCAGAGAGCGCGACCAGCGACACCGGGGCGCGCAGATGATCACGAAATGGCACGCGATCAACAAACCATCTTCAGGTAACGAGAGCGCGTCACGCGACGTACGCCCGCGTAGCTTTCGCGCGACGCGCCCGCGGTCTCGGGAAGCTTCGGATGTCCGGGCGGCGGACAGGGCGGCCGTGCCACGCGATCGCCACGCTCCGGACACACGGGGACGACGCTGGCGGTCACCGCCGTCAGGGCCGGTCAGCGCGCGTCGACGCCGGCGAAGATCGAGTGGAACTCGAACGGCGTGGCGTTGACCTGCGAGCACACGTTGAAGTCGTTCGCCGCGTCGCACGGCTGGTCGCGCTGGATCGCCCAGAACGACACCAGGCCGAGCGCGTGCAGCTTCGCGTGGTCGATCAGCGTACGCGCGTCGTCCAGCGTGAACGTCTCGCCGTCGTCGTTCTTGCCGATCATCGCGGTCGCGCCGACGCGGCGATAGGCCTCGGCGAGGCTGTGCTGCGGATACAGCGCCACGACCTGCCTGGCGATGGCATCGACCGACGCCACCGGCGTGGTGCTCAGATCGGTGCCCTTGCCGTAGTCCATCGTCATCCCGTTGATGATCGAGATGTCGACCCCTGCATCGACCGCCGCCTGCAGGATGTCGAGGCTGTCCTGCAACACGCCGCTCGGCGCCGCCGGCAGCGTGAAGCTGACCTGCACGTGCCTGGCGCTCTGCAGCTGGCGGAGCGCGGCGCCGCGCAGCTGGTTCAGCGCGGCGTTGCTCGACGTCTGGTTCTGCTCGAGATCGAAGTCGAGATCGGTGATGCCGGTGGCGTCGACGAACCGGCCGAGCGCCGCCGCCAGCGCATCGGCCGTCGCGCACTTGTATTCGAGGTAGGTGCCGAGCGCGCCGCCAAAGCTCGCCCGGACGTGGCCGCCCGCCGCCGTGTAGGCCGCGATGTCGGCGCGCTGCGCCTGCAGATCCGCGGTGGCCTCGCAGCCGCCGTCGGACAAAACGAACGCGAGCGTCACCGCGCTCGGCCCGCCCTTGGCCTTCATGTCGGTGAGCGACGAGAACGCGTAGGCCGGGTTGGACCAGGCCCACGCAAAGAAGTACGGCGCGTAGAGGGTGGTGCCGTCACCGGCCGGCGCCGCGTCGGCCGGAGCGCCCGCGTCCGCATCGGATGGACTCACCACCTCGCCGCAGCCGCTCGCAGCGAGCAGGCCCGCCAGCCCGGCGCACGCGATCGCCCGAACGGGCCGGCCGGTCCTGCGTTGATTCACTTCGAATATACTCGCACGTAGTCGACCTGCATGGTCGCAGGGAATGGCGTCGACGCATCCGGCGAGCCCGGGAAGTTCCCGCCCACCGCGAGGTTCAACAGGATGAAGAACGGGTGGTCGTACACCCAGGTCGCGCCGGCCGGCAGATCCGCGGGCGTCCGGCGCTCGTACAGCGTGCTGTCGACGTACCAGCGAACCTCGTTGGGCTCCCACTCGATCGCGAACACGTGGAAGTCGCTCGCGAAGCTGCCCGACGCGAGCTGGGTGGTCGCGGTCAGCGGGTTGCCGCCGGAGTAGCCCGGGCCGTGCGCGCTGCCGTGGTTGACCGTGAAGTCACGCACGACCTCCATGATGTCGAGCTCGCCGCAGGTCGGCCAGCCCACGCTGCCGATGTTGTCGCCGAGCGTCCAGAACGCGGGCCACAGGCCATTGCCGGCGGGCACCTTGATGCGCGCCTCGAACCGGCCGTAGCGCTGGGTGAACCTGCCGCCGGTGTTGATCCGGCCCGACGTGAAGCCGCTGCCGTTGAACGACTCGGCGAGCGCCACGATCTCGAGGCTGCCCTGGCCGTTCTGTCGCACGTTGGCCGTGCGGTTGGTGTAGTTCTCGAGCTCGTTATTGCCCCAGCCGCCGGCGCCGGTATCGAACCCCCACTTGGTGCCGTCGACCGCGGCGCCCGCCGCGCCGTTGAACTCGTCGCTCCAGGTCAGCTGCCACGGTGAGTTGCCGCCGACCACGAAGGCCTCCCAGCCGGACGCGGTGGCGCGATCCGCGGTGAGCCCGGCGCCGCCGCCGTTGATCGCCGAGACGAACTGGCCCGAGACCTTGGTCTGCAGCGCGATCTGGTCGCCATCGGCGATCGCCGCGCCGGCGCCGCCGATCTTGACCACGCGAAACGACTCCCAGTCCTGGGCATCGGTGCGCGTCGCGTTGACCTCGCCGCCGCCGCCGTTCTCGGCGCACACGAAGTGGCCGTTCAGCGTGCCGAGGGCGACGAGGTCGCCGCTCTGCAGCGTGCCGCCGTTGAGGTCGTACAGCGTGAAGGTCTCCCAGGTGCTCGCCGTCGGGCGGTTGGCGTTGAGCGCGCCGCCGCCGCCGTTCTCGGCGGACACGAACTGACCGCCGATCGCGGTCCTGAGCGTCAGCGCACGGGTCGTCGCGCCGGGCGCGATCACCTGGGCCGAGACGTCGAGCGCCGGGGCTCCAGGCGCCGTGTCATCGGCCGCGACGCAGCCGCCCGCGAGCAACCACGCGAGTGCAAAGGTGTGACGAGTTCGCATAACTCTCCTACGGGCAGAAGGTAACTTCGAAGCTGGTGTCGGACGGGCACGCGTGCAGGCCATTGGCGTCGTCGTACGAGAACGCGTAGGCCGAGGGGCACATCGCGTGGAGCGCCGCCACGTAGTCGGTGTGGACGACGCTGCGCGGATCGCTCGCGGCGCGGCACGACTCCGAGGTCATGCAGCCGTTGGCCGCGGTGCACTGGCCGCTCGCCGGATCGACCGGCGTCGGGCAGCACATGTGGAGCCCCGGATCGACGTTCTCCGGCTGGCCGAGGCCGTAGGGCGCAGGGTAGTTGATCTTCTTGCACGGCGCCGCGCACGCGACGACGTTGCCGGCGGCGTCGCGCACGCGCAGATCCTCGTGGGCGTACTGCGGGAACGCGCCGCCGCCGCTCAGGTCATCGTCGCCGGGGCAGCCCGCGAGCGACAGCCGCGAGCAGTCCGAGCTCACGCAGCCGTTCTGCTCCGCGCCGCTGCCGAACGGCTGGACCTTGAACGGCAGCGTGTAACCATCGACCTGGCTCAGGTTGTACCAGGTCTGATCCGTGCTCCCGGTGGCCGCGAACGACGCCTCGAACTTCGAGTCGAGCGGCGCCTGGCAGCCGGTCGTCGGGCACGGCTTGCCGCCGCCCTCGCCGCTATCGCCGATCGCGCAGTTGTGACCGCTCGCGTCACAGCCGGTCTTGGGCCAGAACCGGATCGCCGAGAGCCCGCCGGCCGGGATCTGGTAATCGCGCGACTGCCCCTTGGTGAGCTTCACGTTCTGCGTGTCCGTGACGTTGTCGGAGTGCGCGACCCAGATCGCCTGGGTGCACTGGTTGGTGACGCGCAGCCGGGTCGCGGGCGGCGTCGTGCCACCGCCGCCACCGCCGGTGCCACCGCCGCCAGCGGCACCGCTCATCGCGCACGCGGCCGACGGGTTGTCCTTGCACATCGTGAACTGGATGTCGGACGGGTTCTGGAAGCACGAGCCGTCGATCGGACAGCACGAAAAATCGCTCGGGCAATTACAGTGCGGCAGCTGATCCGCCGTGCACACCGCCGCGCCGCCGCTCGCGGCCGCGATGCCGATCACGAAGGTCTCCCAGCTCTGGATCGCCGCCGCCGACGCGGTGACGCCCGCGCCGCCGCCGTTGACCGCCGAGACGTACTGGCCCGAGAGCTTGGTCTGCAGCGCGATCTGATTGCCGGAGGCGATCGCGCCGGTGCCGCCGACCTTGACCACGCGAAACGTCTCCCAGTCGATCGCCGCGGTGCGGATCGCGTCGATGACGCTGCCGCCGCCGTTCTCGGCCGACACGAAGTGCGCGCCGTCGTTGGTCGCCAGCGTGACGAGGTCGCCGCTGACCAGATCGCCGCCGTTGAGATCGGTCAGCGAGAACGTCTCCCACGTGCTCGCCGTGACGCGATTGGCATTGACGGCGCCGCCGCCGCCATTCTCGGCGGTGACATACTGATTGGCGACGATCGTCTTCAGCGTGACGGCGTGTACGTTGGTGGCCACGGCGAACGTCTCGGCGTTGTGATCCGTCGCGCTACCGGAATTGGCACATCCGCCGGCGAACGAGGCGGCGAACGAGGCGGCGGCCGCACCGGCGACCGCCAAGCTCCGGATCACCGCACGCGACGCGATGTAGATCGGCATCTTGCTCATCTAGCTCCTTGAGGGGTGAGAGAACGGATCGGGGGGCGCCTGGACGAACGCCCTGTCCCGTACCCGGAGGAGACTCGCGGGCAGATCGGGTCACCCGGGCTGCACGATTCTTTGTATCACGACGCGCGATCGCGCTCGCGCGTGCATTGCGCACACCCGGCGCGCAGATCGCGCAACCTCAGCCCTCGAGCTTCTCGATGATCAGCTCGACGAACTGCTTGGCGTCGAGCTCGCGATACGAGTAGCTCTCCTCGAACCACTGCGAGACCGGGTCGGCCTGGCCTTCCTTCATCTTCTTGGCGACCGAGCCGCGGCCGCTGACCGCGACCAGCCGGCCGATCACAGCGTCGGAGTTGACGTGATCGGCGTAACGCTTCCGCAGCCACGTGAACAGCAGGTAGATGAGGGCCGGGTCTGCATCTTCGACCAGCGAGAGCGAGTCCGACGCGCTCATGGTGCCGTCCTCGATGCCTTCGAGGATGCGAAGTGCGGCGCGCTGTTCTTGCTCGAGTGCCATGTCGTTGCCGACCCTAGCACCACGGCCCGGCGGCCGCGACGCGATCGCAGCAAAAGTCCAGCTCCCTGACAGCGATCTCACAGAGCTGCCAGGACCCGACCCGCGCAGTCGGCAGCTGACAGGATTCGTCGAGACCGACCCAGATCTCGCGGCGCCCGAGCGCGCCGGCGCGGCGGTCGACGGGCGCTCGCGGACGCACGAGCTTCGCCGACCCTGGCGGCGCGGCCGCGGGGGTCGCGGCGCCGCGGCTCCACCGGGCGGTCGTCGGCTCGTGGCGGCGCTGCTAGCCTGGCGCCATGTCCAAAGCCGCCGCGTTCGCCGCGTTCGACCCGACCTCGCCCCTGGGCCCTCATCAGATCGAGCGTCGCGAACCCGGCCCCCGCGACGTCCAGATCGAGATTCTGTACTGCGGTGTCTGCCACTCGGACCTGCACACGGTGAAGAGCGAGTGGGCGGGCACCGTGTACCCGTGCGTCCCGGGCCACGAGATCGTCGGCCGCGTCACCAAGGTCGGCGCCGAGGTCACCCGGTTCGCGGTCGGCGCGCTGGCCGGCGTCGGCTGCATGGTCAACTCGTGCGGCGCCTGCGAGAGCTGCCAGCTCGGCCTCCAGCAATACTGCGATCGCAGCCAGATCACCTATACCTACAACAGCAAGGACCGGTCCGGCGCCGGCCCGGTCACCTACGGCGGCTACTCGAGCCAGGTCGTCGTCGACGAAGCGTTCTGCCTGCGGATCTCCGACAAGCTGGCGCTGGCCGCCGCGGCGCCGCTGCTGTGCGCCGGCATCACCTCGTGGTCGCCGCTCAAGCACTGGAACATCACCAAGGGCCAGCGGGTCGGCGTCGTCGGCCTCGGCGGCCTCGGCCACATGGCGGTCAAGCTGGCCCACGCGCTCGGCGCCCACACCGTGATGTTCACGTCGACGCCGAGCAAGGCCGAGGACGCCCACCGGCTCGGCGCCGACGAGGTCGTGATCACCCGCGACCCCGCGGCGTTCAAGCCCCACCGCTCGAGCTTTCACCTGATCATCGACACCGCCGCGGGCTCCCACGACCTCGACGCGTACACCCGCTTGCTGCGGCGCGACGCGGCCCTCGTCCTGGTCGGCATCCCCCAGCACCCGCACCCATCGCCGAGCGTCAGCCCGCTGCTCGGCGCCCGCCGCAGCATCGCCGGCAGCAGCATCGGCGGCATCGCCGAGACCCAGGAGATGCTCGACTTCTGCGCCGCGCACGGCATCGTGTCCGACGTCGAGATCATCCCGATCCAGAAGATCAATGAAGCGTACGCGCGCATGCTCAAGAACGACGTCAAGTACCGCTTCGTGATCGACAACGCGTCGCTCGCGTCGGCCTGAAGCAGTACCGGACCTGCGCTCGCCGCAGCACCGGCCGCGCCGGCGGCGGGTTCGCCGAGCGGATCACGCAGCCGGGGTCGCGGCGGGCCCGGCGATCGGGATGCGGATGTAGAACGTCGTGCCGCGGCCCACCTCGGTGTCGAAGGTCAGCGTGCCGCCGTGCCTGTCGACGATGACCTTGCGCGAGATCGACAGCCCCTGGCCGGTGCCGCGGCCCACGGCCTTGGTGGTGAAGAACGGATCGAAGATCTGGCCGCGCACCTGCTCGGCGATGCCGCTGCCGGTATCGCGGATCGAGATCACGGCGCTGTCGCCGTCCTCGCGGGTCGCCACGGAGATCGTGCCGCGCTCGCCGCCGAGCGGGTCGCGGTCGGCGATCGCGTGGGCGGCGTTGATCAAGAGGTTGAGGATCACCTGGTTTATCGCCCCGGCGTGGCACACCACCGGCGGCAGCGGCCCGAACTCGGTGACGACGTCGGCGACGTACTTGTACTCGTTGCGCGCGATCGCCAGGGTGCTCTCGACCGCGGCGTTGAGATCGACCGTGGTCATGGTGTTGGTGTCCTGGCGCGCGAACATCCTCATCGAGCGGACGATCTGTGTCACGCGCGACAGCCCGTCGAGCGCGCGCTCCAGCGCGGTCGGAAACTCCTGCACCAGATAGCCGAGGTCGATCTCGGCGTCGGCCGCGGCGAGCTGCCGCGCCAGGTCGTGCGATGGCAGGTCCGCCAGGACGCGCGCGACCAGCTGACGGTGCAGCCCGAGCATGGGGGTCAGGTCGGCCACGCCGTCGCGCACGAACCGCACGCTGTCGCTGACGAACTGGATCGGCGTGTTGATCTCGTGGGCGACGCCGGCCGCCAGCCGGCCGACCGACTCGAGCTTCTGTGCCTGCGCGAGCTCGAGCTCGAGCGTCCGCTGCTTGGTCAGGTCGAGCGTCACGCCGCGGACGACCTTGCCGTCGGTCGAGCTCAGGAACGACCGCACGTACACGGTGCGGCCCGCCCTCGTGACCAGGCGGTAGTCGAGCACGGCGCCGCCGCGCGGATCGCCCGCCGCGAACCGCTCGATCTCGACGAACACGCGGGCGCGGTCGTCGGGGTGCAAGGCGTCATGGAGGAACCGGGGCTCGGCGAGATCGTCCACGGTGCAGTCGAGCAGGTTCGCCAGCTGCGGCGCGATGTAGGGCATCCGGCGCGCGGCCGGCTCGTACTCCCACGGGATCGCCGCGGTGGTCTCGACCAGCGCGCGGTAGCGCTCCACGACGTCCTCGAGCTCGGAGGTCCGCCGCGCGACCACCTGCTCGATGTCGGCGTGGGCCACCTCGAGGGCGGCCTCGCGCATCCCCGCGCCGCGCATCTCGCGCAGCGACCGGCGGGACCCGAGCACGAGCACGGCGTCCTCGAACACGACCCACGCGGTGTGCTCGAGGAACCGCCACCACTCCGGGTTCGCGATGCCGTAGACGCGATCGGGCCACAGCAGCCCGCGCGCGAGGTGATCCGAGAAGGTCGCGAGCGTGGCGGTCAGCAGCACCTTCCAGTCGCGATAGAACGCGAGGAACGCGAGCGAGCCGAAGATGTGGAAGTGGGTCTCGATCCGGCCGCCGGTGAACATGATCAACATCGCCGACCACAGCATCTGGACTGCCGCGATCACGTGGCGCGTCAGCCACCATCCCGGACGCAGCAGGATCAGCGCGATCGGCAGCGCGTTGACGACCGCGCCAAAGCCGATCGCCATCACGACGTGGGGGTGCACGGCGCGCTGCTCGCCCGTCCAGGTGTAGGGCGTGAGCCGCCCCGCCAGCGCGATCCCGAACAGCCACTGGCCGACCAGCAGCCACAAGAACAGGCGATCGGTGCCGCGGCACACCCGCAGGTACAGCTCGCCGAAGATCTGCGCAGCCCGCGTCACGGCGCGCCGCCGAGCGCGCAGCCGAACACCGCGTGCGAACGCACCTCGCTGTCCTGGCCGGCGGCGAGCCGCTGCACGGCGGCGCGCCCGACGTTATCGCCGGCGTGGCCGCGCGACCCGGTGATGCCGCCGGAGAACCGCAGGATCCCGTCGCGATCATAGACCACGGTGTAGCCGGACGTCCGCGCGCCAAACCGCGCGGCCTCGCGGCCATCGTCGACGATGCGGATCGCGCCGGGCAGCGCGCCGGCGGCGTCCCACGACGCGCCCGTGGAATCGGGCCCGGCGACCACGATCTCGATCGCCAGCGATGAGGCAGGTCCGATCCGGGCCGCCCGGGCGATCTCGGCGAGCTCGCCGATGCTCGCGCGGCTGCACGGGCACCCGGGGTGCACGAACATCGCGATCGTCGCCCCCGCGCCGCGCACCAGCCGCGTCGCCGGCGGCCAGCGCTCGGGGGAGGCAGCGGTGGCGCCGCGCGTCGTGGCCTCGGTGAACATCGCGTACAGCCCCAGGCCGATCGCCGCCGCCCACACCACCGCGGTGCTGGCAAGCACGGCTCGGCGGACGCGCGGGGACACGGTCCGGACATCGGCCCTTCGCTCCAGGCCGTCGAGCTGGAAAAATCCTGAGGTCGCGGGGCCGCCGCGCCGCATCCGAGGCCGCATCCGAGGTATGACGCGCGCGATGGGCCAACTCGACGAGACGAGCTTCGACGCAGCGGTGCGTGCCGGGTGCCCGGCGTGCGGCGGCGCGGCGCTCGAGATCCGCAGCTTCATCGATCGCCGGCTGAGCATCATGCTCGGCGATCCCAATGACGACGGCCGCTGGGTCCACGATGGCGAGAAGTTCATCGACGGGACGTACCGGATCGCCTGCGCCGGCTGCGGCCACGTCGCGGTCGACGACGCCGCCTGTCCGCGGTGCCACGCCGCCGGCGGGCTCGCCCGCGCGCTCGGCGAGCCGAGCCGCATCGCGATCCCCAGGCGCTGCCCGAGCTGCAACGAGACCGAGCTGGTGGCGCTGGCGCTGATCGCCGCGTCGGTGCGCTACACCGGCGGCACCGCGGCGCTGCCCAGGCCGCTCGGCGAGCTCGGCGATCCCGGCGTTCACGTGGTCGCGTATGCCTGCGAGTCGTGCGACGCCGCCGTGGTCGCGCAAGCGTGCCCGCTGTGCGATGCGCCCGGTCCGCTCCGGCAAAGGCCGTGATCCCGGCCGGTGCGAACGCGCCCGCGCGGCCAGGCGCTTGCAACATGGGTGGTCATGGCTCAGCGAACCCATCGCACTCAGAAGATCGACGAGATTCCGCTCGACGATCTCAAGCCGCTCATCATCCGGCCGCTCGAGAACCTCGAGGACCGCGTGCACAATCCCAAGGACATCGAGGTGGATACCGCCGCGATCCGCAACGGGATGGAGCACGGCGGCATGACGGAGAACCACGTCGAGGCCCAGTCCGCGCGGGGGGCCGGCGGGCGCAAGCGCAGCCGCGGCATCGGGCGGTCGCGCGCCGGCCGCGATCTGACCAAGCCGCGATGACGGCAACACGTCGCTCGGAAGTTCTCGCCGATCCGTGAATCACGCAGGCGCGGCGCGTCGCGAGGCCCGCGGCGCGCTCGCCAGAGCGGGCTCGCGTGATGTGCGCCCAACACGCGATCCAGGTCGATCCGCGGTTCGTACGATGGCGGGATGACCCTGCTCGGTCCCGTTCGGTGTAGCGCCATCCTGTTCGCGGCCGCGTGCGGGTCGTCGGATTCCACCCCGGTCGCCATCGACGCCGCGGCGCCGGCCACGGTCCAGGCCGTCGATTGCGCGACGATCTCGCCCGCGATGGCGATCACGACTTCGGGCATGGCCTACGCCCCTCAGATGGCGACGATCAGCGTCGGCGGCGTCGTCAAGTGGACGATGCCGACCTCGCACAACGTCGAATCGACGACCGCGGGGCTCGCCGTTGACTACGGCGCGACGAAGTGCCTGAAATTCACCGTCGCCGGTCAGTACGCGTACAAGTGCACGGCCCACGGCTTCACCGGCACGCTGACCGTGCAGTGACCCAGGGGTCCGGCGGCGGCGCCTGGGGCACACATAGTTTGCGAACCCGGTCGATCCACCAGGTCGGAGCGCTCGCTTCCGCACCACGGGTGCGAGGCCACGACGCCTCGCTCCGGTTTCACACGTTTCACTGGACTGGGGGATTCATGTCGATCTCGCGCCATCGCACCACCGCGCTCGTAGCTTCGCTGTTCGCCGCCGGCTGTAGCGGCGACGACATCAGCCCCACGGTCGACGCGGCGCCGCTAGGCTCCGGCCCGGGCGCCACGGTCAAGTGCGAGAGCAGCGGCAAGAACGCGTTCGACACCTACGGGGCCAACGCGTTCGTCGCCGTCAACAAGAAGATCTTCGCCAACGTCACCACGGAGATCACCGGCCACAGCACGACCAACCTCGGCGATTCGTTCGCCAAGGTAGGCAGCGGCACGCCGGCGTCGACCGCGGATGACGCGGCGAAGTTCGAGGGCAAGCTCGCGGCGTTCCTCGTGTACGCCTACGGCGGACCGAACGATATCACCTACGCCGATGGGGTCAGCTATCACGGCCCGCAGGACATGGTCGCCGCGCACGTCGGCCTGGCGATCACGAGCGCGCAGTACGACTACTTCATCTCCAGCATCGTGGTCCCCGCGCTGATCTCGAGCGGCGTCATGCACGGCACCGGCGGCGCGACCTCGCCCGATGACGTCACCACGTGCTTCGCGCCGATCGTCACCGATGCCGCGTTCAAGGCATCGATCGTCGGCAAGTGAGATGCGGCGCGCCACGCTCGCCAGCGGCGTGATCGGCGCGGCGGTCGCCGCCGTGGCGATCCTGCACGTCCCGGCGGTGCACCGCTCCCTGGCCGCGCGCGGCGCCCCCGGCGGCGCCGCGTGTCCGTTTGGCTATGGCGCCGGCGCGCGGCCGGTCGATCTCGAGGCCCGTCGGGCGCGCGCCGCCGCGCTCCGCGGCCCGACCGCCGCGCGTGCCCGCCCCGCGCTCGGCTTCACGCTCGACGCCACCACCGCGGCGGACGTCACCGCCTGGGCGGTGGCGCACGATCTGCGGTGCGACCGAAGGCGCGGCGGCATGGTGGTCGAGTGCACCCAGGTCCCCGGCGCGCTGGTCCCCGGAGCCGGCGCGCTGGCCGCCACCGCGGTGTGGTTCGAGCTCGGCCCGAGCGGCCGGCTCGCGTCGATCAAGACGGTGCGGCGCGACCCGGCCGTCGCGGCGGTGGCCTCGGCGTTCACCGCCGCCGAGCACGCGGTCACCGCGCGAGCGGGCGCCCCGGTACGGCGCGACGGCTCGGCGGCCCCCGAGCTGCTCGCCCGCGGTGCGCTGCGCCAGGCCATGGTCGAGTACCGGTTCACCGACTACAGCGCCGTGCTGCGCGCGACCAACCTGGGCGACGGCTTCGTGCTGACCGAGGAGTACGCCACCCTGGTCGAGTGAAGCGGCGCGCTACACCGGCTGCGCCGGCCCCGGCCCGAGCGTGAAGAAGAACGTGGCGCCCGCGCCGCGCCGCGCGTCGACCGAGATCCGCCCCCCGTGGCGATGCACGATGCGCTGGACGATCGCCAGGCCGATCCCGGTGCCCGGGAACTCGTCGACGGTGTGCATCCGCTCGAACGGCGAGAACAGCTTGCCGGCGTGCACCATGTCAAAGCCGATGCCGTTGTCGCGCACGAAGAACGTCACGGCGTCGGTCGAGCCGACCCAGATCCGGGGCGCCGCCGCGCGGCTGGTGAACTTCCACGCGTTGCCGATGAGGTTATCGAACACGCTGCGCACCAGGCGCGCATCGGCGGTCGCGGTCAGCCCTGCGGCGATCGTGACGTCGACGACGCGCTTGGGATCGCTCGCGGCGAGCTGGGCGACCACGGTGCGGGCGAGCGCGGTCAGGTCGATCGGCTGGAGCTGCAGCGTGCTGCGCGACAGCCGCGCGAGCCCGAGCAGCGCGTCGATCAAGACGCCCATCCGGTTCGCGTTGCCCTGGATCTTGCGCAGGTAGGCGACCGCCTCGGCCGGAAGCCCGGCGCCGTGATCCTCGAGCAAGATCTGCGCGAACCCGTTCATCGCGCGCAGCGGCGCCCGCAGATCGTGCGCGACCGAGTAGCTGAACGCCTCGAGCGCGCGGTTGGAGTCCTCGAGCTCCTGGCTACGCTGCTCGAGCGCCGCGGCCCGCGCCGGACCTGCGAGCTCGTGCCACGCACGGTCGTAGGGCTCGGCGATCACCGCGAGCGACAGCCCGGCGAGCTCGATCAGCGCCACCAGCGCCGCCGCCAGCCGAGCGGGCGCGGCCGCGTAGGCTTCGACCAGCGCGGGCACCAGCCGGCACTGGCACGCGCGGACCACGGTCGACCAGCTGGTCAAAGGGATGCCGCCGCCGATGCCCATCGCGCCGACCTCGCGCACGTGATCGAGGTAGGGCGGCCAGTCGGCCTCGAGGATGGCGGCGCCGAGCAGCGCCCGTGAGCGCCGTGCGTGGTCGTGCAGCAGCGCGGCGGCGCGGCCTTCGAACGCGCCGACCCACGCCGGCTCGCGCATCGCGAGCTCGACCGCGGCCCGCTGCGCGGACTCGATCACCGGCTCGCAGGCCGCCCACATATCGCGCAGTGCAACCCGTTGCTCGACCAGGAACGCGGGGAGCTGCGTTGCAGCCACTGTCTGACGATAATCCAAACGACACCGCGATACGCAAAAACCGCCGCACGCCGGGCGTACAATTTTCCTGCGCCCGCCTTTCATCGCAAAGCCGCGGGCGGGTTGCAATTGCGAGCGGCAACTTACCGCGCGCGCGAAGGTCCTGGCAGAATCGAAGGTGAAGCGCCCAGGTCCGCGCCGGCATCGTGATGCAGATCGGTCAGATCTTGGTCGAACAGGGCTGGGTGGAGCCAGCGGCGCTCTCGCGCGCGCTCGCCGAGCAGCGCCACACCGGCAAGCGGATCTGCTCGCTGCTCATCGCCCGCGGCCTGCTCGACCCCGACAACGCCGCGCGCGCGCTGGCGACCCAGCACAACGTGGCAGGCGCGCTGCAGCGCCACCTCGAGAACCGCGACCACACGGTCGCCCACCTGCTGCCGGCGCCGATCGCACGAAGCTGCTTCGCGCTGCCGATCGGCCGGACCCGCGGCAACGAGCTGATCGTCTGCGTCCGCGACCCGCGGCCGGAGCTCCACGGCGTGATCGCCACGGCGGTCGGCAGGCCGATCGTGCTCGCGGTCGCCCCGGCCACGCAGCTCGAGCAGCTGATCAAGCAGGCCTACGACGGCATGGCGAACCGGGCGGCGATCCCCGAGGAGGTCAGCTTCGACGTCGACCTGACGACCCGGCCGATCGAGGTGCTCGACGACCCCGCGGCCGGCGGCGAGCTCGGCGACATGGGCGCGATGACGCTGGTCGGGCTCGATGACCACCGCGTCACCCGGGATCCGAGTCAGAGTGGCCAGACCATGGGCCCGGCGCCGCGCACGACCACGCTGTCGGGCCCCGCCGTGCCGCGCACCACGACCAACCCGCCCTCCGCGCTCCCGCGACACCCCACCGCGCTGTCGCGTAGCTCGGCGTCGATGCCGGCGGTGCCGCGCACCATGACGGACAACCCGGCGATGTCGCGAACCGCCACGCTGCTGCCGCGCATGACCGCGCCCTCGGCCGGCCCCCGGCCCCCCGATCCGGCGCTCGCCGCCACGCTCGCCGCGCTCGCCCGCGCCCCCGCGATCGACGACGCCACCGACGCGGCGATGGCCTACCTCGCCGGCCGGTTCACCCACGCCGTGCTGTTCGCGATCAACGAGGGCGCCGCGCTCGGCGACCGCGGCTCCGGCGGCCAGCTCACCGACGAGCTGGTCCACGCGATCGCGCTCCCGCTGAGCGCGCCGTCGATCGTCCAGGTCGCCCACGACACCCGCCGGCCGGCGACCGGGGCGCCGGTGACCTCCGGCCGGATCCAGGACCGGCTGGCCCGCACGCTCGGCAACCCGCCCGCGCTCGCCGCGGCGCCGATCGAGGTCGACGGCCGGGTCGCGTACGTGATCGCCGTCGGCGACGGCAGCGGCGACGCCGACGCGGCCGCCGGGGATCTGGAGCGGCTGGGCGACGGGCTCGCGGCTGCCTACCGGCGGCTCGCCGGGCGCTCCCCGGCGGGCGCTCCGGGGCGGTGATCGCCACAGCGCGGCGCGCGATTGCCCTCCCCATGGGAGAGCTCTCGGTGTAAAAGCTGCCGTGCTCGAGTCATTCGCCCACTGGGTCCAAGACGTCGTCCGCCTGTTCGGCTACCCCGGGGTGCTCTTGTTGATCACGCTCGAGAGCACGCTGGTCCCGATCCCGTCGGAGATCGTGATGCCGTTCGCGGGCTACATGGCGTCACAGGGTGAGTTTTCGCTACCTGTGATCCTGGTCATCAACAGCGTCGGGGCGCTGGTCGGCTCGTCGGTGTGCTACTGGATCGGGGTCAAAGGCGGCAAGCCATTCCTCGTCAAGTACGGCAAGTTTTTCCTGCTCCGCCAGCACGATATCGCGAAGACCGAAGCGTTCTTCGCGAGGCACGGAAAAAAGACGATCCTGATCGGTAGGTTTCTACCAGTCATCCGGCACGTGATCTCGATCCCGGCGGGGATTGCCAGGATGCCGGTCCGCGATTTCCTGCTGCAGACATTCCTGGGCTCCACCGTCTGGGGTGGCACACTCATCATGCTCGGCTACGTTGTCGGCGCCAACTGGGAGGCCTTCTCGAAATCGCTCGCGCACGTTGACCACCTCATCGCCTTGATCCTCGTGCTAGCTGTTGTGGCATTCGGGTTTGGGTTCGTGGTACGTCGGCGGCGCCAGCGGCCGTGAGAAGCAATATCCATCCCCGGAGCCAGGCCCAAGCCAGGTAACCATCCGTGTCGTATCCCGGTCGCAACCCTACAGAGCCTCCATTGCTCACGGCCCCGCCTGCCCCTGCAGCGCCGGTGACGACCATCTCGCCGAGCGTGCTAGCCTCTCAGACGTTGCCCGTCCAAGCCGCGCATGCCCTGGGCGTCAGCGTGCTCGACCGGCACGAGACCGAGCTGGTCGAGCAGGCGATGGCCGCGGTGGCCGCCCACTCGCCGAGCGACGCCGTGGTGCTCCAGGCGCTGGTCAGCGAGCTCAAGGAGACCTCCGAGCTGCTCGACCGCCAGCGCCCGCTCCGCAAGCCGACCTCGCTCGGCGGTGAGGCCCGCAACGAGTCGACGCTGATCGAGCACCTGTGCGCGATCGACGGCCTGTCGGGCGACCTGGTCCTGCCGCTCAAGGCGACGCAGTCGCGGACCTACCTGCTCACCAAGATCAACTTCCTGCGCGGCTTCGTGAAGGCGACCTCGGTGCTCGGCGACGTGCCCGGCTCGGTGCGGCTGACCCACGACCTCCGCGAGGAGCTCGCCCAGTCGATCTACACGCTGCTCGCCGAGGAGCTGTTCCTGGCGTTGCTCCGCAAGCCCGACGTCTCGCGGCGGACCAAGCAGCGCGCCGCGGACCAGCTGATCACGGTCTGGGATGACGCCGCCCTCGAGATCGACGACTTCGCCCCGCTGCTCGAATCGGCCTGGCACGCCCGCAACCGGATCAACAGCGCCTACGGCACGCTGCTGGGCGCCACGGAGACGTTCCGGCTGGTCACCGAGGACTGCAGCCCCGACGTCCTCGAGTTCTTCGGCCGCGAGGGCATGTCCGCCGACGAGAGCGCCGCGTTCGAGGAGTTCCTGTTCAACATGACGAGCGAGGAGCTCGCCACGCTGCGCCGGGCGATGCAGCAGCAGCACCTGTCGGCCGCCAGCCCGGCGTGGGCGGCCGAGGTCCTGGGCCGCCAGATCGAGGAGCTCGAGCACTCGCACGAGATCGACCCGATGGCGCTGTACCGCAGCTACCAGCGCCGCCAGCTCGCCGCCGACTTCCGCCTGATGTCCAACGCGCCGGGCCCACGCCGCACCGCCGAGGGCTACCTGATGGTCTACCTGCTCGACCAGCAGTAGGGATCGCGGGTCGATGCGCCCCGGTCGGCCGCCCGATGGCCGGTGGATCGCGCTTGCTCAGACGGTCGTCGCCGCGGGCTGCTCCGGAAGCGCCGCGAGCCGCTTCTCGATCATCGCCGCGAGCGCCGGGATCGCT